>ERZ1643250.3541-NODE-3541-length-10652-cov-10.198547_pt1 | contig 10652 bp, 9 predicted proteins | sample MGYA00579262_ERZ1643250 | MGnify/ENA primary metagenome ERZ1643250 (study PRJEB29033, sample SAMEA4952265) | chicken gut metagenome | biome: Broiler Chicken; feature: Gastrointestinal Tract; material: Caecum | place: Ireland | collected 2018 | study: Broiler...
TTTCCGGAATCTTCTTGAATCTTTCATAAAGACCGGATATTTTTTTATGCTTATCGGAATCCGGACTGTACTTTGGACGGCTTTCCGATTCATGTTTATGCATCGTCTCATCTGTTCCATACACTGTCTCTTCAGCACGATCATCGGTGCAGTTTTCTGTATGATCATCAGTGTGGTTTTCAGCACGATCATCTATACGGTCCTCTGTGTAATTACCTGCATGATCGTTCTGGTCACGGATCTGCGGAGATTCAGTGACCTTGTGATCATCAGCTTCATCCCCGAATTTCTTCCATCCGGCCCGAATATGCCAGTCAAAGGAGCCGCTTTCGTAACGGATTTCGCCTGATATAAGGTGCATCAGCCAGTGGAACCGGACGCGGCCTTTTGCGCTTTCCGGACTGTTATCTACAGAGAACTCCAGCCTGTAGATAAAAGGAGCCAGAAGGATCACCGCCGTCAGGATAAGGACCAGCGCCAGTATTCCAAGGATCAGAAATCCGATTATTTTTAATATGAACAAAATAATATGTAACATCTGAACTACTGCCCTGCCTTTACATATTCTTTCTGGCGCTCCAGGATATATTTTCTGAGCTCGGCAGTTCCTGTTTCAGCGTATATCTGTTCTGTGATATCCCTGACCATGAAAAGAGCTTCATCATATCCGTTCGCGATTCCGACGACAAAAACTTCAGCATTGTCAAATGCATGCTGCTTTAAAAGAATGCTGGAGAAGAATTCAAGCTCATTCTGGTCTCCCTGAGACAGGGCTACCACATAGACCTGCGGCTGAATCCGGTTTTCTTTCAGCTTTTTTACTATTTTTGCCTTTTTTTCCCGCCAGCATTCACTGACATACAGATCACAGTAAAATTTTATCTGCATAAGCGTTCTTCTTTCACAATATGTTAATTGTAATAAGAGTCAAGTATTGTTCCCGCAATGGAAACGGCTCTTCCGCCGGCACTGCCGTCTGATCCTTCCGTGATCACAGTGATGACCAGTTCCGGATTATCTACATTTGTAAAACCGGTAAACCAGGAATGTGTCCTGTCGCTGCTGTCGGAACTGTACTCAGCGGTTCCTGTCTTACCGGCTACAGTGTAAGAGCGGCCGGAAAGAACAGAGCCTGTGCCCTCTTCCACAACCGCAGACATATAGTCTTTAAGCTGTGAGGCTTCATCAGAAGACATAAGTCTTGCATAGCTCTTCGGGACATTGCGGCGTACTTCGGTACCGGTGTAATTTGTGACGGAATCTACCAGATATGGTTCCATCAGTGTACCGCCGTTGGCGATCGCCTGAGTGATGAGGGTCATATGATAGGGGCTTACGGTCGTTTTTCCCTGTCCCATTGCAGTCATCATGATCTCTGAAGCCGGCGAATCCTCATCCAGTACAAATGAGCTCTTTGTATAATCCAGCACACTCGGAAGACGGGAATTAAAGAGCAGGTCTTCAGCAGTATCCCTGAATCCGGAAATATCGAGCTGCAGGCCGATGTTTGCAAAGGAAGAATTACAGGAATTTGCGAAGGAACTCCGGAGATCTTCGTATCCGTGTACATTGCCTCCCGCACAGGGGATCGTTGTGTCCCCTTCCGTGATCGATCCGGTACAGTCATAAGAATAATCGCTGTAATTGCTGTTCTGCCGCATATAAGCCAGTGTCGTGACGATCTTAAATACAGATCCGGGAGCATAGGAGCCTCCGGTCGCGCGGTTCAGCAGAGGGCTGTTCTCTTCATCCGTATTCAAGGTTTCCCAGTTGGCGGAGATTTCATTCGGATCAAAGTCAGGTTTTGATACCATCGCGAGTATTTTACCCGTATCCGCTTCCATGACAACCACTGCTCCCCTGTAATCTCCGAGTGCATCGCTGGCTGCCTGCTGGAGATCTGCGTCAAGTGTGGTCACTACCGTATCTCCCTGATTCTTAGAACCATCAAATTCATTCTGGATCTTTTCGATGAAAAAGGCATTTGATGTGAGCAGTTCAAAATTTTCAACAGATTCAAGCCCTGTTTTTCCCAGTTCGTCATTGCTGTATCCGATCACGTGGGAAAAGAGAGAACCATATGGATAGTATCTTGTCTCTGTCCCGTCATCGGCCACCTGGGTTTCGGCAAGTACATTGCCGTTTCTGTCAGTAATACTGCCGCGCACAACACTTTTTGCGAAAGCGTCCTGACGCTGATTATAAGGGCTGTTTACAAACGTACCGGCACGCGCAATGGTAAAATAAACGATATAGCCCATCAGAGCAATGAACAGGATTACAAAGAAATATGTGATCCACGCGAATTCTCTATTTCGAGTGCGTTCTTTGCTTTTTGCGCGTCCTCTGTCTGGGGACTTCTTCGAATTTCGGCCCGCTTTTCGGCGTCTTTCGGGTCTTTCGGGGCGCTGTTCTTCCCAAGCCATCTCTTGACTCCCTTTCTTTTTCTAGTTTTTCTTCTTCATCCTCCCGCAGGATATATAAGCCCTGGATGATACCGAACATGATCATGGTGCTGAGCATTGAACTTCCTCCGTAACTTACAAATGGAAGAGTCATACCGGTGGAAGGAATGAATTTGGTCACGCCGCCGATCTGGAGGAATACCTGGAAGATGTAGCATGTACCAAGTCCGAGAGCGACGTATTTATAAAAACGATTGTGAAGTTCCATTGCAATGTTAAGAAACATAACATAACAGCTCACACAGATCAGAATGATACAGAGAGAAAAGATTACTCCCATCTCCTCCGTGATCGCTGAGAAAATAAAGTCTGTTTCCGCTACGGGGATCGTATCAGGCTGTCCCTGGAAAAGACCGGTCCCGAACCAGCTCCCGGTTCCGATCGCAAACAGCGACTGCGCAACCTGATACCCACTGCCGCTGTATGTCCCGATCGGATCCTGCCACGCTTCAACTCTGACTTTAATGTGGCTGAACAAATGATAACCTGCAACTGCAGCCAGCGTCCCGGCTCCGAGTCCGGCAGCAGCATAGAGAGGCTGTCTTGTTGCTACATAGAGCATCACAAGGTATACCACGAAGAAGATCAGTGCAGCTCCGAGATCTGTCGAAAGGACAAGAATAAGGACATGTGCGGCAGCAACTGCCGTTGTCACAACGACATTCTTAAATTCTCTTGACTTGTTAAGGCTGGCGGCAACGTAGAATACAAAAAGTATCTTTACAAATTCGGAAGGCTGGACATTGATCCCGGCAATTTCAAAGCCCAGATTTGCACCGCCGGACTTGGGGGCAAACAATGCAACGGCAAGAAGCGCTGCTCCGCCAACAGCCGCATAAACATAAGTCCATTTGTCAAGAAAAGTAAGTTTGCGGATCAGGACCGGCACAACAAGCCCGAAAGCGATCCCGAGCACAGCAAAGACCAGCTGGCGAATTGCACTTCCGTAAGGGGAAGGATTATCTGCAGACAGGCGTGTGATCATGATCATGCCTGCGGTGATCAGCATACACATATTGTTGACGACCAGACGGGATACATTCGGATAGATCAGATTATATAAAAGTATGACGGCAAGCAATACGACAGCAAGCGCCGCATACAAAAACAGAATCCGCATATCTTCCGTGGCAAGATACATTGTGCCAAATGCAACAAACTGTATCAGAAAAAGCAGCACATCCTGACGGATCAGTACCCTTTTTTCTTCATCTTCATAGCTCCTGGTAAAAATAGAAAAGCAGGAAAACGTATATGCTGCCATCAGGATGATGATCAGGTATTTGGAAAGTTGGATTATAATGTTTGTCATATTATCACCATTTATCTTATATCTCCGGTATCCTGTTACAGAATACCTTTTCTAAAATGCCCCTGTGTAAATCCGGACCTGTCTCCATAAGAATCGGCCCCGTGAGCAGCTGTATTATCCATAAAAGAATCCTGCAGCATAGCAAGTACGGCTTTTACCTGATCCGGTGTTTCCGTGCTGAACCTGATCCGTAAGAGCCGGGGCTTAAGACTGCGGATCTCTTCTACATCAGCGGCAAGACAAGTCGGACGGTCGTTATAGATCACATTGTAACAGAAATCACAGTATGCACGCACAGGAAAACTGCTTGAACAACGGTCAGTAATACAGGAGACATCCGACTGCTTCCGGCACTTTCCGGCTGTTTTGAAAAGGCACTGGGCAGATACCATGACCGGCGATCTTCCGTAGATTTCCAGTTCGCAGTCATTTAAATGTAACCGGGAAAGTTCACTGGCATTCAGTTCCAAAGGTGCGGTGAAATCTGAAATCCCGAGATCATTCCAGAAATTTTTCGCATATCGGTTAAACACATATAGATTATGGTCCAGAATTATCTTTTTGTCAAATCCCCGTTCTCTGAGCAGCTGAAACTCCTCACAATTGCGGATCAGGATACCATCGGGAGAATACTTGTCCGCTGCACTCAGAAGCCTCTCGGCTGATGATGCCTCAGTGCTGCGCAGTATGTGCGGCATGGCGGGGGCAATCTCAATGTTGTATTTTCTGGCCAGACAAAGATATTCATAAATCTCTCCGTTTTCATCCTCTTTCATCAGGGCTGTCTGTATATCGGTGCCCAGATACATCCGCACAGGAATCAGCCGGCCTTCCGAAATATAGGAAACTGAGGCCTTGAGCTGTTCCGCGGATTCTGCATAGATGGAAAAGCGTGGTGTCCAGTTTTCTGCAGCTCCATCGCATGTATCACTTTCCAAATTACATTTTGCAGGAGAAGATCCGGGTTTCCTAAAATGCAGGGATAACAACTTCTCTTTCAGGCCTTCAAGAGCTCTGCGGCGCAGTGAATTGAGCTGCCCGACAGGAATAAAAATATTTTCGTCCATTTCAATGGAAAGATCTTGAAAATAAAATCCTGAGTTTCCCGTCTTTCTGATCTGAGAGCAAATGCGCTCCTGATCCATGGGACGGCTCTGGGCTGGCTGAACCGGTTCATCGGTGACAGCCTGAAAAGAAACCCCGCCGGAACATACACGAAGCCGGGCGGGAGTACCGGTTTTTGCCGTCAGCTCACCGTCTGCCGGCCTCTGCAGTTCCTTCCCGATAATGCCGGTGTCTATGCAATGCAGGAGAGATTCATTTCGTGTGCGGTTCAACAGCTGTCCTTTTGAAAGTCGAATCTGTTTCTGGATGAGAAATGTGAGTGATTCTCCTTTTTTGACCGGTTTTCCAAGTGTGTGGTTATTCTTCCCTCCGGTGATCTCAAGCACATCACCGGCATTCAGGTCCGTGACTGCAAGAGCATGCACTTCCCGGCCTTTCTGATACTGTACTTTTACTGCGGGGACCCCGGCGTGATTCGGTCGGTCAAGTGACATCATTTCCCGGCCGTTTCTCATCTGGAAATATCCTGTGGAGGAACCGCCACGGTTATAAAGATCCATAAGCATCTCACGGTCTTCCGGAAGAACGTGAAAATCTTTTCCTCCTGTGTCAAGATATATATCCGTATATTTGCGGTAAAGTGAAGTCACACCGGCTACATATTCCGGTTTCTTCATGCGTCCCTCGATTTTGAACGAATCAATTCCTGCTTCGATGAGATCCGGTATGATCTCCAAAGTACAGATGTCTTTAGGGCTCAAATAGTATTTCTTCTTTTCATCAAACATGTAAGGCAGTCTGCATGGCTGTGCACATTGTCCCCTGTTACCGCTGCGGCCTCCGATCATGCTGCTTAAAAGGCACTGTCCGGAATAACAGTAACAGAGAGCCCCGTGCACGAAACACTCAATCTCAAGATCCGTCTCACGGCGTATCTGACGGATTTCTTCCAGTGACAGCTCTCTTGCAGGAACGACACGTGTAATGCCCCGTGATTCAACAAATTTTGCTCCAAGAGCTCCCGTGATCGTCATCTGTGTGCTGGCGTGTACGTCAAGGCCGGGAAAATATCTGCGGATATATCCGGCAACTCCCATATCCTGCACGATCACGGCGTCGAGCCCGTTCTCATAACAAGGTGCGAGATAGTCGTATAAACCGTCTATCTCTTCTTCTTTGAGCAGCGTATTTACAGTGAGATAAAGTTTTCTATCATAAAAATGAGCCTCGCGGATCGCCTGTATCAATTCTTCTTCTGCAAAGTTTTCCGCATAGGCTCTGGCTCCGAATCTTGCCCCGCCGATATAGACGGCATCTGCTCCGGCTTTAAGGGCAGCCTCGAATGCTGCATAGGAGCCTGCCGGTGAAAGGATTTCAATTTTTCTGTCTGCCATATTGTCGAATCATGTCCTTTTTCTCAATTAATGAAACAGGCTGTCGATTAGGACAGCCTTTATTAGTTATCTTCTACGGTTTTTCATCTCGGTTTCGAGTTTTACGATCTGCATCTGCAGGTCATTATTTTCATCTTTGATCTTTGCAAGCTCTTTCTCGGCATTTTCAAGTTTGATCTGTGCGGAGATAAGCTCATGTTTAAGATCATACATCTCCTTGTCTTTCAGTTCAATATCATTTTCAAGGGAATCCCCCTGTTTTTTTGCCTTAAAATAGTCATCTGCAATATTCAGGGCGAGAAGTACATTTCTGGTGTCAGCGCTCTGTTTCCGGTATCCCTCACTGTTCGCACATTCTGTTATCTTGTGATTCAGATAGGAAGATACTTTCTGCAGATATTCTTCGCCTTCAAATCCACTGAGAGTATATACCTTTCCCCCGATCAATACTTCTGTAAAATGTTTTGCTGAACTCATAGCATCCTCCTCGCGTTTCATACATTTTATTATAAACTATTTACCATTAAAAACCAACAGTTTTTTCGAGAAATGCCGAATCATGACATATTTATGCTTCTTCAAAGATCATTGGGATTCCGAGATGACGGTATGCAAGTTCCGTTACTACCCTGCCCCTTGGTGTCCGCTGGATAAAGCCATTTTTCAGAAGATACGGTTCATAAACATCTTCCAGTGTGCCGGCGTCCTCAGATATTGATGCCGCGAGCGTATCGAGGCCGACAGGGCCTCCCTGAAACTTTTCGATCATGGTCAACAGGATGCCGCGGTCAATATGGTCTAAACCGTATTTATCTACATCCAGAAGATCGAGTGCATAATCTGCCACCTTTTTGGTGATCCTGCCGTCATATTTCACCTGGGCAAAATCGCGTACCCGCTTCAGGAGACGGTTGGCAAGCCGCGGGGTGCCTCTGGAACGTCTGGCGAGTTCAAGCGCACCGTCCTCTTCAATCTCTACATTCAGTACGGCTGCTGATCGGAGGATGATCGTTTTCAGTTCTTCATCCGTATAGAATTCCAGCCGGTTTACCACTCCAAACCGGTCACGTAAAGGGGCTGTCAGCATCCCCGCCCTTGTGGTAGCGCCGACCAGAGTGAATTTCGGAAGATTCAGTCTTATGGAACGCGCTCCGGCACCTTTGCCGATCATAATGTCGATGGCATAATCTTCCATGGCCGGATAAAGTACCTCTTCCACCTGGCGGTTGAGGCGGTGGATTTCATCTACAAAGAGTACGTCGTGTTCCTGCAGGCTGTTCAGGATCGCAGCCATCTCTCCCGGCTTCTCAATAGCAGGTCCTGAAGTGACTTTCATATGCACTCCCATCTCATTGGCAATGATGCCTGCAAGTGTTGTTTTCCCAAGTCCGGGCGGTCCATAGAACAGAACGTGATCCAAAGCCTCTCCTCTCGCTTTGGCAGCCTCTATATATACAGACAGTGTCTGTTTGGCTTTCTCCTGCCCGATATAATCTGTCAGGCGCTGGGGGCGCAGTTCACCCTCGATCTTAAGATCTTCTTCCAGATTTTCAGTTGTTATGATTCGTTTTCCCATAATAATCTAAACAATCCTCTTCTCAGAAAAGATATTTTAATGCCTCTTTCAGTATGTCTTCTACAGTCTGGCAGTCCGGAGATGTCTTCTTGACCGCACGGAGGCTCTCAGCATTTCCGTAACCAAGAGCAACAAGAGCCTGCACTGCCTCTGCCTGCATGCTGCTTTCCGCCTCTCCTGCCTGAAGCCGGTCTGCATCGCCGCCGTGCGCTGCGTTGTTCAGTACATCTTCTATGTCTACTTTGTCCCTGAGCTCCAGGATCAGCTTCTCTGCCGTTTTTTTCCCGATGCCCGGTGCAGCGGAAATCGCTTTTGCATCGCCCGACATAATGGTGAACCGCAGTTCATCCGGAGACATACAGGAGAGAATGTTCAGTCCTCCTTTCGGACCGATGCCGCTCACGCCGATGACCAGCTTAAAAATCTCCAGATCATCCTTTGTGAGAAAACCGAACAGCTGCATTGCGTCTTCCTTGACATTGAGATAAGTATATAATTTTACTTCATTTCCGGGCTGCGGGAGCATCGATAATGCCTGTTGCGGCATATACACGCCATATCCGACTCCGCCTACGTCTACGATGGCTTTCTGCGGCTCTACTGCCGCAAGCTCTCCTCTTACATATGAAATCATATTTCCTTTTTCCTTTACTAACTTATTGGAACGACAGATTCCGGATTCTTTTCAGGACCTCTCCCGCCACTGCTCCGATCACGGCACCGGTGATCAGACCAGCGATCAGAAGCACAGGAAGATAATACCCCACCTGATAGGTCTCGACTACGATCATCGCCACGATCAGCTGTCCGATGTTATGACACACTCCTCCGGCCATACTGATCCCAGCCACGCTGAACCGGTCTTTTCTTTTCAGCAGTGCCATGACCGCCAGGCTCAGGACGCCGCCGGCAAGGCTATATACGATACTGAACAGGTTTCCAAAGATGAATCCGGCAATTATGATCCGCACTACAGACAACAGGAGTGCTTCCCGCCAGTCAGTCTTATACAGTACGATCACAATGATCAGATTCGCCAGACCGAGTTTGATGCCCGGAACTCCGAACTGAATCGGGATCAGTGTCTCTATATAGCTGAAGATCAGTGCAAGAGCCGTAAGTACACCGAAATATGCTGCTCTGTTTTTCAATCTCTTATTCCTTTCTATTGTGCGACTGCATCCAGTCCGCTCTCTTCAGGACTTACGATAGTGATAACAACCTGATTCGGAAGACAGATGATGCTCTCTCCGTTTTTTGAAACCGCTCTGTGGTTTACACAGAGCTGGTCCGGGCAGTCAGCCCATTCCATGCGTGCCGCTCCATCTTCAATCACTACACGGTTTGTATCGTCTATCTCTATCGTCTGCTCATCAGCGAGATTATACGTGCCGAAATGCTCTCCATCGACAGATATTTCTACGAGATGCTCCCCGCTGTCCTGTCGGAAAAACTGGTATGCCAGGATCACTGCAGCCACAGCCAGGACTGCTCCTGCCAGGATCAGATCACTTCTTTTCATAATCAGTTACCTCTGGTTAACTATAGTTAAATCTTCACCTATGATATCATAGCACACAGATTTTTATTATGCAATCACATGTTCGATTGTTGTGATCCATAGAATGATCGATTATTGTAGTCAGAGAGGAAATCATATATAATAAACAAGATTACAAAAGGCAGAAAGGAAACAAGAGCTTTGAGTCAGAAAAAATCAGGAGTATTTTTTATAACAGCGGTACTCTTATCTGCTGCCCTGCTCTCCGGATGTACGACTCCCCCGCAGAGCGAGTCGCTTACTATGACCGGAACATATTTTGATACTGTTGTACAGATCGAAGTATGGGGGGCGGATCAGGATATCATGGATCATTGTCGGGAGATGTGCGAAAACTATGAGCAGATGCTCAGTGCGACGATAGATACAAGTGAGATTTCGGAAATAAATAATGCCGGAGGAGAGCCGGTAACAGTTTCGGATGAGACAGCTGAACTTATAGAAAAAGGAATGGAATACGGAGAAATATCAGGCGGACTTTTTGATATAACGATTGCCCCTGCATCAGGTCTCTGGAATTTTACAGACAATGAAGACAAGACACTTCCCGATCCAGACGAGCTGGCAGAAGCAGTCAAGCATATAGATTATCACTGTGTCAGCGTAGATGGAAATACAGTTGTTCTCACAGATCCGGAAGCGCAGATCGATCTGGGAGGCATTGCCAAAGGATATATTGCGGACAAGCTGAAAGAATATCTTAAGAGCGAGGGCATCGAACATGCACTTATTGATCTGGGCGGAAATATGCTCGCGCTCGGCGGACGTTATGACGGAACAGACTTCCGTATTGGTCTGCAGATGCCATTTGCGGAGACAGGAACCGTTATGGCAGCGGTATCCATAAATGACCAGTCCGTTGTGACATCCGGTGATTATGAAAGGTATTTTGAAAAAGACGGAGTGATATATCATCATATACTTGATCCTGATACAGGATATCCCGTGCAGAATGATCTTGATCAGGTGACGATCATCTCTGATAAATCAGTAGACGGTGATGCCCTGAGCACAACCTGCTTCGCCATGGGACTTGAAGAAGGGCTGGAACTGATCCGCAGTCTTGACGGAGTGGAAGCCGTGTTCGTCACGAAAGACGGGGAGATGCATACAAGCAGTGATGAGATCGAATTAGAAGTGCTGGAGTAAAATTCGTGTTTCTCTGAGAGATATTTTCTCGGTAAAACGTCCGAAAATCAATCGGATACAGTGGATTGACTCACGTATCCGGGACGGGCGGGGAGGGGATGCTTCCGGCTCCGGTTACGGAACATAAGAC
>ERZ1643250.3542-NODE-3542-length-10650-cov-5.859179_pt1 | contig 10650 bp, 11 predicted proteins | sample MGYA00579262_ERZ1643250 | MGnify/ENA primary metagenome ERZ1643250 (study PRJEB29033, sample SAMEA4952265) | chicken gut metagenome | biome: Broiler Chicken; feature: Gastrointestinal Tract; material: Caecum | place: Ireland | collected 2018 | study: Broiler...
TTTATCAATAGCGTCGGGGCGAGTGGAGCAGCGCACCCCGGAAAAACCAAGCTCCTCCCGGGCGCGCTTGGCTACCGCCAGCAAAGAGCAAAAATAGTCTTTGTCGATCGCGGTAAAGCTGCCGCCAAAAAAGGCCAGCTCACACTGAGAAACATCCTGCGTCTGCGCTGCTTTTTGCGCAAGGCTCCAAACTTCCTCCGGAGAGGGCTGTTTCTGCTGTCCGGTAATTCGCCGCTGGTCACAAAAGCTGCACTGATGGGGACAACCGTTGTGGGGTACAAAGACCGCTACATTCCCCCGGCTCAATAGCCCATCAACTCCAGCGCTTCCCGGGCGGCCTGCTGTTCCGCTTCCTTCTTGCTGCGTCCGCCGCCCTTACCGATCACATTGCTGTTCAGGTGGACTTCCACCGTGAAATGCTTGTTGTGGTCAGGCCCGCTCTCTCCGGTGAGCACATATTCCAGCCGCTCCTCCGGGTTCTGCTGGATGATTTCCTGCAAAGCGGTTTTAAAATCGCGGAAGGCCTTGGGCTTGGCGCTTTTCAGGGCGGGAAGCACATATTTCAGAATAAACTTCCGGGCTTCTTCCATACCGTGCTCTTCCCCGGCATCCATATAGACTGCGGCAATAATGGCTTCAAAAGCATCTGCCAGAATGCTGGGACGGGTTCTTCCACCGGAATTCTGCTCGCCGTGGCTCAAACGCAGGTAGTCTCCCACGCCCATCTGTTTGGAATAACCACACAGAGCCTTTTCGCATACCAGCGAAGAGCGGATCTTGGTCAGATCGCCTTCCGGCAGATCTGGACGGTGCTTGAACAGGTAGTCGGCCACCACCACGCCCAGCACGGAATCTCCCAGAAATTCCAGCCGCTCGTTGCATTTGCAGCCGTCTTTATGTTCATTGGCATAGGAGGAATGGGTAAGCGCTGTCATGAGATAGTGCTCATCCTGAAAATGGTATCCGATTTTTTCTTCCAGTTCCCGACAGTTTTTCATGCCTGTCCTCCTTCTGTGCCTTCGCTGACTTTCATTTCCTGCAAAGAACGGCTGATTTTATTGACCACGTCGCCCTCTACATAGGCTTTTGTCAGACGCAGTGCGTTTTTAAAGGTCTGTGCCTTTGCGCTGCCGTGGGCTTTGAAAACAGGTTTTGCCGCGCCCATAATGGGAGCGCCGCCGTACTCGTTATAATCCACCTGCTGCTTCAGCGCTTTCATATCTTTGAGAATCAATGCAGCAGCCAGTTTGTTTTTCGTGCTCTTGGTAAAGATTCCCTTGATCTTCTTCATCAGGGTCAGGGCAACGCCTTCGTACAGTTTCAGAATCACGTTTCCGGTAAAGCCGTCGCAGACGATCACGTCGCCAGCATCTATAGGAATATCTCTTGCCTCAATATTCCCGATAAAGTTGACAGGCGTATTTTTTAAAAGCTGAAACGCTTCCAGCTGGAGTTCGCCGCCTTTATGGTCTTCTGTGCCCACATTTGCCAGCGCAACCCGGGGATTTTTCACACCCATTACATGCTCCATATAGGCCGCGCCCATCATGCCGAACTGCTGGAGCATTTCGGGACGGCATTCCACATTGGCGCCGCCGTCGATGAGCATGAAGAAACCGTCGTCTTTGGGCATCACAGGGGCAAATGCCACACGCTTCACGCCTTTGATGCGCTTGACAATCATGTTTGCACCGAATACCAGCGCACCGCTGTTGCCGGAAGAAACAAACGCGTCTCCGTCCCCAGCAGCCAGACGGCGCAGACCTTCTGCCAGAGAACAACCGCTTTTTTCCTTCATAATGCTCTTGGGGGAGTCATCCATGGTCATCACGTCCGGGGCTTCGGCAATTTCCATGCGGTTCAGGGAAATATTGTTTTCCGCTGCTACCTGACGGATAATTTTTTCACTGCCGGTGAGCAGGATGTCGATATCCAGCTCTTCCACAGCCATCTGACAGCCTTTCAGGATTTCCAGAGGAGCGTTGTCCCCTCCAAATGCGTCTACGATGATTTTCAAAGCAAACACCTCATTTCACCGGCATTTTGCCGGACAAATTCATGATTTCTTCTCAATTGCAGCTTAAATTCTGCTCATTCTTGATTGGATAGAATCTCCGAAACCATAGCGAGCCCTCGTTGTGACAAAGCCGCATAACGGGAACGCTTGTCCCGGATATGGGGCTCGATGGGCGGCAGCACGCCGAAATTGGCGCCCATGGGCTGGAAGTCCTTAGTGGGACTGTTGGCCACATAATCGGCCAGCGCGCCCATCATAGTTTCCCGGGGAAGAATCAGCCGTTCTTTTCCCAGCAAATGGGCAGCGGCATTTCTTCCCGCCAGAATTCCGGAAGATGCGGACTCCATATAGCCCTCCACACCGGTAATCTGTCCGGCAAAGAACAGTTCCGGCCGGGACTTTACACTGTAATCCGCCAAGAGAAATCCCGGGGATTTCAAAAATGTATTGCGATGCATGACGCCATAACGGACAATTTCCGCATTCTGCAAACCGGGAATCATCCCGAACACCCGCTTCTGTTCGCCGAATTTCAGGTTGGTCTGGAATCCCACCAGATTGTACAGAGTTCCCTCTGCGTCTTCCCGGCGCAGCTGTACCACGGCCCAGGGACGATGGCCGGTACGGGGGTCTCGCAGTCCCACCGGTTTCAGCGGGCCGAACCGCAGGGTATCCTTTCCCCGCTGTGCCATGACCTCTACCGGCATACAGCCTTCATAGACCTTAGGGTTCGCCACATCAAAATCGTGAACCGGTGCGCGCTCGGCATTGACCAGCGCATCATAGAAGGCTTCATATTCCTCTTTGTTCATGGGACAATTGAGATAGGCGTCGTCCTCCCCCTTATCATAGCGGGAAGCGGCAAAACACAAAGAACGGTCGAGGCTTTCCGCGGTGACGATAGGAGCGGCAGCATCAAAAAAGCTCAGTCCGCCGCCGCACATCTTGAAAATGTCCTCTGCCAGTGCATCCGCGGTCAGGGGGCCGGTAGCGATAACCACACAACCCTCTTTCGGGATTTCTGTGACCTCTTCATGAACAACGGTAATCAGCGAATGGGCTTCGATTTTTTCGGTGGCCATTTTAGCAAATTCCACCCGATCCACAGCCAAAGCTCCGCCGGCCGGAACTGCGCACTGGTCAGCACAGGCCATCAGCAGAGAACCAAACCGGCGCATTTCCTCTTTCAGCATTCCGGCGGCACTTTCAAGCCGGGCTGCTTTCAGAGAATTAGAGCAGATCAGCTCTGCAAACAGGGGGCTTTGATGGGCCGGCGTGCGTTTTTCCGGTTTCATTTCAATCAAACGGACAGGCACGCCCATTTGTGCGGCCTGCCATGCAGCCTCACAACCGGCAAGTCCTGCTCCGATTACAGTCAGTTCCATATGGGACTCCTTTCCTGTTGGGAATTCCATGCACTTGTAAATTTCTACTTATTCTTCGTCTTCCTGCACCTTTTCATATCCGCAGTCCGGCGTGACACAGTAGAACTTGGGATGCTTGCCCTTCTTTTTCAGCAGCGTTTTGCCGCAGCGGGGGCACTTTTCCATAGTCGGCTCGTCCCAGGAAACAAAATCACAGTTGGGATACTCACTGCATCCATAGAACACACGGCCGCGCTTGGATTTTTTCAGCACCACCTTGCCGCCGCACTTGGGACACTCTGCGCCGGTTTCGTGGACGATTTTCTTAATATTCTTGCACTCCGGATAACCGGAACAGGCGATAAACTTTCCATACCGGCCAAATTTGACCACCATAGGACGACCGCACTTTTCACAGATCAGGTCAGTCTGGTCTTCCTTCAAGGTGATTTTGACGCCCTCCATTTCCTTTTTGGCCTTTTGCAGGGTCTTGTCAAAATCATCGTAGAAGTTATGCAGCGTCTCTACCCAGTTTTCTTCGCCGCTCTGCACCTTATCCAAATCACTTTCGACCTGTGCAGTGAATTTCACATTGACGATTTTGGGGAAACGCTCCTTCATCAGCTGGGTAGAAACCTCTCCCAGCTCCGTGGGTTTAAAGGCTTTTCCTTCCCGAACCACATATTCCCGTCCGGTAATGGTAGAAATGGTGGCGGCATAGGTGGAAGGACGGCCGATGCCGTTTTCTTCCAGCGCTTTAATCAGAGAAGCTTCCGTATAGCGTGCCGGAGGCTGGGTGAAATGCTGGTTTCCGGCCAGCTCTTTTTTCCGCAGGGGCATATCCTGCTCCAGTACAGGAAGGGCGCCGGTTTCCTCGTTTTCCTCATCCTTCCCCTCTACATACAGCACGGTGAAGCCGTCAAAGGTGACGGTATAGCCGGAAGCCTTAAACAGGCATCCGTTTGCGGTGATATCGGCCTGGGTGGTGCTTTGCAGGCAGTTTGCCATCTGACAGGCCACAAACCGCTCCCAGATAAGTTTGTACAGCTTGTACTGGTCACCGGTCAGGCTGGACTTCACTGCATCGGGCGTCAGGCGCACATTGGTGGGGCGAATTGCTTCGTGGCCGTCCTGAGCGCCTGCACGGGTTTTATACTGGCGGGGTTTATCGGGTACATACCGGTCTCCCCACCGCTCGCGGATATAGTCGGCGGCTTCTTTCACGGCATCTTCCGACAGACGGAGGGAGTCGGTTCTCATGTAAGTAATCAAACCGACTGCGCCCTGTCCTTCGATTTCCACACCTTCATACAGCTCCTGGGCTGCCTTCATGGTACGGCGTGCCTGGAATCCCAGTTTGCGGGAAGCTTCCTGCTGCATGGTGGAAGTGCTGAAAGGCGGAGCCGGAGACTTGCGGCGGCTGCCTTTCTTGATTTTGGCAACGGTAAACTGAGCGTCTTCCAGCTTTTCCAGAATGGCGTCAGCTTCTTCTTTATTGGTAATCTTGATTTTGTTTCCGGCTTCGTCTCCATAGAAGGAAGCGGGGAAGGCCTTTCTGCCGCCTTTGGGAATCAGTTTGGCGTCGATGGTCCAGTATTCTTCGGGCTTGAAAGCGCGGATTTCCTCTTCCCGATCCACAACCAACCGCACGGCTACAGACTGGACACGACCGGCGGAAAGGCCTTTTCGGATCACTTTGGCCAGAAACGGGCTAAGCTTATAACCCACCAGCCGGTCCAGAATCCGGCGTGCCTGCTGAGCATTCACCAGATCCAAATCAATCGAGCGGGGATGCTCCATGCCGTTGGCAATACCGGTTTTGGTAATTTCATTAAAGGTAACGCGGTTCTGCTCGTTGATATCCAGCCCCAGAATATAGGCCAGATGCCAGGAAATGGCTTCGCCTTCCCGGTCAGGGTCGGTTGCCAGATAAATCCCGTCGCTTTGGGCAGCGGCGGTTTTCAGTTCATCCACCAGCTTTTCCTTGCCCTTGATGATGGTGTATTTGGGGGCAAAATCGTGTTTGACATCCACACTCAGCCGTTTTTCCGGCAAATCGCGCACATGTCCCATAGAGGCCACCACTTCATAACCGGGGCCCAGATATTTTTTGATGGTCTTCGCTTTGGACGGAGACTCCACAATGACAAGTTTTGACACAGGTTCATCACCCATCTTTCATAAGAAATCTGTCCTCATCCGAACGAATTTCGGATGGCTGTCTCTGGTTATCATACCACAACGGACACTGTTGGGAAAAGGGTTTTTCCGTCGGAGACAGCAAAATAATTTGTAAATCTTGTGAAAACCGACCACGAAGGGACGGCTTTCACAGGATTTACCGGTTGTCAGCTCTTCTTTGCATACCGTCTGCCGGAGAAGGAGTGGATCCGCCCGCAAATTTCCAGTTCCGTGACAGCCTGAAAGATTTCCTGAATCAACAGGCCGGTACGGGTATGAATGGATTCGGCGGTCATCGGCTCCCGTCCCAAAACTTCATACACCTTTTGAGCTGCCGGAGAAAGCTCCTGAGACAAAACCGGCGCAGTGAAGGGTTCCGGTGTTTTCAGCGCTTCGGGAAGTACAATTTCTGACGGCGGACAATAGTCCTTTAACCCTTCTTTATTGGTAACAGGAGACACTTCTGCCATCAGTTGGGAAAGCGGCTTCCGCTCCGGCACTTCGCAAGCGGGAAAACGGCTTTTGAACTCTGTCAGGATATCCGCGGCACAGGAGACCGGTTTTGCACCGTCCCACAACAGGCGCAAAACACCTTCTGCATTGTCGCGCCAGGAATCCACCAGTAACGTAAATACGTCCCGGCTTTGTTCTACTGCGTGATGGGCGGTCATCATGCTGCCGCTTTTCAATGACGCTTCTGAAACCAGCACGCCGCAGCTGAGACCGGAAATCAAACGGTTTCGGATGCCGAAATGCCACTTCCGCGCGGGAGTCCCCGGCGGATATTCGCTGCACAGCATTCCCTGTTCCGCAATCGTCCGGCGCATTTTCTCGTTGGATTTCAGATAGGGAAGATCGAGACTGCTGGCCAGCAGGGAAATGGTTTTGCCGCCTGCTTCCAGTGCACCGGCGTGAGCAGCGGAATCGATCCCTACCGCACCGCCGCTGACAATCACCGCGCCGGCCTCCGCCAGTTGGCGGCTAATCAGCCGGGTAGCGGTCATGGCATTGGGACAGGCTACTCGGGAGCCTACAATGGCCACTGTGGGAACGTCATCCACCGGCGGCAGTGTTCCCTGATAGTATAAAACCGCTGGCGGCGCTGCGATTTGCAAAAGACATTCTGGATACTCAGTATCATCCGGCGTCAACAGCTTCATTTTCAGCTTTTGCGCCTGTTCAAAAATCCGCTGGCAGTCTTCCAGTGTCACGCTTCCTGCCCGACGGCTTTCAGCTTTGGAAAAAACAGAGGAATCTTCCAGAAGACCCGGGGCTTGTTCAAAGAAAGAGCGAACAGAAGAAAACTTACGCCACAGCTGTACAGGTTTGGGACTTCCGCAGTCGAAGACCTGCTGCATCCAGATCCAGTACAGGATGGTTTTCTCCATATTCTCTCCCCCTTTCCGGCTTATTATCGCACCATTTCCCACATGAGAATCGCGGATGAGGTAGCGGCATTCAAAGACTCTGCACGGCCGCCCATGGGAATGGTTACCCGACGGCTGCACGCCTGAATGGTTTCTGGCAGAAGGCCGTTGCCCTCATTGCCCACCAGTAAAATGGAGCCGTCTCCAAAGGTGCAATCCGTCACTTTTTCAGCGGTGCTGTCCGGAACTGCTGCATAGGTAACAAAGCCTCTTTGATGAAGATCATTGGCCTGTGCGGAAAAAGCGCCCCCATGATAGACCGGCAGACGGAACGCTGCACCCATCCCGGCCCGGAGGGTTTTGGGACTGTACAAATCACAGCATTCCCCAAACAGGATCAGACCGGAAATTCCCAGAGCTTCGGCGGTACGCATGACAGCGCCCAGATTTCCCGGGTCCTGCAAATTTTCCACCGCGATATATTTTCCGGCAAGGGGCAGATTGGACAGAAATTTGATTTCCGGCAGTTGACAGACGGCAAAAACACCCTGACTGCTGCGGGTATCGGAAAGGAGCTCTGCACAGTGCGTCTCAATGGAATAGACTTCCCGGGCCTGTTCCATCAGGGGCTTGAGGTACTCCCCGTATTTTTCAGCAGCCTTCTGGGTAAAAAACAACCGCTCTACAGTGGCATGACTGCGGCAGGCATCATAGCACAGCCGTGCGCCTTCCACGACAAAAAGGCCCTGTGCCCTTCTTTTTTCCACAAAGCGCACGAGCCCGACAGTCTCTTTGATCAGTTCATTCCGGCGGCTGGAAATATGTGTGACCATAGACATCCTCTCTCCTGGAAGAAATTTCAGCTAAAAGATACGCCCGGAGCCAAAGAGCCCCGAGCGCATTGACAGCTTATTAGAGAGCAGCCTTGGCCTGCTCGACCAGAGCCTTGAAAGCGGCCTCGTCAGCGATGGCGATTTCGGACAGCATCTTGCGGTTCAGCGTGATGCCAGCCTTCTTCAGACCGTTCATGAAGGTGGAGTAGTTCATGCCGTTCATCTTGCAGGCAGCAGAGATACGGGTGATCCACAGACGACGGAAATCTCTCTTTCTGTGTTTACGGCCGATGTATGCATAGTTGCCGGACTTCATAACAGCCTGCTTGGCCATCTTGAAGTGTCTGCTCTTGGAACCCCAATAGCCCTTAGCCAGCTTCAGAACCTTTTTTCTTCTCTTGCGAGTCATCAACGCGCCTTTTACACGTGCCATTTCTTATACCTCCAAATTTATAGGAATCGTTACAGTAAAAATCTTATTTGTAGGGCAGGAGTCTCTTCACCTGACGGACATTGGTCTTATCCGCAACAGTGGTTCCGCGCAGTGCGCGCTTGGTCTTGCGGGTCTTGCCGTGGCCGTTCAGCAGGTGGCTCTTGTTGGCATGAGCGCGGATGACCTTACCGTTTTTAGAAATTTTGAAGCGCTTCTTAGCGCCGCTGTGAGTCTTGATCTTGGGCATGACTGCTCCTCCTTAGATGTGTTGTTATTTGACGGGCTTGGGGGCCAGGAACATCAGCATGTTTCTTCCCTCAAGCTTCGCCGGCTTTTCGACGTTGGCGAACTCGGCGCAGGCTTCTGCAAACCGGCGCATGGTTTCATAGCCGTGCTCCGGATGACCCATTTCACGGCCGCGGAACCGGATGGAAACCTTGACCTTGTTGCCGTCTTCCAAAAAGCGTTTGGCGTGACCCAGTTTTGTATTAAAATCATGGGTATCGATGTTGAGAGAGAGACGAATCTCCTTGATTTCCACCACGCGCTGATTCTTCCGGGCTTCCTTCTCGCGCTTTGCCTGCTCGAAACGGAACTTGCCGTAGTCGATGATTTTGCAAACCGGAGGCTTCGCCGTCGGTGCAATCTTTACCAGGTCCAGGTTACGGGCATAGGCCTTTTCCAGTGCCTGGCTGGCGGGCATGATGCCCAGCTGAGAGCCGTCGGAATCAATAACGCGGACTTCCTTATCGCGGATCTCTTCGTTAATCTGCAGTTCCTTGTTGCTAATGGGTAAGCACCTCCAAAACACGTAGTCATCAAAAACAAAAGCACGGACAAATTTCTCTGTCCGTGCGTCAATGCTCAGAAAAACCGCAGAACTGCCGCTCTGCTTCTTTCATCCTATTGACCCGTGACAGACGAAACTCCACAGGTGAGAACTTGTTCCGTTCTTCTTTGTTTTACCTCAACTATTATACGCATTTTCCATCCGAATGTCAAGTACTTTTTTCATGAATATTTCCGGTGAAATTCCGCAGAATATCCATATCCGAAAATTTCCGTGACGATTTCGGGAATTCTCATACAGGATATCATATTCGGCGGACTTTGGCAAGAAGCCGCATCTTGATCGGAGGGCTGTTCATGATTATTTCTTTCCTGCGTACAGTGCTGCTGTACATAGTCATTCTATCTTCCGTGCGGCTGATGGGCAAACGTCAGATCAGCGAGCTGCAAACCTCGGAGCTTGTGGTGACACTGCTGATTTCCGATATTGCAGCCATTCCCATGCAGGATACCGGTCAGCCGCTGGCCAGCGGGTTTATTCCCATTGCCGTACTGGTTATGTGCGAAATCGCGGTTTCCGTATTTATGCTGAAAAGCGGCAAGTTCCGCCGCCTGGTCTGCGGTAAGCCCATTATTCTGATTCAGAACGGGCAGGTAGACCAAAAAGAAATGGCGCGGCTGCGGCTGAGCATTGAGGACATTTTTGAAGAACTGCGGGAAAAAGACGTATTTTCCATTCGGGACGTGGAATGGGCTATTATGGAAACCAATGGGAAAGTGAGTATTGTCAAAAAGCCGGAAGCGGATACCCCTACCAATCAACTGCTGGGGCTCTCCCCCGCCGACCCGGGGCTGGAAGTGGTGGTCATCAGCGACGGAGAGTTTTCCGATGCTTCCCTGAAACTCTGTCAGAAAAGCCGGCGCTGGGTCTTCGATGTGTTGGAACAGGAAGGATTAACCCCGAAACAGGTATTCATTATGACGGCTACTCAATCCGGTGCGTATTCTGTCATTCCGAAAAATGCGGACGGAACTGCACCTATGAAGGGAGGAACACATTCATGAAACGGCTGTGGGTATCGGTTTTTCTTCTGATTCTGCTCCTGTCGGTCTGCTGGCTGGGAAATGCTGCTGCTAATCAAGCCGCCGCTGAAATGAACCGTCAGCTTTCCTATGTAAAAGGAGAACTTCACAGTGGGAATCTTTCCACCGCACTGGCTGCCAGCCAGTCACTGGGGAGACAATGGGAAAACGAACACAGAAAGCTGTGCACCTTCATGCCCCACGGAGAGCTGGCAGATATTGAGGAAACACTGTCCATGCTCCCCGCTCTCATTCAAACAGGAGAAACCGGACAGGCGGAAGCCCAATGCAGTCTGGCAGAAGCCCAGCTGGACCGGCTGTCTGAGAGCGAGTCGGTAACGCTGGATAACCTTCTGTAGCCCTTTATCGTGATGGTCATTTTGCATCGAAAACACTCTTAAATTTGTACGTACAACTTGTTGACTTCCCTCTGATTCTGTATTATAGTAGTCTCAGAATTACCCATTCTGATTTTGGGAGGAATGATTGCGTTGTACAGAAAAGATCAATTTGCTATGACACCGCCTATGGGCTGGAACAGCTGGGACTGCTACGGCCCCGCGGTTAATGAGGAGCAGCTGTT
>ERZ1643250.3543-NODE-3543-length-10648-cov-6.683376_pt1 | contig 10648 bp, 8 predicted proteins | sample MGYA00579262_ERZ1643250 | MGnify/ENA primary metagenome ERZ1643250 (study PRJEB29033, sample SAMEA4952265) | chicken gut metagenome | biome: Broiler Chicken; feature: Gastrointestinal Tract; material: Caecum | place: Ireland | collected 2018 | study: Broiler...
CGCTGGGAAAATATGAAAGCGATGATTATAAGGACATCAGCCCGTTTGCGATTGCAACGCTGGCGGAATTTTACGGCGTGTCCACCGACTATCTGATGGGGCTGTCCGAAAATAAAAATCACCCAAACACAGAGCTTCAATCTCTGCATCTGAGTGACGATATGGTGGAACTTTTGAGCAGCGGCAGGATCAACAACCGGCTTCTCTGCGAACTGGCTACGCATCCAAACTTCCAGCGGCTGATGACCGATATGGAAATCTTCATTGACCGGATTGCCGATATGCGGGTGGAGCAGATGAACCTGATCCTCGAAGCCACCCGACAGACCGTCATCAACAGCCATGCGCCGGGAGAGAACGACCTTTATATGCGGACGCTGGAATTAGGGCAGATACAGGAGAGTGACTTTTTCAGCCATGTCCTGCATGACGATCTGGACAGCATTGTCCGAGATATACGGGAGGCGCATCTCAAAGACAAGACCACCGCCGACCCGCAGCCCACGCTGGAGGACGTCAAGGAACAATTTGAGCAGTCCGTCCAGCAGGGCAGCGATGTAGAAATGCTGATCCACGAATTCTGCGATAAGTTGCAGATACCCTTTGAGAAGATTTCCTCGGAGGATTTCTCAGCGTTCCTGCGGATATTGAGCCTGTCCAAAATGCTCAAAAATCCCAACAATATGAGGGGGAAGGTCAAGCCGCAGCTTTACCGTGGAACCAAAAAGAAAAAGCGAAGATAGCAGAAAAGGCCGTTGCCTTCTTATGGGTAACGGCCTTTTCTGAATACAATTGACTCTCAGATTTTATACCTAGTCGGTAATAGGTCTCATCGTCAATTCATCGCTGTCGTTGATAATAATTTCATTGATAGAGGCAACGCCTGCTACTTTTGCGGCAGAAATGACCAATCTACGCTCATATTCTGGCATTCTCAGACCAAGGGCAATACTACTGGGTTTCATTTTGATACAAGGGCGATTAGGTCCCACAATTGGGCATAGCATACGCCATTCTTGATCGTATTCATGGCATTTCTTTTTAATTAGCGAGATCTTTTCGATTTCCCAGTCTAAATTTATAAAACCAGATAGTTTTTCTAGTATCAGCGGAGGAAGTACATTGAACGCTTGCACGCCAATAGCATATCTGGTTGCATCGTATTTAACATCAGAATAATAGACTGGATAAACATTTGGCTTTGTCTGATTCATAAAACAATTTCCGCAGCGTGCTTCTCTTCCACATTGAAATACATCGGGATCACGCATATCATAAATCATGACAAATCCACTATGATTATCAGCATATTTCAGCCAAAGACTCTCATTAAGAGGATCATCACAAAAACAAATAGAGAACAGCTGCTGTTGAACCTTTTTTCTTACTTCTGACAAATCCTTTTCCATTGCAGGCAGGTCAGGAGAAGTCTGTTTTAGGCCTTCGATCATCGAAATCAAGAAATCGTTGCCAAGATGTTGGAATCCATTTTCCTCTAAGGTTGACGCAATTTGTTGTGGACTTTCTGTATGTATCAAGGTTTTCAAAAAGTTAAGTCCACTTCTAACTTTGGCATAATCAATATAAAAATAGGTATCAAACGGATCATCATATCTGTCTGCTGATGAGAAAAACAATTTATTTTCTTGCAATTGCTGCAAAGTGTTTTGGTTTACTGACCGAAATCGGCATAGCATTTCAGGCGGCTTATAAACCGCTCTTAATTTATCCCAGCTTTCCTGTGAATTTTCATGTAGTCCGTTCAATGTATCCCAAAATAGTTTTCGGTCCTCATTGGTATTCTTCATTCGTGTACCTCCAAAGCATCCTTCACCTAGTTCGCCGTATGTTTAACTTGCATACTTCTTAAAATTTTCAGCTTGCTCCAAGACTTCTTTATACACATCATCAATCGTAACTGGAGGATAATCGAACTCATCCAACAGAAGAATTAAATCTACCTGAAGGGTGGCTTTGATGTCCTCTCTTGTAGACCAGTCAGTGTATTTTGCCTTGTCATCCACAATTAGCTTGATACGCTTGGACAGCTCGATCATCTTATCGTCTGGATACTCAAACTCATACTTCTTGGCTACAGCTTTGAGAATGTCATAGAAGGCTTTTTCCTCGTAGTCGATCCCCATCGCTTTGAAGGAGTCTTTTTCCAGTTTCAATTCTTCCAGCAATTTGGCAAGCTGTTCCGCCACATCATCAAGGACTTCGTTGGCGAAGGCCTCGTCCCGGCGACGGTTGTTGTATTCGTCTACCACCCGTTTCAGGCGCTCGGAAAACTCCATTCCCATAATGCGATTGACCTTTTTGTACTCGTCGATAGCCTGGGACAGAAGCCGCTGCAATACCTTGATTTTGGTATTGGGTAATTGGATTGCATTGATTTTTTCAATATATTCATCGCTGAATATGTCCACCGAAATATGTTTACCGGTTTCAAACAGCTCCTCAATGCCGTCTGATTGAATGGCTCCTTCCAGCAGTTCCCGCACACGGGCATTCATTTGAGAGATATCCGGGGTGTCGCCTTTGGTGAGCTTGAACAGGATAGACCGAACTGCACAGTAAAAGTGAATATAGTCTTTCTCCGTATCGGAGATGGCATCGCTGGAACCACACAAATTAAAGGCCTGCTTCATCCGTTTAACAGCAGCCATAAAGCGTCGTTCCAGTTCTTCGGTCAGTTGGACATATTCCACCGCACGATTTAGACAAGCCAGCTGTTCCTTAGGAGTACCATGAAAAAAATCGCTGCTGTTGAAATTATGAAACATCTGTCCTAGCACTTCCAGCTGGTCTTTGACAATGGTAACAGATTGTTCCACGCCCTCAAACTCTTCGCTCTCAAAATTAGTGTACTTTTTCAAGGCGAGATTCATATTTTTCTTGATGCCGATGTAGTCAACGATTAGGCCCTTTTCCTTACCGGTGTACACACGATTGACACGGGAGATTGTCTGGATAAGGGTGTGCTGCTGAATGGGCTTGTCGATGTAAATGGTATCCAGTGCCGGTACATCAAACCCCGTCAACCACATATCCACCACAATAGCAATCTTAAAGTTGGATTTTACAATTTTAAATTGCCGGTCATATTCCTTGCGGTCATCCTTGGTCCCCAGCATTTCATAAAGAGCTGGCTCATCATCCTTGTTTCGGGTCATGATGAGCTTAATTCTTTCGATAGACTTCAGCTCTTTTTTCTCTTTGTCGCTCAGTTCCACACCGTCCGGGCAGATTTTTTTCTCCGCCCATTCCGGCCGCAACCCAACCACGATCTGGTAAAAATCATAGGCAATTTTGCGGTTGGAGCAGACAAACATAGCTTTCCCGGCAACAGTAGCTCCCTCGGAAACACGGGTCTCATAGTGGCGGATGAAATCTTCGGCTACTGCGCGGAGCCTGTCCGGGTCACCGATGATAGCATCGATATGAGCCACCGCTTTCTGGCTTTCCTCAATCTGATGCTCGTTTGCGCCTTCTACCGCACACTGGGCATAGTAATCCTCGATTTCCTTTACCTTGGCTTGGTCTAAAGTAACCTTGGCCGCCCGTCCGTCGTACACCAGATTGACAGTAATCCCGTCCTTGACGGATTCAGTCATGGTGTAGGAATCTACCACGGGGCCAAATACCTCAATGGTACCATCCACCGGCGTACCGGTGAAACCGACATAAGTAGCATTGGGCAGGGAATCGTGGAGATATTTGGCAAAGCCGTATTTGCGTTCTACACCGTCTTCCGTCACCTTTACCTTTTGGTCGAGGTTGATCTGGCTGCGGTGCGCCTCGTCGGAAATACAGATCACATTCGTTCGGTCGGTCAGCAGTTCCAGATCCTCGGTGAATTTCTGGATGGTGGTCAGGTACACGCCGCCGCTGGTTCTTCCTTGCAGCTCCTGGCGGAGGGCCTCGCGGGAATCAATGCTTACCACCGTTTCATCGCCTATATACTTTTTGGAGGCAATGAACTGTTTGGAAAGCTGGTCGTCCAGATCGGTGCGGTCAGTGATGAGCAAGATGGTGGGACTGTGAAAATAGGGGCTTTTCATCAGCATCCGAGTAAGGAACAGCATGGTATAGCTTTTGCCGCAGCCAGTAGCACCAAAGTAAGTGCCGCCTTTTCCATCGCCCTCCGGCTTCAAGTGCTTCTTGATGTTTTCAAACAGCTTGGTTGCCGCAAAATACTGCGGATACCGGCACACAATTTTTGCGTCCTTGTCGGAGCTGTCCGGAAAATAGATAAAATCCTTGATGACAGCCAGCAGCCTGTCTTTGCGGAAAAGGCCGCTCACCATGGTTACGAGAGAGCTGATACCATCCAGCTCCTTGTCATCGGCCTCGATTTTGCGCCAGGCATAAAAGAAGTCGTAAGGGGCAAAGAATGAACCGTATTTATTGTTCGCACCGTCGCTGATGACCAGGAAGGCATTGTACTTGAACAGTTCTGGAATGTCCCGGCGATAGCGCACGGTGAGCTGGGTGTAGGCATCCATGATGGTAGTGTTTTCCTTGACGGCACTCTTGAACTCCAGCACCACCGCCGGAATTCCGTTGAGAAAGACAATACCGTCCGGGATACGGAGCTGACCGCCCACACCCTCAATCTCAAACTGGTTGACGATTTTGAAAATATTGTTTTCCGGATGGTCGTAATCCACCAGCTGGATGTACAAATCCTTTTGGGTGCGATCTTCCCGGTTGAGAATGAAGCCGTCGCAGAGCAGCTTGCAGAATGTTTTGTTGGCTTCGTAGATAGTGCCGGAAATGGATTTTAATCGCAACAGGATGCCGTCTACTTCCGTGACGGTCAGCCCGTCCTTGGCGTAGCGGTTTAAAAGGTATTGCCGCAGATCATCCGTGAGCAGAACTTCCGAACGTTCCCGGTGAATCTGTTCGCCGTTCAAGTAAAGGTATCCCTCATCCTGAAACAGTTCCATAATGGACATTTCCAGCGAATGTTCATTGAAGTTTGTCATACCACTCACCATCCCACACGATTTTATTTTGTTGATTTAATATCTTCAACAAAATCATTTCTTTTCCTTTCCCAGCGCATTTCCGGGATACTTTTACCTGTTCGCTCTGCAAGAATATGAATTAGTTCCCCAAGTCTTCTTTTCAGAAGCTCATCTTCATCATCGAGCTTAAATCCAATTTTATTTGGATTGACTGCTCCTTCTATTTCCTGATAACTAAAGCCCGGAAGCAATGCCGAAGTATAATCCCTTTTCAACACCCATGCGGCACCCATTTCATTTAGGCATGCAGGGCTGTTATAATAATTCTGAGAAAGCATAAAAATAACATAGATATCATAATTCCTGAACAGACTTGCTAAATAATCATATATATCTTCATTCAGTGGAATGCCATAATCCGGGACAGACGAGCAAAACAATTCCTCATTTGTTAGTCCCATATCTGCTAACAAATCAACGAATCTTGAAACCATTTTTACATCTTCCGAAGAATGACTAATAAAAATTTTTGCCTTTTTCATACTATTTTCATCTCCTTGGACTGATTGCATTCCATCTGAATTAGGATAATATTTATCAATATTTTTTCTAATAACTGTTAAAGCCCCTTTTAGTTCGTTGAAGTACTTGTGTTCGTCAGAATTACGGCCATTAAATTTATGAATTACACCTGTAGCGTTAATAATATTCCATACAAATGTATCATGAGTTCTGTCGTAGATATCCTGAAGTTCATATAAGATAGCTTGTTTCCACTCAATAAACTCAGGAACATCATATATAAAATCTCCTGATGGGATACAGATACCTTTTGCAGGCACAAAATGACGAAATTTCTTCTCAATCTCATCAATGTTATCGATCAAATTAATAAGATCATCTTTCATAATAGCACTCCTACTAAAACAATAATTCAGTGGCTTGATAATTGAGCCAGCAGTACAGACTTCATATCTTCGAGAAGTCGGATTTCTTTGACATTACATTGGATATTTTTATAAACGCATAGAGCTATCTCTCCAAACTTGTTTAGAGAATCGTCATCTGGTATAGGAATTTCAAAAGATTCGAGTTCTTGCTTGTTGATAGCTTCTCTTGTTGAACCAGACTGGCCAATTCCTAATAGTTTTGCTTTATTACCGGCTGAACAGAGAGTAAACATGATGTAGTAGCTCATGGCGACACCTTTAGCTGGTCGCACAATCATAACGTGCTGATTGACTCTGGCAGGCAGAACATCATCCGGTACCATACAACAACGAGCCACCGAAACACCTGTAATATTGAAAAGGACATCATTTGGCTCTACAGTTACATTCGACAAAGCGTCCGCTTGAGTTTGATTTATATGTGCCAAATCTGAATATTCAAATTGAAAATCAAAGACATTGGTGCTTCTGATAAGAGAGATTCCTTCATCAATGTAAGCGGTTTTTCCACCTTTGGGTGTTGCTCCACTACCAATTTTAGTACAAATCTTTTGAAGGGGAACTTTTGAGTATTGCGTTTCTGCATCAGAGAACAACTCTTTGTAAACTGTTGATAGAGATACTACCAAATCTTCATTGATCTTCCGCTTGAGTACAATCCGGTCGGTGATGGTCTGATATGCCTTCACAATGCTGCGCTGCTTTTCGATGGGGGGAACCGGCAACTCTACTTTGCACATTTCATCCCAATCCATCACTTCACGAACACTGCCATGAGATTTGAATCTAGCATAGCGGTCAAATTCCGGCCTCTTAAACCACATCATGAGATATTCTGGCATAAGCTGGTTTTCATCTATGACTTCAAAAACTGTATAGACATTGCTTACCAAGCCTTCTTCATAGTCTTCCAAAAGTGCAATTCCGATTTTATCTCCACGGCGTGAAGTATCTGGGATGTATGTAAACTGCCCCTTTTTTACAACCTTATATTTTGAAAAATCCGTTCCAACGGTATTGGCAATTGAAGGAATAAACTGTTTTTGAACGGATACACCCAGCAAGTTTTCTTCTTTTCCATCTACATTCCGAACATCAACTTGCCGTATATATTGCCCCAATTGCTTATAATTTGATCTCATAACCCAGCTCCTTAAACACTGCCAGCAAATCTGCCTTTGACTTTTCTTCCTCTGCCAGTAGCTCTTTCAGCTCGGCCTGCAAGGTTTTCATTTTGGTATCAAAGTCGATGGCTTCATCCCGGTTGACAAACTCAATATACCGACTGGGCACAAGGGTAAATTCCTTTTCCGCCACTTCCTCAAAACTGGCGCTGTAGCAGAACTCCGGAACATTATGATAGGTTTCTTCATAGCCTTCCTGCTGCCATGCGTGATAGACACCGGTCACCTTTGCCCGGTCTTCCTCAGTCAGCTCGATATACTTTTTCTCGTAGGGACTGCCCATCTGCCGCAGATCCATGAACAGGATTTCTCGCTCTCGGTTGCGGTAGCGCTTAACCTCGCCGTTTTGCTCCACCACACGGGCCTTTTTATTCTTATTCAAAATCCAGAGAGTCACACTGATGTCGGTAGTATAGAACAGGTTGCGGGGCAGGATGATGATGGCCTCCACCAGATTGTTTTCAATCAACTGCCGACGAATTTTTAACTCGGTGCCGTCATCAGACAAAGCGCCGTTGGCCAGCAGGAAACCGGCCACGCCATTCTGGGACAGCTTGGAGACGATATTCAGAATCCAACCGTAGTTTGCATTGCTGGTGGGCGGCACTTCATAGCCATCCCAGCGGGGATCGTCCACAAGCTCGTCGGCAGCCCTCCACTCCTTCTGGTTAAAGGGTGGGTTTGCCATGATATAGTCTGCTTTCAGGTCCTTATGCTGGTCGTTGGTGAAGGTGTTCGCCGCCATTTCGCCCAGGTTGGCGGAAATACCTCGGATAGCCAGATTCATCTTGCACAGCTTGTAGGTGGTGTTGGTGTATTCCTGCCCGTAAATGGACACCTTCTTCTTGTTGCCGTGGTGCGCCTCCACGAATTTCATGGACTGCACAAACATACCGCCGGAGCCGCAGCAGGGGTCGTACAGGATGCCGTCATAAGGTTCAATCATCTCAGCAATCAGATTAACAATACACTTTGGAGTATAAAATTCGCCCTTACCCTTGCCTTCCGCCAACGCAAATTTGCTCAGAAAATATTCGTAAATCCGACCGATGATATCATTTTCTGCGTCACCGGTATTGATTTTGTCGATTTCGTCCAGCAACGATGCCAGCTTTGCCGTGTCGATGTGGAGTCGTGAATAGTAGTTATCCGGTAAAGCTCCCTTCAAAGAGGGGTTGGCCTTTTCAATCGTATACAGCGCCGTGTCAATTTTCAGAGCAATATCATCCTGTTTGGCGTTCTCCATGATGTAGCTCCACCGGCTAATTTCAGGCAGAAAGAACACATTGTCTTTGGTATAGAAAGCAACATTGTCCAGAAACTTTTCTCCGTATTTTTCCGCAATCAGCTTGCGTTGGGCTTCAAATTTATCGCTTGCAAATTTTAAGAAGAAAAGGCTCAAAACGACGTGTTTATACTCTGCCGGTTCCACAGAACCACGCAGTTTGTCTGCCGATTTCCACAGTGCTTCCTCCATAGAAACTTCTTTTTTGGGCTTTGCCGCACCTCTGGCCATTTTATTTTCCTCCGATTTTCGGTAATTTTATATTTTCGTATAAAGCAGCACTCTATTTCTGGCTATCATGTACCACTTCGCAAATATCTCCAATATCACAGTCGAGATACTCACAGATTCGCAACAATACAGAAAGGGCTACTTCATCGCCTTTGTTTAGTTTCGCCATGGTCCCGGTGGCCAGCTTCAGGTCCGCCCGGAACTTCATTTTGCTTATATCACGCTCTAATAGCAGCATCCACAATTTTTTATAACTGATCCTCATATTCAAATCTGCTCCTATTTCATAGTGTACATAGCAGGTAGTTATTCTAATTTTAGTCGAAAAGGCATCTGCTTGCAACATAAATTTGCAATTTGTTACATAATAATTTCAACTTCGTGCAATTTTTCGCCGTGAATAAAAATGTTTTATGTTATAAAACAGAAAGCCAATAAAACGAGCAGGGACTACTCCCAAAAGAGCGATCCCTGCTTGTCGGTTATTCCTAATAACGATTTAGTGATAAATTATCTCGCTTCGAACAATTTCTTCTGCCCGGTTGCGGATGTTGTTCATGGTGCCCACCCACGCCATTGGATCATGGGCTTTCAATTCTTCGGTAATGTTTTCTGCCGCTTTCATCTGATTGATGAGGCGGTTCATCCGCTCTTGTGCTTGCTCATTCAGATCTGCCAGATATGTCCAGAGTCTGCCACTCAAAATCAGGTCATTATACTGGGCTGGATGGTACTGCTCCAAATAGTCTTTGTGCATCCGTCCCCAAATCCCAATAGGCCGGGTTTCTTCCGGCAATTCCAAGTCGGGGATGTAGTAGTCGCCAACCAACGTATAATGCAGGCCATTGTGTTCATCGTAAATATGTTTTTTGAGTTCTTCCATGTTGTTGATCTCCTCATTCTGGTGTGATAGTTAGCAAGCCTGGCTCTCCAGAAATATTGGTAAATCATTGGTAAAACTGAGGTTGAAACACAGGAAGTGCTTGATTTACAGGCGTTTTTTCATGTCCGGTAAATCCTGCCGTGACACACAAAAAGGATCTTCTTCATGTTCCAGACACTCCACACACACTGTATTTCCCTCAGTATAGCAGGAATCCGTCTGTTCGTCGAGTGTGGATTGCAGCCATGCCCCGGCATGGATCTGTTCCAGCAACTCCGTCTTTGTCCAGCGGCGCTCCAGTGCGGCCCGGAGATACCAGACGCGCTCTCGGATACCCTCACAGCCCTCCAGGATGGCCACATTCTGCGTCCAGCCCAGCTTCAGGGCCAGCGCCCGCAGCTCTGAATCGTCTGCATAGGCGCGGTAGAACTTCCTCATCCGGCGCAGGTTGCGTGGGGAGAAGCCCTTGGCCTCCGGGTAGTTCTCCTGGAGATACTCGGCAGCCATCACCGCTGCGCCCTTCTCCTGACGGGAGCAGACAGCCCTGCCAATCTCAAAGTACAATTCCACCTCTGGCAGTTCGGTTTGCAGCAGGGTGTCCAGGGCCGCGTACATCGTGGTATAGTCAACTGGCTTTCGCTTGTTCATCGTCTCATCCTTTCCGGTGTATTGCCTCAGCCAGAAAGCCGCAAAGGAAAAGGCGGCGGAACCGCCGCCCTTTCCCTCACGGCCTTCTGTTATAGAATCTGCACGATCTGTTCCCACAGGAGAATATGTTTGGTATCAATGGCTTTGTTGTCATGGTAGTGTCCGAACAGCCAGTAGTAATATTGGGCCCGGTCTTTGACCTCCTGGAGGAAGTCCGTCAGGTGATCCGCCACATTGTGCCGGGAGAACTGGAGGGCGATGCTGGTAGGGGCGCAATGGGTGATGACGTAGTCTACTGCCCAGCCGTGGGCGTCCAGGCTTCGTCTGGCCTCCGCATATTCCACCTCTGACGGCAGTTCCTCCCTCCACCAGGACAGGTGGTCAATGCGGAACCGGGCCCGCTCTTTCCTCTTCAGTATCTGGTATTTCCGCTCAAAGCTGGGGTCATCCAGGCTGAGGATCCCGTCCTCGATATCGTGGGAGGCCGCCCCGCC
>ERZ1643250.3545-NODE-3545-length-10634-cov-3.446072_pt1 | contig 10634 bp, 13 predicted proteins | sample MGYA00579262_ERZ1643250 | MGnify/ENA primary metagenome ERZ1643250 (study PRJEB29033, sample SAMEA4952265) | chicken gut metagenome | biome: Broiler Chicken; feature: Gastrointestinal Tract; material: Caecum | place: Ireland | collected 2018 | study: Broiler...
CTGTCCCCACTCTTCCAACTCATCTTCATCAGCATCCTCGTCTATCCGTTCTTCTCTGAAATCCTGTTGAAAAAAAGTAAAGTCATCGAAGCGCTTTACTATTTGATTTATCTCTGTTACCTCGGCTAGTCCCTGTTCCTTTATTATTCTGAACATTCCCTGATACGGGGATAGACTGAACTTGGTCGGTGAGCCAGTTCTGGAAATCAGCTCCGAAGCTACTGAAGTCGTCGGTAGGTCCGGCGCCACTTCCCTTATAAACATCTTCAACTTCCTCCTTCTCTACTCCACTATATTCATAGATGTCGTCAATAAATGGACTATCCTTTATGAGCTCATAGACAACTGCTGTAATGTCTCCACGTATAAGTTTACCAGTGAGGGCCTCTAACTCTTCCCTAACCATCAGTGCGTCTTGTCATAAATATCCAAAGCTTCCCTCACAATGGCTGCCTTAGATTTTCCTGTCCGTACTTTCAACTCCTGTAACATAATCCACATATCTGGTGTAATACCAGCCTTGACATTCTTCGTAAACCGTCTTTTGCTCTTTATCTTTCTCTTAGACATAATGTCCTCCTAAACTAATAAGTGCTTCAGCTCCTCCAATGTATGCTCGCTGAAGTCTACCGTCGCGTTATACACCTCTCTTGTGTAGAGGTGAATTACCTGTACTATCGCCCCTGTCTCACTTCCCCGAATATAAGGACCGATAAAAAGTGATACATCATCGCCATCCCAAGAAAGAGATGCCGCATACGGACTCTTTACAAACCAATACAATTTGCTTTCTAAATCCTTATCTAGTTTGAAAGCACACTTCTCTCCGTCTTCTGTAACTATCGTAAATATTCCGTCCTTGATAGTTACATCTCCTGTTTTAAATATTCCCATTCTCTATCTCCCTGTTCCGATATCGCGCTAGCTTCTCCATATCAACTTCTCCTATAACTTCTTCTACGTCATAGATTGTATTGATAATTCCAGTAACACGTACTCCGTGTAGCAGCCCTTCATATAAATCCTTCCGTCTATCGAATGGAATAGACCTTATATTACGAACTAACATAGCAACGTAGTACTTTTGATTGTCTACAATTCTTGTGTCATGTCTGAAAAGTCTTGGAACTAATAACCTGCAATACTCCCGCAAAGCCATAACATCAGTGCAATTACGACGCAGTTCGGACATGTCTACATACTTTGTTCCAACAATCAATCCACAACCAACTCCTTAACAACAGCAGGTTTCATCAACTCCTTGCACGAGAGCTTCACGATACCAGAAAGAGTTACTGTTACCGTAACGAAAACAGTTCCACGTTTAGGAGGTTGAAGCTTGCCATAATCATATTTCAATGTTCCGATGTAAGAATTGTTCGCAACAATTCCACTGTTTCCCTGATAGAGAGATACTACCAGCTCTGAAGCCTCTACTGGATTACATAACATTACCTCTTCTTCGATAGGTACTTTGCTGTTTTCCGGAATGACTATCTTCGCCGTTCCATCCTGTAAACCTATGGAAAGGGCTTTGGTTACATCAGAAACCATTTGCTCAATTTCACCCTTATCGTACATATCGGCATATAAAGCTGCTCCATATGCTACCGCCTTATCTGGGTCGTAGGTGAGTGGTACCGGCTCCTGACCGAGCTCTTTGGTTATCCACTCTCTCAAGTATGGGCACCGCGTGGAACCCCCCACTAGAACCACATTGTATTTGGTCCCCACCTCAATTGAGCTATTGATTACTCGATGCATGAGAGTTATGCACTTCATAAAAGCTTGCTTCATCAGTTGTACGTAAATTGTTGGTGTGAATGAGATTACCTCACCTCCGAATTCCCTAAGATTTACATCAAACTTCTTTCTCTCTTTCTGCATCCGGATTTTGGTGTCAGTAGCCAATAGCTGTAATTTGAGCATCGCATTCTTGTCCAGCCTAAAGAGCTGAAACTTCCCCTGCTTAGAGAAGAACTTAACAATTAACTTATCTAAATCATCTCCGCCACAACGAGGGTCTCCTGCAGAATGTTGCACATCATAATTTCCAAATCGACTGTCAATGACTGAAACATCAAAGGTTCCTCCACCAAGGTCAAATACAACAGCAACCTCCTTCTTTCCTTTCGTAATGTAAAGTGCGGCGGCTGTTGGCTCATTAACCAACGCGACAACATCTATGTCTGCTAATTCGGCAGCACGCGCGGTCGCCTTCCTCTGACTATCATCAAAGTCCGCCGGAACTGTGATAACCGCCTTTATCCGCCCATTTAGTCCGGCTTGCCTCTTGAGTTCCTTGAGCACCTCAGACGAAGCTTTCACAGATAACGTACCCTCAAGTCCCATAGAGATGTCGACCTTGAACGACCGAACAGCATTGGGATTCTGCTTTTCATCCGCCCCTACTTCTTTGGTTTTAAGGTCAACAATAGAAGGGACTAATCCTGTGAGTAACTTGTCACCCAATCCAAGTAAACTATTTGTTGTGCCTAAATCAATTCCATAAATAGCCATTGTCTTTCTCCTTTACATGCCGCTGAGATACGACATACGTTCTTTCTCTGTCAGATAGTTACGGTCAAGTAAAACTGAATTCGGAAATATGCTAAAGACATAATCCTCAACTTCATCTGTAATCTCACTACAAATGACTACCGTTGTGTCTTCTGTTCTACTAATATCTAACATATTCACATCCTCCTATATTTTTCGAGGATTATCTCCTCTATTTATATATGTAGAGATGCCCCTTATTTTTTACATATGCCATAGTTAGCAAAGCCCGAGCTTTTTAGCCCTTTCTATTATTTCTGTAACTGTATGTTTTGATAAATCCTTACAAATATCAGTACCGTGGCTCTCCCAATATTTCATAAGTAACAGGTCCTCTTCTGCTGTCCACTTGTTCACCAGACCTAATACTCTAATCCTTGTACGAATAGATAGTTCCGTCCTGCCAGGAAGGAGTCTCCAAACATCTTTATCTGAATAATTATTCCGTAATATTTCATCCTCCTCGTGTGTCCAACTTCTTGGTCTCGTAAGTCCTAAAACTTTAGCCCTCCTAGAACACTCCTGCACTGTCTTACCTCTCAGGCGTTTACTTACAGTACTGCCATCTGTTGGATAATACTTCTTTAGTATATTATCCTCTTCTTCTGTCCACTCTTGTTTTGCACTGGCCAAAACATCCTCTAACTCCAGGAGTATGTCATCGTAACTAATAACTATCTTCCGTGTATCAATAAGAGCCTTCGCATCTCCTTTAGATTCTCCCTTAACTACTCGAACACTCTTTATTGCTGACCGTAATACTTTAGTGTTCCTAAAATTCTCTACTATATCTATAACAGTTGTTTTCCCAGCCAATTTGTCTGAACGTAATCCTCTGCCAAGTTGCTGTAGAAATACATTTCCACTTGCTGTCTTTCTGGCAAATATTAAAGTATTCACACCTTCTATGTGCACGCCTTCATTTAACATGTCTACAGCCTTTATTACACAAGAACCGATGTCTTCGTTAAACGCTACAATATTCTTCTTATTCTCAATTAAAGACTGTTTGGAGTGTATGGAATAAATATTGATACCGTCTCCTAACCATTTCTTCAAAGTGTAATCTGCATTCTCCAAATCCACCTGAGAAGAAAAGAATGCAATTGCTTTAGGAGTATTTGGAATATACTTCTTTATTCTCTCAGCTAAATTGTATTCTGATAGGTTAAGTCCTCTAAGTCTTTTCTGCACTTCCCTATCTCTGCCGTATTTATGTATTTCTTCCACATATTCCAGGACATCTCCCAGTATAGCATAGTAGTTGAACCCATTAAGGATTCCTTCCTGAATAGCAGTTTCTATATTAGGTCCAAATACTATATGTTCTCCAAATATTTCTTTAGCCATATCTCTATTTGAATCCAAATACCTAATGGGAGTAGCTGTTAGGCCTAACGTATATTCTGCACTGTCTGCCAATGTTTTCGCCCAACGTCCCCATGTATTAGCACCTAATCTATGCAACTCATCGAATATCACAACTTCATAGGGCTTACAGCTTCTCAGTCCAGAGTAACACATAAAGTCTACATCTTTGAAATTACCGCCATAAAGCCGAATACCTTCTGCTATAGATTCTGTTGGAACAATGTATGCGACTTTCTTTCCGGCGAAGATGGAACCTAACAAAGCTTCCGTTATAAATGTCTTCCCTGTTCCTGTTGCTTGAACAATCGCACACTTTTTGTATTGCGTTAATTCTTTTAGAACCTTATCGTAGGTAATCTGATTATGGCGGTATAACATTTTAAATCACTCCTAATATGTCGTTGGTGTACATTATTTCTCCGGAAATAATCGTAGCCATGTACTTACAGTTACACAGCAAATCTTCCCTCATGTTCACTACGTCTTTGTCAAGTAATACGAATGTTGCAGGATGACCAACTTCTAAATCTCCTACATGAGAGAGTAATCCAAATAATTCACGTGGATTGTCCCTGTAGGATAACAGCATTCTATATGCTGTTACATCATCTGCATTGGTTCGATGCGTTGCTTTGTAAACTCCAGAAATAGGAGATATGTCAGACTGCGTCGGAAGATTGCTTCCAGAAATTACATCCATTCCAGCAAACATTAGGCGCCCGATTGGATACTCTGAATATATCCTATCTCCAATCATCTCCTTATCACCTTCGTAATAACTTCCTTCGTACGGTACAGAGTTGGGTTCTACGCAGAAAATGATGTCTTGCCCCTTACTCATAAGAATGGCCATATCTGACATCATGTAAGCCCGTGTAATAATTTTCTTACCAACACCATGTAATGCTGACAACAAAGATACTGCTTCCTCTGTAGCGCGATCACCGTGAGCTATAATGTCAATATTGAGCCCAATCTCATCGAAAGTGTCAATAACTCTTCTCAGTTTATTCACATTCCAGAGAATATCTCCCGACCATTCTGGTAAGCACTCGTAAGGTTTTAGCAAAGCTGCTTGTGCCGAGTCGATGGATCCGTCTAGCGTGATAACAATGCCTGCTGTGTACAGGTACTCATTGTTGTACCTTGCGTAAGCTTCATACTTGTCTGCAATGTTGTCTTCACTATAGAAACTATAGATAGGTACTTCAAGGACCGTTGTAATCTTCCATGAACCATTTTCTATCAGCTCGCTAAGAATACGAATAGTGTTCTCTCCGCCAATGACATTTACGACACGAATATCAGTCACCCCGTTCGCATAGAGGTTGTACTGCAAAGACATTAATCCAAGTCTGAGTTCCTCGTCACTAAACTTGAATATGTCTGTTTTCTCCTGAAGAGTTATGTATTCTTGCAAATCTAACATACCATCTATATGGGCTTCCTGGTCTATCTGCATAAACTCTTTAGCAATTTCCAAAATATACTCATTTACTAAGACTACGGTGAAATCGTCAAAATAAATGTATGCTGGAGAATCCGGACATTTAGCATCTAACAACTTCTTTATCCTCGAGGCTTCATCTCCGATAATATCGTTATTCAACCCATACCCACGTATTCCGCAAGTATCTGGAGTGGCTGCTGCGATAATTCCTAAATACCCCTCCAGAGTCATTGTTGTACTCAGATTAATTCCGAAGATAGAAAAGATATCCGCACCTGGAAGTGTTACTGCGCTGTCCATAAAGGAGGCGGTTGCCACGTATCCGTGGCAATCGACATCTCCTTCTACTGGAGTATAATTCGGATTTGCTTCAACACTCTCTATTGTTCCTTGTTCATTTACATCAATGACGCAACCCTTTACGAGTCTCTGGCTATTGAGGTAAACACTTGCATTGTAATATTTCATCCGAACTTCCTCCCAATTACTCTACATACAAGATAACCCAGTACGGCTTACCGTCAACGTCGTAGGCAAGTCCAACCCCCATCTTAGTATACTTCTTATTCTTCCACATAGATGTGTGGGTGCTACTGCTTTCCAGGTCGTCGTATGTGTACTGGATATCGTTCTGACCGAACGCTACACTCTCTCCTACATTAGTGTAAGCGATACCATAATCTGACAACACAGTCTCCATGTCTCTTCCATCCGGTCTTGCTCCGGATGCTCTCTGCTGGGATGCTAATTCTGCTGCACGTACAGAAGCTGCCTTGTCTAAGTTATCATCATAGTCGAACTCAGGAAGTTCATTTCTCTCAATATAGGTATCGTCATCTCCATCGTAATCCCAAACCTTATCCTCATTGTACTCTTCCCTGTACTGATTAATAAGGTCATGGAGTTCTGATGTTAAATCCACATAACGGTACGCTGCATCATTACCCATCTGCTGATACTCAGCCAACGAGTATACTTTGTTCTCCACTTCAACTTTATCAGTCTTAGTGTTGTCTGTTACTTTTCCAGAACCATTGACGTATGTATCTTCATCCACCCACGCAGAAGTGGCGATGATACCGTCAGCACCAGCATAGTACGTATTATCTTTGACGTACTCATTCCTGGCCATATGTCCGTCCGGATGGAAATAATATTTGTTTCCGTTAATATCTACAAGCTTATCGGCATACATACTGCCATCTCCCTGCAGATAGTAGTACTGGCCATTTACCATAATCCACCCGGTCTCCATGATTCCGAGGAAATTGCACCAATACCATTTTCCATCATCATTAATCCATCCAGACCTGCGTTCTCCAGAAGTTGGGTCAAAGTAATACCAGTGATTGTTCTCTTTGTACCAACCACTCCGCACCACCCCTCCGGTGAAGTTATACACCTTACCATCGGTGTCAGTGAACCAACCTTCCTTAATCTGGTTTCCAGAATCGTCCTGATATGCCCATCTGCCATTGTCCTTAAACCACTGTCCTGCATATGCGGTCATCGACATGGCGACAGTACTCATAACACACAATCCTAATAAAACTGACTTCTTCATGATTCTACTCTGTCGTTATAATCCTCCTTCATGAAATAATCATAGCAACTTGCAGTATCGTCCCATGTGACATCTACAAGATATTCTTTTCCGTCTAAGTGGACGATATTCCAAGCATGTGCTCCTTGCGCAGTAGTACCTTCTCTATAATCACAGAGAATTCCCACTTTATCACAAATAACCCTAAACAGTACAGCATATCCCCAGCACACAGCCTTATTCTGCCTAAGCCCATCAACAAGGGATTTAGAATCTACATAACCATATTCTAGCCTGGTCACAAGCTGGTCATGTATGTATCTGATTCTTTCTGACTTTGGTAGGGACATCGCCCCATCCACTATTGGCTGTACATATGTATTTATATACTCCAAGTCTGATTTTATTTTTGGTAACATATAATCGGGATAATATACTTTCCCACTATCTGTGTACCAAATAGAATAACTCAGACCAAGCGCCCTCACATAATCAATAACTTCTTCGGGACTGATATCTGTCATATAAGAACCTGTCTTTCCATCAAGCACATCTGCTAGATATCTTAAGCAACGAATACTCGTATCGTCCCATTCTTTACAAACTCCCTCTTTGTCCACGTAATATCCATCTACTATACTATCGGTTACATATTCCTGCGTGTAATCGTCTTTATAATTCCACACATTGTTATTGTATTCCCATCCAGCATAGGATGTAATGTTTAGCGTTGCTACTATCAGCGTAGTTGCAACGAAAACACGCTTTATCACGTTACGCCGTTCATTAGCTCCTTACAGTATTCCATATCTTGAATGCCTCCTTTCATTCTAAGATATACATTGTTTTCTGATTTTTTAAATACGTAGAAATAATCCCCAACCTGGTAACCGTCTTCAGAGTACTCAGATTTAGGTGTAGCGGTTAGTCCGTCATAGAAGGCCTTCCCGTAGTCTTGCAGTGAATTCCCCTGTATGTAATTCACTTCAACCGTGTGCGTTAAATCCTCTACATCCGGATACAGAACTACCTTAAAATCTGATGTCTCTTTCACACCCGTATTACTCGGAAGATTAAGTGTAAACTGGTCATCATATTTCGTAAATGCAACTGTACTCATTGTCTGATATGCAGGCTGTGTTTCTACAATTTCCTCCTCTTTACTGCACGCTGTTAGCAGACATATCCCTAACAATAGTGCAAAGAGCCGCGAAGTCAACCGGTAACTCAAGAACCCCCTCTCCTTTCTGCTTCTCATACCTGCTCCATAAATCCTGTACATCCTTTTCGTCATAATCAAACCCTAACTCATCAGCGGCTTCGAGAAGTCTTTCCACATCATTTTCTCTTAACATTATATCTCTCCTTCATTTACTAATATCTTATATGGACAGGTTATTGTTGACTTTCCTACAACGTAGACTAACTCAGCATCATAGGAGCCCTTCTGTTCTGGCACCCAAAGACTGTCTATGACTAACATTCGTTTAGATGGAGTCAGCTCAATATCCTCTGTTATTTTAGTACCGTTATACATTAGATATATCACACATGTATCTGTATTAAAAGCATTATTTGCTATAGTACAATTTATTTTGCTCGAACCCACTATAGTATTCCCGTACTCATCGTACTCAACTCTGAATGTCTTCACATAAGAAGGCTGAAGTTCTACTTGTATTGGAGTAGGTGTTGGAGGTTCCGGTAACTCGAAATTAGAAAGTAACCATATTCCGAGCATTACCGGAATGAATATCCCTGTAAGTACAGAGGCTAACTTAAGACCATCAAAGTTATTCATTTGTTACCTCCAGTTTTACATCCAGCGGAATCTGCATAACACCATCATATTTCTGATTGTCCACATGCAGCGATAGAGTTCCAGGAAGTTTAACCGTCGCAGGCAATCCTTGTACAACGCTCTCTGATTTCTGAGTTACAGTAATCTTCAGCTTCTCATTAGTTCTGGCATCCAATTCTGTCGGTTCTATATAGTCCAGCTCTCCAACTCCGTTAGTTACGAGATTTACAGATAGCGGTACATCCGCAACAATTTCGTTATGTCCTACATACCTTAACTCATCCTCTGGAATTTCTACTGTAGTTGTGTAGGTCTGTCCCAAACAGGTAACTCTAAAATCTCGTGTTTGCGTCTTGTAATTGTCTATCGTATTTACATCGTAACCACTTACCTGGAACGGCTCCTCCCTATCTTTAAAGTATACGTCTACAATCCCATCTTCTGAATAGTGAGACGTATCCATGTACTGATAAATGTATTGAATTACATTTACTTGATAAGAACTCTGTTTTCCTTCGTATGCGACTTTCACATACTGCTTGCCTTTCTTCTCCATATTTGGGATTTCGATAGAACACTTACTTGTAACATCCACAACTGCTCCGTTTCTGTATTTAGCAGTCACCTTCAACCCATCTGTTGTGAAATCTTCACCTAGAAAGAACTCCTCCTTACCAGGGCTCTCTATTGTAATACTCTGTAACGTATTCTCTCTTGCGGTAAGGGTTATGGAAGTGGAAACTCCTTTATAGGATATATCTATAGTGTTCTTCCCCGATACTACTGTGTACGGTGCCATTGTAAAATCAGTAGCGGTATATCTCTCGCCAATATCTGTTTTCACTGTGAGCGTAACGTTGTCCGATGTTATGACATCTCCCGCATACCATGTAGTACTCTTCAGCTTTGCGGTTACAGACTCTACGACACTTTTCTTTACAGTGACCGTAAAAGGTTCAGTAGCTCCCTCATATGAAACTACTACCAACTGCGAACCTTCGACATTAGGCTGGTATCCTACTACACTCAGTTGAGAAGAATCCACATCCTTTGTGGTTCCATCTGAGTAATGTACTTCCACTTCTATCCCTGTTATGTCAATTGGTTCTCCTACGTCAAAGACTGTCCTATCTGGTTTGTGCGTTATCTCTAACTCCATCACCACAGGCGCCGCCTCCGACGGACATACCGGTAGGAATGTCAGCATAAGCGCCAGGAATATTACCTTTGACCTCTTCCTCTTTTCTGATATAATCACAATACTCTTCCTCACGCCCCTTCCATTCTTCTTGCAATAGTCCCGTGGACGTAGCGTCTAAAGTAGCTATAGCAGCTGATGTAAGCTTATAAGCTATTGGGTACCCTATACGCAAATTATTATCTATTATACATTGATAGTTCGTACAAGACACTTTTGTCTGTGTGCTATTACGCATAGCTATCGGATATATCTTAGCTTTGACTCCAACCCTGTAAGCTCCATAAGTCTCTTCGTACCCAATTACAAAAGACTTATATATAGCTTCTTCCCAAGCACCTAGTCTGATTGCTCGAGTCATGCTAGAAGTTCTTACTACTAGACCATCTGTAGGCGACCCATATGCCTGTAACCTATCTGTCAAAGTCTGCATCGCCTTTAACAGCTCTTCATATGTCTGAATCTCTACATACTCGACAGTGTTGAATCCCCACTCCCTAAGCGTATAAAAGGGATTTAACATCTGCTCATCTCCTATTATGGAGAATGCGTGCAGTGTTATGTACTTCAGCATACTAGGACGTGTTAAACAACTCACTACTGCCCCGCGCTGTGACCTAGACTCTATCAGAGATTTCACTGTTACATAATCTGAGTCCGAGATTGTAGCCTCCATACAAACAGTTACTCTCCCCAGTTTAGGAATTGTCTG
>ERZ1643250.3546-NODE-3546-length-10627-cov-4.435301_pt1 | contig 10627 bp, 10 predicted proteins | sample MGYA00579262_ERZ1643250 | MGnify/ENA primary metagenome ERZ1643250 (study PRJEB29033, sample SAMEA4952265) | chicken gut metagenome | biome: Broiler Chicken; feature: Gastrointestinal Tract; material: Caecum | place: Ireland | collected 2018 | study: Broiler...
CGAGATAAAAAATATTTTAAAGGCATATAGAGAATACCCATGACAAAATACGGAAGCAGGAGTCTCAACATTCTGCTCTTGATATAACGGATATATTCCTCCGCCTTTGTGTACTGCAGAATCTTTACTGAAACAAAACCAGACAGAACAAAAAACAATGGCATATGAAAACTGTAAATCACCTCAATGAGCACATCCACCGCCGTATTGGTCACCCCGGTCTGTTTCAGAGCATGTCCCAGTACGACAAGGAGAATTCCGATTCCTCTTGCAATGGTGATCTCATCAAAATATTTTCTGTTTTGCTGTGTCATATTTTCCATCATACTTTCCCTTTATTATTGCCCTCTATTGTTACGGCCTGAATCACATTTTCTATTTTTGATACAAAACTGTTGTAGCGCAGCACCTTTTTCAGCCACTCGATCGCCACTGAAAGAACGAAATTATCCAAAAGCAGCACAAGAACGATCAGCCACCAGAAACGGAAGGAATAAGAAAAATCTTCAAACCATCTGGCGCGGATAAAGTTATGCAGTAAAAATATATTCATCGAATATCTTCCAAGCACAGCCAGAATCTCCCGCAGGTAAGGAATACCTGTCAGAAACAGCCAGGTAAACACAATCACCGCCAGCGGCGTCACACTGTCCGTGATATTTTCATGAGCCTGTCCAAAATCAGAATTCTTGAGCCACACAGTTCCCAGAATAAGCACTGCCAGCAGCGCAAATTCCACTGTCCTGGTAGCCGCTGTCCCTGTATGAGGAATCCTCCACCGTGCAATCCTTGGAAAAAGATTTTCCTGCGCGAACCAGATCCCCAGCACCATGACCGGAAGGTAACGCACAAGATTGGACATCTCCAGCGACAATGCCATCGGAAGGAAAACACTTAAAGAAAGGGTAAGAAACGCGCCGCACCGCCGGTATATATAATACAGCAGCGGGAGAAGCATAATTTCCACAAAAGCCAGACTCAGATACCACCAGGTTCCAATCAGTGTAGGCGTCCCGAACAAATCAGCCAGACCAAGAAAATCCAGAACCACATGGATGATCCGCGTCAGTCCCTGTCCATATACTTCAAAGCTGTCCGGCGCCCACAGGGCACAGCCCAGCACCGCCAGAATGAAAACCGGCCAGAAACCTGCAAGAATCTTCCATATTCTCCTGGCGGACATCCCCGATAGATTACTTCTGTCAAACTGTCCATTGTCATAAAGCCGCTTCAAAGCCAGCGTGATTCCATAAGCGGAAAGAAACACAAAAATTCCCACACACACTTTGGACCAAAGCGCCAGAGAAACCACAGTCCCCTTTGAAAAAGGCGCAAAAGAAACGCCATGCGCTTTGAAACTTACACCTGTCACATAACAATGATGGAAGAGCATCGCAATAATTGCAACGCCCTTCACAACATTTGTATCTTTTTTAGAAAACTGCATGTTTATAATCTCCTCTTCCCCAAAAGAACGGATTATTCATCAACAGAAAAAGGATTTGTCGGGAACAGAGCCGGATCTGTCGGGTCTGTCTTTCTTGAGCTTTTCAGTTTCCCTGTGGAATCTTTTAATTTAACAACTCCGAAAGGCCCTTTATTATTATTCTTTACAATATTAACCCACACACGCTCTTTTGTATTTGTCTTTGTAGCGACGTCATAAACAATCTTGGCATTTACTGCCTGCAGGCGGACACAATAGGAAGTATTGCTGCTGCCCAGTGTATTATAGTAGTCTGCGATCAAAGACTTGTTGTTTCCATATTGTCTGTAAACACTGCTGTGAATCAGTGTCGGGGTACCCGCGATCCGGACAGCCCACTGATATTTACGGGTTGTATTGTTCGGAACATGTACCCATCTCTTGGCTGAAGTTTTCATGAGGAAAAAGTGTCCCCTCGGCGTTCCGTTCGACTTGGCTGAAGTGGAACAGATAACCGTCTTAGCCGGGATGATATATTTTTTGGACTTCTTATCATACAGATAAAATGTCAGATTATGCGTCTTTGTGTTGATTTCGATGGTCATTTTACTCTTGATACATTTGTTGTATCCCCAGTCTTTAAATAAGTTTGTGGAAAGAGAACCATCTTCATTGAAATAATATTTGTATTTTTTCTTGTCTCCTGTATAGCTTTTTAATTTCTTAAAGCCTTTTTTTCTGGCCTTGCCGTTTTTTAAATAATATCTCTTGCCGTCGACTTTTTCCCAGCCGTTGGCGTCGCTCTGGAATACGCCGTCAACATAGTATTTTCTGTCCTTAACTCCGGTGAATGGCTCTCCATTTTCATACAGGATCCCATTATATTCTCCGCTGCCGGTGAAAGCCGTCTCCTCGGCCTGCACCCTGGTCATCTTCTGTACATTTCCCGGCACAGCGGTAAAGCTGAAAGCATACAATGCCGCTCCCGCCATGACACCTGCCAGTACTGTTTTTTTCATGTTCATTGTTTTCATAAAATCCTCCTCTAATTTTTTTAATATACCTACTCTATCCTCCTGACCAGAAAAAGTCAAGCAAACCTCTTTCTTAATTCTTTCGCTTTTTCAACGATTATTTCTTTTTCGTAACTTTTCTTTTAAAAAACAGAAAAGAAGCGAATACCAGAGGCATAGCATAAATAATCGGAAATGCGTATCTTGGATGCCCTTTGATAACCGGCGCCAATACAATGATCGCATCGCTCAGCAGAAGGGGCATCAAAACCATGACCATTTCCGGTATTCTTTTTCTTATGGCACCATAACATAAATAAATTAAAATCAAATTAAAAAACGCCATGCTTGCCAGCAGCCCAAAAACAGGCAGCGAAAAGAGCACTTTATTGAATCCTGTTCTCCATTTATCTAATTTTTGAATGACCGGTATCTCGTGTATTCCCAGTTCATCTGCCAATTCTTTCGCCGCGGTTTTCTCCGGCGCGGTCGTATCATAAAGGGTATTATTTTCCACCAGCGGATATACCAGATAATGATCTTGATTCATCGTCGCCTCAATATAGGTGACCGGATGTTTCAATCCCTGTTGTATCCAGACCATGAAATAATTTTTCAGATCATCCATGGTTGCCTCTTCTTTATATGTCGCCTTCACCGGATCCGATATCTTGGGATCATACCGCTCTGCCAGTTTATTATAGCCAAGAACCGCCTTGATCGCCTTTTTTTCTTTTTTTGTCACCTCGTCCCCATGATCTCTGACGTAACGCGCCGTCTGCTGAAAAGGCAGCGATAACGCCTCTTTGATACTTCCGTCTTCAATCTGATAATGATGAACCATAGCGCTCTGCAGGCCGGACGCAGCGCCCGCTGACAGGGCAAGGACTGCAAATGCCGTCAGAACAACTTTCGTTCCCGCCTTTTTCCTGTTTTGTATCACAAGCATAATGAGTATCAAAAGAATCATCGGATATATGACGTATTTCCCGTTATTTCTGAAAAGCACAGAGCCAATTATCGAAATACCCAAAAGAAGAAGATGCTTTTTCTTCATCCAGTATTCCTGCTTTAACACGATCATATATACAATCTCAATCACAAAAAGAACGATAAAATAAGAATAAATCGTATCTTTTATAATCATTCCAATGTATTGCGTATAATATGGCGAAACCACAGCGACGATTACTGTAAGCGTCCTCAGCCATACCGGAGCAGCCAGCTTTCGCATCGTTTCAAGCATATAGGCCATGATCAGCGCAAATAACAAGGTCTGCAAAAGGACATACAAAAACAGTCCCAGATTTCCGCTTCCAAACAGCTGCCCTGCTTTTTCTGAAAGTCCTGCCAGCACCGTATGCGCCGGCGGATGATGTGTCGTGAACTTTTGAACTCCAAAAAACTGGAGCATCTGATTCCATACATCAATGCACATTGTTGCCGGATACGATAAAAGCAGATTAGGCAGCCAGCACACAAATAAACCTGCAAAAGAAATCATAAAAGAATGCTTTGCATAGAGACTGCGCCAGCGGCTTTTTTCAGCCGGCCGCCAGTCCCATCCCGACTCCAGAAAAGCCGACAGCAATGCGGCCAGTCCGGCCAGCAGCCAGGTCACCCCGGCAATATACACAATGGTTTTTACCGCCTGTCCGGCTCCGGCATGGAGCAGCGCCAGCGAATCCACTCTCCGGAAACTTTCTCCCATTGCCCAGATAACCGCCAGAAAAAAGCAGATGACATATAAAAACCAGTCTCTCCTCGCTTTTTTGCTGTGCAAATATTTCTCAAGTATCACCAGGGCTGCAAAAACAGCTGTCGCGGCCGCCATGGTCCCCGTCAGACTAAGCTGAAAATTGTAAAATATGTTCAGCATGCGGCTCCCTCCGGCCAGGGAATTCAGCTCTTCCGGCAATTCAAACCGCATGCATAACGCAACTGCAGTAATAAAGCACATGATCAGACGAACAATCATTTATCTGTCTCCTTTCCAACCTTCCCATCACTGTCCCACGCAAACGATTATACATACTTCCGCGAAAAAAGTCATCCTCCATTTTTAAATTGCTATAATTATGTTTGTATGATAAAATAGACACATTGTTTTTCAGGGGTTCTGGCAACTCACCACTGCCCCCGCAATAATATAAAAGGAGAAATCAATATGGATAAAATCGCAGTATTAATTCCCTGTTATAATGAAAGCAAAACCATAGAAAAAGTAGTTTCAGATTTCAGATCAGCCCTTCCGGAAGCCGTCATCTATGTTTACGATAACAACTCCACTGACGACACTGCCGCACTGGCAGAAAAAACCGGCGCTGTCGTAAGGCACGAGTATCAGCAGGGAAAAGGGAACGTGATCCGCCGGATGTTCCGGGAAATTGACGCGGAATGCTACATCATGACCGATGGCGATGATACATATCCCGCCGAATATGCCCGTCAGATGACCGATCAGGTTCTCGAGAAACATGTTGATATGGTTGTCGGCGATCGCCTTTCCTCCACTTATTTTGAGGAAAACAAACGTCCGTTCCATAACATGGGCAACACCATCGTCCGTCAATCCATCAATTTTTTATTCAAAAGCAAAATAAAAGACATTATGACAGGATACCGGGCATTCAGTTATCAATTTGTAAAAAGCTTTCCTGTTCTTTCCAAAGGCTTTGAAATCGAAACGGAAATGAGCATCCATGCTATTGATAAAAATATGTACATTGAAAATGTCATCATTGAATACCGTGACCGCCCGGAAGGCAGCGAATCCAAATTAAACACATATTCTGACGGACTTAAAGTTTTATTTACAATCCTGCGGTTGTACAAGAACTACAAGCCGTTAAACTTTTTCAGCATTATCTCTTTGGTACTGACGATTATTTCTGCTGTATTTTTTATACCGATCCTGATCACCTATGCCAATACCGGACTGGTTCCTAATTTTCCAACTTTGATCGTCTGCGGATTTATCGTAATGGCCGCGATTATCTCATTATTTGCAGGAATCATTCTTCAGACACTACGTCAAAAGGACCGGCAGCAGTTTGAGATGCGTTTGATCCAGATATCTGACTTAAAAAAATTTCACAATATATAAGACAAAAGCGTATAAGTCCATGAAAACTTATACGCTTTTATTTTATAATCCTTTAATTCGAATGACAAACGCGATTTTGTGCTTATTTAAATAATCATATGTCATTATCTTATCAGCACGGTAATAACGTCTTACGCTTCCTTTTGTTGTTGCGGCGGAACCTCCGTCGAGCCAGAGCTTCTCACCTTTTGCATTCTCGCCGGCGTAAATATTTGTATGAACGATGTCGCCCCATGCGACAATATCGCCCGGCTTTAAATTCTTTACTTTGCTTGTCTGCTTATTAATCCGGATGATCTCCACTTTTCCTCTCCAGGATTTAAATCTCTTAACGAGCCTTCCTCTGTTGGTGTAAAAAGTCTGTCCTTTTTTTAATACGCCAAACTCCTGCAGACACCAGGAAACATAAGATGCACAGTTTGCTTTTCTTCCGTTTTTTACACTTTTTGCAAATGTGGACTTGCTGTGACTTCCGTATGTAAAATTGTACTTTGTCAAATCTTTCCCAACCTTCTGACACGCCTCAAGCCAACCGTCAATGTCCTGAGAATAATCAGACGCCTTCGCTTCCACCGATACTGGTTTAACGGCAAGAACCGCCACAATCATAACCATTGCGACCGCCGATATTCGAAGGCAGGTTTTCCAGTTTGCAAAATATGTTGTTATCATGATTCATTCCTTTCCAAGCATAATATTCTGTAACTTATCTGTAACAAATAATACACCAGATATTAACACTTGTCAAGGATATATTTAACACTTTTGTAATCTTCTAATCTAATTGTTACAAAACTGTTAAATAATTTATAAAATCTGTGTTTTTTCATGTATCCCTACATGTTTCGGAAATGCGTCGCCATGACCTGGTCTTTTTACACATGTTCTATATTATAACAGAATTTATACTGTTTTTCAAGAAATTATTTTATAACATGCAAAACAATAGCACGCAAAACGCGCATATCAAGCAAAAGCGTATAAGCCGACAAAGACTTATACGCTTCTATCTTATTTATTATCTTATAATCCTTTGATTTATACGCCTCTATCTTATAATCCTTTGATGCGAATGATAAAGGAAATCTTGTGGTTATCAAGATAATTATACGGTAATATCTGGTTGGCTCGATAATATCGTCTTGGCCGTCCGGGAGCCGTTGCTGCGGAACCGCCATCTAACCAGAGTTTTTCCCCATAAGAGTTCTCCCCGGCATAAATATTCATATGGACGATATCCTTCCATCCTACAATGTCGCCCGGCTTCAGATTTGTCACCTTTCCGGCCTTCTTCTTAACCTTGATGATCTTTACCCGCCGCTGCCACGTATCAAACCTTGTCACAAGCTTGCCGCCTTTTGTATACAGCGTATCTCCTTCTCCGACCACGCCGAACTCCTGCAGACACCAGGAAACATAAGCGGCGCAATTCGCTTTCCTTCCGTGTTCAATTCCCTCTTTTAAGGTATCCCGGCTTCGTATACCATATGTAAAGTTATGCTTGGTGAGCTTTCTTCCGACCTTTTGACATGCCTGGAGCCAGCCTTTCGTACTGTGAGGATAATCAGCGGCCTGAACAAGTGCCGGCTGAGTCGCGAAAACTGCTGTGAACACCGCTGCCGCGGCTGAAATCTTGGCGAAGGATCTCCACTTTGTAAATAATGTTGCTTTCATACTTCCCTCTCCTGTAATTATAAAATATTGCTGTTTGCTTCTAATATATAAATTACATTGGTTATGGTCATATGTCAAGCGCCGATTACAGCTCCATTTACATTTATTTCCATTTGCAATACCGTCTATTTTACCGTATAGTCCTCGTTCAAAAGTTCAAAAGCGTCTCTCAGCCCATCGGTAACCGTCACATTCTTGTCTTTGTCAATAAAAACCCCTTCCATTCCATATTGCTCCAGCAATTCCATACCTTTTTCCTCTCCCAGCACAAAGCAGGCGGTACAAAGGCCGTCTGACAACAGCCCGGCATAGTTTTCCCATTCTCCTTCATCCGGGCAGACAACCGTGACAGAAGACAGACCGCTCTCTGACGGATATCCGGTGGATGGATCTAAAATGTGATGGTAGCGCTTTCCATCCTGCACAAAATATTTCTCATAATCCCCGGAAGTAGAGACACAGACAGTCCCGGGCAGACTGAGCACTCCCATATACTCGCCGTCCTCCTTCTCCGGATCCTGAATGGCCACATTCCAGTCTGTGCCGTCCGGCTTATCCCCATAGGCAAGAATACTGCCTCCTACAGCGATAACCGCTCCGGATACATCCTGCTGCTGTTCCAGATAATCCCTGATCACGTCACAGCCTATTCCTTTCCCCACGGCTCCAAGATCCAGGGTACATCCCTGTTCCATGGAAATCCCTCTGTCCTCATCTTCTATATTAATATAACGATATCCAACATGAGTAAGGGTCTCGTCTATTTTGTTTTTTTCCGGCACTACCGGATTTTCACCCTCAATATTCCAGAGCCGGGTCAGATTTCCGATGGTCGGATCAAAGGCCCCGCCGCTTCTCTCCGCCAAATCCAGAGACACTTTCGTCCAGTTGTAAAAATCTTCGCTCATGGCGACTCTCTCACCTTTTGCACAGCGCGCATTAATCTGCGCGACCTCACTGTCTTCCTCTCTCCAGGAAAGCTGCCCGGTTTCTATCTCAGTCAGACGATCGGCAATCTCCTGTGTCACATCCGTCTGACCATATACTGTCTCCTGCAGCACTGTATCCATAACAAAATTTGTTGCTGAAAATGTTTCCGTTTCTTTCCCGTTCTGCGTTTTCGCAGCACAGCCGGACAGCGACAGCAGCACCCCCATCACCAAAACAGGTGTTATTGCCCGAACACCTTTCGGGAACATTATGCCGTTTCTCTTTGTATGCCAATGCCGGAAAATATGCAGTCTGTTATTTCGTATTTGTTCCATCCTGTATTTCCTTTCTTCTTATTCCATCGTCTGCCGGATTACCGGAGCCAGACGGCGTATCAGAAAACCACTCAGAAATCCGATGATGAGACCGGCAACAAGACCGGCGACGATCAAAATCGGGAGATAATAGACCAGCGCTCCTGTCTCAAGCACCAGAATCGCCACGAGAATCTGCCCTGCATTATGGAAAACACCGCCAGCCACACTGACGCCGATGTAAGAAAACTTATCTGTGCTTTTCAATAACATCATAACCAGAATACTGAGCACCGCGCCGGCTGCACTGTATACAATTGAAAAACCAGTGCCGAACAAAATGCCTGACAGTAAGATCCGGACGGCTGTAATGCCCGCTGCCGGCCTGGCTCCCAGCGTATACAGCAAAACCATGGTCACAATATTGGCAAGCCCCAGCTTTACGCCAGGCACTCCCAGATTGACAGGTATCAGCTGTTCCACATACCCCGCCACCAGCGCCAGCGCCAGAAACATTCCATAAAATGCGGTTTTTTTCCCGTTCTTCATTACCTGCTCTCCCATCTTCCGGAAGCTCCGCATGGCAGCACCAGGCCGCTGGCACTCACAGGCAGGCCGATTTCTTCTGCCTCCACGATACCTCCGTGTTTTTTTGCCACCGCGCTTCCAAGCATATAGGAAAGCACTGCCGGCTGCAGGCCGGTGGTATAGGAATTGATCAGGAAAAACAGCGGATTCTCTGACAAAAGCTTCTCACAGAGACAAACAAGAGAATAAATCTTCTCCTCAATCTTCCACACCTCCCCTTTCGGTCCTCTGCCGTAAGATGGAGGATCCATAATAATTCCATCATAGTGATTGCCCCGGCGGATCTCACGTTCTACAAATTTCACACAATCGTCCACCAGCCACCGGATGGGAACCTCGGATAATCCGCTGGCAGCGGCATTTTCTTTTGCCCAGGTTACCATTCCTTTGGAAGCGTCCACATGGGTGACAGCGGCGCCGGCGGCAGCGGCAGCTAAAGTAGCGCCTCCTGTATAAGCAAACAGATTCAACACCTTCACAGGGCGTCCGGCATTATGGATTTTCTCAGAAAACCAGTCCCAGTTTACCGCCTGCTCCGGGAATAGTCCCGTATGCTTAAAGCTGAATGGTTTTAAATGAAAGGTCAGGTTCCTGTAATGCAGATCCCACTGTTCCGGCAAATCAAAAAATTCCCATTGTCCGCCGCCCTTTTTACTTCTGTGATAATGGGCGTTCAGACGTCTCCAGCGTCTGTCCTTCTTTTCCGTATCCCATATAACCTGAGGGTCCGGACGCAGCAGGACATATTTCCCCCAGCGCTCCAGTTTTTCTCCCGCGCTGCAGTCAATCACTTCATATTCTTTCCAGTTTCTGGCTATCCACATAATCTTTCCTTCCTTTTCCTTCTGTATATATTCACAAAGACGAACTATCTCTGGCTAATCATATCACAGGATGTTTTTGGTGACAAGAATGCCTCCCGGGAAGTTCTTCACATTTTTTTATCAAAAAAAGACTGCACACAGAAATTGTTTGTTCTCTGCCATGCAGTCTCCTGAGAAGAAGGATGAAAGTTATGAAGAATCTTTTATTATAAATTAGTTTTTGCAAATCAGCCCGTTCTATAGAAAATGTTCGTACTGTTTGATAATCCCGATGCCAATGGCATGCGGCCCGGTGTGTACGGCAATGGTAGCGCCAATCTGAATAAAGCTGATATCTTTGTCGGCGGCCGAAGCATGGATCTTCTCCGCTGCTCTGTCATAAAACGCTCTGCCCTCGTCCATATCGTACCCGTATCCCACAGCAAAGCTATAATCTTCCATGGACTCTCCTTTATCTTTAAAGTAGCCTTCCATGAGACTGATCGTCTTTAATACCGTCTTTTTGCGGCTCCGTCCAATACCGGACGCTTCGATGGCGCCGTCTACCAGCGTAATCAGCGGTTTTAAAGACAGGGCGCTTGTTGCCAGCCCCGCCAGCTTTCCTATTCTTCCGCCGTGTTTCAGATAATCCACACTGCCTACCGTAAAGAAAATACGGTTCGTCTTTTTCATTTCTTCCAGAATACGGACACAGGTATCGTATGGAACATTATCCATGCACATCCGGCCCGCCTCAATGACCATCAGCCCTT
>ERZ1643250.3547-NODE-3547-length-10626-cov-7.310661_pt1 | contig 10626 bp, 9 predicted proteins | sample MGYA00579262_ERZ1643250 | MGnify/ENA primary metagenome ERZ1643250 (study PRJEB29033, sample SAMEA4952265) | chicken gut metagenome | biome: Broiler Chicken; feature: Gastrointestinal Tract; material: Caecum | place: Ireland | collected 2018 | study: Broiler...
GCCGAACAGCGGCGCAAAAGTAACGGCATTTTTGCAGGCTGTCGGAAAAGTCCTTGGACTTTTTTGACAGCCTGAGCGCGGGACCGCCGATGCGGTCCCGCTCTGCATTTCAGGACGTCATTACTGTTTATTGGGCAGCACGGAAGCAATCGCGCCTGCAAAGGCGGTGAGGGGCATGGTCTGGAGGACCACCCGGCCCGGTCCGGTGACCACCGTGTTGAACACGCCTTCCCCGCCGAAGAACATGTTCTTTACCCCTTTGACCGCCCGCACCTCCAGGGTGCAGGTGGCGTCCATCATGGCCAGGTTTCCGGTGTCCACCACGATGCTCTGCCCCGGAGCCAGGTTATATTCCACCGCATGGCCGTCGATCTCCAGAAAGGCGGTGCCGTGTCCGGAGAGCTTCTGCATAATAAAACCCTCGCCGCCGAAGAAGCCGCCCATGGCCTTCTTCTGGAAGAAGACGGACAGCTCCACCCCGGCCTCCGAGGCCAGAAAGGCGGACTTCTGCACCGCAATGGGGTGGCTGGGGTCGATCTGTACCGCCCGGATGGAGCCGGGGAAGGTGGAGGCAAAGGCGATCATGCCCGGGCCGCCCCGGGGCGTATAGATGTTCTGGAAAATGGACTCCCCGGAGAACATCCGGCCAAAGGCCCTGCCCAGGCCGCCGGCGGAGGTCTCCATCTCCATATTGGGGGACATCCATACCATGGAGCCCTTCTCCGTAATCATCGGCTCTCCGCTCTCCAGGTCGCAGATGACCACCGGCGTGGGCTCGCCCTGAATCTCATATTTCATCCTGCGTCACAACCCTTCCTTATTTCAGATAGGAGTGAGGAGATAGGAGATAGAAGTTGGAGAACGTGCGCCGGGCCCCGGCATCTCCTATCTCCTATCTCATAATTCCTATCTCTCTCGCCCTCTGTGCTTTCAGTATAGCGGATGGCTCCCCCTCTGACAAGACGGCCTTCATAAAATGTTTACTGGTTTTTCAGGGATCTTTCAGTTCCCTGGAGTAGGATAGAAACGCCACTGAATATGAGGAGGTCCTGTCCTGTGATCGAAGTACGCGACCTGGTCAAGCGGTACGGCCGCCATCTGGCGGTGGACCACCTGTCCTGTACGACGGGGACGCCTCCTTCCCCGCCGGCCAGGAGGCGGTGGAGGATCTGGCGGAGCAGATAGGCTCCCTGGCCGCCATCCGGGTCATCGACGACCCGGAGGACCTGTCCGCCTACGGCCTGGATGAGCCCGCCCTCCAGGCGTCGGTGACCGCCGGAGACGGGACCGCCGTCACCCTTCTGCTGGGGGACGTGTCCGACAGCTACTGCTACGCCAAGCGGACGGACTCGGATACGGTCTACACCGTCTCCACCGACCTGCCGGAGAACCTGGAGTCCCTGGAGCTGCTGGACCTGGCCGCCATTCCCGGCTTCCCTGATCTGGGGACGGACACCATCTCCTCCCTCACCTGGGAGAGCGGCGGGACCACCCTCACCCTGACCAAGACAGAAACTGAGACGGCCGGCGCGGAGAGCGGGGACAGCTCCTCCTCGGAGAGCGCGGAGGAGACGGAGCCCGCCTGGGACGTGAACGGGACGGCCATCCCCTCGGACAACAGCGCCTTCACCAGCCTGATGGCCCAGCTCTCCTCCCTGGCCTTCGACGCCTGCTATGACTACAAGGGGGAGGCGGACACCCTGGCCGCCTGCGGCCTGGATACCCCTGTGGGGGTGCTCACCGTCACCTACGGCGAGGGCGAGACCCTCACCCTCGCCATCGGAGCCCTGGACGGCGCCGGGGATTCCTACTACGCCCAGCTCTCGGGCGACCCGGCGGTGTACCTGCTGTCCGCCGACTCGGTGGACTCCCTTATCTCCCTCTCCGCCCAGGAGCTCACCGCGGCGGAGGAGGAGGAGACGGAGACGGCCTCGGACGCCAGCTCCAGCAGTACCTCTTAACAGACAAGGCTCCCGCCTATGGGCGGGAGCCTCCGTTTGTCTCTGTAAAAAGCGGACTTAAAAATAGAAGGAAAAAATTTTCTCCTTCGGTGTACAAAAACCGGCACATAACGCGGCCCGTCCGGCATATAGTAGTCTGTATGCCGGCCTTGTGCCGGCGGATGAATTTTTAACATACGGAGGGATGAATTCCATGGAGGAAACCACTGTTGTTTATGGTACCGGCTCACAGCAGCCCAGCCCCGCGCCCCTGGACCTGGACGATCTGATTTTCCAGGGGGAGTATTGGTTTGCCAGCGACCGCTGAGGTCCGTCTCCCTCGGGAGACGGACCTTGGAGCGTCTGCCCAGGCGCCGGACATGGGACAAGCCGCCCACGGGAACAGAATGCTTCTGATCCCGTGGGCGGCTTGTTTTTTGCAGAATACAGCCGGCCCATTCGCCGGAATTCCCTTGACCTTCTCCCTGGTGGAAGGTATAAGGTACACAGGAGCCGGAAAAATTTAATGAATTTTTTAGCTTTTCTTTTGGGAAAGCTAATGGTCTGGCGGTAAGATGGAACAAAAGCCCGGGAGGGTCCGGCCGTCTGTCCCAGACCGCCGTCCGGACCTGGAGTGGGCGGGAGAAACGTTTCAACTCGGTACATAAAGGAGTCAATGCCATGGAAACCACACAAACTGTCCCGGAGAGCAATCTCACCCCGGCGGGCCCGGAGACGGAGCCCGCCCCCCTGTGGACGGGTCCCAAGAAGCGGCGCAAATGGATCAAGCGCGTCCTTGTGATTGCGGTCGTTCTGGCCCTGCTGTTCTGGATCGTGGTCCGGCCCATGCTCAGCGGCGGGGCACCCGCCGTGGGGGCCTATCAGACCGCCCAGGTCCAGCGCCAGGACCTGACGGTGTCTGTGTCCGGCTCGGGCACGGTCACCCCCATCGAGTCCTACCAGGTGTCCGCCCTGGTCACCGGGGAGATCCTGGAGTCCCCCTTTGAGGACGGGGACCAGGTGGAGCAGGAGCAGCTCCTCTACCGCATCGACCCGGGCAGCGCCCAGACCGCCCTCCAGCAGGCCCAGCTGTCGGTGCAGCAGGCCCAGATGAACTACGACACCCTGGCCAGCAGCCTCCAGGTGAAGGCCATCGGCGGCGGGGTGGTCCAGACCCTCCACGTCCAGGAGGGGGACCTGGTCTCCGCCGGGACGGCCATTGCCGACATCACCGACACCTCCACCATGACCCTCACGGTGCCCTTCCAGGCCGGTGACGCCGCCCACATCTCGGCGGGCCAGACGGCCCAGGTCACCCTGTCCGGCACCCTGGAGACCCTGACCGGCACGGTGGAGTCGGTGGCCCCCGCCGACCAGGTGGGGAACGGGGGCGCTCTGGTGCGGCAGGTGAAGATCCGCCTCGCCAACCCCGGGGCCCTCACCGAAACAACCAGCGCCACCGCCCGGGTGGGTACATACGCCTGCGCCTCCGGCGGCACCCTGTCCCCCCGGCTGCGGCAGACCATCACCGCCGCCGCCAGCGGGGAGATCACCAGCCTGAACGTGTCCGTGGGCAGCCGGGTGTCCGCCGGGGCGGTGCTGGCCGCCATCGGGGGCGAGTCCGCGGAGAACTCCCTGGCCGACGCCGCCCTGGCCGTCCAGAACGCCCAGCTCTCCCTCCAGAGCGCCCAGCAGGCCCTGGACAGCTACACCATCACCTCCCCCATCTCGGGCACCGTCATTGAGAAGAACCTGAAGGCCGGGGACCAGCTCAACGGGGGCGATTCGGGGGCCATGGCGGTCATCTACGACCTGAGCCAGCTGGAGCTGCAGATGGACGTGAGCGAGCTGGACATCGGCCAGATCCAGCCGGGACAGACGGTGGAGATCACCGCCGAGGCCCTGCCCGGCCAGACCTTCACCGGCGTGGTGGAGAAGGTGAGCGTCAACGGCACCACCACCGACGGCTTTACCACCTACCCGGTGACCATCCTCCTGTCGGAGTACGGGGACCTGAACCCGGGCATGAATGTGTCCGCCGACATCATCGTGGAGCGCTCGGAGAACGCCCTGTGTGTGCCCGCCGAAGCGGTGAACAGCGACGGCACCGTCCTGGTGGCCGGGGAGGGGGCCTTTGCCGAGGACGGCGTGACCATCGCCGACCCCTCCAAGCTCGAGAGCCGCCCGGTGACCCTGGGAAGGGGGAACCAGGATTTTGTGGAGATCACCTCCGGCCTGGAGGAGGGGGAGACCGTCCTCCTGCCCATCCAGTCCCAGAGCGGCATGGCCACCGCCGGCTCCGCCGCGGTCACGGCAGCGGGGTGAGGGTATGGCCCATCTGATTGAATTACGGAACGTGTATAAGATCTACCCCATGGGGGACGAGGCGGTCCACGCCCTGGACGGGGTGAGTCTCACCATCGACCAGGGGGAGTTCGTGGCCATTGTGGGCTCCTCCGGCTCCGGCAAGTCCACCGCCATGAACATCATCGGCTGTCTGGACGTGCCCACCTCGGGCACCTACCACCTGGGGGGCGTAGATGTGTCCACCATGGACGACGACCAGCAGGCGGAGATCCGCAACAAAATGCTGGGGTTCATCTTCCAGCAGTACAACCTGATCCCCAAGCTCACCGTGCTGGAGAACGTGGAGCTCCCCCTGCTGTACGCCGGGGTGCCCGCGGCGGAGCGGAAGGAGCGGGCGGTCCGGGCCCTGGGCCGGGTGGGGCTGGAGAGCAAGCAGAAGAACCTGCCCTCCCAGCTCTCCGGCGGCCAGCAGCAGCGGGTGTCCATCGCCCGGGCTCTGGCGGGGAACCCCTCGGTGATTTTGGCCGACGAGCCCACCGGGGCCCTGGACTCCCGCACCGGCCGGGAGGTGCTGGGTTTCCTCAAGAGGCTCAACCGGGAGGGGGATACGGTGGTCCTCATCACCCACGACAACTCCATCGCGGTGAAGGCCGACCGGATCATCCGCCTCCAGGACGGGAAAATCATCTACGACGGGGACGCCCGCGACCCCCGGGCGGTGGTCCAGCCCGGCGAGGCCGGAGAAGCGGATGAGACGCAGGAACAGGAGGTGGGCGCATGAACGCGGGACAGTCCTTCCGTCTGGCCCTCAAGGCCCTGACCACCAGCAAGATGCGCTCCCTGCTCACCATGCTGGGCATCATCATCGGCGTGGCCTCGGTCATCGTCATCCTGGCCCTGGGCAACGGGGTCCAGGGGATGATCGACGAGCAGGTGGATAAGCTGGGCATCAATATGATGCAGACCTACGTGTGGGGCCGGGGAGACGGCTCCACCATGGATCTGGACCCCTCGGATATGTACGACCTGGTGGAGGCCAACCCGGACGTGCTCACCGGCGTGTCCCCCTATGTCTCCTTCCAGGCCACCCTGCGCCACGGAGACCAGAAATTTGACCAGACCCAGCTCTACGGCGTCAGCGAGGTCATGTTTAACAGCGACACCCAGTCCACCATGGATGGGGGCCAGAAGCTGACTCAGGGGCGGTTCCTCTCCTACTTAGACGTGGCCCGGCGGCAGAACGTGTGCGTCATCGGGGCCTACCTGGCCCAGGAGGCCTTCGGGGGGGACGCCCGGGCTCTGGGGCAGACCCTGTCCATCAACGGCACCTCCTACACGGTCATCGGGGTGCTGGACCGGCTGAACACCACCACAGAGATGGCCGCAGGGGGCTCGGACGACCAGATCTACATCCCCTATGAGAACGCCCTGCAGATCATGGGCGCCCGGTATGTGACCCTCTATGTGTTCACCAGCACCTCGGGGGAGACCGCCGCCCAGGCCAAAGCCATCATCGACGGCATGCTCTACGACCACTTCCAGGGGGACGAGGACGCCTACTATACCACGACCATGGAGGAGCAGGCCAACCTCATCAACGCCATGATGGGGGTGGTCATGGGGGTGCTGGTGGCCATCGCCGCCATCTCCCTGCTGGTGGGCGGCATCGGCATCATGAACATCATGCTGGTCTCCGTCACCGAGCGCACCCGGGAGATCGGCATCCGAAAGTCCCTGGGGGCCAAGCGGCGGGACATCCGCAGCCAGTTCGTCATCGAGGCGGGGACCACCTCCGCCATCGGCGGACTGCTGGGCATCGCCCTAGGCTGCCTGCTGGCCATGGGGCTGGGCTCCATCCTGGGGGCCATGCTCACCTCCCAGATGGGGGGCGGGGCCACCTTCTCCGCCACTCCCACCGTCGGGGCGGTGGCCGTCAGCTTCGGGGTGTCCGTGGGCATCGGGGTGCTGTTCGGATACCTGCCCGCCAATAAGGCGGCGAAACTCAATCCCATTGACGCGCTGCGGTACGATTAAATCAGATAGGAGTGAGGAGATAGGAGATAGAAGATACTTGCGGAGAAAACCGTTTTACGACTTTCCGAAACTCCTATCTCCTATCTTCTATCTCCTATCTCACAAGAAAGGTGTTTTATGATGAAACGACGCATATTGACCGGCCTGCTGGCCTGCTGTCTCTCCCTCTCCCTGGCCCTGCCCGGCTTCGCGGCGGGGGCCATCCCCTCCCCCGGGGAGGTGTCCCAGGTGGTCACCGCCCTGGGCGTCCTGGACGGGAGCTCCGGCGGAGACCTGGAGCTGTCCCGGAACGTGACCCGGGCGGAGTTTATCACCATGGCCCTGAAGGCCTCCCCCAACGGGGACCAGGTGGGGGAGGCCTCCACCTCCCCCTACCCGGACGTGCCCTACACCCACTGGGCGGCTGGCTATGTGGAGGCCGCCGTGGCCGCCGGGCTGGTGACCGCCTACTCCGACGGCACCTTCCGCCCGGACAACCCCATCACCCTGGCGGAGGGGGCCACCATCGCCCTGGGGCTGCTGGGCTACACCGCGGAGGACTACTCCGGGGCCTACCCCACCCCCCAGCTGGCCCTGTACCGGAGCAAGGGGCTGGACCAGGGGGTGTCCGCCCAGCGGGCGTCGGACTCCCTCACCCGGCAGGACGCCATGTACCTCTTCTATAACCTGATGACCGCAAACACCAAGGAGGGGAGCGTCTATGTGAGCCAGCTGGGTTACTCCCTCAACGCCGCCGGGGAGCTGGACCTGGTGGGCCTCATCAACGGGGAGATGGAGGGGCCCCTGGTGGCCTCCGGCGACTGGCGCAGCTCCATCCCCTTCTCCCTGGAGGGGGTGGCGGTGAACCGGAACGGGACCATCTCCAACCTGGGGGCCATACAGGAAAATGACGTGATCTACTGGAACCAGTCCATGCGCACCCTGTGGGTGTCCTCGGAGAAGGTGATGGGGATCATCCAGTCCCTGGAGCCCTCCGCCTCCAGCCCCACCTCGGTGCAGGTGCTGGGCCGCACCTATGAGATCGAGAGCGCCCAGGCCGCTCTGGCCCTGTCCGACCTGGGGACCTACGGGGTGGGGGACACGGTGACCCTCCTCCTGGGCCGCAGCGGCGGCGTGGCGGCGGTGGCCGGCCCCAGCGCCGTCAAAAATGAGCTGTGCGGCGTGGTCACCGAGACCCAGCGCAGCACCTACGACGACGGCCACGGCGGCACCTATACCGCCGATATGGTGACCATCCTGGCCACCGACGGCAGTACCTATCAGTACCAGTGGACAGCCAACTACCTGGAGGCGGGCGACCCGGTGGGCGTCAGCTTTGACGCCGGCGGCTCAGTCACCTTGACGCATCTGAGCTCTTCCGGCCTCAATGGAATTGTGTCCCGGGACGGAGCCCGGGTGGGTGACCGCCGTTTCGCCGATGGGGCGGAGATCCTGGACGTCACCGGGAGCAGCGCGGTAAAAATCTTCCCCAGCCGTCTGGCGGGCTTGAACCTGACCCGGGACAATGTCACCTACTACTCCCTCAACGGCAGCGGGGAGATCGACCGGCTGATCCTGAACGACGCCACCGGCGACGCGGGTCAGTTCGGCATCCTCATCCGCATGGACGACACGGGAGACGACTGGAGTTCCCTCTACTCCTATGAGTACGATCTGGGCGGCAGCGTCTACACCCTGCCCGCCAGCACCACCCGTTTCCCGGTGAGCCTGGGCGGCATCCGCGTGGTGGGCGATCCCGCCGACCCCGACCGGCTGTACTCCCTCAACGAGGTGAAGGCCGACGGCGTCAGCGGCAGCACCCTGCGGGCCGGGAGCCGGAGCTACACCATCTCCGACCAGGTGGTGGTCTACGAGTACCGGGACCGGCAGTATTTCCCCTCCACCCTGGACCGGGTCCAGGAGCTGGGCCTGTCCCTCACCGGCTGGTACGACCGGCCGGAGAACCAGGGCGGCCGCATCCGGGTCATCGTGGCGCGGTAAAGTTACACTGTAAATTCAACGCGGAGAGGCGTGGCCAAAAGATGGCCGCGCCTCTCCGCGTTTTTCCATTTATGAGGACGTTTCAATCCGCTAAAAACGAATGAAATTCGAAGCAATCTTGCAATATCGGAATGGAGTGGTGGAGCTGCGCTTTTCCTTCCCCACATAGTGCGGAATGACACACGGCTATATTTGCGGAAAAAATTAACAAAACCCCTGGTTTGACAGGAAAATTTTTGTAATATATTCTGAAATAGAATGATGTACATGATTTTTTGTAATTTCATAATTGACAAGTCACGCAAGTCGTCCTAAAATTTGCTGCACAACGTGTGAGAGACGCGTTTGGAAAATTGAGGAGGTGCGTGTTTATGCAAAAAGAGGGCCAGGTGCGGATTCCCTCCGGCTGCGCGATTGTAGGCGCCATCGACCGGGCGGGCGGCCCCATCTGTGGGGAAGAGCTGATCCGGGCCATTGCGGTGATGCATGACCGGTCCAACGGCCTGGGAGGCGGCTTCGCAGGATATGGGATCTATCCTCAGTACAAGGAGCTCTATGCCTTTCACTTGTTCTACGAGGACAGCAGTGCAAAAGAGACGTGCGAGCGGTTTCTGGAGCGCCATTTTGACATTGTGAACCTGTCCAAAATCCCCACCAGGCCCCATCCAAGAGTGACCGACGCGCCCCTGATCTGGCGGTATTTTATGGCGCCCCTGCCCAACAAGCTGGAGCAGAGCCAGCTGGACGAGCGGGAGTATGTCCGCCGCTGCGTCACCCGGGTGAACACCCAGATGAAGGGGGCCCATGTGTTCTCCAGCGGAAAGAACATGGGGGTCTTTAAGGCGGTGGGCTACCCGGAGGACGTGGGGGAGTTCTACCGCCTGGAGGAGTACGAGGGGTACGCCTGGACCGCCCACGGCCGCTATCCCACCAACACCCCCGGCTGGTGGGGGGGCGCCCACCCCTTCGCCCTGCTGGACTACTCGGTGGTGCACAACGGGGAGATCTCCTCCTATGACGCCAACCGGCGCTTCATTGAGATGTTCGGCTACCGCTGCACCCTTCTCACCGACACGGAGGTCATCACCTACATCATCGACTATCTGGTACGGCAGCAGGGGCTCACCATGGAGGAGGCCTCCAATGTGATGGCCGCCCCCTTCTGGACCACCATCGCCCAGCAGTCTCCCCAGCGGAGGGAGCGGCTCACCTTTCTGCGGCAGGCCTTCTCCAGCCTGCTGCTCACCGGCCCCTTCTCCATCCTGGTGGGCTTTGACGGCGGCCTGATGGCCCTGAACGACCGTCTGAAGCTGCGCTCCATGGTAGTGGGCGAGGCGGGCAGCCGGGTGTACATCTCCAGTGAGGAGAGCGCCATCCGGGCCGTCCAGCCGGAGCTGGACCGGGTCTGGGCCCCCAAGGGCGGCGAGGCCGCCATCTTTACGGTAAAGGAGGGTGCGTTATGTCGCTGATGACGGCCTATGATGCTCCGGGGCGTGGGGCTCACCGACGCGGAGCTGCGCATTCTGGGCGTCCAGCACGCGGGAGAATAAGGGGGGACTTTTGTGAACATCAACGCGCAGAATTTGGACTACTACCAGCTGAACCAGGCCATCCGCCAGGCGGAGGGGCCGGTGGTCATCGACCACTGCCTGGGCCAGCGTTTTATCGGAACGGCTCTGGGCGCGGGCTGGTCCCTGACCATCCACGGAGTGCCGGGCAACGCCATGGGGGCCTATCTGGACGGAGGTTCCATCGAGGTGTTCGGCGACGTGCAGGAGGCCACCGGCGACACCATGAACGCGGGGACCATCGTGGTCCACGGCAGCGCCGGGGACGCCACCGGCTACTCCATGCGGGGCGGCGTCATTCTCATTGAGGGGGATGTGGGCTACCGGGCGGGCATCCACATGAAGTCCTACGGCTCCAAGGTCCCTGTCCTCATTGTAGGCGGCGCGGCCGGCAGCTTCTTGGGCGAGTACCAGGCCGGGGGCCTGATTCTGGTCCTGGGACTGGGCTGCGAGGACCGCGCCCCCTACAACTACTTCTGCGGCACGGGGATGCACGGGGGGAAGATCGTCGTCCGCTCCGACTATATCCCGGAGAACCTGCCCGACCAGGTGGTCCCCCATGACCTGGACCAGGCGGGCCTGGAGGAGATCATGCCCCATCTGGAGCGGTACTGCTCCACCTTCGGCGTACCCATGGAGCGTATCCTGCCCCACCGGTTCTACGCCCTCACCCCCAACACCGCCAGCCCCTACAAGCGGCTGTATGCCATGAACTGAATATGAAAAAGAGGCGGCCAAGGCCGCCTGTAAAAATGCCGTTACTTTTGCGCCGCTGCGCGGCGCAAAAGTCCTCGCTT
>ERZ1643250.3550-NODE-3550-length-10622-cov-4.130879_pt1 | contig 10622 bp, 10 predicted proteins | sample MGYA00579262_ERZ1643250 | MGnify/ENA primary metagenome ERZ1643250 (study PRJEB29033, sample SAMEA4952265) | chicken gut metagenome | biome: Broiler Chicken; feature: Gastrointestinal Tract; material: Caecum | place: Ireland | collected 2018 | study: Broiler...
GAATTGTATTTAATAACTGACTTAATCCTTCCAAAGCATAGTATTCACTTTGAACCGGAATCAAAATCGTATCGCAAGCTGTAAACGCGTTGATCGTCAGCATTCCAAGTGAAGGCGGACAGTCGATCAAAATATAATCATAGCTGTCTCGAATTGGTACAACCGCATCCGCTAACCGTTTTTCGCGCGCCATCTGAGATGTCAATTCAATTTCAGCACCTGATAATTGAATCGTTGCTGGAACAATATCAAGATTCTTCCGGCTGGTGTGGATAATCACATCCGTCATTGGAACCTCATTTACCAGAACATCATAAACATCAGCTTTAATATCTGCTTTCCGAATTCCCAATCCGCTTGTTGCGTTTCCTTGAGCATCGGCATCGATCAGTAATACTTTCTGGCCTAATTTTGCTAAACAAGCACCAAGGTTAATGCTCGTTGTGGTTTTACCAACCCCGCCTTTCTGGTTGGCAAGTGCAATTACGCGTCCCATCTAATCCACTCTCCTTCACTAGTTTCGTTCATTTTTATTTTTTAATGGAATTTCAATTACAATTTTTTGAACGTCATCGGTGGTCTCTTCTTCAACTTGAACGTCAATTCCCGTTTCGCGAACCATCTTGACCGACTGTTTGATCGTATTGACTGCCAGCCGGACATCCTTGGCAACCCCTTTGATTTGAGACCGGTTTTTCGGCTTCATGCGGGGAACAACGATCCGGTTGACTTTCTTTTCAGTTTCCTTAACTGAAAGGTGATTGTTCAAAACGTCTTTTAAGACCTTGGCCTGCTGTTCGCTATCTAATCGAACCAACGCGCGTCCGTGCCGTTCTGAAATCTTACGATTTAAGATTGCTTGCTGAACTGGCCGACTCAGCTTCAGCAACCGTAATTTATTGGCAATAAATGATTGACTTTTTCCGAGTTCTTCAGCCAACTGTGCTTGCGTCAAATTGTTCAAATCAAGTAATCGTTGGTATGCTTCAGCCTCTTCGATCGAGGTTAACTCTTCGCGCTGGAGGTTTTCAATCACCGCCATTGAAGCTGCTTCGGTATCCGACATTGTCCGGACAATTGCCGGGACCTTTTCCCACTTTAACGTTTGAATTGCGCGGAAACGCCGTTCACCAGCAATGATTTCATATTTCCCGGGTTCATATTCGCGCAAAATAATCGGCTGAAGTAACCCGTGATCTTTGATCGTATCCGCTAATTCATCGATCTTTTCCTGAGCAAAAATTTGCCGTGGTTGAAAGCGGTTAGGAATGATCTGATTGACCGCAATTTCTTCAACCTGGTCTTCTGGACGAGGCTGCTGTTCAACATCTGACGTTGCGGTTTCAGCATCCGTTTCCTTCTTTTTATTCTTACCCCAAAATAAAAATGCCATAATTTTCCTCCTTTGATTGTCTAAACAATCGGATTCCGTGCAGGAGTACCCGCCTTGCGCGGATATTGCTTTGGCGTTGATTTAATTTTTTCAACGATCAATAAGTGACGTTCATCATGCGTAGCTGGCAATTCAGTTTGAATGTCTTGTTTAAACTGGCCGCCAAGGACTTGAATTGCCTTTTGGGCATCAGCTAATTCTTGGTTGGCTTTTTGGGCTTTGAGCGCAATAAATTGGCCGCCGACTTTGACCAGCGGCAGACACAATTCTGTTAAAACGGACATGCGGGCCACCGCCCGAGCAGTCACAAAATCATAATCTTCACGATGCTTGCTCTTCTTGCCCGCAAATTCTTCCGCCCGAGCATGGCACAACTCAACATCGGTCAGCCCCAGTCGGGTAATTAATTCCTGAAGAAACTTAATGCGTTTATTCAATGAATCAACGATCGTCACTTTTAATTGCGGAAAAGCAATTTTCATTGGAATTGATGGAAATCCGGCACCGGCACCTACGTCACAAAGCGTAGCTGCTTCCGTCCGAAGAGCTGGAACTTCAATTCCAAGGATCAGCGAATCATAGAAATGTTTTAAATAAACTTCTTTTTTCGCCGTAATTGCTGTTAAGTTTACAACTTTATTAGTATCAACCAGCAACTCGTAATAATCTTCAAACTGTTTCATCTGCTTATCAGAAAGCATGATTCCATGAAGGGCAAGTTCCTGTTTAAATTCTTCTGGTGTCATCGGATTTCCTTTCTCTGTTCTTCGTGAAACACTTAATTTTTCAATGTTTCACACTACTGATAAGTTTAATTTATTTACTCATTAAAAGCAAGGTGAATTCCGGACCCATTCTCTTTCTTTGAGAATTTTTATTCATTTCTTTTTACGCTATACTTATATAGTAGAAATTTATCAAATGAGGAATTTAAATGACTGAATTTTTTAACGAACCAACCACTGAACAACTCCCACATTTAAGCTTAAACCATGAATATTTGCCGCATCATTTTGTTCACGTTCTTGTTCCCCCAACGGCCAAGTTCAACCCGTTGATTATTTTCATCGGGGACGGTCAAGAACAGCTTCACACCATTCCGCTTTCCCGGTTAAGCGCCCATGGATTCACAATTGCAATGCTGTCAACTGACCAATTAACCGGTGATTTGCATCATCAGGTAAGTGAAATTATATCCGCGATCCGCTTTTTACTTTTGCACGCCGCCCAATTTTCAATCGATACTAACCGGATTTTTATCTGGGGCGAAAACCGCGGAGCTGATCTCAGTGCAATTACCGTTTTAACTGCCAATGATCCGGAATGGAATGCTGAAGATCCACGGGTTCTCCCTTTACGTTTCCGGGCTAGCTTTTTATTTGGCGTGACAGACTATGCTAAATTAACCGCCATGATTCCATCGCATAAACGGTCGGCGTTGTTTGTCTATAACGGGGAACTCGATTCATTTGATGAAGCATGTCGGGCTCAATTTATCAAGGCCTATCGTCTTCAAAATGAAGTCCAGGATTTTATTTTGAGGAGTACTGCCAGCGGAACCAGTGCGTTTTACACCCCGTATATGCTGACAATTATTGAAAAGCAGATTCAAAAACATTTATAACCAAAAAAGATAAAAAATTTCCCAAAAAGGATTGACACTCAATTAAAACCAAGGTACAATACAGGTATTGATGAAAGAGCTTTGTGAGCTTCCATCTCCCCCTAGATTCGGCTCACGTTAATATGAGTTCTGTTCATCATCACTTACTCCTTTTTTCTCTGCACTATACAATGTATAATGCAGAGTTTTTTTATGTCTTCCTGCTCCCATGCGGGTTATTTTTTTACTCTTTTTTCACTTCACAAAAAAATCAATAAAAAAATTTAAATCGTAATCCTCTTTTTTCACTTTCTGATAAACCAACAATTTAATTTAAATTCTAAATCGTAATCCCGTTTTGACGGTCTTTTCACGGTTGACACGTCCAGATTGCCCCTTTATTATCTAAAAAGTAATCATTACTAATTTCATTAAAGGAGCTACTGAATGAAGAAATTTTCAAAACTATTTTTATTAGCTGTTGGTGCAATTTTCCTGACCTTTTCTTTAAGTGCCTGCGGAAAGCAATCATCAACTAAGAAAACGTCAGCAGACAAGATCAAGGTCGTTGCAACGACTAACTTTTACGCCAATATCGCCCAAGAAGTCCTCGGAAATCACGGGACCGTAACGTCGATCATCGACAGTCCCAACGTTGATCCGCACGACTTTACTCCAACAACTGCAACTGCCAAAGAGGTTGCTAAAGCCAACCTTGTAATCGAAAACGGGGTTGGATATGACACCTGGGTCAATAAACTGCAAGCCCGGAAAATTCTTTCAGTTGGAAAAATCGTTGGTGCCAAAGACGGCGATAACGAACACTTGTGGTACAACCCTGCCAACATTGAAAAATACGTTGACGCGTTAGCTGCTCAATATGGTCGGCTTTTACCTCAAGACGCTGCAATCTTCAAAAAGAATGCCGCTGCTTATAAAAAGAAGTTAAACGTCCTTAATCAAAAAATGGATCAAATCAAAAACGAGAAGCAAAATGCCGATGTCGCCGTCAGTGAACCGGTCTTTAACTATGCCCTTCAAAAAATGGGCTTTAAGGTTACTGACAACCATTTTGCCCTTGCAATCGAAGAAGGTTCGGATCCGTCATATACTGATATTCGCGACTTGCAAAACAGTATTAAAGAACACAAAATCGCCTTTTTCGTCTTAAATAAACAGGATGATAGCAAAATCGTCGATAACATCGCTGACCTTTGCCGAAAAGAAAACATTCCGGTTCTCGAAGTTACTGAAACAATGCCCAAAGGCGGCAACTACATCGACTGGTTTAGCAACGAATTGGATCAACTCGCTAAAATTGTTCAAACAAAGAGGTAATCATCTATGCAACCAATCTTAGAAGTTGAAAATTTAGATATTAAAGTCCCTGACCGAACGCTTTTCCGGAACCTGAACTTTGCAATTCCGCGCAATGAATTAACCTGCATTACGGGTGAAAACGGCGTTGGCAAATCAACCTTGATCAAACATTTAATCCAAGATCTCAACCGGAATTCAACAATTCACGCGCAATTTGCTATCCCACGCGATAAGGTCCAATACGTCCCGCAATTGCGCAATATTGATGATGAATATCCGCTTAGCATTCATGACTTTGTTGCTTTAGGATTTAAGCATCGCATTCTTCCATGGAATTCAAGGGCGATGAACCAACGGCTGCGTGAAATTTTGGATGAAACAAAATTGACTCGTATCCAAGCGCGCCCTTTAGGAAAAGCTTCCGGCGGTGAAAAGCAACGAGCTTACCTTGCCCAAGCGTTGTGCGCTGATCCGCAGCTTTTAATTTTGGATGAAGCCACCGCTAACCTGGACCAGTCAGCCAAGCACTTTCTTTTGCAGCTTTTAAAATCGATCATGCAAAATCACGATTTAACCATGATTTTTATCACGCATGATCCAGAACTGATCGCTGCATATGCTGACAACGAGTTGCACCTTGAAAATCAAACCGCAACGATGACTAAAATGAAGAAAGGAGAAAATTAATGTTTAATTATGCTTTTATGCAATATGCATTCATTGCTGGAATATTTATTGCATTAATTTGTGCTGTCATGGGCGTTTTCGTAATCGCCCGGCAAACATCATTCTTTGCCCACACCCTTTCTGAGATTGGCTTTTCAGGTGCAAGTTTTGGCGTGTTTGCTGGCATTTCACCGCTTGCAGGAATGCTGCTTTTCACCTGTTGCAGTGCGTTATTCATCGGCTTTTCAGGTGAAAAGATCAGCCGGCGCGAATCGTCGATCAGTGTTTTCTCAGGAATCTTCTTAGGCCTGGGAGTGCTTTTCCTGTCACTTTCTGATAAACAAGCCAACTACGCAACCAGCATTTTGTTTGGGAGTATCGTCGGAATTGACGCTGCTAATTTGCGTGATCTTGTTTGTTTGAGCATCTTCTTATTGATTCTAATTTTCTTTACTTTCCGAAAATTAGCTTTCAATTCTTTTGATGCTCAAGGTTCTGAATATAATCAACGGTATAACAAGCTGATTTCGATTCTCTTCCTCATAATGCTTGCGTTGACCGTCAGCATTACGGCGCAAATTATTGGCGCGTTGCTGATTTTCGTTCTGCTTACGATTCCGGCATCCGCATCTAAATACTATGCGCATTCATTATGGAAAATGATTGGCCTGACATTCATCTTCGCAATTACCGGAATTTGGCTCGGATTATATTTAAGTTATTTAACGAACTGGCCGGTCAGTTTCTTTATCACGGTCATTGAAGCATTGATTTATGGCAGTGCGATTTTAAAGCAAAAAATCAGCGATCATCATAATTAATATTTAATCAATATAATTCGATTAATCAAAAGTAAAAACAACGATAGTGTTCACTGATATGTGAACATTATTTTTTTATATCAAAATTTTATATGGAATTTAATTTTCCAAAGTGTTAGAATAGGTCACAACAGGGGTAGGATATATCTCGTAAATGGCCAATGGAACGGAATGTGAACTTTGGCAGAACCGTAATGGGCGATTTATATCCGCATTCACCATAAAATTCATCTGGTGTATGTGTCTCCCCCGTGGATTTTGGGAGGCTTTTTTTGATGAAAAAATTATCTTGGAAGAGTCCGAAACTCGATGTTCGGACCGTTACAATGTCTGCGTTGCTGATTGCGATTCAGATCGTTCTTAACAAAATTTCGATCGGCGATCCCGCCATTTTAAAAATCGGAATTGGTTTTCTTGGAACAGCATTGATCGGTTACCTGACCGGTCCGTGGCTTGGCGGCGTGATCCTCGTTCTTGTTGATATTATTTCCAATACCGTATTCAGTTCCGGCGGGGTCTTCTTTCCCGGATTTACCTTTTCCGCATTTATCAGTGGAATCATCGCCGGTGCATTTCTTTATCACCAGAAAGTTACCTGGCAACGGGTCTTCTTATATGAATTTATTCAAATCTTAATTTCAAACGTTATTTTTACGACTCTGTGGGTTTATATTTTAAGCATGACTTCCCCGCATCACATGGCACTAACCGCTTTGTTAGCTGTGCGGGTTCCTAAAGAAATTATTTCATGGCCAATTCAAGCAGCCGTTGACCTTCTGATTTTAAAGGCCGTGTCGAAAACCCAAATCGCAAAATAAAAAAATGGTTGGCAATCGCCAACCATTTTTTATGCTTTCTTCGCATCAATTCCTTTGGTACTGTGATGAACCCATCCAATATTGATCAAAACCAGGAATGCAGTTGATAAGAACACACCGCCGTAGCCAAACATTCCTGAAACCGTTGAACCAATCAACGGGCCAAAAATGTTTCCCATAAATTGTGCTGACTGGTTATAACTAAATACCCGGCCTGAATATTCATTCGGCGAATACTTCGCCAATAACGTCTGCACTTGTGGAAGCAATGCCGCATCTGAAATTCCAACTAAGAACCGCAGAATTCCTAATTGCCAAACGTTCGTTACAAAGGCTTGTGGGATATAGACTAACATTGCAAAAATCAAGCCGCCACGTAAAATTTTCTGCGTTCCGATCTTATCGCCCCACGTTCCAAATAACGGAGCGGCAAACAAAGTCGCAATTCCCGGCAAAGCGGCAATGATTCCGCTGACCATGTCTACACTATGTCCGTCGTGTAGTAATTGTTGAACATATAAACTAATGACCGGTGAAATCGAATTGTTTCCAGCCTGGATAATCAATGTTGTAACAAACATTCCAATGATCACCTGCGGATATTCAAGCGACTTGAATAATTCGCGCGCTGGAAGCGTCTTTTCCTTTGAAACCGGCGTAAAATTTCGTTCATGAACAAAGAAGAGGGTCAAAACAAACACCGTTGCATATGCCAATCCAGTGAGGAAGAAAGTTACTCGATAACCAAATGCTCCGGCAACTGCTCCCCCAAATAACGGTCCAAGAAGCATTCCGGCCGTTGTTCCAGTCGATAAGGTACTCAATGCTTTCCCGCTGTGCTTGCTTGGAACTTGAGAGGCGATCAATGCTGAGGTATTCGCAACATACCCTGCAAAAAATCCTTGAAGTAACCGTAAAAGGGCTAGTTGCCATACATGAGCAACCAATCCCATTGAAGCCATCATGACTCCCATGCCGGCTGCCGAAATCAGCATCACTTTCTTGCGACCGTGCCGATCAGCAAATTTTCCCCAAATCGGGGCCATCCATGATGAAACTAGAAAAGTTGCTGAAAAAACGATTCCGCTCCAAAGATTCAATTGCATCCGGTTAAAATGTCCCAATGTCTTAATGTATAAAGACATAAACGGCATGATCAATTGGAATCCCATTCCAACAATAAAGTTTCCAAACCAAAGAACCCGCAAGTTCTGTTTCCATTCTGGGATTTTTGCTTTCAAAGTCTCACCTCATTCTAACTATTTGTAAGTAAATTCATAACTTACTATTATACACGCTTTTCAGAAAAAAGCTAACTTTTAAGGTGAGCTTTCAGAAAACTATCTCAAAAATTGGTCGATTCGGTGTTTTAAATCCGGTAAGACTTCCTTTTCAAACCATGGATTGCGACTCATCCACAATTGATTCCGCGGTGAAGGGTGAACCAACGGGAAATATTGTGGCAAATAATCCTGGTAATTATGAACAACATCCGTTAGTTTCGCCGAACTTTTAAGGTGTAAATAGTGCTTAGTTGCATAACTTCCAACTAATAGCGTCAGCTTTAAATTTGGCATGGCCTCTAACAACCGCGGGTGCCATTTTTCAGCAAACCCTTTCCGCGGTGGAAGGTCGCCTGATTTGCCCTTCCCTGGAAAATAAAAATCCATTGGAAGAACCGCAATCTTACCTGAATGGTAAAATTCGTCATGGCTAACCCCCATCCAATCACGAAGCCGATCGCCGCTTTTATCGTTCCACACAATTTGAGTATCTTGAGCGACTCGTCCTGGGGCCTGGCCGACAATCAAAATCCGGGCATCCGCATCAGCATAATATAACGGATCGATTCCCTTTTTCGTGTATTCTTGATTCATTGGATCTGCTTTGATTTCTTCAAAAATCTTTTGAAACTGATCTTCCATTTTTCTCCTCCTAAAATCCTTAATCACCCTTATTATAGTAAAAAAATAAAGATGTAACAGAACTGTAAATTATGAAGATTATGTTAACGACTCCAAATTGCATTAGACCAGCGTTTACATTGCATTAATTTTTTTATATGTACCTTTTGATAATTTGACGCATTATGTAAAGCCCTTTAAAATATAATTTGGGTGTATTTTTAAAGTCTTATAGTTATAGGAGTGAAAATTTTTGAAGAAAACAGCAAAGAAAATCGTTGCAGGAACGGTAGGTGCTGCTGGATTGTTCTTAGCTTCAGCTGCAACTGCTGTGAATGCTGACTCTGTTCACCGCGTTGTTAAAAACGACACTGTGTGGGCCTTATCTCAAAAGTTTGGAGTTTCAATTAAATCAATTGAACAGTTAAACCACATTGATCAAAACACCAATATGATTTATGTTGGCCAAGATTTACAAATTCCAAATAAGGACGCACAAGCTCCAAAGAACAACACACATACATATACTGTTCAATCTGGAGATTCTCTTTGGGCAATCGCTCAAAAATTCAATACAAGTGTTGACCACTTAAAACAATTAAATGGTTTAACATCAAACTTGATCTATGTTGGCCAAACGTTAAAAGTTGACGGTCAAGCTTCTGCTCAACCAGCTAAGGCTGCAACGCCTGCTCCGGCTAAGACAGCTGCTCAACCGGTTCAACAACAAGCACCAGTTGCAAAGGCTTCAGTTGCTTCATCAACTCAAAAGGCAACTCCTGTTCAACAGCCAAGTGTTCAATCAACTGTTAAGAGCACACCAGCTGTTCAAAGCACTGTAAAGCAAACACCAGTTGCTTCATCAGTTAGCTCTGCAACTCCTGCTTCATCTGCAACCCAAGCACAACCTGCAACAAGTTCAGTTGCAACTTCAAAGGTTGCTCCTGCGGTTTCAAGTTCATCAGCAACAACTGTTTCAAGCTCACAAGCTCCGGTTTCGAGTTCTGCTTTTTCAGCTTCAGTAAGTTCAAGCAGTGCTTCACAACAAACAGTTGCAAGCAGTTCAAGTTCACAGACTTCAGTTGCTTCATCTGTAAGTTCTGCAGCTCCTGCTTCATCAGTTAGCTCACAAAGCAGTTCGAAGCAACCCGTAATCGCTGCTAACCACACAACTGCAACCGTTAAGTCAGGCGATTCACTTTACGCAATTGCCCAAGAATACGGTGTATCAGTTGCTTCATTGCGTGAAGCTAACCCGAACTTAGGAAACTCATTGACAGTTGGTCAAAGCTTGATTGTTAATAATCCAACTAAGAATCCTGCAGCTGCTTCATCTTCATCACAACAAGCTCAAGCAAGCTCAGCAAGTTCACAACAACAAGCACCTCAAGCTCGGACAGCTAACAACCAACAAGCTGCTCAAAGCAACAACAATCAACAACAAAACAACAATAACCAGGCTGCTCAAGCAAGTTCGCAAGCACAACAAAGTTCAACAACGCGGACAGGCAGCGGAAACAACGTTGTTTCATATGCTGAATCATTCATTGGGGTTCCATATGTATACGGTGGAACAACTCCAAGCGGTTTCGACTGCTCAGGTTTCGTTCAATATGTGTACAACCACTTTGGCAAGAGCTTACCACGGACAACAACGCAACAAGAAAATTGTGGTACTCAAATCCCTGTAAGCCAAGCTCAACCAGGTGACTTATACTTCTGGGGTAACAAGGGTTCTGCATACCACGTTGCCATCTGTGTTGGTAATGGTAAATACATTGCCGCTCCAGAACCAGGCCAAAGTGTTTCAATTGGAAGCACTCAATACTTCCAACCATCATTCGCTGTTCGGTTGTAAAATTAATTATTAAAATAGGTTATGACTTTCGTCACAGCCTATTTTTTTGATTTAAATTTTCAAATTGGATATGCTTTCTCAATCCCAATCCTTTTATAAAAAAACGCCCGATAGGTTGTCTAGGCCTACCGGACTTCGCTGTATTCGCTAAACGGATAGCAACTCGTTATCGCTTATTAATCCACTTAGTAAACAACGCCACCAAGCACCCAACAAGCAATGGTGCTACGATATTTTGC
>ERZ1643250.3551-NODE-3551-length-10621-cov-8.701969_pt1 | contig 10621 bp, 8 predicted proteins | sample MGYA00579262_ERZ1643250 | MGnify/ENA primary metagenome ERZ1643250 (study PRJEB29033, sample SAMEA4952265) | chicken gut metagenome | biome: Broiler Chicken; feature: Gastrointestinal Tract; material: Caecum | place: Ireland | collected 2018 | study: Broiler...
GTTCCGGGCTTTTTGAGCATTTTTGAATTGGTTTGTCGGGCCTGTTATCTCTTGCATAATTCCGGGCATTGATTTTCTGCCACTTTCAGTCCATTTGTTTCTAACCAGTTTCTAATTTCTATTTCTGTAAATCTTCTTATATATAAGACACTTATACCTGGTCATATCCAAACCTATGCGCTCTATCCTCACCTCTACCAGAACCTTCTGCTTTAATTCACATATTTCTCTCCCTGGTAGTATGCCGCAATCCATCCGGACGGGATCCTGATCCAGATGTCACTCCCCACTGTTTTCACTTCCTGGCAAGTAACTCTGGTGCCTTTTTTCAGGCATCCGTTTGAATATGCGTTCTGCTTCGCATTGGCTGTCAGCTGGCTGTAGGACTTCGCCGCATAGTTCGTCCCGGCTCCGGTCCGGACTCTCAGAGCATCCGCCGCTAAAGTATAGGTGGTCCCTACCTTGTAGGACGGTTTCCCGGATGAGCTGCCCGCTGATCCGCTGGATGTGGATCCGGAGCCGCTCTTTGAGATATATGCGGAGTGCACAAATCCGTATTTTCCATTGTACTTGATGTAATACCATGTGTCTCCGTCACTGTCTTTGATGGAGTCGCATACGCTGACTTTGGTTCCGTTTTCCAGAGGGCTGAAAGAACACGGCGCATTTTCCTCTCCGGCCCATGTTCTCACGTTCAGAGATGACGCTGTAACTGTTCCGCTCCATTTCTCCGTTTTATTCAGGCCGCCGGAAGAGGATCCGGAGGAGCTGCCTGCCGATCCGCTGGATGTGGATCCGGAGGATCTGCCGTCATCATCATACTTCGGGCAGATGTAGCCCCGAATGTACCTTCCATTCACTTCCAGCACACGCCTTTTCACTGCGTTGGAATAGTTTCCCTCTATTACTGTAATTAAGGATCCCTCTACCTTTTCCACTACTCCGATATGATCCGGAGTCCCGGTGTTGTCTCCAGATCCGGAGTCATCCCAATCATACAGGATGGCGTCCGCAGGCTTCGGCACATAGGCATCATTTTCCACCCATATTCCCATCTTTTTAGCCGCCTCGATCAGATAATAGCAGGATATCTCTATCGGCATGATGTCAGTATATCCCAGCTTGATGGCCAGTGCGGACCATGTGGCAGCACACCACGGCCATGTATACTGCATCTTTGTTCCTCTGGGGAATGTCCCAGTATAAGAATTATAGATGTCAATGATCGTCTTGTAACTTCCGTCTGACTCTTTTTTTCCTACCCATGACTGAGCCAGACTTACGACTGCACTTCTTGTCTTTGCCACTGTTGTCTCCTCCTTACAATACTTTGAAATCATCTCATAGACTTTCTTCTGCCTGGTGGTGTAGTCTCCCACCTGGTTGTTGTTGCTCTTATCATCCGGATCCGTACAGAGAGCCGCATAAATGGTCTGGGCCGTGTATGGCATGGAAGTCTTGGCCAAAATCCTTTTCAGCGCTCCGCTGCCGCCCTGGTGGATGATATTGATGCACTCCATCATGGCGCTGTCCGGCATAGATCCATACTGCTCCGTGATGCTCTTTTCATACTCTTGGATCTGTTGATCCATCAGAGCATCCTGGCACTGGATCCCCGTTGCACTTCCGATAATGGCCACAATGCACTTTGCTTTTTCAGATCCTTTCTCTGCCTTGTATGTACTCCATGCGGCTGTGTCCAGATCCTTCCCGATCCCGACCGTGTCCAATTTGTCAAAGCCGTCCGGATCGGCGTCTCTGATTGCCACTAGGAGCCGCTTTGCCTCCGTGGCATACCAGGCGCCGGCACCGATTGTGATAGCGTGCTCCGCCTGGCTGTTCGTGTAGGTCGGCGTAAAGTTGTCATACTGCTTTCCGCCGTATACCTGTCCGCCCGTCTCCACAGCATACAGAATATTTCTCATCACTTCTCTGTTTTTACTGTTCACATCTATTCCTCCTCATAGTAGAAGCAGCTGCAGGGCCAGCTCCTCTCCGGATATTCCACTACTATCTCAATCTCCTCTCCGTTCTGTCCGTCATTCCGGATGGAAATCTCTCCGCCATATTGATAAATAATCTGATCCTGTGCGTATACTGTGACCGTCCCGGTCCTGCATGGCTCCGGGATTGTGATCTCCAGCGGTCCCGGCGGCTCCTCCTGCTCTATTTCGTTTTGCGTGCCTGCCAAGTACAGCGCAGGTACCACCAGCAGACAGAGCGCCATGAGGATGGCCAGCGCACGCACCCAGGGCTTTCTTTGCGAAAAAGAGGCCCGACGTCTGCCAGGCCTCCTGCTCTTATTTCTCATCTGTTTCTGCTGCGTCATCCGCAGTAATCTCTGTGTCAATTACCAGATCCGTGGAGGCGGAGTCCACCAGGCCCTCTCCGATAATGTAGGCGATCAGCGTGGCTCCTCCCATCACAATCGCCGCCACCTGCGTAATCTCATTGTCTCCTGCGCCTGCAGCGATCATAATCGGGGTAATGAACCCGACTACTGCAGCCCAGAATTTTCTGCTTGTCAGTTTTCTTTTCCAGTCAATTTTGTTCATGATTTTTCCTCCATATCTTTTTTCAAATTGTTACCTACGGCTTTTCATCAGCTCTGCGATCCTTTCCGTCTCATGCATTGGGATCTTTTCCAGATCATTCATGGCCGGCTGCACCTCGCTGTGAACATATCCATCCCCATCCAGTTCCTCATAGTCTTTGAATATCTTCCAGAAAGCATCTGCCTCCATCTCTGACCAGGCTTTCATTGGATTTTTCTCTGGGGATGTATAATACCGGTATGATTGCAAAATCCGATCTCTCAGCTTATTTCGCTCTCTCCTCCGGTTCTCCTCTTCCATCTTTTCCAGCCGCTCATTGTTTTCTTGCTGTCCTTTTCTCAGTCCCTCGATTTCCTGGGTAAATTTTTTCTGAATATCCAGTGACTGCTGGTGCCACAGTGGGTATTTGTTTACCTGGTCCATGACTTCCGCTATTTTGGTATCTTTTGCCTTTTCCGCAAGTGCTTTCTCCGAAAAATACTTTTCCACTTTTTTGTAGGTCTTCCAGAGGAAAAAGAGCGCCGCCAGAACAAAGACTGCGCTCTCAATCGTTACGCTGCCAAAAAGCCGCAAAAAATAATCCATACCGCATCCACCTCCCCTCTTTCAATAATCATCCTATTTTACCCTTCCGGCGGCCGGGTTCATCCCTTACTCTTTTTATGCTCATGTCTCACATCCTTTCTGACACAAAAATAACCGCTGTGTGACCTCATATAATGGTCATATAGTGGTTATCTCATAATCATTGATAAATTTATCATCACATAAAAATAAGACCGTTACGGTCTTGCTCTGATCTCTCTCATTTTTCTCGCCATTGGTTCACTTTCGCGCCAGGAAGGCTACGAACAGAAACCAGTGTTCCCCGAGAATATAAGACAACACTGCTACAATTGCACCAGTAACTGCATTGTAGCCATCAATAATCACTTCTGCATAATTCATTTTCTTCATAACCTCACTTTCCTTTCTATAATTATCCCAAATTTAAATTAACATTTATGAATCTTTTTAGATTTTCTCCTGCGTTGTTTTTGTATCTGATGTCTGCTAGGTTATACCCCTCGCGGACTTTAAATATTTTCAGGAAGTTTGGTCAGTTATAAACTTCTTAAAAAGTTTTCTATAATTGTGCTCTCGTATTTGTGTGCATCCAAATTCGGATGTGTATTTGTATTAGAAACTCTAAATGCTAATAATCGTTTTTGTTTTGCAATTGAACTAATATTAGGATTAGTAGATCTATGCATCATAGGTGTTCGTTCGTCGCCATTTACGTCAATGTATGGAATACCCCATTTATTAGCAATAGCTATTGTCGCTTTTCTATAATCGTCTGTTTCACATCCATTTGAAACAATAATTCCAATTTTTAATTTCGGATAATTTGTTATCCAATAATCAAGGACCACGTTCCATGCTCCATAAAAAGTGTTTTTTGTTTTATCATCAATACTTCCAATTTCGATAACACCTGTCTGATCTTCCCCATCACTATCAGTAGAACCAGGTCTATGATGTGAATCGTTTATGCCTATTTTTATTGTTAAATAATCAGTATCTTCATCAACAGCCTTATACACTTCGTCTGATGTAACGCAGTTTGTAAATGAATCTACAGCTGGAGTAGCCAAAGTTCTACCGCCTGCGGCTAAATGCTGTATTATCATTTCGTTTCTGTTTCCGATCAGGTAATCATACGTTGCAGTATTTCCCTTGTATGGCCCATCTTCCCGTATTGTTGTATCTCCGGTATATCCTTTAAAGTCGCCACTTGTAAAGGAGTCTCCAATGACAGCCCATTTTTTATTATATAAAATATTTGACTTTTTTACTTTTTCATCCAATTTTTCGGATTTTATAGAATTAAAGACATCAATCCCTTTAATTATATCCGTTATATTTGCAATCCTTATAGTTTCTCTGTAATAATTAACATATAACTTTCCATCTTCTGGAACAATAAACCAGTTATCTATTAGATATATAGTTGAATCACTCAATGAATTGACATATGGATATGAAGTTACTTCTCCTTCAGATGATACAAAAATATACGGATAAATTTTTTTATACATAACCGAGTGTATGTAATAAACATCTCCTTTTTTTACATCGATAGTAGTATAATTATATTGTTGATTTCCTGCATCAGTTACAGTTCCATTTGCATTAATAAATCCATATGTATCTGTTAATGTGTAATCTACATCGTACTTTTCCGGAATGTTAAAAAATGAAGTAAATATTTTCGATGCAATAGTATTAGAAACTAAATCCATTTTTTTATAATCGGATTCAATCTTGTATATTGGAGATTCCCAATCCTTGTAAATATCTACATCGGAATCTTTTTTTAGAACGATTCTAATTATCGGTTCATAAAAAGAGCTTGTTGAATATATTTTTTGAATAAAAAAATTTCCAGCAAATGATTTCCTGACTTCGCAATTTAATGTCTTACCAATAAAATCTTCCCTCGGTAAGTCGGTAAGAATTTTAGACAAATTCGAATCTATGCAATAATTTCCGTCTTTAGTCAAATATTTTAATTCTGTGTATGAGTAGTTATCGGGATTTAGCACTCCTCTAAATCCCACTTTTTCCTCAGAAAGCTTGCTTGCCTGTCCCCTTACAGCAGCACCAGCTGAATCGTATTTCTCCCCGTCATAACCTACACGGATATCCTGAAGTTCAGCGTCTCCCGTGGTGCTGCCTTCAGAAAGCTTCGCCAAATTATCAATCCGCTCTCTTGCCACCAAATCCACAGCTCCAACCTTTCCATCCTCGTAACACTGCCAAATTGCATCATGAATACTTTGTCTTACGTCCTTTCCATATACAGCTTCCAGTATTTTATTCAAATACTGTGCAATCTTGCTGTCTGCCATTATGTACCACTTCCTTCCAATGTTTCTACCCTTTTAACCAGCTCTTCAAATGTACTGGTTTTCACATAATCTGTTTCTGCCTGTTCCTCTGTGATAAATCCGGAATCATTCTCCAGATCAGACATTTTTTCCGGCACATCCTCTTTCAGCGCATAGGCTGACAGGTCAAAGTTCTCTGACAGCTTATCCCATCCTTCGCTTGTCCAAGCATAATTTGCCCCGGTGTCCAGAGCATTCCAGACATCACCTATCTCACGGTCATACACAGGCAGTGCATTATAACTTGCCACACTCCCTTTGAAACGGTACACCGCTGATATCTTACTGTTGACTTCCTGTTTATACGCTTCAAATGTACTGGTTTTCACATAATCTGTTGGCATGGTGTTGATCATCTGTTCTACCTGCTGCACTGCGTTATTTGCTTGATTCGCACTGTTCTGGGCGGATGCAGCGGAAGATTGTACAACTGATACCGTGTTCTGCACCAGCTTTGTACTGTTCACCTGTTTATCAGTCAATGCTGTAAACGACACGCCAAGAGTAAATTCCGTCTTATCCGGATTTACCATGTCAATCACAATTTTGGAACAAAGAAATTTCTTATCCAATTTATGCGGTGGTGAAACTACCCGAATGTAATCTCCCAGCTTAATTCGTTCTGTATCCACATCCAGCAGGTGCATATCTACCGCTTTCATGGTCAATGAGACCGCCATCTCAATTCCTGCCTTCAGCGTTTCATTTCCTTTGGTCAGCAAATTACTGGCAATGGTCACATCATCCCACTGCTGTACCTTCCATATTCGTCCGAAAAGTGCTATGGCAGTTGCATCTTCAATATAATCTTTTCCGCCATTTACAGACTCAATAGTCAGTCTCCCTGTGGTATTTCCTTCTGTGTCCTTCTGCTCTGCTCCCAGTGGGATCAAAACAGTAAAAACATCCTCTGCTGTGATATATTCTGTAATATCCAGCATATTCACACCGAACTCGATCACCTGTGAACTGATCTTCCCGTATTCTTCTACCAGATCTATGTACCGGATACCGTTCTGCAGTCTCGGCCGGATATATCCTCCATGGGTGTCAATTAATTTCGCCTTTATCTCATCCAGCGTATTACTGTATCCGCTATTCTCCCGGTTAATGTAATTGTTTGGATCCGTAACCGTAATATTTCCAACAGTAAACTGTTTCTCCGTTTCTACCTGTTCATTATGATTGTTGATATACTTTCTGAACAAATCAGGTATGTCTCCCTGGAATGTATATGGCCTCTGGATAGAATCCAACAAAAAAGACAGTTCTCCTTCGCAGTAAACATTTTTCCGGTTATAGAAATCCTTTTCATCATGCAACACCCGCCCCCGGAAGATCTCCTCGTTGTCCTGCATTACGGTGATAATAGTTTTGAGTTTCTGAATACTGTCATACATCACATTTGACGGTGGCAGGATAAAGCTCAGTGATCCTGACTTATTAAGTTCTACTGTCAATTTAGGCGAGATGACTCCATACCCATCATTGACCAGATGAGGAGAATATAATGCCTCCCCATCTGCATAAATCGTATACATTATAGCCGTCCCCCTCTGTAATCAATAGAGACTGTTCCATTTCCCGTAAAATATAAGGTGTTTGTTCCGCTCCTGATAACAATATTCAAGACACGGCTCGTCCCATCTGGCAGATCATAAGTGGTTCCGTTGAATCGTACCTGTAAACCACTTCCGTCATCAGATACCACTGTAAAAGCTGGAACGACTGTTTTTCTTCTGCCTGCAATGGTAAATGTCAATGATCCATCTACCCGGATTTCTTTGTATTCCCGTATTATTCCTGTTTCAAAATTAAAGGAATCCCATTCCCAATCCTCCAGACTGCTAAAACGTTCCATTTTATATGGTTCGACATTATAATCAATCGTGATCAGCGAATGATTTTTTTCAGATTTCCAGGCATTAACATTGAACCGACCCATGTAATAGAAATCCGGATCATCATCCAGGATGGCACGCATACGCTGTCCATGCAGATAGTCCATAATTTCCGAATATACATCCACCCAGTTGCTTCTGTTCTCTACCTGAAACTCTACGGATCCAGTTCTGTTGTTAAATTTTACGTCCCCTGTCAGACTCTCTGTTAAATCCAGTATTCCGTCTGAGCCAGGTATATCCACCTCAACAGTTTTCACATCTGGAGGCAGGAAGACCGGCCTGGATGTAGGCACCAGCCTCCAGTCTCTCCAAGTGTGCTTTGTTCCAAATGTAATGCCATGTGGGACATATGATTTATAAGTAAAACCCATCATATCCCCCTTTCCTTATGCCCGATCATTATTCCAAGTCGGTCATCCATTTTTGTTGCAATTTCTCCCACCAGTGTCCCGGTGTCCATTACCAGCTGCTGATTTGCAAACTGTGGGAAATATCGTGACATAATATCAATCATTCTGTTGCTTAAATCATTCACGGCATTTATGATGTCTGCATTATTGCTGTTACTACCCACATTTGCAGCTCCCAATGCCTGGCTTACTCCCTGCAGAGTATCCGGCATATCCGGCGTGAGTACCATTTCTTCCGATAACTTCGATACCGCATCTGTAACAATCTTCTTACTCTGATTTATCCCCTTGGCCAGTCCTTTCATAAAATCCGGCATCCAAGACTCATACTCTGTAAGCGGCCCCTCATCCGGGACTGAAAAGTGCAGGAATGACCGGATCTTGTTTGCCACGCTGGAGACTGCACTGGTCACATTACCTATGGCGTTCCGGATGCCTCTTGCTATCCCGTTAATGAAGTCAGCTCCCCACTGGAGCGCTCTGCTCGGCAGGGATGTGATAAAGCTGATCGCAGACTGAAATCCGTTTCTCACAACGCTCCCCAGGCTGCTCAGTGCATTCCGGATCCCGGAGACCAGGTTCTGGAAGGCCTGCACCGCTGACTGTTTCAGATTATTTGCGGTCTGCACTACGGAATTTTTGATATTCTGCCATGCCTGAGAGGCGGCAGATTTCATATTCTCCCATGCCTGCGACACGGAATTTTTCAGGTTCGTTACAGCCTGCACCGCTGAATTTTTGAGGTTTGTGGCCGCTGTGACCACCGCCTGCTTAATATTGTTCCAGGCTGTGCTCGCCGCCTGCTTCGCCATCTCCCACAAATTTCCCAGTGTGTCCTTAAATCCCGTGATCAGCGTGACCACGTGCGTGACAAGTCCCTGCGCCAGAGATGAGACCACCTGCTTGATGCCGGACCAGATTGTTGAGGCTGCCTGCTGGATATTGGACCAGATATTTTGAGCATCCTCTTTCAGCTGCGTGAAGTTTCCGGTCACAAGGTCGATCAGCAGCAGCACCGGTCCCAGTATCGTGTTCTTGATCAGCTCCCAGGCGCCGGACGCAATCTGCTGTAGTCCGGTCCAGATACCCTGCAGTGTCGTGACGGCATTCTGCCACAATGTCTGTATGGTCGTTACGATCCCGGAAATGACCGGGTTCTGCATCATCATGGTCCAGATGTTCACAAAGAAGTCATGTACCTGCTGCCAGATACCGGACCACCATTCTGGGATCCCCTGGAACCAGGCCACCACAGACTGCCAGGCCTGCGGGATCGTCTGCGTGAAAAACGCGCAGATGCCCGTCCAGATCCCGGAGAAAAACTGTCCGATCCGTGACCACAATCCGGACCACCACTCAGCCGCACCCTGGAATTTCGCCACCAGAGCGTCCCAGGCCGCCGGGATCGTCTCGGTAAAAAATGTGCAGATGGCGTTCCAGATCGCTGAGCACTTGTCTTTGACTGTCTGCCACAAATTCCCGAACCACTCCGTTATGGCGCCCCAGTTCTTCACTATGGCTATGATCCCGGCTATCGCTGCGGCCACTCCCGCAATGATGCCTATAATCGGTCCCAGAGCAGCTGTTCCTAAAAATGATATTATTCCGACCACGGCCATGATCACTGGTGCCAGCGCAGTAAAGGCGGCAATCAGCGTCCCCAGGATAATGACAAAATTCTGCACCGGTTCCGGGAGGCTTCCGAAAAATTCTCCGATCTTCTGTATTCCTGACGCCAGCGGCGGTATGATCTGATTTGCCAGGTTCATCAGAGCCTCCCCCAGAGGGATGAGGCTCTGCTCCAGCTGTCTCATGCTAGCCTCAAATTTCTGTGACTCCGTTGTGGAGGAGTCAAACATGTTCTGAGCGGATCCGGATACATCATCATAGGTCTGCCCCACTGAGGTCAGTGACTCTATAAACCGGGTGTTTCCGTCCTCTCCCATGGTTCCAAACGCCAGGGCTGCCTTGTTCAGCTTGTCCTGCTGGTTCTCTGTGTTCTGTATATCCTTCACAATGGCATCAATGACTTGCTTCTGTGTAGCTCCGCCCTGCTGCCACTGTTTGAATACGTTCTCAACCTCTTCTCCCCAGCCGCCGGTTCCGGCCTCCACCTGCCCGGTCTCCTCATTTATCTTGCTGAGTGAGTCCGCTATAGTGCCGTCTGCCAGTCTGGTCGTGACCTCGTTGATGGCGTCATTTACCTTGTCCAGGTTATAGGCGCCGCCCTCCAGTCCGTTCTGAAGGAGCTGAAAATATTCCTGTGCGGAATATCCGGCCTGGGAAAACTTCCCGGCGTACTCGGAGATGTTGTCTCCCAGCTCGTTGGTCTTGTCCAAGCCGTTCTGTGTTCCGGATACAATATAATCCATGGCCTCCTGGGCGCTCATCCCAAAATTGACCATCAGTGAGTTGACGCCCCGGAGAGTTTCATTCATGTCAATGCCGTACAGTTCTTCCAGTGTGATGGCCTGCTCCGTGAGGTTAGTCAGTTCCGTCTGATCCAGATCCTGCAGGTTCTTTTTCACAGTAATGACCGCATTGGAAACACTGTCCATGGAGTCTCCTACACCCTCGCCATACACATCCTTGATGACGCTTGCGGTCTGTTCTGCCGCTTTTCCGGTTTCTCCAAAATAAGTAGATGCCTTTACCGTAGCGTCCTGCGTTTCGGTAAAAGCATCCTTGGCTTTTTCTCCTAATTCAGTTATCTTATCCCCGACTGCAGAGAGCTGTTCTGCCGCCTCCAGCAGCACGCCTCCCGTCAGAGTTTTTCCCATTCCGTCCAGCTGCTCCGCTGTGTTGTCTGCCTGTGATCC
>ERZ1643250.3553-NODE-3553-length-10618-cov-5.410016_pt1 | contig 10618 bp, 6 predicted proteins | sample MGYA00579262_ERZ1643250 | MGnify/ENA primary metagenome ERZ1643250 (study PRJEB29033, sample SAMEA4952265) | chicken gut metagenome | biome: Broiler Chicken; feature: Gastrointestinal Tract; material: Caecum | place: Ireland | collected 2018 | study: Broiler...
ATCATGCTTTCAATAGGATGCTCGCTCATAATTTCCACCAGCCTTTATTTTTGTTGTTGATTTGTTTATTCAGAAAACGGCTGTGCCGTTGGTCTGTTTGGAAAAAGGAGAAAAGGAAAGTAGGAGATATCAGGATTTTCTTTGCGGCACAGGAGGCTTGGCCTCTTCCAGCTCCCGATTTGCCCGGATCATCCGTCCGATAATTCGGAACAATCCGCCCAGCCCGTACACCACTACAAAGATAGGCAGGAGATGCCCCGCCAACTCCAGCCGGATGACCGTTTCCTTTGACTGAAAATCCGGCTGCACCGTCAGCCCGTATTTCCGGCACTTACAGGCGGTGACAATGGTCCCCACGGTGGGATAGACCACGCCGCAGAGCTTTCCATACAGCAATGCTGTTTCCGCAGCGTCTTCCCCACCGAGGGTCAGCAGCAGGTCGAATTTCCGGAGCACCACATGGCTGCACAGCTTTTTCAGCGTGCCTGCCCCAATGGCGGCCAGGTCTTTCAGCAGAGACAGCAGACCGGAAACGCCCTGATACTTCACGATTTCCCGGAATTTGTTCCCCAGGCCGCCGGAAGGCTTTTCTTCGGAAGCCGGTTTTTCTTCCGATGCTTTTTCCGGTTTGGGCTTTTTCTTCTTTTTCTTTTTCGGAAGGGCTTCTTCCGCCAAGGGCTCCTCTTCTTTTTCCGGAAGAATGGGGATCATGACAAACCCGTAGCCAATCCACAGGAACACTTCCCCATCATAACGGAGCCGGACCCGCACAGGAAGGAGCAGCAAAAGCAGAATCAGCCCCAGAATCCCTGCGGCAATGTACCAGCCGATCATGCTTTTCTCCCCTCCTTTTTGCTAGTCCTGCCTTTATCACTCCGCCGGTGACGGCTCCGGCGCTTCCGCACGGGAAGCCGCTCTGGGCGGCGGAGGCAGTTCCTGTAATGACTGGATATTCAGGCACCGGAGAAAATCCGGCGTGGTGCCGTACAGCAGCGGCCTTCCGGGAAGCTCCAGCCGTCCCCGCTCTTCAATCAGCCCTTTTGCAGTCAGGCCGTTGAGCACGGCGCCGCAGTCCACGCCCCGCACCTGTTCGATATAAGCTTTGGTGACGGGCTGGTTATAGGCGATGACGGCCAGCACCTCCATGGCTGCCTGAGAAAGAGGGGTATTCCGGCGCATTTCCAGGGCTTTTCGCACGGCCTCGCTGTATTCGGACACCGTACACATTTGCAGATAGCCATCCAGCTCCACCAGACGGATGCCTCTCCCCTCCCGGTTGGTTTCCTCCATGAGAAAGCCGATCTGGGGTTCCAGCGTGCGGCGGTCCACTTCCAGCACTTCCGCGATTTTTTCCACGGAAACCGGGTCGCCGCTGGCAAAGACAATGGCCTCCACTGCCCCCATCAGCCGGGGGTTCGGCTCACCGGTTTTTTTCTTTTTGAGCGCCATGGCGTCTCCCTCCTTGTGCAAGTTCGATAACCGCGCGGTCGCCTTCTCCCTCAATGCGGATGCGTTTGCCCTTGACCAGCTCCAGCACCGCCAGAAACGCGGCGACCCGCTCGCTTTTTTCGTGTTTTTCCCCGAAAAGCCGGGACCAGGACACACTGCCCCGTTTCCACAGCTTTCGCAGCACGAAAACAATCTGAGAAGTAACGGACACAATGGGATGGGTCACGATGCCGTCAAAAGATTCTGCGCTGGGGGGCTGAAAGCGTTTTCCCCGTCCGGCGGCGCTGAGATATGCCTGCAAAAGCTCCTGGGGCGTATGATGGCGGCGGTAGGTATGGTCAACGGGCAGCTCCATGGGTTTCCGGACAATGCGGTCAAAGGTGAAGCCCATGGCCAGCTCTTTCGCCAGCTCCCGGCAGAGCTGATATTCCATCAGTTCCCCGGCCAGCTGCTGGCGAAGCTCTTTTTCCTCCTCGTGCTTGGGCAGGAGAGAAACGGTTTTCAGGTAGACCAGACGGGCGGCCATGTCCAGAAATTCGCTGGCCACCTCCATGTCCAGCTCCTGCATGGCGCGGATGTGGGCCATGTACTGTTCCAGCAGCTGGGAAATGGACACGTCATAGATACTGACTTTGTTTTTGGAAAGCAGGGTCAGCAGCAGGTCCAGAGGGCCTTCAAAGCTATCCAGCTTATAGGTTATCTTTTCCATCATATTGTAGATTATAACATGCCGAACAGTCTAAAGGGCAGGGAAGCCAGCCACAGGATTCCCTCCAGCGCTGCATTCTGGGCAGTTGCCAGCGGGCTGTCCAGCACACCGCTGAACAGCAGCAGGAACAGCACCATCATAATGGCATTCTGATACCGGTAATAGGCAGCCATCGCGCGGTCAGAGAGAAAAGCGCTGACGACTCGGGAACCGTCCAGCGGCGGAATCGGCAGCAGGTTGAAGACTGCAAGGCCCACATTGATGGTGATATAGGCGGACAGGAAGGATGTTACGCCGATATACACAGAAGCGGATGCGCTGGGCAGCACAAACAGATAGAGTGCAATAAAGGCAACGGCGCCCACCAGTGCCGCCAGCAAGTTGGAAACAGGGCCAGCCAATGCCGTGATGGCCATGTCCCGCTTGGGCTTTTTGAAATTCCACGGGTTCACCGGAACCGGCTTGGCCCAGCCGAAGCCGAACAGCAGCAGGAACAGGGCGCCGAAGGGGTCCAGGCTTGCCAGCGGATTCATGGTCAGCCGTCCGGCGGCGCGGGCGGTGTGATCGCCCAGTTTTTCAGCCATCCAGCCGTGGGCAAATTCGTGAAGGGGCAGGATACAGAAAATCACGAACAGGGTGGCGATGATCTGCATGAGAATGGCTTCACCGCTGACCGAACCGCCGGCCAACAGAGAGCGAATTGCATCAATCAGCATAAAGTTCTCCTTTTCATGGACATTGTTTGATTCATAGGGCGTTTTGTTTCTTCGTGTATTATAATACGAACCGGAAAAAATTACAAGAATTCCCGAGAGCTTCGCCGATTTGTTACCAACTGTTTACAAATTCCCCGTAACGCTTCGATTCAAATAGAAAGAGTACAGCAGGCATTCCTTCACCGGCAGTCCCGTCATATCCGACACCGCCCGGGCGTACAGCTTCAGCTGAACTTCATATCTTCGCCACAGCTCCTCCGGCTCCCGGATGCGGTCGGTTTTGTAGTCCACCAGCACCAGCCCGCCGTTTTCTTCAAACACACAGTCCACAACGCCTTGCAGCACCACCGGCTCTTCCCCCATTTCGCCGGTCAGCTCCGGCTTCACTTCCCGGGCGGGCAGTTCCGCCATGAATCGGGTTTCCCGCATGACGTTTTTCGAAGAAAGGATCCGCTTTCCCAATGCACCGGCAAAGAACCGGGACACCCGGGCCAGCTCCACCGCGTCGCCCTGCTCCCGGGTCAGGAATCCATCGGCCACCAGCCGCTCCCGCTCTTTTTCCGGATCGGCACAGGCTTCTTCATACCGGGCAAACTGCATATAGGTGTGCAGCGCTGTGCCCCGTTCTGCCGGAGTCATGCCCTGATGGCTTAAAAATGCAGGTCTTGAAAGAGTGCCGGTATGGTCTTCTCCTGCCTGCTCTTCGGCAAAACCGGAGGCCGACACCTTGGCGGGCACATCCGCCAGCTGGGCAAAGGGATACTGCCAGTCCAGCGCCTTTTGCAGCCGGGAAAACAGCGCCGGGTCCGGGCGTGGCTGTTTTTCCTCTTCTTTTTCCAGAACCGCACCGGGTGCATCAGGCCGCATCACCCGGATATCCCAGGGGGTGTACTCCGGCACCCGCAGCACCAGCTCTTCGTCCGCCATGGCCCGGTCCCGGAGGATCATGCCATCGGGATGGCGCAGGGCGCAGCTGAGGAGCCAGTCGGAAAGGCTGGAAGCACCCCGCACCGTGTATTCCGGCAGTTTTTCGTCCTTCGTCAGACCGGTGGCCAGCTTTGCCAGTGTTTTTTCCGCGTCTTTCAGCGTGGTCACCAGAATCAGTTTTTCCTTTGCCCGAGTCATGGCCACATACAGCACCCGCAGCTCCTCCGACATGGATTGCCGGTCCAGTTCCAGCCGGATGGCTTCCCGAGGCAATGTGGAAAACCGCGCCGGGGAATCCGGGGCCTTCAGCCGGACACCCAGCCCCAGCTCCGGATGGAGGAGGGCGTCGTCCTTTTCCTGATTGAACCGGCGGCCGCACCCTGCCACAATGCACACCGGGAATTCCAGCCCTTTGGATTTGTGGATGCTCATGATCCGCACCACATTTTCCCCTTCGGAGCCGTTGGAGGCGGGAGCCAGATCCACCTTCTGCTTTTCCAGCCGGTCGATAAACCGGATGAACCCGGACAGGCCGTTATAGCCGGAGCTTTCGTACCGTTTGGCGTACCGGTGCAGCAGCCGGAGATTTGCCAGACGGCCTTCCCCGCCGGGAAGGGTCTGCACCAGATTCCGATAGCCCGTTTCCTCATAGAGGAAGTTCAGAAACTCGTCGGAGGGCATAGACGCCGCCACGGTGCGGAACCGTTCCAGCGCCTGTAAAAACGCGGCGCACCGGGCATCGGTTTCGGCGTGACGCACCACCGCCAGATACAGGGGCAGGCTCCGGTCTTCCAGCCGGATGTCCGCCATATCGTCGGGGGTAAAGCCGTAAATGGGACTCATGAGCACGGCCAGCAGGGGGATATCCTGCATGGGATTGTCCACCACCCGCAGCAGGGAGAGCATCAGGGCCACTTCTGCCGCCGCGAAAAAACCGCCCACCGAAGCCGCCCACGCCGGAACGCCGCATTCTGCCATTTCCTTTGCGTAAAAGGGCGCGACTTTATTGGCGCTTCGCAGCAGCACACAGAAATCCCGGTACTGCACCGGGCGCTGGACGCCGTTTTCCGTGACAAGAAAACCGCTTTCCATCATCTCCCGGATGATTCCGGCAATGTGGCGGCCTTCCAGCGTGGCGGCCTCTTCCTCTTCGTCACAGAGAGAGTTGTCCAGCACATCCAACCGGGTTTCACAGCCGGGCTGGGCCGGATAGGAAGCACCGGCAGCCAGCCGTTCTGTACCGGTATACTCCACATCGCCGATTTTGGCGGACATGAGCTGACCGAACACGAAGTTGACGGAATCCGTCACCTCCCGGCGGGAACGGAAGTTTTTATCCAGCACCACACAGGCGGGATGATTCCGCTTCGCCGGGTCATAGAGAGGGAATTTTTCCCGGTATCCCAGAAAAATATGGGGCATGGCCTGACGGAAGCTGTAAATGCTCTGTTTCACGTCGCCCACCATAAAGCGGTTCTGACCGTTCTGGGAAAGGGCCTGGAATAGCAGGTCCTGTGCTTCGTTGGTATCCTGATATTCATCCACCATGATTTCGTCAAAGCGTTTCGACAGAGCCAATGCTTCTTTCGTAGGACGAAACTTTCCGTCTTCATCCTCTTCTGCCAGCAAACGGATGGCCCAATGCTCCAGATCGCCGAAATCAGCGGCTTTCCGCTCCAGCTTTTTCTCGTCCAGACACCGGGAAAACCGCAGGACACATTCAAAGAGCTTTTCCACCAGCGGCGCCATGCGGGTCAGATCCTCCCGGCAGTCCTCCTGTGTCAGGACAAAGCTCCCCGCCAGCTTTTTCAGGGTGTCCTTGGCTTCGTCCCGGGCGGCGGCAATCCGGATTTTCAGCGGGTCGTCCTTATAGCCTTTGGGAGCGCGGAGAGTGGCAAAAGCAGCATTTTGCAGGCCGGTGGACAGCTGGTCCCAGTCTCCGGCGGCGGCAAATTTCCGGATTTTCTCCGCCTGTTCCTTTTCGGCGGCGAGAACCGGAGCGAATTTTGCGTACAGGACGGAGTCCTCTTCCGACAGGGTGAGGGCGCTTTTCAACATCTGGATACAGTAGGAGAGCACCTCTTCCCCATAGGACAGCAGGGTTTTGCCCCACACGGTTTCCGCTGCGGGCTGGGACGGGTCATAGAGGGCGGCAATCCGGCGGAGCCAGCGCTCCGGAAAGGGATGGCTTCGGATAAAGTCGTAGAGACGCAGCAGGGTATTCCGCAGCCGCAGGTCGTCACGGCCGGGGCTGAAAGCTTCGGAAAGGGCGTCGAACACCTCGTCCTGTTCCTCATGGTAAGCGGACAGCACCTCGTCTGCGGCTTCTCCCCGGAGCACTGTCATTTCGCTTTCCTCACAGATGCGGAAATCCTGGAGGATGTGGAGCTTATAGAAGTTCTCCCGTGCCAGCTCGCTGCAAAAGCTGTGAATGGTGCTGATCCGGGCCTGTGGCAGCAAAAGCTGCTGACGCTTTAACCGGTCGTTTTCCGGGTCTTCCCGCAGCAGCTCCGCCAGCCGTTTGGCGATGCGCTCCCGCATTTCCTGAGCGGCTGCCCGGGTAAAGGTCACCACCAGCAGACGGTCAATACTGCCGGGAACCTTGGGGTCGGTAATCCGGGCGATGATGCGCTGTACCAGCACCGCTGTTTTGCCGGAACCTGCCGCTGCCGACACCAGCAGAGTGCCCTCCCGGGCATCAATGGCGTTCTGCTGTTCCGGCGTCCATTTCCGTTCTGCCATGGCGATCATCCTTTCATATATGTGAATTTAAAATTATCGTTTTATGAAACTGTCTATTGAAACTTTCTGCCCCCAAACAGGATGCGAATGGATGCGAACGCATACGAACGTATGCAAACGTATCCAAACGATGCCGATATAGATACAGATACAGATACAGGTACAGAAAATGATACAGGAACGGGTACAGACACGGACACGGACACAGGGACAGAAACGGTTTTGAGGGTGTTTGTGCCGCGCCGCGTCGAAGAGGATTTTCTAAATTTTTCTCAAACAGGGGAGCGGGACGAATTCGGCTCCGGTAGAATGGAGGTGCTCCCTCCCTTCCTCCTCCTACTCTTCCGCTTCCCGTTCTCACTTCTCTTCCTGCATCCGCTCCAGTGCTTCCTCTTTGGAGCACCGCACCTTTTCCACGTCCTTGTCGGTGTATTCCTTGCCGCAGACCGGGAAATAGGGGCACCACTCACAGCCCCGCTGGTTGTACAGCAAAGGCAGCGCCGCAATATCGCCCCGGGCCAGTTTCTTCTTCATCTGGCGCACCAGCGATTTCACATAGCCCGTCACCTGTTCCAGCTGGAACTCGGACAGCACATAGTCCCGCCGGGCAGGCTCGCCGTTTTTCAGGGCAACCGGAATATAGGTTCCCGCCGCCTTTTCCTCCATGGCGGCGATGACCTCCGGGTCATCCAGCACCAAGCCGTTCATTTTCAGCTTTTTCTCCGCTTCCTTCTCGATTTTGTCCGGCGGGGTCTGGCGGTCAGCGGGAACCAGTGGCTGCACCGCCGGCATGTACAGGATGCCCGCCCCCTGCAAGCCGCCGTTTTCAATCAGCGCCGCCAGATAGATGAGCATTTGCAGGTTCATGCCGTAGAGCACATCGGTGAGCTTGAATTCCTTGGCGCCGGTTTTGTAGTCGATAATCCGTACATAGGTTTCCCCGTGAAGCTCCGCCAGATCTACCCGGTCGATTTTGCCGCCGATGGTCACGGTTCCCGCCTCCGTGGCCACTTTCAGCGGCGGGAACCGGGTTCCGTTTTTCAGCTCCAATTCAAAATACCGGGGTTCAAAACGGCTTTGTGCCAGCTCCTGCCCAATGTGCCGGATGACGGCACAGGCCGAATCCGCCAGACGGCGAAGCTGGAACCGGAACCGGGCGCTGCGGTTTTCCGCCCCTCCCATACAGGCCAGGGCGTACTCACCAATGAGCGCCAGAATTTCCTCTTCCAGCACTTTTTTCTCCATGGCCGCCACTTCTTTGCCCGTCTTTTCCCGGAACACCCGTTCCAGCAAAAAGTGCATCAGGCTGCCGTATTCCAGAGACCCCAGTTCCGCCGGGCGACGCTCTCTGGCGTTCATGCCAAAACGACAGAAGTACTGGAACCGGCACAGGTGATAGGTTTCAATCTGAGTGGCGGAAAGACTGCGGTTCGCAAACAGCTCCCCGGCCTTGGCCTGCTCCCGGAACATCATGGGCGACTGGCGCGCTGTCCGTTCCAGCGCTTCCAGACGGCCTTTGTACCGGTCTTTTTCCTCAAACAGCGCCCGCAGAGTGGCGTACAGGGTGTCCTGTGCCGGCCACTTTCGGGAAAGGAGGGAAAAGGCGGCTTCCGGGGCGTTGGCTTCCTGCTCCGGAGGCAGGGAACCGGCATTTTGCACCGGCAGAGTCGGAAACAGGGCTTGCAGCTCCTCCACGATTTCCGAGGGGGAACAGCTCTCCTCCCCGGCGGAGGAATGCCAGCTGACGTACAGCTTTTCCGAGGGGCTGGTCATGGCCTGATACGCCAAAAACTGCTCTTCCAGCGCCTTGCTTTCCAGCGAATCGCTGAGGGGCAGCCCCAGCTGAATGAGGGTTTTCCGCTCTTCCTCACTGAAAACGCCGCCGGAGGTAGGGGTCTGGGGGAATTCACCCAGCACGGCGCCCAGGAGGAACACCACTTTCGGGTCCACGGGGCGCATCCGGTCGGCGGTTCCGATGGTGATTTCGTCTACCTGCTGGGGAATATCGGAAATCTCTTCCGCCTGCATCACCAGCCGAAGGAGCTGGGCGTACCGCTCCGGGTCCAGTTTCCGGCCGGCGAGCACCAGCGCCGTCTGATCCAGAATGTTCATGAGCACATCCCACAGCCGGAGCTGATGGGCGGCGGTTTCCCCCTGTCCCGATTCTTCCAGCTTCCGGCACAAATCAGGCAGGGTTTCCTGCAAATGGAAATCCGTCAGCAGCTGGAAAATGGCTTCTGCCGCGCCTTTCCCGTCGGTGTCCGAAAGGGCTTTTCCGAAACGCTGCAAGGGGGCTGTGACCCGCTCCCGCAGGGCGTTGATGGTTTCCAGCCGCTGCACCTGCTCCTCAGTGGTGGTTTCCACAAAGCCGTCGGGGTTTTCCTGCCACGGGGAAAGCCACTTTTTGCCGGAAAGATTCCACAGGTAGGTATAATTTTCCAGCAGGGCAATTTCTCCGGCGTCCAGCCCGGAAAGACCGGTTTTCAGCAGAGAAAAGAGCTCATCCGAGCGGAAATTGTGATTGATGACGCCGAAAGCTTCCAGCACAAAGCGCATGACCGGTTCCGCGTCCACACTGCGGGGATGGTCGAGGAAACAGGGCACTTCCCACCGGCGCAGCGCAATGTCCAGCGCGCCCCGGTAGGTGTCTTCCCGCCGGAGAATCACGGTGATATCCCGCCAGCGGTAGCCCTCTTCCATGACCAGCCGCCGGATCTGGGAAGCCACAAACTCCGCTTCCTCATAGATATGGCGGGCGCAAACCAGCGAAATGCCGGTGTGATCCGATTCCGGCTGGGGCTTTTCGGTGCGGAAGGCCTGCCGCTCCATTTCCCGGAGAGCCGGAGAGGCAAAGCGTTTGCTTTCCGTCAAATGAACGGGGGACGCAATCCGGACGCCCTCTTCCTTCGCCATGCGGAGGAGCTGGTTAGCAGTGCGGCAAACGGTGGAAAACAGGCCGTTGCCCAGTGTTTCGGGAGAACCGGGGCCGTCAGCGCACAGGGTGACCGTTACGTTTTCCGCCTGACGGAGAATCAGACGGAGCACTTCCAGCTCCTGCACGGTAAAGCTCTTGAAAGCGTCCACGGCTACGGTGTACCCGGCGAAATAGTTGTGCTTTTCCAGACAGTCCCGCAGGCGGGTCAGGTCGTCCAGCGGGTCCAGATAGCTGCGGGCCACCAGCGCATCATAGGCGGTGAGCACTGCGGAAATGTCACCAGCTTTTTTCTCCAGGGCTTCGTCACCGGAGAGGGCGGCGGCCTGCTTGAGGGCTTCCGGGGAGACGGCGCTCATTTTCAGCTCCGCAGAGGACTGGAGCAGGAGCTGGATCATTTCGGCGCTTTTGGCCTGTGGGCGGAAAAGCCGCAGAGTATCGGCCATTTCTTCCAGTGCAAGGCTCATGAGGATGGTTCGGCCGCCGTCGTCCAGCCGTTTTCCGGCAAGACCGCCAAACTGACGGAACACGGTATTGGCGAGGCGAGTGAAGCTGAGCACCTGCACACCCTGGGCCCGGCGGGGGCCAAGGCGGCGGAGCATGGCTCGCTCGCTCTCAAAGGAGACCTGTTCCGGGGTGAGGAGGAGCAGGTTTCCGGCGCCGTTTTCGCAGAGGGTAGCCAGCAGTTCCCGGACATAACGGGTTTTGCCGCTGCCTGCGCGGCCATAGACCAAATGCAGCATGGAATCATCCTTTCTATGAAAAAATGGCGCGGAGCGACCATACGGTTTCCAAAGGGGCTTAGTCCCTTTGGCGAGGGTTTGGGGCGAGGAGCCCCAACACTGCGAAGCGTTAGCGAGCTTGTAAAAAGCTATCGTTTGCACCCAGCCCCAAGAGCTGCGAAGCAGCGCGAGGGCTGAAAAGGACAACACTTTCAAAATGGACAAGGCCAAACAGTCATTGAGGAAATCTGTAGGAGTGCGCATTACGCATTCATTCTACTGGAACATTCAGTCATCCTCTGCGGGCGGTTCATAACCGCCCCTACAGGGTGCTGCGAATTATTGTTTTGGGTGGGAAGCTTTTCACCGGGAAGAGGTTCCCTTTACTTCTGGCTGTTTTCCATCACCTTTTCGGCACAGC
>ERZ1643250.3554-NODE-3554-length-10615-cov-23.961837_pt1 | contig 10615 bp, 8 predicted proteins | sample MGYA00579262_ERZ1643250 | MGnify/ENA primary metagenome ERZ1643250 (study PRJEB29033, sample SAMEA4952265) | chicken gut metagenome | biome: Broiler Chicken; feature: Gastrointestinal Tract; material: Caecum | place: Ireland | collected 2018 | study: Broiler...
ACATCAGTGTAACGGTAGCTTGTACTAATAATCCGAGTGACCATGCTGTAAAGTATTATGATAATCTTCTCGAGAATAGCTATACTCTCGGAACTGTAACCCAAAAAGGCACCACATATGAATATACCATTACAGTACAATCCGAAAAGTACGTCGAAGAGTATAGTACTGACTATGGTCCACATGAACTTTATGCAGATTCGGAGCCTGCGATAACTGTTAAATTTATTTATTCCGATGAAAAGTGGGAAATTCCTGCCGACAGCAAACTCCCCGTATTCTTCGTCACCTGCGCTGAGAGCGGCGAAGAGCAGCCCACACCGCCTTCTATCACCCCAGAAGAAGTTATTGCCTTGATGGGCGACAATGCGATAGAGGTTGCATGCAAAACGGAAGGTTCTGGGCATAATCCCAGCAGTTATAGCTTAATTCCTGAGTCTTTCACAGTTGGCTTCGTCACTGCGGATAAAAACGGCCAGTATTCCTGCGAAATTACCATTGATGAGAAGGGTATCCTTCAATACGTAGATGCGTATGATAAGGCGGTTGGGTCTGAGCACACGGCTATTTACTATGGTCCCATTACCTTTACAATCACCTATGACGGAATCAAGTGGCTGCAGCCTAAGGTACCGGTAGAAACGATTACAGTCGTATGCGAGGCTGACCAAGAGGATGAGTTGGACGAAGACGACTTGAATGAAATTCTTGGTGGAGCTATCACCGTACAGTGCGTTTCAGAGGAAGAACATGAATATAAAACTCTGACAATGGACGAATTGCTGGAAAACGCCTATAGTGTTACTAAAAATGCAGATGGTACCTATACAGTAACGCTTGACGGAGAAAAGTACGCATCCGCATACGGCACGTATGTCTCTGACAAGATTGGCATGGGCGAAAATATCCCCCATCAATTGGTCAACGAAGAAGACGCTGCCTTTGAAATTACACTTACGCATGACGGGATAAAGTGGACATATTCATCTAGTCCAGTTATTGAAGTCACCTGCAAAGACGACAGCGGTGATGAACCTGACGAACCCACGCCCGACCCTGATCCTACTCCCGACCCCACGCCCACGCCTGGCCCGGGCGGCGGCGACAAGCCGCCCTACATCCCCCCTGTGGACCCGGACGACAGCGGTGTGTCTGACTTGCTGAACACCGACGACCACATCCAGTACCTGTTCGGCTATCCCGAAGGGACCTTCGGCCCGGAGAACAACATGACCCGCGCCGAGGTGGCCCAGATGTTCTACAACCTGCTGCTGGACCAGGACGTCACCATCACCAAGACCTTTGACGACGTTCCCGCCAACGCCTGGTACGCCAAGGCCGTGAACACTTTGGCCAGCCTGGGCGTTGTGTCCGGCGTGGGCAACGGCGACTTTGAGCCCGAGCGCTCCATCACCCGGGCAGAGTTCACCTCCATCGCCATGAAGTTCGCCGAGGGCAAGACCGGCGGCACCAACATCTTCTCCGACGTGAAGTCCACCGACTGGTTCTACCGCGCTGTGGTGAACTCCACCCAGTACGGCTGGATTCACGGCTACGGCGACGGCACCTTCCGTCCCAACAACCCCATCACCCGCGTGGAGGTCACTGCCATTGTGAACAACATGCTGGGCCGTGAGGCGGACGTGGACTTCGTCACCGAGCACTACGACGAGCTGAACCACTTCTCCGACTTGGCGGTCAGCCATTGGGGCTACTACCACATTGTGGAGGCCACCAACGACCACGACTACACCAAGCCCTCCTCCGGTGAGAACTGGACAGAACTCAACTAAAACGTCATACGGGAAAGGCCCTCTTTCGGGGCCTTTTCTTTTTGCCTCTAACAAAGCGCACTCCGGCCGGAAGGTACCTGCAGACATCCGGCAAGGCTGTGTACGTCGTTTCTATTGCTGCTCTGACACCTTTCCAAACATATTCCTGCATGCCCTTCCAGGCAACTGCTTTGGAAGGGGAGTGTTTACCTGCTATGCCCTTTGTTTCGGATAAGAGTGCGCCTTGGCCGAAGCCGTACAAACTGCAGGGAGTGCTGCCGGATCCCCCAGTAAAAGGCGGGAAAGAAAGAGGGAAAAGGGCCGCACGGGGGGCAAATTCGCGAATCTTTCCTAAATTTATCACATTCTTACGATAGCTTAACACAGACAAGGTAAACGTTTTAACACAATTTGGTTAAAGTGAAAAAGGTTCATGTGAAGACCAAATTTGGATACGAAAGTAGGGAACCTTTTGAACAACGCTATCTCCATGACACAGTTCGCGGCTACCATGGCAGCCAGCATGGGCATCCCCGCCCCGAAAGCCGGGGGGGCTCCCTTTTCCATGCTGGGGGAAACCATGAAGCACCAGGGCCTTTCCACTGCCAAGCGGGTGCTCATCTACAACCCGGACGCAGTGGGCATGTGGCTATTCCAAAAGTACACCACCTGGTTTGCTCCTGTACTTCGGCACACCCAGCTGGGGGTGCCGATCCGCACTGTAATGCCCTCTGTGACCCCGGTGTGCTTTGGAACCATGTACACCGGCGTGGAACCCGCCGTGCACGGCATTCAGAAATATGAAAAACACCTGCTAAAACAGGAATCGCTGTTCGATTGCCTGGCCGCCGCCGGGAAAAAGACCGCCCTGGTGGCTGTAGCCGACTCCAGCATGGCGGTGCTGTTCCAAGAGCGGGAGGGGATCGACTATTACATTCTGCCCTATGATGGTGAAGTAACCGACAAGGCTGTTGCGCTTATCCAAGAGGGCAGCTACGAAGTTGTGGTGGTCTACAATCAGGAGTACGATGATGTGATGCACCGCACTTTCCCCGAATCGGAGGAATCTCTCCAGGCGCTGAAGAACCACATCGCCGCCTTCGACCGGCTGTGCACCGCCGCAGAGGAGAGCTGGGATACAGAGGACTCTCTGGTGGTGTGGGCCACGGACCACGGCATCCACACCAACGAAAACGGCCACGGGGCCCACGGCTCGGATTTAGAGGAAGACCTAAACGTGATGCACTTTTTCGGCGCGTGGAAAGGACTGTAAGGTATGAGCAAAATTGAGATTCGGGATTTGACGAAATCCTACGACGGGAAAACCAACATCCTGGAAAAGATTAGCCTGGATGTGGAAGAAGGGGAGTTCTATGTGCTGGTAGGCCCCTCAGGATGCGGCAAGTCTACCCTGCTGCGTATCATCGCGGGGCTGGAAAAGATTACCGACGGCACGCTGAAAATCGATGGCAAGGTTGCCAACAACATGCCCCCAAAAGACAGGAACCTTTCTATGGTGTTCCAGAACTATGCGCTTTACCCCCACATGACGGTGAAAGACAACATCCTTTTTGGGTTGGATGTGAAAAAGGTGCCCAAAAGCGAGCAGAAGCGCCGCCTGGACGAAGCAGCCGAAATGCTGGGCCTCACCCAATACCTAAAGCGCAAGCCCCGGGAGCTCTCCGGCGGCCAGCGGCAGCGGGTGGCTTTGGCCCGCAGCGTATGTAGCCAGTCCCCCATCTGCCTGATGGACGAGCCCCTTTCCAACTTGGACGCCAAACTCCGCGGGCAGATGCGCAACGAAATACGCCGCCTGCAGAAAAAACTGGGCCTGACCGTTATCTACGTCACCCACGACCAGGTGGAGGCCATGACCATGGGCGACCACATCCTGGTGCTCCATGGGGGAAAAATCCAGCAGATGGGCACCCCCTTGGAGCTGTACAACCAGCCTGCCAACACCTTTGTGGCTGGGTTTATCGGTTCTCCCCAGATGAACCTTGCCAAGGCCCAGCTGACGGAGAAGGGCCTGGTACTGAACAACGACCTGGTGGTGCCCCTGACCCAGGAGGAACGCGCCCACCTTCCCCAGGGCAGCCAGTGGCAGATTGGCGTACGGGCCGAGCAGATTGAGCCAGCCTCTCCCGGGGAAGAGGGCACCTGCCTGGTCTATACACAGAGCACCGAAATGATGGGCAACGAGACACAGGTGCTCTTCAACGTGGGCGAGACCCTGTTTACCGCCCGCTGGACCGGCCAGTACATCATCGACGCTGGGCAGCACCTGAACGTCACGCTCTCCGCCGATGACTTCCATTTCTTCGATGGGGAGAAGGGCACGCTCATCCGTCCTGCCCTCCACATCAAGGGCTTTACCGCCCAAACGGCATAAGGAGGCAGCACCATGACCTATAGCAAAGCGGCTGCCAGCGTGGCAGTGGAACAGACCGAACTAAAAGCCAAGCGAAAGCTGCCAGTGTGGGTGATTTACCTTCTTCCCTCCCTGCTCATCTTTTTGCTGTTCACGATTTACCCCTTTGTAAAGACCTTTATCACCAGCTTTTTCGCCACCTCCACCACAGGGGCAATGACCAAGTTTGTTGGGGTACAGAACTACATAGACCTGTTTACCAACGCCAATTACCTGCAGTCTCTGGGCACCACCTTTCTCTACACCTTGCTCACGGTGCCCCTGACGGTAATCATCTCCCTGCTGCTGGCTGTGCTCTCCGCCAGCAACCTGCCTGGGATGGGTGTTTTCCGCACCATTTTTTCTTCCACCATGGGTATCTCCGTAGCAGCGGGCTCTGTGTTTTGGAACCTGCTGTTCCACCCCACCGCCGGGCTGCTGAACCAGATTGTTACCGCCTTTGGGGGCAAGCCCATTGGCTGGCTGACGGACACCCACTACGCCATCTTCGCCATTTCCGCCGTGTCTATCTGGATGAACATTGGCTTTTCCTACCTGGTGCTGATGGGTGGCATTAAGAACATTGATGACTCCCACTACGAAAGCGTGGAAATTGTGGGCGGCGGCTTTTTCTACCGGCTTCGCAAGGTGACCATCCCCCTGGTTTCCCCTTCCCTGTTCTTCGTGTTCACCACCTCGCTGATCAACGCCTTTCAATCCTTCGGCCTCATCGATATGCTCACTTCCGGCGGCCCCAACAACACCACGAACCTGATGGTATATAAGCTGTACCAGGACGCCTTTGTAAACTACCGGTTTGGGTCGGCCTCTGCACAGGGCATTGTGCTGTTTGTGCTCATCCTGCTCATCTCTCAGCTTCAGACGAAACTTACCGAAAGGCTGGTGACCTACCAGTGAAAAAGGTCTCTACCACTGTTACATACGGGGTGCTCATCCTGGCTGCCGCCGTGATGTGTTTTCCCGTGTTATTTTCCCTGGCACTGAGCTTCTCGGATTTAAACGACATTCTGGCCGGGGATTACATCCCCGATTCACTCAACTTCACAAACTACATCAACGCCTTTCAAACCCAGCCCTTGCTCCACTACATGCTCAACTCCGCGATTGTAGGCGTACTCTCCACGGCGCTGGAGATCGTGTTCGCGCTGCTGGCAGCCTATGCCATTGTGTTTATCCCCTTCCGGGCAAAGAAAGTGGTGTTTCTCCTTATGATGGCCACCATGATGATCCCCGGGGAGGTGCTGGTTATCACCAACTTCCAGACCATCCGGTCTTGGGATATGCTGAACACCTATCAGGGCTTGATTCTGCCGGGCCTGGCCTCTACCTTTGGCATCTTCCTGTTCCGGCAGAACATGCTGCAAATCCCTCTGGAGCTGAAAGAGGCCTCTACGGTGGCAGGTGTATCGGAGTTTGGGTTCTTCTGGAAGATCGTTGCCCCCATGGTAGTGAATACCGTGGTGACGTTGGCCATTTACTTCTTCCTGGTTAGCTGGAATTCCTACATGTGGCCCCTTCTGTCTACCACCGAGGACACGGTGCGCACCGTGCAGATCGGCCTACGGCAGCTGAAGAACACCGAGGCAGTAAGCGATTACGGCATGATGGCAGCCGGGGCCATGGTCACCTCTCTGCCCACCCTACTGCTCATCTTCTTCGGGCAGAAGCGGCTGCAGGAGGGCATGACGAAAGGCGCTATAAAATAATAGATGCCTGTTGGCGCCTGCTATTCCCACAAGGTTATGTGCCTTTTTGGCGCGTGGCTATAAAAAAAGAAACTATAGGAGAATGAAGCGTATGAAACACTTTGGAAAACGAATTGCTGCCCTTGCTGTAAGCGCCATGACATTGGTCGCGTCTTTTGCAGGCTGCACTGCCAGCGGCACCACGCAGTCTGGGAGTTCCTCTGCCGACAGCGGCAAGGTGCAAATTCAATTCTGGCACTCGATGAGCGGCAACACCCAGGAGGCCTTGGACACCCTGGTAGCCGGGTTCAACGAGAGCCAGGACCAGTATGAGGTGGTAGCCACCAACCAGGGCTCCTACGATGAATCCACCGGCAAGTTTTTCAACATGGCCAACGGGGACGGCAGCGCCCATATCATCCAGATTGGCGAGCAGAACCTGCAATCCATGATTGACTCCGGCATGATCGCCTCTGTCAGCGACCTTATTGAGAAGCACAGCTTTGACGACAGTGATTTGCTGGAGCAGGAAGTGAACTTCTACACCGTGGACGAGGATATGTGGGCCATGCCCTTTAACTGCTCCACCCCGGTTGTCTATTACAACAAGACCGTGTTTGACGCCGCTGGCGTTACGGAGTTCCCCACCACCTTTGAGGGCATTACCGAAGCGGCGCAGCAGGTGGCCGAGAGCAACTCCAGCATCACCCCGGTGGGCATGTACGCCTACGGCTACGCCCTGGACCAGATGGTCATCAACATGGGCGGGTACGTAATCAACAACGAGAACGGCCGCGCTGACCGGGCCACCGAGGTCGCCTATCAAGACCAGATTATCCAAATTTACAACTGGATCAAGGACTTGCAGGACCAGGGCCTGCTTTTAAACTACGGTTCCGATGGCACCAACACCATCAGCGGTTTCACCCAGCAGCAGGTGGGCATGTTCATCGCCAGCTCTGCCAGCTGCCGGAATGTTATCGACAGCGCCACCGACTTTGAGGTAGGCGTAGCCAACCTGCCCGTCCCCGAAGGGACCGAGCCCGAAGGCGTGTATGGCGGCGGCGGCGCCCTGTGCGCGGCCACCGGCTTGAGCGAGGAAGTGGAAGCCGGGGTAATGGAATTCTTCACCTATGCGACCTCTCCCGAAGTGCAGGCCACTTGGGCGGTGAGCACCGGCTACTTCCCCATCTGTAACGGCGCCTATGACACCGACACCTTAAAGACCAGCTACGAGGAAATGCCGCAGCTGCAGGTGGCCGCGGACCAGCTTCTGAACTCCAATGTTAACTCCATCACCGCCGGTCCCCTGCTCTCCCAGCTGCCCCAGCTGCGCACCGATTTGCAGACCGCTTTGGAGGCCGTGTTCAACGGCTCTGATGTGGAAAGCGCCGTGGCCCAGGCCGTGGAGAGCACCAACAGCGCCATCGCCAGCGCCAACCAGGGTGTTGCGGAATAAAATCGCCTAAACCTTGATTCCAATCCTTTTGAGGAGTCCAGTGCCACCCGAAGCACTGGGCTTCTTTTTTTCTCTTGGGGATTGTCCCATAACCGTGCTCCTTTCCGGCAGGAGAAGTTTGCATGGGACAGCGGTCCCCTGCCCAAAACCAGGTACCGTGTTGGCGGCACCTGGTTTTTTCCTGGGCGGCATGGGCAAAGCCAGCAGGGTGCGTGCCGTGCCCTGCAAGGCTGGTATGGTAGGCCACCAGGCAACCTGTTGCAACTGTCCCCTGCTGCAGCGGCGAACAAGATACCGGCTACGGACACTAGGGCCACACTTTGGCTTCGAGAGACGCAAATCTCTTTTACGAATATGACTTATCCCAAAGCTGTTCGGCACGCTGTGGCCGCCCACCTTGACAAGTGCTCGCAGATAGGCTACTCTGGAAAAAGAAACCTGCGAAAGGGGTGCCGCTGTGAAAACCATTGCCATCATTGAGGACGACCAGACTATTGGGGATTTGCTGGAGGAAGTACTGCAAAAGGAGGGCTACCAGGTGGAGCGGGCCTACTCCGGGACAGAGGCGGTGTACCTGCTGTCTCAGCAGCGGCCCGACTTGGCCTTGCTGGATTTGATGCTGCCCGGCCTCTCCGGGGAGGAGGTGCTGCCCCACCTTGCTGGGGTCCCGGTGATTGTGGTCAGCGCCAAGGTGGGCGTGGACGACAAGGTGAAGCTGCTGCTGGGCGGGGCGGCGGACTACCTCACCAAGCCCTTTGAGCTGCCCGAGCTGCTGGCCCGCATCCAGGTGCAGCTGCGGAAGGGGACGTCTCCCCTCTCCCCTGTGCTGCGGGCCGGGGACGTAGAGCTGGACACCGCCAGCCGCCAAGTCACCGTAAGTGGCGCGGCAGTCCACCTGACCAAGACGGAGTACGCCATTTTGAAGCTGCTGCTGCAAAATCCCGGGCAGGCGGTGGCAAAGTCCGTGATTTTGGAGCGCATCAGCCTGGACACGCCGGACTGCACGGAATACTCCCTGAAGCAGCACGTGAGCAACCTGCGGAAAAAGCTGCGGGAGGCCGGAGGCAAGGAGTACATCCAGGCGGTGTGGGGCATTGGGTTCCGGCTGGACGCGGAGGGCGCGGGAAAATCTTGACGGAATCTTTACCCTTTTCTTGACCGCTTTCTTGACGTTTCTCCGGTAGGATACTCCCATACCGAAAAGGAGGTATCTGAAAATGGAAACTGTATTGCGAACCCAGGGCCTGTGCAAGCACTACCGGCGCTTTCAGGCCCTGGACGGGCTGGACATGGAGGTGCCCAAGGGCGCCATCTACGGCCTGGTGGGGAAAAACGGCGCGGGGAAAACCACCCTCATCCGGGTGGTGTGCGGCCTGCAGGCTCCCACGGCGGGGAGCTACTCCCTGTACGGGGCGACACTGGGCGAGGCCAAACTGAACCGTGCCCGGCGGCGCATGGGCGCGGTGGTGGAGACGCCCTCCCTGTACCCGGACATGACGGCGGAGCAAAACCTCAAGCTGCAATACCGGGTGCTGGGGCTGCCGGACGACGGGGGCATCCCGGAGCTTTTGGAGCTGGTGGGGCTCTCGAACACAGGCAGGAAAAAGGCCGGGCACTTCTCTTTGGGGATGAAGCAGCGGCTGGGCATTGCCATCGCCCTGTGCGGGGACCCGGACTTTCTGGTGCTGGACGAGCCCATCAACGGCCTGGACCCCCAGGGCATTGTGGAGATGCGGGAGCTGATTTTAAAGCTGAACCGGGAGCGGCAAATCACCGTGCTGATTTCCTCCCACATTCTGGACGAGCTTTCCAAGCTGGCCACCCACTACGGGTTTATCGACGGCGGGCGGATGGTGAAGGAGGTCAGCGCCCAGGAGCTGGAGGCCGCCTGCCGCAAGTGCGCCCGGGTGGAGGTGTCCTCCACCTTGCCCCTGACCCGGGTTTTGGACAAAATGGGCCTGGAGTATCGGGTGCTGAACCAAACCGGGGCGGACATCTACGGGGAGCTGAACATCACCGCCCTGGTGGACGCGCTGCGCAAAGAGGGCTGCAGCCTGCTCTCGGTGAAGGAGCGGGACGAGAGCCTGGAGAGCTACTACATCAACCTGGTGGGAGGTGAGCGGCATGAGTAACCTGCTTTTCGCCGGGGTGTACCGGCTGCTGCGCAGCAAGGTGTTTTATGTATGTCTCGCCGCCATGTTCCTGTTGGAGATATTTTTCCTGCAAGGCGCTGCAGGTGACCGCACATATTGGAATGAAGGCCTGGAATCATCTTATTTTTTATATACCCTCTTGCTCCCCTTTGCCGCCGCGGCATTTTGCGGATTGTTTTTCGGGGCGGAATACAGTAGCGGTACCCTTCGGAACAAATTCACCGCTGGGTATGGTAAAATAAAGGTATACCTATCTAACACGCTGCTTTCTATGCTGGCGGCCCTGTGCTTCATAGCGGCGGGCGCTTTGGGGGGCCTGCTCTTCCAGGTAATTTCGGGAGAAGAATTCCACTTGGAAACAGTTGAGCTGGTACAGGCCTTTGCCTGTTCCCTGGGGGTTGGGATCGCCTCCGCTTCCCTGTGCACGTTACTGGCCATGCTGATTTCCAGCCGCTCTATTGGTGTGGTCATCAGCTTGCTTGCAGCTGTTTGTACTCTCTATTTTGCACCCTTTGTCAACACCTGCTTAGAACAGCCGGAAACAATTCCCCAAATCAAAAAAACAGAAACTGTGATAGACGGAATGACTGTATATGGCGGAGAAATAGACGAGAGCCTGCCGGAAATCCCGAACCCGGACTATCCCTCCCCTGCCGTCAAAGCCGTCTATGAATTTTTGTGGGATAGTGTTCCTGCCTGCCAAGGCTATCGCCTGACAAACGAATTCCGCAATGGATTCAAAGAAGAAAGTGACCCCTATGATATGCTTGCCGGGGCCGCGGCGTTAACCCTTATATCCACCGCTGCCGGTCTTGCCATCTTCCAGCGGAAGGATGTAAAATAAGGCCATGGAATGGCTTTGCGGCGGGGCGGTGATGGGGCTGCTGCTGGCGCTGGCTGTGGGAGTCCGGCTGCTGGGGCGCCGGCGCAGATAGGAGGATGGCTATGGTTTGGGTGTTGGCGGCTGGTTTGGCCCTGGTGGCGCTGGGGCTGGGAATAAAAGTGGCCCTGCTGCGCCACGGAATAAAAGCCCTTCGGCAGGACCTGGTGGAGCGCCGGGGGCAGGACACCAACACGCTGCTGTCCCTGCCCTGCCGGGACAGGGAGCTGCGGCG
>ERZ1643250.3559-NODE-3559-length-10596-cov-8.107390_pt1 | contig 10596 bp, 9 predicted proteins | sample MGYA00579262_ERZ1643250 | MGnify/ENA primary metagenome ERZ1643250 (study PRJEB29033, sample SAMEA4952265) | chicken gut metagenome | biome: Broiler Chicken; feature: Gastrointestinal Tract; material: Caecum | place: Ireland | collected 2018 | study: Broiler...
TCCAATTTAAAACCTCATTTCCATTTTAGCTTACAACGATAACTTTTCCGGAAGAAAAAGTTTGTGCCAATAGGCTCACCGCAGCATAATCATTGTAAGCCTGTTGGCTGTTTCGTTTTACGCGCCCGCGCCGGTGTTCCAGCCCATAGTCAATACAACGTCAGCGATCTCGGTTGCGTCAATATTGCTGGCCTGAGGAGCCCCTACAGCATCGTATGTAATGGCCAGCTCATCCATATTGCCCGCATCATTTTTGACACCAATGCCGACTGCCCTCCGATTACAAGCCCCCCGCTGCACCAATATACAAAAAGGCCACCCAGAGAAAACCTCTGGGCAGCCCCACTCTCTGCTTGTTTGTGCATAATCGACGAAACAAGCCGTTTTTGAAATTTAAGACATCACTTTACGAAATCAATCAGCATACGCCCTGCGCCAGCATTGCGTCCGCAATCTTCTCAAAGCCGCCGATGTTCGCGCCCATGACGAGATCGTCCTTGTGGCCGTACTTTTCAGCAGACTCGATGCAGGTCTTGAAGATGTTGACCATGATATCGTGCAGGCGCTGGTCAACTTCCTCGAAGGTCCAGGACAGACGCAGCGAGTTCTGGCTCATTTCCAGGCCGGAGGTGGCAACGCCACCCGCGTTGGCAGCCTTTGCCGGGCCGAAGAATACGCCGTTTGCCTTGAACGCCTCGACAGCTTCCGGAGTGGACGGCATGTTCGCGCCCTCAGCAACAAACTTGCAGCCGTTTGCAATCAGGGTCTTGGCGTCGTCGCCGTCGAGCTCGTTCTGAGTTGCACAGGGGAGCGCGATATCGCACTTGACGCTCCACGGACGCTGGCCCTCGGTGTAGGTGCTGCCCGGAACGCGGTCAGCATACTCCTTGATGCGGCCGCGCTTGACTTCCTTGATATCCTTGACAACATCCAGGTTGATGCCGTTGGGATCGTAGATGAAGCCGTTGGAGTCGGACATGGTAACGACCTTGGCGCCCAGCTGGGTCGCCTTCTGGCAGGCATAGATCGCAACATTGCCCGAGCCGGAGATCGCAACCGTCTTACCCTCGAAGGAGGTGCCCTTGTATGCGAGCATTTCCTTCATATAATAGCACAGGCCGTAGCCGGTCGCCTCGGTGCGCGCGAGGGAACCGCCGAAGGTCAGGCCCTTGCCGGTCAGCACGCCAGTGAACTCGTTCTTCAGGCGCTTATACTGGCCGTACATGAAGCCGATCTCACGGCCGCCAACACCGATGTCGCCGGCCGGCACGTCGGTGAACTGGCCGATGTGGCGGGACAGCTCGGTGATAAAGGACTGGCAGAAACGCATAACCTCAGCGTCAGACTTGCCCTTGGGATCGAAGTCGGAGCCGCCCTTGCCGCCGCCCATCGGCAGGCCGGTCAAGCTGTTCTTGAAGCACTGCTCAAAACCGAGGAACTTGATGACGGAAGCGTTAACCGACGGATGGAAACGCAGACCGCCCTTGTAGGGGCCGATTGCGGAGTTGAACTGCACGCGGAAGCCACGGTTGACCTGAACCTTGCCCTCGTCGTCTACCCACGGGACACGGAACATGATCATGCGTTCCGGCTCGACAATACGGTCGATAATACCGTTCTTCTCCAGCTCCGGACGTGCTTCGACAACCGGCTCGAAGCTCTCGAGAACCTCGAGAACCGCCTGCTGAAATTCCGGCTCGTTCGGGTTGCGCTTTTGCACGGTTTCGTACACGCGCTTGAGGTAAGAGTTGGTAAGTGCCATTTTAATTGTCCTCCTTACATTTCTGCCGCAGGTCCTTTTCAATCACTTGAAAAAGTGCGGAATAACTTACATACTTGCGGTAGTGTGTAACCATTATATAGTATTTCCTCGCGAAGTGCAATACTTTAGCGTGTTAAAAATGTACATTTTTTTCTGCCGGAACAGGGCTGGAAATTGGCGGTTTTACCTGATATAATGAAGTCTGCAGGGGGTGCGACTTGCAAAATGAACAGCTTTGACAAAATTTATGCCGTTGTGCGGCGCATTCCGCGCGGCACAGTCGCGACCTATGGACAGGTTGCCATGCTCGCCGGAAATCCACGCTGGGCGCGGGTGGTAGGCTATGCACTGCATGCCAATCCCGATCCGGAGGGCATCCCTTGCTACCGGGTGGTGACAAAGGACGGGCACACATCCAAAGCATTTGCATTTGGCGGCGCAGATATGCAGCGCGCGCTGCTTGAAGCGGATGGCATTACATTTTTGCCAAATGGCTGTGTGGACATGGCAAAGCATCGCTGGGAGGGGCTGTCAGATGATTGACATTGCAAAACTCGCTGCGCTGGCAATCGGATATGACGCAGGTGATCCGCGCCGGGTGCAGCATTTGATGAAGGTTTATGCGTTCAGCCGCCTGATCGGGCAGCGTGAAAAGCTGGACGAGCAGGAGCAGAATATATTGGAGGCTGCAGCCCTGCTGCATGATATCGGTATCCACGAAGCCGAGCGTAAGCACGGCTCGTGCTCCGGCAAGTGGCAGGAACTGGAGGGGCCGGCGGTTGCCGCGCCGCTGCTTGACCAGGCGGGAGCGGATGAAGCGGAGAAGAAACGTGCGCTCTGGCTGATCGCACATCACCATACATACGATGCGTCAGAGGATATGGATTTCCGTATTCTGTTGGAGGCGGATTTTCTGGTCAACGCCTATGAGGATGCGCTGTCGCAGGAGACTTGCCAAACCGCGGGGGAGCGGATATTCCGAACAAAGACTGGACGGTCATTTTTACGAGATATGTATCAAAAAAGCGGAAACTGCATTTAAAATACAGGTATAAACCATGAAAGCGAGCCATCTGGCGGTTTGACCGGATGGCTCGCTTCATTTGTGCCGGGGCAATTTTGAACTTTTTGTGAAGTCCGTTGACATGGGATGGATTCTGAGTATAATGTGTTAGTGGACTAACAGTAAGGAGGCTAACAAAAGAAGTGCGAGAGCAGCAGATTGGAGCCCAGCTGGGAATGCTGAGCAACTTGCTCAAGCGTCAGATGGCGTTCCGGCATCAGGACAGCGGCGATAGCCATGTGACCGGCGTGCAGGCCATGATTATCCACTATCTGGCCGCAGCGAAGGAAGATAAATTCCAAAAGGATGTTGAGATGCAGTTTCGGTTCCGCCGCTCCACGGCGACCGGCATTCTGCAGCTGATGGAGCAGCATGGGCTGCTGCGGCGCGAACCGGTGCCGCATGACGGACGGCTCAAGCGGCTGGTTTTAACCGATCAGGCTTTGGCGCTTGATGCGCGGATCAGAGAGAGGCTTCGCGCTACGGAAGCACTGATGCGTGCAGGCATCAGCGAGGAGGACCTGGATACCTGGTTCCGCGTATGCGGCATGATCCGCGCCAATCTGGAAAATTCCCAATGCAAATCTTCGGAGGAAACACTATGATCAAACGATTGCTGAAAAGCGTGCGTGAGTTCAAAAAAGATGCGCTGCTCACGCCGTTTTTTGTCGTGCTTGAGGTCGTGATGGAGGTTGTCATCCCGGCGGTGATGGCGCTTTTGATCGACCGCGGCATTGATGCGCATGACATGGGTGAGATTTGGAAATACGGTATCATCCTGATCATCTGCGCGGGGCTGGCGCTGGTTTTCGGCGCAGCGGCAGGCACCTACGCCGCGCGGGCCTCGACCGGATTTGCCCGCAACCTGCGCCACGATATGTATTACGCGGTGCAGGATTATTCTTTCTCGAATATTGACAAGTTTTCGACCGGCTCGATCGTCACCCGCCTGACGACCGACGTTACCAACGTGCAGAACTCGTTCCAGATGTGTACGCGCATCGCGGTGCGCTGCCCGGTCATGCTGGTTTTTGCGCTCGTCATGGCGTTCCAGATCAACAGCGAGCTGGCGCTGATCTTCCTCGGCGTGCTGCCGGTGCTGGCGATCGGCCTGGGCCTGCTGATGAAATGCGTCAGCCCGGTGTTCGAGCGCGTGTTCAAGACCTATGACCGCATGAACACGGTCGTGCAGGAAAACGTGCGCGGCATCCGCGTGGTCAAGGCATACGTGCGCGAGGACCATGAGACGGAAAAGTTCAAGGGTGTATCCGGGCTGCTGTATAAGGAGTTCTCCAAGGCGCAGAAGACCATGGCGGGCGTGGCGCCGCTCATGCAGTTCTGTATGTATGCGTGCATGCTGCTGATCTCATGGTTCGGCGCGCGCCTGATCGTCGGCGGCAGCATGACGACCGGCGAGCTGACCAGCCTGTTCTCCTATGCGATGCAGATTTTGATGAGCCTGATGATGGTGGCAATGGTGTTCGTCATGATTACCATGTCCAAGGCGAGCGCAGAGCGTATCGTCGAGATCCTCGAGGAGCAGCCCGATCTGCACAATCCGGAAAACCCGGTGACCGAGGTCAAGAACGGCGATATCGACTTTGACAACGTCAACTTCAGCTATAAGGGTGATGAGCACAAGCTCGCCCTGCGCGATGTGGACCTGCACATCAAGGCCGGCCAGACAATCGGAATCCTGGGCGGCACGGGTGCGGCCAAGTCCACGCTGGTGCAGCTCATCCCGCGTCTGTACGACGTGACCACGGGTTCGGTCAAAGTCGGCGGCGTGGATGTGCGTGAATATGACATCGAGGCGCTGCGCGAGCAGGTCGCCATGGTGCTGCAGAAAAACGTGTTGTTCTCCGGCACGATCAAGGAAAACCTGCGCTGGGGCAATGAAAACGCGAGCGACGAGGAGCTCGAGCGCGTGTGCAAGCTGGCGCAGGCGGATGAATTCATCCAGCAGATGCCGAAGAAGTATGATACCTATATCGAGCAGGGCGGCACGAACGTGTCCGGCGGCCAGAAGCAGCGCCTGTGTATCGCGCGTGCGCTGCTGAAAAAGCCCAAGGTGCTCATTCTGGACGACTCGACCAGCGCGGTCGATACCAAGACCGATGCGCTGATCCGCAAGGCGTTCGCGGAGGAGATCCCGAACACCACCAAGCTGATCATCGCGCAGCGCGTTTCCTCCGTGCAGGATGCGGACCAGATCATCATTCTGGACGGCGGCGCGGTGCAGGCGGTCGGCACGCATGAAGAGCTGCTCGCCGGCAACCCGATCTATCAGGAGATCTATAACCAGCAGACAAAGAAGGGAGATGTGGAATAATGCCGGGACCCGGAGCAAGAGGACCGATGGGCGGTCCGGGACACCGCGGCCAGATGGCCGGCGGCAGACGCAGCAAAAACCCGAAAAAGACCCTCGCGCGGCTGCTGCATTATATCAGGGACGGCTATGCTGTCCAGTTCGGCGTGGTGCTGGTATGCATCCTGTTCTCTGCAGTGGCGGGCGTAGCGGGCTCGATGTTCCTGCAGACGCTGATCGACGACTATATTGCGCCGCTGCTGCTTGAGGCGGCACCGGTATTCAGCGGGCTGGCGCGCGCGCTGTTGCAGATGGCGCTGATCTATCTGGTGGGTATCGCCTCCACTTTCCTGTATAACTGGATGATGGTGTCGATCTCGCAGGGAATCCTGAAAAAAGTGCGCGACGAGATGTTCTCGCGCATGCAGAAGCTGCCCATCCGTTATTTCGACACCCATACCCACGGCGACCTGATGAGCCACTTCACCAACGATACTGATACCCTGCAGCAGATGCTCAGCCAGTCTGTACCGCAGATGTTCTCCTCGCTGGTGACGATCATCGCGGTATTCGTCGCCATGCTGGTGACCAATGTATGGCTGACGCTGTTCGTTCTGGTCGGCATCGCGGTGATGCTGGTTGTGGTGCGTAAGATCGGCGGCCAGTCCGCCCGGTTCTTTCTCGAACAGCAGACCTCGCTCGGCAAGGTCAACGGCTATATCGAGGAGATGATCAACGGTCAGAAGGTCGTCAAGGTGTTCTGCCACGAGGACAAGTGCAAGGAGCAGTTTGATGAACTCAACGACGAACTGCGCGAGAATGCAAAGAACGCGAACACCTTTGCGAACATCCTGATGCCGATCATGATGAACATCGGCAACCTGCTGTATGTGCTGGTCGCGGTGGTCGGCGGCACGCTGGCGCTGTCCGGCGCAGTCGGCGACAGCATCACCATCGGCGTCATCGCGAGCTTTTTGCAGCTGACCAAGTCGTTTACCCAGCCGGTTACGCAGATCTCGCAGCAGTTCAACTCGATCGTCATGGCGCTCGCGGGCGCGGAGCGTATATTTGAACTGATGGACGAGGAGCCGGAGACCGACGACGGTTATGTCACCATGGTCAACGCCAAGTATAACAAGCAGGGCGAACTGGTCGAAACCCCAGAAAAGACAAACATCTGGGCGTGGAAGCATCCGCATGAGGACGGCACCACGACGTACGAGCGGGTGCGCGGCGATGTGCGTTTCTTTGATGTGGACTTCGGCTACAACCCGGATAAGATCGTGCTGCACGATATCTCGCTGTATGCCGAGCCGGGCCAGAAGGTCGCCTTTGTCGGCGCGACGGGCGCGGGCAAAACGACCATCACCAACCTGATTAACCGATTTTACGACCTGGCGGACGGCAAGATCCGCTACGACGGCATCAACATCAACAAGATCAAGAAGGCCGACCTGCGCCGCTCGCTGGGCATCGTTTTGCAGGATACCAACCTGTTCACCGGCACGATCCGCGACAATATCCGCTACGGCAACCTGGAAGCGACCGATCAGGAGGTCGAGGCTGCGGCCCAGCTGGCCAACGCGGACGACTTCATCCGCCGCCTGCCGGACGGCTACGACACCGTGATCGACGGCGAGGGCGGCAGCCTGTCGCAGGGCCAGCGCCAGCTGATCTCGATCGCGCGCGCTGCGGTCGCTGACCCGCCCGTCATGATCCTGGACGAGGCGACAAGCAGTATCGACACCCGCACCGAGTCCATCGTACAGGCGGGCATGGACGGCCTGATGTACGGCCGCACGGTGTTTGTCATCGCCCACCGCTTGTCCACGGTACAGAACTCGAACGTAATCATGGTGCTCGAACTTGGCCATATTATTGAGCGCGGCACACACGAGCAGCTGATTGCCCAGCACGGCAAGTATTACCAGCTGTACACAGGTGCATTCGAACTGGAATGACCGCCTGTGCAGCGGCAGAATGCATTTGGATGATGCTGGGATAGAAAAATCTTTAAAAATCAACGAACAGCATGGAATCTGATTTGGAAAGGTGAGAGACTGCGGAGAGCCGGCACGAGCCGGCTCTCCGCAATTTTTTGCCACAATCAGCAGGTGTATGTGAAGTGGATATATTAAGAAGCGGAGCGGTTCAGAAAAACTGCCGGAAGGCCTCCCTGTGATCTGGTTAGACGGCAGTTGTACAAGCGCGCCGCCCTGTGGCTGGGAGAGATCCCGCCGGCTTACAGCCGGAACAGCCCGCTGCAGGAATTTGCTGCGGTATATGCAGCGGGGTGCAGCAGGAGAATTGGGACAGGGGACAGCGGTTTAACGGCAGCAGCCCGCATGGGATACGTCGCGGGAGGGTGGAGAATAGCGTTTTGAAGGCAGCGATGCGGGAATGAAATCGGTTGCAGGTTTCCATGCAGGACGGACAAATGCTTTTCGGAAGAAAGCACAAAATTTGTATTTATCGGAAAATGATAATCGGTAGTTTGCCTGAAATTGTGCAAAAGATGAAAAAATATCTGCCGAAAAGGGGAAAGCGTAGTATAATAAGAAAATAATCCGGACGTTTCCTGCACAGATTGGAAACGGGGAGATTATCAGTAAAGGAGAAGATTATTATGAAGAGAAGTCTGAGCATGCTTCTGGCCGGCGTAATGCTGGTCGGCACGCTGGCAGGCTGCGGCGGCAATAGCACACAGTCCGGCAGCGAAACCAGCGGTACGGAGGAAAACACCGCCTCCGGCACTGCGTTCAAAATCGGCGGCACAGCTCCGCTGACCGGCGGCGCGGCCATCTACGGCAACGCAGTCAAGAACGGCGCAGAGCTGGCAGCTGAGGAGATCAATGCCGAGGGCGGCGACATCCAGTTCGAGGTCGTTTTCGAGGACGACGAGAACAACACCGAGAAGGCCGTCAGCGCATACAACGCCCTGAAGGACGAAGGCATCCAGCTTTCGCTCGGTGCGGTAACCTCCAAGCCCGGCGAGGCGATCGCACCGCTGCTTGAGGAGGATCACATTTTTGCGCTGACCCCGTCCGCGTCCTCTCCGGCGAACATTGAGGGCAACGACGTTGTCTTCCAGATGTGCTTCTCTGACCCGAACCAGGGCCTTGCTTCTGCAGACTATATCGCGGACCAGCAGCTGGGCACCAAGATCGGCGTCATCTACAAGAGCGACGATGTATATTCCACCGGCATCCTGGAGCAGTTCAAGGCTGAGGCTGAGGTAAAGGGCCTTGAGATCGTGAGCGAACAGGCATTCACCGAGGATACCCAGAACGACTTCTCGGTACAGCTCAACGCGTGCAAGAGCGCGGGCGCTGACCTGCTGTTCCTGCCGATCTACTACACTCCGGCATCCCTGATCCTGACCCAGGCCAATGCGATGGGCTATGCGCCCAAGTTCTTCGGCGTGGACGGCATGGACGGCGTGCTGAGCGTTGAGAACTTCGATACCTCGCTGGCGGAAGGCGTTATGCTGCTGACCCCGTTTAACGCGGATGCGACCGACGATGCAACGGTAAGCTTTGTTACCAAGTATAAGGAAAAGTACGGCGAGACCCCGAACCAGTTCGCGGCGGACGCTTACGACTGCATCTATGCGTACAAGCTGGCGCTTGAAACCGCGGGCTGCACGCCGGATATGTCTGCTTCCGACCTGTGCGACGCTATGATCGAGACCTTCCCGACCATCACCTTTACCGGCCTGACCGGCGACGGCGAGGGCATTACCTGGGATTCCAACGGCGCGGTCTCCAAGAGCCCGAAGGGCATGGTTATTGAGAACGGCGCATACGTCGGCATGGACTAAGCCGATCGCTGGCCGAAAAGGGAACCGCCGGTTCCCTTCCGCGCTGATGCGGCGGCGAATTTGAAAAGAAGTCTCAATGGTGAGCAAAGGAGGGCGCTGCAGCAGAACCGGCGGCCCTCCTTTGCGCCATTTTCTGCCATTATGGGGTGGGGCGACGGCTTGACGCGGTCGCCAAGCCACCGCCCCAGCCCACAAGCAAAAGAGAGAAAATAAAAAGATTTGAGGTGTTCCAAACCATGAGCTTTTTGAATCATCTGATCAATGGCATCAGTCTGGGCAGCATCTATGCAATCATCGCACTGGGCTATACGATGGTTTATGGTATTGCAAAAATGCTGAACTTTGCCCATGGCGACGTCATCATGGTCGGCGGATATATGTGCTTTTGCGCAACCGTCTACCTTGGCTGGCCACCGCTGGCCGGCGTGGCGCTTGCCGTTGTGGTGTGTACGGTACTCGGCGTTGTGATCGAGCGGCTGGCCTATAAACCGCTGCGCATGGCGCCGTCGCTGGCGGTGCTGATCACCGCGATCGGTGTTTCCTACTTCCTGCAGAACGCGGCGCTGCTGATCTGGGGCTCGAGCACGAAAAGCTTTACCTCGGTGGTCGGCGGCAATCCGATTGCGCTGTTCGGCGGCCAGCTGACCATTGCGCCGGTTACGATCGTTACGGTCCTGACCTGCATCGTGATCATGGTCGTGCTGACGCTGTTTACCAATAAGAGCAAGGCGGGCACGGCGATGCGCGCGGTGTCCGAGGACAAGGGAGCTGCGCAGTTGATGGGCATCAATGTCAATACAACGATTTCGCTGACCTTTGCGATCGGCTCGGGCCTGGCTGCCATCGCGGGTGTGCTGCTCTGCTCGGCCTATCCGACATTGATGCCGACCACCGGCTCGATGCCCGGCATCAAGGCGTTCACTGCAGCGGTATTCGGCGGCATCGGCTCGATCCCGGGCGCGTTTGTCGGCGGCATCCTGCTGGGCGTGATCGAGATCTTCGCGGGCGCGTATATCTCGACCCAGCTGCAGAACGCGATCGTATTTGCGGTGCTGATCATCGTGCTGCTGGTCAAGCCGGACGGCCTGCTCGGCAAGCATGTCAGCGAAAAGGTTTAAGGGGGCGGTCAACGTGCAAAAACTGAAAAAGTATGCCGCGTCCAAGGCGGGGCGAGATACGCTGATTTCGTTCGGCATTGTCATCGTCGCCTTTGTTGTGATGCAGATCCTGTTGGCGGCAGGTGCGGTATCCAGCCTGTTGGAAAGCCTGCTTGTGCCGATCTGCGCGTATATCGTTATGGCGGTTTCCCTCAATCTGACGGTTGGTATTCTGGGTGAACTGTCGCTGGGCCATGCGGGTTTCATGTCAGTCGGCGCATTTGCCGGCATCGTTGCTTCCACCTGCCTGTCGGGCATGGTGGCGTTTGAGCCGCTGCGTCTGGCGCTGTCAATCGTGGTCGGCGGCATCTGCGCCGCGATCGTGGGCGTGATCATCGGCGTGCCGGTGCTGCGCCTTAAGGGCGACTATCTGGCGATCGTTACGCTGGCATTTGGCGAGATCATCAAGAATATCGTCAATGTGCTGTATATCGGCCTGGACAGTGCCGGGCTGCATTTCAGCCTGCTTCAGCAGAGCTTTACGCT
>ERZ1643250.3560-NODE-3560-length-10595-cov-8.366603_pt1 | contig 10595 bp, 12 predicted proteins | sample MGYA00579262_ERZ1643250 | MGnify/ENA primary metagenome ERZ1643250 (study PRJEB29033, sample SAMEA4952265) | chicken gut metagenome | biome: Broiler Chicken; feature: Gastrointestinal Tract; material: Caecum | place: Ireland | collected 2018 | study: Broiler...
CGGCGTATACTCCTGAGAATTCCCATGTTCTACCAGTTCGAAAACCTTTTTTTCCGTCTCGTCCAGGATCTCCTCCAGGGGCTTATTTTCAAGATAACAGGTGTTTGCTGTCTCCTCATTAATCCGGATCAGCCTGCGCAGCACGGCCTTGTCCCGCACGATCTCCGCATAATACTTGACATTAGCCGAAGTCTGGGTCCCTACCAGAAGTTCTCTCGCATATTCCATGCTGCTGACTTCCGGCGGCACGTCCTTCTCCTTGAGGTGTTCCTGCAAGGTGATCAGATCGATAGGCTTTCCCTTGTGGAAAAGTTCAACCATAGCGTCAAACAGAATTCCGTATGCTGTCTGGTAAAAATCTTCGCCGGAAATAATTTCGGAGGCTACCATCACAGCCTCCTTATTCATCAGCATCGCCCCCAGCACAGCCTGCTCGGCCTCCACGCTGTGGGGCGGTATTCTTTTCATTGCAGCTTCCATATCCATAAAGAACGACTCTCCTTATGCCTCTTCCTTTACAGTTACTTTTAACTCAGCCGTCACTTCCGGGTGCAGTTTAACTGGAACGATATGAGTGCCCAGCGACTTTATGGTTTCTTTGAGCTGAATCTTTTTCTTATCCACATCCAGGCCCATCTGCTCTTTCACTGCCGCTGCGATCTCTTTGCTCGATACAGAGCCGAATGCCCTGCCGCCTTCGCCTACTTTAATCGCCAGTTCCACTTTCCCCTGTCCCAGCTTTTCCGCAAGAACTTTCGCTGCTTCCAGCTGCTCCTGCGCCACTTTTTTCTCATTGTTTTTCTGAAGCTTCAGGTCGTTTAAGTTCTTTCCCGTGGCTTCGACTCCCATTTTTTTCGGGAGGATAAAGTTTCTTGCATAGCCGTCATTTACATTTACGATCTCTCCCTTTTTTCCGAGAGATTTTACATCCTGCAGTAAGATCACTTTCATGTCTATATATCTCCTTCCTCTATCATCTGGTCTATCGTCTGTTTCAGCGTCTTGATCGCCTCGTCTATATTTGTATGGTCAAACTGCGCGCCCGCTGAGTTAATATGTCCGCCGCCGCCCAGCTTCTCTGCAATGATCTGCACATTGACCTCGTCTATGGACCGGGCGCTCAGATAAATCTTCCCTTCATATACCGTAAGCACAAAAGAAGCCTTTATACCGCTGATATCCAGCAGTTCGTTGGCCGCCTGGGCTGCAAGCACGGTCGGACTCTCGATATCCCCGGGGCACTGCGCAATGGCATACTGGCTGCGGTAGACCTCTGCCATCCGCACGGCTTCGGCCTTTGCCCGGTAAGATTCAATATCGTCCCGGAACATCTTGCGAACGCGGGTGATATCGGCGCCGCACCTTCTTAAAAATGCGGCCGCCTCAAATGTCCTCACTCCTGTCCGGTTCATAAAGTTTCTTGTATCTATCATAATTCCCGCATACAGACAGTCTGCCTCAACAGACGGGAATTTGATGTCATCCACAATATACTGCAGCACTTCCGCCACCATCTCACAGGTAGAGGAAGAGTAGGGCTCTACATAGGAGAGCACTGCATTCTCAATATTCATACTGCTCTGACGGTGATGATCAAGAACCGCGATCATGCGGGAGCGCCTCAGCAGTTCGGGACACTCCGTCATCTGCGGTTTATTCGTATCCACCACGATCACCATCGTATTATCATTAATATAATCAAGAGCCTGATCTGACGTAAGGAATATATCATCCTCATAGGCCGGGCTCTCGGCAATCTCATCATAAAGAGGGCGGACAGATCCTGTCACCTCATTGATCACAATGTGGGCTTTTTTCTCCAGGCTGACCGCTGCCCGGTAAATTCCCATACAGGCTCCAAAGGAATCCGGATCTGCGATCTTATGCCCCATTACGATCACCTGGTCTTTGGTGACAATAAACTCTCTGAGCGCCTCTGCCTTAACACGAGCCTTAACACGAGTATTTTTTGCAGTCTGCTCTTTCTTTCCGCCAAAATATGTGATCCCGTTGCAGTCTTTTATGACCGCCTGATCTCCGCCCCGCGCCAGTGCAAGGTCAATAGCCACACGGGCATACTGATAACTCAGGGCATATGTGGCCGTATTGAGTCCAAGGCCGATACTCAGCGTCGCAGACCGGGCATTTCCGATATTTACCTGTTTCACTTCTTCCAGAAGGGAGAATTTGTCTTCCTTTATCTTCTTGTAACTCTCTTTACGGATGACAACAAAATATTTGTCCTTCTCCATCTTCTTGACAATACCGTCCACATCGCCGATATATTTGTTGATCTTCCGGTCAATGAGCGCCACCAGAAGGGACTGCCTCACTTCCTCTACACTCTCCATGACTTCATCATAATTGTCAATGTAGATCAATCCGGCGATCATGCGCTGTTCTTCATTTTCGCGGATGTATGCATTGAGTTCGGTGACATCCTTCATATAGACTGCGATAAAGAACTCCTTCTCCTCTGGGATCTGCAGAAGTTCCTCCTTCTCGCTGAAACCTTCCACAGACACCCGGCGCAGTTCAACCTGATAGTCCCTGTCCTTAAAACGGACTTCCAACTCCACGTGTTCCATATCATTTTTCGGGAACACGCCGGGATGCAGTTCCGGGATGATCCTGTTGAGATATTTCTCCCGTTTCTGCCCTTCCATCAGAGTTGTAAAATAGTCGTTTTTCCAAAGAATATGGCCGTCTTCCAACGTAATCGCATAAGGGATCGCCAGTTCTTTTAAAAGCCTGTTTTCAATCCCTTTATATTGAGCGGAAAACTGAACAAGATCGGCAAAAATCAGAGAACGGTTATAAAAGTACATCGCCCCCGCAATCACAAAATAAACGAGGACAAAAACAGACATGATAAATCCGGCCTTTTTGTCGACAACATACGTCCAGATATTCATGGCCACCAGCAGAATCGTCATAATAAGAGGCCACTGCATATACATCCTGAGCTGTCCCTTTAAGCGCATTCTCTCTCTCGTTTTCTTCATAATACCTTCCCTCACCGCATTCCTGAAGCGGACGCTTCACGCCCGTTCTAAAGCCGCGCTTCAGATATATTTCGCTGTAATAGAGTTATTATACCATCTTTTTCCCTTTTATTCCACTATAAAAAAGAATCCTGCCCGAGGGGCTTGTGTTCCCGTCATAAAACACAGCAGCCTTTCCGCAGAAAGACAAAAAATATCCCCGCGTAATACCCGGGGTATGTTTCATCTCTATATTTTCTCGGTCATGCGCATCCCGACTCTAATGTCAAAGTCGTCAAATTCTTTTCCTAATGCCGAAATTCTCTCCGCGTCGGCGCACAGCGCCTCTTTATATTTCCCTTTGACCGCTTCAATCTCCTGAAAGGCCGCGACCGCATGGCTCATCGCAGGTATATTCGTCTCATAAACCGAAGATATCTTCGCCTCTGCAAGATACCCGTTTTTCTCCTTCAGAAGATCGGACGCTTTCTTTACCTCTTCCCGGTCGCTTTTAATCATTTCTTTCTTCCTCCGTCTGTATATTTTTGAGTTCTGTATAGCAACGTTCTATCGCCTCATACAATTTCTGATTCTCTGCTCTTTTTATCTCCGACATCTCTGACAGGAATCTTTTTTTATTTTTCTCCCTCTCATAATTGATTTCCTCTATACGCTGGAAAACATCCTGAACATATGCATCTGACACAAAACGTGAAACTGCTTCTCTGTACAAATAATTTCTCCGCCCTGTCAATTCTTCACACCACTGGTGAAGATCTTCCGTTTCTCGGGCCGTCCGTTCAAGAAACATCTGTCTGTCTTCCACTTCTTCTATTTTTCTTCTGATCCTGTACTCCTTTTCACGATTCATCTACTGTCTCTCCTGTATACTGCCAAGCAAACGATAGAACTCTGATTCCCATATCGGTATATGTTCTGCACGGCACTGTAATTCAACAAACAAACTGCTCTCTCCCGGCCACAGTCCCCATAAATGCGCCTGCCTGTTTCCCTTGTCATCAGAAAATGTATACAAGGCCATTCCTGCGCCTGTCACATGATTTCTCATCACCTTGTCCAAATCAAAAAAATGTAGCTTTTTCTTTTGCATAGCGCATATTGTGTAAAGTACATCTGCCGCATCCTTATCCAGCGAAGGTCCGGCGACAATATTTATAAAAGTATCTTTTCTGGCATTAACAAATGCATCCCTCTCTTTTATCCCCAGTTTTTTTAAAGGCCTTTCTTTATGAGACATTTGTTCAAAATCAGCAGGAAGAATGAGTATGTATCCGCCAATTTCTGCCTTTTTATATAAATATGATTTTTGAGACATCTGCGTCTGCTCCCTTTCTTTGCTCATTCCCCAAAGTCTTCATTTGTCAGAGTCCAGCCTTCATCTGGTTCATTTACGTCAAGCAGCACTTCCCCATCCCTTATCGCTATGATATGAAGGCTCCAGTCTTCCGGGGCGCCCCCTAAGAAACTCTGATACGCTCCCACCTGAGTACCCACGAATACATATGAAAACGCAAACCCATAACCGCCTGTATCTTCTCCTACTGTCATCTTTATTTCCCTATAATCATCACTAATCTCAATTTTTATGTTATTTCTTTCCTCAGCTTTTTTACAGTATCTGATATATCTTCCCTTAATTTTTTCAGATATCTTCTATACTGCTCTTCTGTCATAAAAAAGGATATGCTGTCATCTTCATTCGCCGTCACACGGGTATAATATTGACCGTCGTTTTCTTCCATAAAGCTTTCAACCTGCTCTTCTATCGGAAGGCCTGCGATTGACCAGACTCCCACTGGCACAACATACTCCCTCACCTCGCCAGGTTCCCAGTCTGTCTCCCCAAGTTCTTCCAATTCTTCCGTTTTTTCTCCATCCGTGACCGGTATGGTAACTGTACAACCGCTGATTAGCATTGCACATAAAGCCGCAAATACCGAAATCATTTTTTTCATTCACTATCTCCCGTTAAGAAATTTAATAAATCAAACAAAAATTGTGTAATCGGATCATCAAAATGAGTATGATCCCCTGTATCAGGCACCGGGATATCCAACGATGGAAATCTTATTTGTATTGCAGGTGCCGGTTGTTTTTCCGGGGCTTTCTCCCAGCCGTCAGAATCGGTTATCATTTTTTCTATACCCATCATAGAAGTGATCGTATAGTTTTCTATTTCTGTTTCTGTTGAATATTCTATTTTTGCAGAACTTGTTACTAAATTGAATCCAACCTCTAGACTAACCCTCTTACTCTCCCTTACTTCATATTCATATCTCGTTCCGAACGTCCCTGCCATTTCTTGGATAATTTCATATTTACCAAAATTCATAGAAAATTCATTCAGCAATTCCTGCTGTTCCTCTTCTGACAGACCCTCAAATTCGTCATAGGTCAGAAACTCCATATTCTCCCCGGACTGGAGGCTCTCCGCTACGGCATCTGCCGTAATCTGATTCCACGCGGTGTCTATCGGGCCTGCCCACGAGAAATCTTGTATTTCGGAATAACCGTTTCCCGTCCAGCTTCCGACAAGCGTCTGGATTCCCCGCACAACAGACTGATTCAGCGTCCGCACATCTTCATAGAGATCACGTTCTTCACTGCAGACCTGTATTGCCGTGCGAAGTTCCTCCATGCTCTGCTCGATCTCATCCTGATCCAGATTTTCTGTGCCAGCTGCACTTACATATTCTGCATTGGCATAAGTCATCATCTTATCTATGGCGCTCAGTCCCCGCAGTACAGCCTGATGGCACACAAGCTGAGTTTTGAGCGCCGTCCAGGCGTTCCCTTCAAGCTCCTGATTTGCCCCAAACTCATTAATACAGTCTTCAATTTTGAGATATACCTCCATGTCCTCATCTAACACAGCGTTTGTACTGTTGGCAAACTGCTGTATTTCATGTGGTTTCAGACGATAGCCCATTGCCTCCCCCTTCCCGGCCGGAATCGCAGTTATTCCGAACAGCCGGATATTTTACTTTCCTCTGGAATAAAGGGGAGCCTCCGCCAAACAAAAATGGTGAAAATTCCCCTTTGTACCTTTCAACCTGTCCTCGGAAAATTTTCACCACACATTTATAGTACCATATAAAATTTTTTCATACAACAAAAATGAGTAAATCCCGGATTCTTCTGAAAAACAATTTCGGCTTTAGCAGGTCGCCCCGCCTTTCATGTGTTTTTCTGCCTTAATATTCTCTTCTTTTCTTGCCAGAAGATCATCTGCCAACAGCTGTTCCTGGACATTTTCAAAGCCAATCCTTGCCACAGTATCAGCAAAGCGCTCGCCTGTGACGCCCTGCTCACGGAAGAGAAGGATAGCTTTCTCTACAACTGCAAGAACTTCATCTTTGTCTGTGAACACTTTATCCAGGTATCTTCCCTGGGCCACTTTCTTGCCCCAGCGGCCGCCGATGTAGATACGATATCCGTTTGTATAGTCCTCGATCGCATGGAACGGGCACCTGCCGACGCACCGTCCACAGTGGTTACATGCATTTTCGTCAATGGTGATCTTGCCGTCCACAAGGCGCGCCACCTTGATCGGACAGTTGTTCTCAATCTGGCATACCTTGCAGCCGCGGCACTTCTCCAGATCGATCTGGGGAACTCTCTGTCCGATGATTCCCAGGTCGTTCAGATCCGGCTTCACGCAGTTGTTCGGACATCCTCCCACCGCGATCTTGAATTTGTGGGGAAGTTTTACTTCACGGTAGCCGTGGTAGAATCTCTCATGGATTTCCTCTGACAGCGCAAATGTATCGATCAGGCCGTACTGGCAGGTGGTTCCCTTACAGGATACGACAGGACGTACCTTAGAGCCTGTTCCTCCGGTCTCCAGGCCTGCCTGCATCAGATACTCTCTCAACGGCTCAATATTATCAAAGGGCACGCCCTGGATCTCCATTGTCAGACGGGAGGTCATGGTCACTTCCCCGCTTCCGTAGAGTTCCGCCGCCTCGGCAATCGTTCTCGCCTCGTCTGCCGTAATTTTCCCGTTTCTTGTGATTACACGTCCGTTAAATTTATCCGGGGTTCTTTTGTCTTTCAGGAATCCCAGCGCTTTTACCCGGGTCTCCTCTGCTTTGGAAACAGCAGCGTCTGCATTTTTCACCTTTACATCATTAAAGAATGTTGCGCCTTCCAGCACGACCGTATTCTTATATCCATAATAGCGCATACGGTTCTGAAGGAAATATGCCCTCTTGCCTTTTGCACATACGATCAGGATTTTTTCCTCTTTATCCAATCCTTCGATTTCTCCGTTCACCTTCGACAGATCCACAAAGAATGCTCCGCGGATCGCCGGTTCCGGCTGAACGTCAACGATACGATACCCCTCAGCTTTTCCTGCCGCATACTCGGCCGGCGTCATGCTGACGATCACGCCGTCAATCTTGTTCATCAATACGTAGACCGCCTGCACAAACGGATGGATCGCCGTAGAAAACGGAGGCGCATATGCAAAATCTGCGTTCTCATAATCATCCAGTTTTGCATCCATGTTGATCCCCATAACGGCAATATCCACCATCTTGTCCACTTCACCCGGCCCAAATACCTGAACGCCCAGCAGTTTTCTTGTCGTCCGGTCTGCGATCACCTTAGTGATAAAGAATGAAGCGTCGGGATAGTAATGCGCCTTATCATCGGTAGGCACAAGAGCAGTGACCACATCATACCCCGCTTCTTTCGCCTGCTCCTCTGTAAGTCCGGTACGCCCGATATTCAGCCCCGGCAGTTTGACTACCCCGGTCCCCAGCACGCCCGGATATGTTTTCTGCGCTCCCGCGATTATCTGAGCCAGAGTGCGTCCTTCCATATTTGCCGACGAACCCATGGGCGACCACTGACGTTTCCCTGTGATACGGTTTGTCACCATCACACAGTCGCCTGCCGCGTAGACATCATCAAGGCTTGTCTTCATCTGCTCATCTACCAGGATCGTGCCTTTAAACATCTCCACGCCTGTGTCCTGAAGAAAGCCAGTATTCGGACGGATTCCCGCCGCCATGATCAGCATCTCGCAGGAAAGCACGCCCGCGGACGTCTTCACACCGGTTACTTTTTCCGTACCCAGGACCGCTTCCGCGCTTGTCCCGGTGATCACGCGGATTCCCTGTCCCAGCAGATGTTTTTTCGCATAGGATGCCATCTCCGGGTCAAGAATATTGGGCAGGATCTGGGAAGCAAAATCAATGACTGTCACATTAACGCCTTTTGCCTTCAGGTTCTCCGCCGCCTCAAGGCCGATAAAACCGGCGCCGATCACGACCGCTTTCTTTACATTATTTTCCTCTGCATATGTACGGATGCCCTCTGCATCGTCCGGCGTTCTCATTGTAAATACGCCCGGGAGTTCTTTGCCTTCAATAGGCAGTTCCGCCGGTGACGCGCCGACAGCGAGCACCAGTTTGTCATAAGAACAGACCTCTGTGTTCCCTGTCTGGACATCTTTCACTGTAACCTCTTTTTTCTCTGCATCAAGGGCAATCGCCTCTTTTCCGGTGCGCACTTCCACACCTGTGAGCCCCGAGTATTTTTGAGGCGTATTTACGATCAGTTCATCTCTGCTCCCGATAAATCCACCCACATAATAAGGCAGACCGCATCCGGCGTAGGAGATATCCTGGTCTTTGGTGAGTACTGTCACCTCTATGCTTCTGTCTTCTCTTTTTAATTTCGCCGCAGTTTTTGTTCCGGCTGCGACACCGCCGATGATAAGTACTTTCATCTTTCTGTTCCTTCCCCTTTCATTAGAAACTGCCCGCGTCTGTGTACACTGACGCTATGTTTCCTGCGTCTGTTTTCCCCGGTTTCCATTATCCCGCCAGCCTCTTGCGAGTTCCTTATTTCTGTGGCAGCAATTTTCTTCATCCTCACACTCGGGACGCATCTGGGGACACACAAAAACATCCCCTCCGCCAATCGTCAGAGTCCTTCCGTTCGCAAGCATATCAGCCACCTTGCGGCGGGCTTCATCATAGATCCGTGTCACAGTAGGACGAGAGATACCCATTCTCCCGGCGCACTGTTCCTGGGTCATCCGCTTATGATCCAGCAGGCGGATCACTTCGTATTCATCGTATGTAAGATTGATATTTCCAGACGGTTCGCAGCCCTGCGGGGAAAACCCGGTAACCTGGGGAACCGAACAGATACATCTTTGTTTCTGCGGTCTGGCCATGAGACTCTCCTCCCTTCTGTTTATACAGTTCTACTATCAGTATAGCTCTTTATAAACATATGTCAATAATATTCCAAAATATTTTCCTGGAATTTCTGGATTTTATAGGATAGTCCAGAGGACTTTCTACCGGATAAAAAAAGACCGGCTTCCCGGTTATCCCCGTTCAGCCAGTCTTCATATTTCAGATTAGTCCTGTACGTACGGCATCAGAGCGATATGTCTTGCTCTCTTGATCGCTACCGTAAGAGCTCTCTGATGTTTCGCACAGTTTCCTGTGATTCTTCTGGGAAGGATCTTTCCTCTCTCAGAAACATATTTCTTTAACTTTGCTACATCCTTGTAGTCGATTTCGTTATTCTCTTTTCCACAGAATACGCACACTTTTTTTCTTCTGCGCGCCGGGCCTCTTCTCTTGAAGCCGCCTTCTGGTTTGCTTCCTTTTTCGTAAGCCATGATGGTTCTCCTTTCTCAGCACCGAAGTGCTATCCTGGCCTGCGCTGTGCTCACGCTGCATTCTGCATGCCCGCGTTCACTGTACGCCGCCGGTCTAGTTAAACGGCAACTCTTCTTCAACACCATCCGGGATATTCATAAAACCGTCGCCTGCCGGAGCGCTGGGCGCCGGTGCCGGCGCTGACTGATGATAGGATGACCTGTTGGCCTCGCTCTCAGCCCTGCTCTCTGCAAACTCCTGCTCCTCCACGATCACCTCAGTTGTATATACCCTCACGCCGTCTTTGTTCGTGTAGCTGCCAGTCTGAATACGTCCAGATATGGAAACCCTCATTCCCTGACGGAAATATTTCTCCGCAAACTCTGCGGAACGCCCGAACACAACGCAGGGAATAAAATCTGCGGTAGGTTCTCCGTCCCTCTTAAATCTGCGGTCAACAGCCACCGTATATCTGGCAACTGCCGTTGCATTTTCCCCCTGGGAATATCTCACTTCAGGATCTCTCGTCAAACGTCCTACTAAAATTGCCTTATTCATATATACCTCTTTCCGCTTATGCTTCCTGTTTCACGCATAAATATCTGAGCACGTTGTCCATAATGCGGATACGCTGTTCCACTTCGCCCGGAACTGTAGTCTCAGCCTCGAAGTGTACGAAGTAATAATATCCTTCTGTCATCTTCTGGATCTCGTAAGCGAATCTTCTCTTGCCCCACTCATCCACGTCTGTCACGTTGCCGCCGAAACGTGTGATCAGAGCTTTCACTTTCTCGATTACGTCCGCTCTTGCTTCGTCTTCGAGTTTTGCGCTTACAACAACAGCTAATTCATACTTGTTCATGCTTCTGCACCTCCTTATGGTCTCCGGCCCCCGGCTTCACTCCGGGAACAAGGATATTTGATTACTTATCGGAATAAATCCAAAAGTATGTCACGGTTA
>ERZ1643250.3566-NODE-3566-length-10575-cov-5.198574_pt1 | contig 10575 bp, 7 predicted proteins | sample MGYA00579262_ERZ1643250 | MGnify/ENA primary metagenome ERZ1643250 (study PRJEB29033, sample SAMEA4952265) | chicken gut metagenome | biome: Broiler Chicken; feature: Gastrointestinal Tract; material: Caecum | place: Ireland | collected 2018 | study: Broiler...
GTTTTACAAAAGAGGTTATTGTCGGTAAGTCTGGCAATAGCCTTTATTTTTTGCGTGATTATCGGCAGATTCTTCTATATTCAGGCCGTATGGGGTTCCGACCTCGTAATAATGGCCGCCGACCAGTGGAACAGGGAGGTGCCCGTAATCGCCGCCCGCGGAGAAATTTACGACCGCAACGGTATAGTGCTTGCCGGCAATGAAAATACTTACAGCGTGTTCGTTCGCCCCAACGCCGTCGTCGACAAAACTTTCTGCGCGACGGTGCTTGCGGGAATTTTCGGGCTGGACGTGAACGAGGTTCTGGCAAAAATATCTAAGACGGGCGTTTCGGAAGTGACGGTCGTACGGCATGCCTCGCACGAAGATATCGTCACAATGATTTCGTACGATATCGACGGCGTGTACTATGCGCGCGACAACACGCGCGAATATACTTACGGCGATGTTTTATGCCAGGTGCTCGGCTTTACTTCCGTCGACGGTACGGGGATTTCGGGGCTTGAAAAGTACTATAATTCCCTGCTTGCGGGCACAAACGGGGAGATTTTGTACAGCACCGACATCGTGGGCGTTGAGACGGAAGACCCTGCAATCGTATATTCTCCCGCAACCGACGGCTCCGGCATAATGCTTACGATAGACGCCGAAATTCAGCTTGCGGCGGAACAGGCAATGCGCGAGGTATATACTTCGAGCGGCGCAAAATCTGTATCGTGCATAGTGCTCGACCCGCAGAGTTTTGAAATTCTCGCGCTCGTGAACTATCCTTCGTACGATTTGAACGACGTCCCGCGCGACGATACCGAAACGCTCAATTCCCTCTCGCGCAACAAGGCGGTGGTCGATATCTACGAGCCAGGTTCGACTTTCAAGGTAATCACCGCCGCGGCAAACCTCGAAGAGTATCTGCAGGGCAACGCGTCCGCTTTCTCCCCGAGCTATGTTTTCAATTCCTCGCGCACCCGTTCGGTCGACGGCACGACGATAAAGTGCTGGTCTGACCACAGGAACGGAAAACATTCCAACCAGACTCTCGCGCAGGCGCTGAACAACAGCTGCAACCCCTGTTTTACCGATATTGCGCTGTCGCTCGGGACGGATACGTTTTACGAATATTTGTCGGCGTTCGGCTTCGGCAACGTTACAGGGCTCGACTTTTCGGGCGAGGCGGTGGGAATGCTGCTTCCGCAGTCAATGGTGCGCTTGTGCGACCTTGCGCGCATCGGGTTCGGGCAGACGATAGCTGTAACCCAGCTTCAGCTCGCCTGCGCCGTCGCGGCGGCGGTAAACGGCGGCAATTACTATGTTCCCCGCCTGCTCGACGGGGTAGTCTCTCCCGACGGAACGGTGGAGGAGATTGAAACGGTGCTTAAAACCGAAGTGATAAGCGAGCAGGCTTCGCGCATGCTTGCGCAGATGCTCGAAGGCGTCGTAACCGAGGGTAGCGGCAAGAATGCATACATCGAAGGTTATAAAGTGGGCGGCAAAACGGGCACCGCGCAGAAGTATGAGGACGGAAAGATTGCCGCGGGCAAATACGTCTCCTCGTTCGTCGGTTTTTTCCCTTCGGATAACCCCCGCTATCTCGCTCTCATAACCGTCGACGAGCCGCAGGGCACATACTACGGCAGCGCGGTTGCGGCGCCCGTGGCTAAAGAGATTTTTCAGGACATCATAACGATAAAAAACATACAGCCCTATGAATGACGGAGGACGATATGAGGCTTGAAACACTTGCAAAACTCCTCGGCGGAAGCGCCGTGGGCAATACTGACGTTGAAATAAGCGGGCTGTGCGCCGACAGCCGCAAAGTTAAAAAAGGCGACCTGTTTTTCTGTTACAAGGGTGAAAAATTCGATTCTCACAGCTGCGCGGCACAGGTTGCGGCTGTCGGCGCCGCGGCGCTCGTGTGCGAAAAAAAGCTCGGCTGTCCGCTTCCGCAGATAATCGTACCCGACGGCAGGGCGGCGGTGGCAAAAGCCGCCCGCGCATTTTACGGCGAGGCGGACAAAAAACTTAAGCTTGTGGCGGTGACGGGCACCAACGGAAAGACGACAACGACCTATATGCTCGATTCAATCTTCCGCACGGCGGGAAAAAAGTGCGCGATAATCGGCACGCTCGGCATTTCGTATGCGGGCAGGTTCATCGCGCCCGAACTCACCACACCCGACCCCGTCTATCTTCATTCGGTGTTCCGCGATATGGTGGACTGCGGAGTAGAGTACGTGTTTATGGAAGTTTCGGCGCACGCGCTCTACTTCGATAAGATTGCCGGGCTGAAATTCGAGGCGGGCATATTTACCAACTGCACGCAGGACCACCTCGATTTTTTTGCCGATATGAAGGAGTATGCCGCCGCGAAAAAGAGACTTTTCGAGGGCGGAAGGTGCCGCTTTTCAGTGCTCAACTCCGACGACGCCGCGGGCAGGGAGATTGCGCGGTTTGCGCCCTCTCCCGTAACGTACGGGCTCAAAAATCCCGCCGACGTGTTCGCCGTCGACGTCGAAGAGCGTATCACGGGCGTATCGTTTGTTTTAAATTTATTCGACGAATTGTATGAGATTAGGCTTAAAATGCCCGCGGTGCACAACGTTTACAACGCCATGGCGGCGGCGACCTGCGCAAAACTGCTCGGGATAAACATCGGCACCATTGCGGGCGGACTCTCGTCTTTGAAGAGCGTGCCCGGACGGCTGGAGTGCGCGGGCAGTTTTAACGGCGCACACATCTTCGTTGATTTTGCGCATACGCCCGACGGGCTCGAAAAGTCGTTGCAGTCGCTCAAAAAACTGTGCAAAGGCAGGCTGTACTGCCTCTTCGGCTGCGGCGGCAACAGGGACAGGAGCAAACGCCCGCTCATGGGCGCAATCGCGGCTAAATATGCCGACTTTCTTATAATCACCTCCGATAATCCGCGGTACGAGGACCCGTTCGACATAATCCGCGAGATAGAGGAGGGCGTAAGACCTTCGGGCAAGGCGTATATCACCGTTACCGACAGGGAGACCGCGACCGAATACGCCGTGCACCTTTTAAAGGAGGGCGACGTGCTTCTCGTTGCGGGCAAGGGCGGCGAAACTTATCAGGACGTGATGGGTATAAAACACAGCTATAATGACAATACGGTTATAAAAAATATCATCGGATAGGCTGGCTGAACGATAGATGAAAACGGCATCTGCCGCCGCGCTCGCGGCGTTTTTATTCTCGCTCCTTCTCTGTCTTCTGATAATGCCGCTTTTAAGGCGGCTCAAAGCGGGGCAGTACATTCTCGGGTACGTAAAGGAGCATAAAAACAAGAGCGGCACGCCCACTATGGGCGGGCTTGCCTTCGTGTGCGCGGCGGTGGTTGTGTGCCTCGTGTTCTGCGGCGTTACAAAGAGCAGGGTAAACTTAACGCTCGTAATCACCGCAGGCTTTTGCCTCGTGGGGTTTGCCGACGACTTTTTAAAGATATACAGGAAGGACAATCTCGGTTTAAAACCATACCAGAAAATAATTTTCCAGTTGGCAATCGCGGCGATAGCCGCCGTATACTGCTACATGAACGGGCTCACCTTTCTGAATATTCCGTTTACGTCGCTCAGAGTCGACATAAGCTGGGGCATAATTCCGCTCGTGCTCTTCGTTTTTCTCGCAACGGTAAACTGCGTCAACCTCACGGACGGGCTCGACGGACTTGCAGGCGGGACGACCGTTTCCTATCTGCTGTTCTTCGGGCTGCTTATCTTTTCGTCGGAGACCGACTTCGGCATAATGGCGTTTGTAATGTGCGGCGCGGTGGCGGCGTTCCTTGTTTTCAATACAAACCGCGCCTCCGTGTTTATGGGCGACACAGGTTCGCTCGCCCTCGGCAGTTTTATAAGCTGCGTATCGGTTTTCTCGGGAAACGCGCTCTATATTCCCGTAATCGGCATAATGTTCGTCGTTTCGGGAATATCCGTAATAGTCCAGGTAATATACTATAAACGGACAAGGCGCAGAATTTTTTTAATGGCGCCCGTCCATCATCATTTTCAGATGAAGGGCTATGCCGAAAGCAAGATTTCGTACGCGTATGCGGCGATAACCGCCGCCGTCGGCATGCTCTGTCTGAGTTTTGCGTGAGGTGGGCATTGTATTTCAAAAACCAGAAGTTTCTCGTTGCGGGAATGTCGAAGTCGGGCGAAAGTTCCGCCCGTTTTCTTTTAAGGCGGGGCGCCGACGTGTATCTCTACGACGACGTCGTGAGCGATAAAATTTTAAAGGTCGTCGAAGAGCTCTCCGCTCTAGGCGCGCACGCGGTGGAGGCAGACGGGCTGGAACGCGCGGTAAATATGTGCGACGTGCTCGTTTTAAGCCCGGGGATACCGATAGATAATTCCCTGCCCGTGTCGTTCAGGCGGCAGGGAAAATGTATAATCGGGGAGGAGGAGCTGGGCGCGCTCTATCTGCGCGCTACGGCGGTCGCCGTTACCGGTACGAACGGCAAAACAACGACCGTTTCCATGGTCAACGACATACTCCGCGCGGCGGGCAAAAATTCGGTGCTCTGCGGCAACGTCGGCAATCCGCTCGTCGGCGAGGTTGAAAATCTCGGCTTCGACGACTTCGCCGTGATAGAAATTTCATCCTTTCAGCTCGAAACGCTCTCCAGCCTGCGCCCGCACGTGGCGGTGATAACAAATATTACCGAAGACCACTTAAACAGGCACTACAACATGGAGAACTACATATTCCTCAAAAGTAAAATTCTGCGCAACCTGCGCGGGAGCGAATACGCCGTTTTAAACGCCGACGACAAAACTGTGAGCGCCTTTGCCGAAAAGATAAGGTGCAGGGTCATTTTCTTTTCCATGGAGCCGCGCTCTGACGGGGTGTGGTGCGAAAACGGCGCCGTTTACTGCGACGGCGAGAGGCTGTTTGCGGTGAACGATATGAAGGCGGGCGGAACGCACAACGTATATAACGCCCTCGCGGCGGTTGCGGTCGCAAAGGCTCTCGGCGTCGATTTAGCCGTCGCGGCAAAGGCGGTGTGCTCGTTCAGGGGCGTGCGCCACAGGATAGAAACTGTATGCGAACGCGGTGGCAAGACATACATAGACGACAGCAAGGGCACCAACGTCGACGCGGCGATAAAGGCGGTGGAGTGCATGCGCCGCGAAACGGTAATTCTTCTCGGCGGCAAGGATAAGGGTTATGAGTATTATCCCCTCTTCAAAAAGCTTAAAGAGAGCCGCGTCGTGCACGCCGTTTTGTACGGTGAAAACAGGTTCAGGCTGCTTGCCGGCGCGCAGGAGGCAGGTTTCGGCTCGTTCTCTCTCTGCGCCGACTTCGCTATGGCGGTAAAAATTGCCGACCATGTGGCAAAATCGGGGCAGAACGTGCTTTTAAGTCCCGCAAGTTCGAGCTTCGACGAGTTTTCGGGATACGAGGAGAGGGGCGACAGGTTCGCCGAGATGGTGAAGGGCGCCGATGAAAGCGTTTAAAATTTCGGCGCCCCGCAAAAGGGGCGGCGTCCGCGGGGATATTCCGCTGCTCGTCTGCGTATGCCTGATGGTCTGCTTCGGCTGTCTTATGATATATTCGGCGAGCAGTTACGTCGGAAAGGTACAGTACGGCGACAGTCTGTATTTCGTAAAAAAACAACTCATCGGCGCCGTGGCGGGCGGCGCCGTAATGGCGTTTTTCTGTTTCTTTCCGTACAGAAAGCTGTATAAATTCAGGTATGCCGCCGTGGTTATCGCGGCGGTGTTGCTCGTGCTCGTGTTTGTGCCCGGGGTTGGCGTTACCAACTACGGCGCGACCCGCTGGATAGGTTTCGGCTCTTTCACAATCCAGCCGTCGGAGGTCGCCAAATACGCCTTCGCGCTCTTTGCCGCGGCATATTTTGCAAAAAATTACAGAAAGGTTAAAACGGTGAGGGGCGTTTTACCCGTGCTCGCGGTGGGCGCTCTTTTCTGCGTACTCGTAATTCTGGAGCCTAATATGTCAATCACCATGTGCATAGGCATACTCATGCTCGCGCTCGTGTTTTTAAGCGGAACAAACCTAAAAACCTTTGCCGTTGTGCTCGTGCCGTGCGCGCTCGCCGTGCCCGCGCTCATTATTGCCGAGCCTTACAGGCTTGAGCGGCTCTCGGCGTTTCTCGACCCGTGGTCGTCGCCGCTCGACGAAGGGTACCAGCTCATACAGTCGCTGTATGCCCTCGGCAACGGCGGACTGTTCGGCGTGGGGCTATTCAATTCCACGCAGAAGTACCGCTTTCTGCCCTTTGCCGAAAGCGACTTCATTCTTTCGGTGATGGGAGAGGAGCTCGGCTTTTTAGGGCTTTGTGTATTTTTTGCCGCGTGCGCCTTTATAGTGTGGCGCGGTTTCCGCATTGCGCGGAGGTGTTCGGAGCCGTTCGGCTATCTGCTCGCGGCGGGCTTTACGCTCGTCTACGGAATACAGGTGGTGATAAACGCGCTCGTCGTGAGCGGCACAATTCCTCCGACGGGGCTTCCCCTGCCGCTCATATCGAGCGGGAATACTTCGCTCATAATAACCATGGCGTCAATGGGAGTGCTCTTCAATATTTCCCGTTCGGGCGGGGAGGCGCTGCCGCTTGCAAAAGAGGACGGAATGCCCGCCGTTAACAATAAAAATTCCGCCGCCGTATAATAAAATATCTGATAAACGCAGGCCGCGCGTGCATTGCGCGGCTTGCGGCGGCGGGCGCGCTTTTTTGTTCTGCCCGCCGGGATACGGGGCGCGCCGCGCGCTTTTATGCCACAGCGCGCGGCGCGCCCGATTTTACATACCCGGAGATAATATGGATAAGTATATCGTGAACGGAGGGAATAAGTTATACGGCGAAATAGGCGTGCAGACGGCAAAAAATTCCGTTCTGCCCATTCTCGCCGCCGCAGTGCTCACCGACGGCGAGGTGAGAATTTTAAACGCGCCGCATATTTCCGACGTTAAAAATATGGTCAGAATACTTGCCTGCCTCGGTTGCCGCGCCGTGTACGACGGGGAGGATATCGTTATTAATTCTTCGCCTGCCGACAGTTTTGAAATTCCTCGCGCGCTCGCGCACGAACTCCGCTCATCGGTGTTTTTGCTCGGGCCCGTCATTTCGCGCTTCGGCAGGGCTAAGATTGCGTATCCGGGAGGTTGCGACATAGGGCTCCGTCCCGTCGACCTGCATCTAAACGGCTTAAAGAGGCTGGGCGTAAAAATCAGGGAGAGCAACGGCTATATTCTGTGCAGTTGCGAAAAGCTCGTCGGCAACGAGATAATGCTCGACTGCCCGAGCGTGGGCGCGACCGAAAACATAATGCTCGCCGCGGTAAAGGCAGAGGGGGAAACGGTTATAAAAAACGCCGCCCGCGAACCCGAGATAGAAGATTTGCAAAAATTTCTCAATTCGATAGGCGGCAGAGTGCGCGGCGCGGGCAGCGGAACGATAGTCGTGGAGGGTGTAAACAGCCTTTCGGGCGGGCGGTTCCAGCCCATGGCCGACAGGATAGAGGCGGGCACATTTCTCATAGCCGCCGCCATGTGCGGGGGAGAGATATGCTTAAACGGCGTCAGCGCCGAAAATATAAGCTCGCTTTTACATAAACTTAGGGAAAACGGTTGCAAAATATATGCAAAAAATGATAAAATAATTTTAAAAAGAGAGGGCGGTCTCGTTTCCGTAAAATCTATTGAAACGCAGCCCTATCCCGGATTCCCTACCGACCTTCAGGCGCAGATGACTGCGCTGTGCTGCATCTGCCGCGGACAGTCGATAGTAACCGAAAACCTGTTCGAAACGCGCTTCAAATACGTTCCCGAACTCAGAAAGATGGGCGCCGACATCACCGTCGTCGACAGGAACGCCTTTGTGCGCGGCGTCGAAAAGTTCAACGGTGCGACGGTCGTCGCGTGCGATTTGCGCGGCGGCGCGGCTCTCGTGCTTGCGGCGCTCTCCGCCGAAGGAAGGAGCGAAGTTCTTGACCTTTCGCATATCGACAGGGGCTACGGCATGTTCGAATACAAGCTCCGCGCGCTCGGCGCGGATATCGTGCGGATGGCAGTTTAGAACGCGTTGGTACCGGCTTCGGAAAACCGTAACATTCCCGCATAAGTTCGGGTAAACGGAGATAAAATGAAGTACATAAGAAAAGCTATCGCCCTCGTGCTCATCGCGGTGTTCATCGCCGCGGTTGCGATAGGGCTGAGCGTGATATTTGCCGTGCGCAACGTGAACGTCTTCACGGTCGATTACGCGACGGAGAGCGACTGCGACGGTACCGATGAATTTTCAGAGGCGGTTGCCTCAGTAAAGGCGGGGCTTTCCGACTTCGAGGGCAAAACGATAACTTCGGTGCGCGACGACGATATTGCCGCCGTCGTGAATGCGAGCGGTTATGCCGAGTTTGTTTCTGCGGAGAGAGTTTATCCCTGCACGATAAACGTCACAGTCAGGGAGAGGGTGGAAGTTTTTGCCGTTCCCGCTGACGACGGTTCTTATTATACCATGCTCGACGGCAACTGCAGCGCCATTTCGACGAAGCAATCCAACGCAAACAATATCGACGGTTCCCCGAACGTCGTTCTCTTTGGCGTTCCCGCCGAAGATTATACGCTCGTAACCTCGCTCTGCAACACAATGGCGCAAAAATATCTTTCTGTCCGCGCATTTGCCGAGAGTATCTCGGTGACTTCCGACGCAATGCTCGGCGAGAGCCTTTTAATAAAGCTCCGCTGCGGCGTTACCATGGAGATACGCGAGTATAAAGAGCGCGCGGAGGAAAAGGCCGAAAGGTTGTTTTCGGCATTCGATTCCATGGCCGACTATTTGAAGCTCGGCGGAACCATGTACTGCATGGACACCGAATCGGGCGCGCTGCGCGTGGTTCTTCCCGACGGTACGGTTGAATGAATAAATAATTTTTCTTTGGTTTAAACGGGCGCATGCGGCTGCATGCGCCCGTTTTTTTAAAAAAACATAAAAAAATGCGGTATTTGCGGCATATCCCCGCCCCAAACTTTACTTTTTTAAATTATTTTCTTGACTTTTGCGCGACCTTATTATATAATCGATATATAGTGGCATAAGAAAAAATTACGCAAATAAGATTAACGGAGTTGCTATGCTCAACAAAAGCGTCGCTGTCGTCGACGTGCGCTCTTCCGAAATTACGGCGGTCGTCGCCGAGAGGGGAGTGAACGGAACGTTCGTAATAAAAAGTAAATTTTCTTCGGGATACGACGGCTATGCCGAAGGTCAGCTCATTGACGTGCGCAGTTTTTCAGACGCGCTCCGTTTTGTTGTAAAGAGCACGCTAAACGCCTGCGGCGACAAGGTCAGGGCGCTCTATGTGGGCGTTCCCGGCGAATTCACCAACGTCGTCGTCACCGATAACGTGATTAGTTTTTCTTCAATGAAAAAAGTGGGCTCCTCCGACGTGAAGGCGCTCGGTGCAAGTTCCGTCCCGCCGCAGAAGAAGGGGTGGAGGCTCGTCCGCTCGGGCTGTCTTTACTACGTTCTCTCCGATATGCGCAGGGTGGTTGAGCCCGTCGGCATGCTCACCGACAGTCTGCGCGGCAGGTTGTGCCATTATCTCTGTTCTTCGGCGTTCTGCGAATGTGTGGAAAACGCTTTGGAGCAGTTTGGCGGAATAACAAAAATTAATTTTATTCCCTCCGTCCATGCGGAGGCAATGTATCTCGTTCCGCCCGAAAAGAGGGACGAGTATGCAGTGCTGTTCGATTTCGGATTTATCTCCTCGACATACAGCGTAATCTGCGGCAACGGCGTCGTTTTCAGCGAAAGTTTTTCGCTCGGAATTGGTCATCTCGCGCTCTATCTCATGGAGACGCTCGACGTCCCCTACGACGTGGCTCTCTCCATGCTCGGCAAGGTCAATTTAAACGCCAGAGAGGGCGCGGCGGCCATGGTCGAACAGCAGGGCGGCGATGGCAAAACGTACCGTTTCCCCGCGTCGGAACTCAAAGAAAAGCTTCGCGAAGGGCTCGACGGCATCTGCGAGGCGATAGAGGAGTGCGGCAGGGGCTTTACCGAAAAGAATACCGATTATAAAACTTTATATATGACGGGCGAAAGCGCGCTTTCGCTGCGCGGGGCGGCCGACCACATAAGCGGCAGGCTCGTGCGCACGGTGAGCGTAATATCCCCGCAGATTCCTTATTACGACAAGCCGCAGTTCAGTTCGCTTTTCAGCCTTCTGGACACGGCGCTCAAAGACAAAGAAAACAGTTCTTTTTTAAGATTTTTCAAATAACGGCTCAAAACGGCCGTCAATGTACAACGGAGGTTGAAAATGTTCAGCGACAATTTTAACGCTAACGACACAGTCAGCAACATCGCGGGCCGCGCAAAAATTAAGGTAATCGGCGTCGGCGGCGCGGGCAATAACGCCGTAAACAGAATGCTCGAAGCGGGCATTATGTGCGCGGAATATTACGTGGTAAATACCGACAGTCAGATACTTGCGCTTTCGCCCTGCGAAAATAAAATTCAGATAGGCGGCGCGCTCACGAAGGGACTCGGCGCTGGCGCCGAACCCGACGTGGGCAGAATGGCGGCGGAAGAGA
>ERZ1643250.3568-NODE-3568-length-10566-cov-11.050043_pt1 | contig 10566 bp, 10 predicted proteins | sample MGYA00579262_ERZ1643250 | MGnify/ENA primary metagenome ERZ1643250 (study PRJEB29033, sample SAMEA4952265) | chicken gut metagenome | biome: Broiler Chicken; feature: Gastrointestinal Tract; material: Caecum | place: Ireland | collected 2018 | study: Broiler...
CTTTCCCAAGAATTTCCGGTCTGGATAAAACTGTTGCCGGCAATCGTATATTTTTGCAAGACAGTCAGAGTATCATTGTCTGTTATCACGAAACTGATCGTAGTTGTTCCGATATCGATTCCGATGCTTTTCATTTGAGGCACCTCTTTTGTATGTTATAGTTTACTTGCTATATACATTTTAAGACGAATGGGTCGTTATGAAAATAAGAATTTACAATTACAGTTCAATTATCAGGATTTGACAATGCCGAATTGTTGGAATTTACAGCGTAAGAGCATATTTCCTATACAAATAAAAATAGATGTGCTAGACTCTATAATAACAAAAATAATCATGGAGGTATTAATAATGTGCCAGATAGCGATAAGTATACCAGATGAAGTTCTTTTTGATACAAAAATGAGCAGGGAAGAAGCAAATCATTTTGCAAGATGTGCGGTAGCAGTGGGATACTATACGCAGAGTGGCGTATCCATTGGTTATTGTGCCCAGATTGCAGGTATGACAGAAGAAGAGTTTATAAAATATCTTGGAAAAAATCATATATCTATCTTTAAGTATGACAATAAGGAAGAGTTTCTGGAGGAATTGAATAATGCGTAAAGTGATTGTGAACTCAACGCCATTGATTGTACTTTGCAGTATAGGACGTTTGGAAATTCTTCAAAAAATGTACGCAGAAATAACGATACCTGCTGCGGTTTACCGTGAGGTAACTGAAAAGGAAGATATCTAGGAATTCCTGTAACCGGAACACTGGGAGTTCTTATAAAAGCAAAACAGCAAGGCTTTATAAATGAGATTCGCCCGATTATTTCTGAATTAAAGGCAAATGGATTTTATGTAAGCCAACAGGTTGAAGAGTTGGTCTTAAAATATGCAGGTGAAATGTAAGCAGCGACGCAGATCTTCACAAGGACAGGAGGAGAGACATGTCAATAGCAGTATACATAAGAAAAGAATATTTCCGTGCTGTCACGATCAAAGATAAGAGTGCACACATACTGGAATTTCAATACCGCCCGCAGACAGTCGATGTCTTTGAAGAGGGGTATCAGGTATTTCACATGGAATATATTCTTGAGAGTAAAACAAAAGCAGAGATCATAGAATACTATCTTACAGACTTTGCTCTGCGGGGCAAAGGATACGGGACCGTGTGCATGAATGAGATAACGGATCAGCTTGCTAAGAAAGGTGTTACGCTGATCACCGCGCCCACAGGCTATGAACTGGCGCCGCTGGGTTATACCGGCCCGGACCAGTATCATGAACTGATGGCGGGTTTCTATGAGAAAGTCGGATTTTCCATCAGCGGAGACGGAGATATCGCGATGAAGATCCTGGAAGAATAATAATTCTGTATAATCTGCACAATTTTCTTGTGTAAAATTAGTCAATATTTCTGAGTTGACTATTTGAAGAAAATTTGTATATACTAAGTACGTAAATCGAATACGTCAGATAGTGTGTTACTGAATGTCAGGCATAAACTATCCTTTTTAAGCTACAATATAAGCAGACAAAAGGATTCAGTTTATGCCTTTTCTGCGTGTAAGCCACAAGTACCAGCGCAACATGACGGATTCGGAAATGAGAGTTCAAGGAGGAAACAAGATGAAAGACAAGATTTTCGGAGTATTGCAGAGAGTCGGACGAAGCTTCATGCTTCCGATCGCAATCCTCCCCGTAGCAGGACTTCTGCTCGGAATTGGAAGTTCATTTACCAATGCTACTATGATCGAGACCTATGGCCTCGAGAGTATTCTGGGGGAGGGAACGATCCTGAACGCACTCCTTACGATCATGAGCAGTGCGGGAAATGTAATTTTTGACAATCTTCCGCTGATCTTTGCGGTGGGTGTGGCTATCGGTATGGCGAAAAAGGAGAAAGAAGTTGCAGCGCTTGCGGCGATGATTTCGTTCTTTGTTATGCATATCTGTATCAATGCGATGCTGGAAATCCGGGGAGATATCCTTGCGGACGGTACGATCGCAGAACACGTGCTGGACGGTACGATCACCAGTGTGTGCGGCATTCAGTCGCTGCAGATGGGGGTGTTCGGAGGTATTATAGTCGGACTTGGTGTTGCGGCGCTGCACAACAGGTTCTATAAGATCCAGCTGCCTAACGCGCTGTCATTCTTCGGCGGATCAAGATTTGTGCCGATCATATCTACGATCACTTATGTGGGTGTAGGTATCGTAATGTATTTTGTATGGCCTTTTGTACAGGACGGAATCTATGCTTTGGGCGGACTTGTCACAGGAACAGGCTACTTCGGAACGCTGATCTTCGGTATTATCAAGCGTGCGCTGATCCCGTTCGGACTGCACCATGTATTCTATCTCCCCTTCTGGCAGACGGCGGTGGGCGGTACGATGGAAGTGGCCGGTCAGGTTGTTCAGGGCGGACAGAATATCTTCTTTGCACAGCTTGCTGATCCGAATACAGTACACTTTAGCGCGGACGCGACAAGATATTTCTCCGGTGAGTTCATTTTTATGATCTTCGGACTTCCGGGTGCGGCTCTTGCAATGTACCGCTGCGCGAAACCTGAGAAGAAGAAACAGGCCGGAGGACTTCTTCTTTCAGCAGCACTGGCATCTATGATGACAGGTATCACAGAACCTATCGAGTTCTCCTTCCTGTTCGTTGCACCGATGCTGTTTGTTGTACAGGTGATCCTGGCAGGTGCTGCCTACATGATAGCCCATATTCTTAATATTGCAGTGGGACTTACGTTCTCCGGCGGTTTTCTGGACCTGCTCCTGTTCGGTATCCTTCAGGGCAATGACAAGACAAGCTGGCTGCTCATCATTCCGGTGGGAATCATCTATTTCTGCCTGTACTATTTCATCTTCAAGTTCCTGATCCTGAAGTTCAACCTGAAGACTCCAGGAAGGGAAGATGACGATGAGGAGACGAAACTCTACACGAAAGCTGATTATCGTGCAAAACAGGGCGGGGGCGCAGACGGAAACGGTGCTCCGGCAGCCGGAGATGAGAAGAGTGTACTGATCACACGCGGACTTGGCGGAAAGAAAAATATTTCAGATGTTGACTGCTGTGCGACGAGACTCCGCTGTACAGTAGTGAAGCCGGAACTGGTCAGTGAAAGCATCCTGAAAGCCACATCTCCATCGGGAATCATCCGAAAGGGACAGGGCATACAGATCATTTACGGACCATCGGTGGCAGTGATCAAATCCAACCTTGAGGATTATCTGGAAACCGCTCCGAATGAAGAATATATTCCGGACAATGAGATTGGAAATACAGATGCATCAGGTGAAGGTGATGCTGCTGCAGCGGACAACGGCGGGGGGCAGGCGGATAAAGCGTCAGGAAATACGCCAGCCGGCAGCGGACAGGTGAAAAAAGTCCTCTGCTCACCGGTCAGCGGGGAGGCGGCACCGATCACAGATGCATCTGACGAAGCCTTTGCAGGAAAGATGATGGGTGACGGATATATTGTAAGACCGTCAGAAGGTATGGCATATGCACCGGAAGACGCGACCGTATCGTTTGTATTCCCCTCGAAACACGCGGTAGGACTGCTCGGCGGTGATGGTGTAGAGTACCTGATCCATATCGGCGTTGACACGGTTAACTTAAACGGAGAAGGATTCGAGGCGTTCGTAAAAGACGGCGACAGTGTGAAAAAGGGTGACAAGCTGATCGGTTTTGATATAGAATATATAAAGGAACACGCGAAGTCGGACGAGTGTATTATCGTATTTACCAGCCTTCAGGAAGGTGAAGAAGTCCGGCTTGCAAAAGAAGGACCGGTAAATGCTCTTGATGAGGCGGCGGAGATTATTTCTTTTTAAGAGAGTTACTGAGCGGAAAGGTTATGAGAGGGTATGTATCGAATCATAAAGGTGCTGAACAACAACGGAATTCTTGTGTATCATAATGAGACGGGAAGGGAACTGATCCTGATGGGGAACGGGATCGGATTCGGAAAGAAGCCGACACAGCAGATTGAAAGCGTGCCCGGAGCGAAAGTATATTCTCTTGTCACAAGACGGAAACAGCAGTCAGTGCTCAAGGTTGTCAATGGTATACATCCCAGCTTTATCGAAGCGTCCGGACGTATCATAGAAGAGGCGGAAAAGGTCTTTAAAGAAGTGAATCACGAGATACTTCTTCCAATGGCTGACCATATTGCTCTTGCGGCAAAACGTGCAAAAGAAAACCGGCAGATCCCCAATCCGTTTACCCCGGATATCCGGGTGCTTTTTTCCAAGGAATATGCAGTTGCGATGCGCGGCCGGGATATCATCAAAGAGATGACGGGATACGCGATATCGGATGACGAGGTGGGATTTCTTACGCTCCATATCCATGCCGGACTGTCAGATGAGCAGGTGTCCGTGGCGCTGGATACGACGCGGATCATCAATGAAGGGATCCGGATGATCGAGCATGAATTCCGGCAGAAGTTTTCCGAAGATTCTCTGGCATATACCCGACTGATGAGCCATCTTTATTATATGGTGGCACGCGCGAGGAACGGAGAATCTACCAATGTGGACTTCAATGATTTCATTTTCAGCAATTATCCTGAGACGGGGCGTGTTGCAGAGAAAGTGTGCACCTATATGAGCGAGACCCTGAAAATGCCAGTGGGAAAGGAAGAAATCGGATTTCTCGCGATCCATATCCAGAGAGTAATCTCGCCTGAGACATTGTAGAATAAAGAGAATCTTGTTATACTGATCGGTGTATGGCGGAGTTTTGTCCGCTGTGCACCGATCAGTCTGTTCAAGGAGGGCTTATGTATAAAATACTTATCGTGGAAGACGACCTGCCCATGGCGCAGGCGATACAAAAAGAAATGAAGATGTGGGGCAACGAGGCGGAATATGTGCAGGATTTCCAGAATGTACTGACAACATTCACAGCATATGATCCGCATCTGGTGCTCATGGATATCACCCTGCCGTTTTATAACGGCTATCACTGGTGCGGCGAGATCCGGAAGATCTCCAATGTGCCGATCATATTTATTTCTTCGGCGGCGGATAATATGAATATCATCATGGCGGTCAATATGGGCGGGGACGATTTTGTGGCAAAGCCCTTTGATCTAAATGTGCTGACGGCGAAAGTACAGGCTTTGCTCAGAAGGACCTATGATCTGGCGGGAAAGATCCCTGTCCTGGAACACAGAGGGGCGATCCTGAATCTGTATGATACGTCGCTTACCTATGAAGGGAAGAAGATCGATCTGACGAAAAATGAGTTCCGTATCTTGCAGACTCTAATGGAGAATAAGGGGCGGCTGGTGAGCAGGGATACGCTTATGACAAAATTGTGGGAGACGGATAATTATATTGAAGAAAATACACTGACGGTCAATATTGCACGATTGAGAAAGAAGCTTGAGAAAGCCGGGCTTACGGATTTTATCACGACTAAGGTGGGCGAAGGCTATATCATCACACAGGATGCAGAGGGGAGATGAGAGAATGAAGCGCTTTTTCAGATATCTCTATGACTGCCGGTACGTGTGGCTGTGGGTGATGATAAGCGGAGCAATATTTGCAGGTGTATTTGCCCTATATGGGATCCGGATGGAGGCGGTGTGGTACCCGCTTCTTTTATCTGCATTGTCCGGTCTGGTTTTTCTGATGCTGGGATTTTTAAGATACAGACGGAAGCATATGGAGCTTGAACGGCTGCAGCCCGGGGCTGCGCCGTGTGCAGAGTATCTTCCCCGGGCGGACAGCCTGACGGAGAGCGACTATCAGGCGCTTGTGCTCCGGGAAGAGGAGGCGAACCGCGCGAGAAAAGAAGAGTGGGACAGTGCCAGGAACGATATGAATGATTATTATGCCGTGTGGGTACACCAGATCAAGGCGCCGATCGCTGTTATGCGTGTCATACTCCAGCAGGAGGATACCCAGGAGAACAGAGAGCTGTCGGCAGAATTATTCCGCATTGAGCAGTATGCCGAGATGGCGCTTTACTACATTCGACTCGGCGAGGGGGCTTCCGATCTGGTCATTCAGGAGTATGAGCTGGACGATATCATCCGGAAGGCGGTGCGGAAGTATGCCGGACAGTTTATCCGCAGGAAGATACGGCTTGTATACGCTGGTACGGACGAACGCGTGGTGACAGACGAGAAATGGCTATCCTTTATCATTGAACAGCTCCTGTCCAATGCGGTGAAATATACTCCGGAAGGAGGAAATGTCACGATATCAGTGGATGATAAGAAACAGCTTTCTGTCACGGACACGGGAATCGGTATTTCACCGGAAGACCTTCCGCGGATCTTTGAGAAGGGCTATACCGGGTATAACGGGCGTCTGGACAAGAAGTCTACCGGGATCGGACTGTATCTGTGCAGGACTGCAGCGGATAAGCTCGGGCACAGGCTGCTGGCGCAGTCGGAACCGGGAAAGGGCAGCAGGTTTATCGTTGACCTGAAGACGTATTCACTGCAGGCGGAGTAGGCGGCGCTCCCTGCATGCGTGAGCTAGTACAGTGAATAACAAATAATCAGCCATATCACTTGCCTGATTTTTCATCTGCGGCGTTGTCGTCAATCGACGTAGCCACCGCTACGCCTCATTCCTCCGCCTTGCATATGAAGAAATCATTCTGCGTGATATAGCTATTCATTTATTTTTCACTGTACTAGTGTGACAATAGTGTCACATGGACCGGTTGGAATGTCACAGGATTCGATGTCGGCATTCCGGCCGGTTTTGTTATACTGAGTCCAGAAAACATGAAGGAGGTCAGTTTCATGACTGTTTTGGAAGTAAAAAACTTGAAGAAAATATACCGTACCCGGTTTGGAGGGACTCAGGTGCAGGCTCTCTCCTGTGTGAATTTTTCTGTGGAGGAGGGGGAATATGTGGCGATTATGGGGGAGAGCGGGAGCGGTAAGACAACGCTCCTGAACATGCTGGCGGTTCTGGATAAGCCGACGGAAGGTGAAGTCTGTCTGGACGGGAAGCCGCTTTCGGGGATAAAAGATAAGAATATCTCCGAGTTCAGGCGGGACAATCTGGGATTTGTATTTCAGGAATTCAATCTTCTCGATACATTTAACGTAAAGGATAATATTCTCCTGCCGCTTGTACTCAAAGGCGAGACATACAAGGAGATGACGAAGAAGCTTATGCCGATCACCAAAGAGCTGGGGATCACACCTTTACTGGAAAAGTACCCATATGAGATCTCCGGAGGACAGAAACAGAGAGTGGCGGCTGCAAGGGCGCTGATCACAGATCCGAGGATCATTCTTGCCGATGAGCCTACAGGGGCGCTGGACTCCAGGTCAACAGATGAGCTTCTGGCATTATTTGCAAAGATCAACCAGAAAGGACAGACGATCCTTATGGTGACCCACTCGGTCAAAGCTGCGAGCAAAGCGGGACGGGTCCTTTTTATCCGTGACGGAGAAGTATACCATCAGGTCTACAGAGGAAATATGTCGGATGAACAGCTCTATCAGAAGATCTCTGACACACTCACGATACTGGCGACAGGCGGTGACAGACGATGAAGGGCGGATTCTATATCAGACTGGCAAAAGACGGGATCGTGAAGAACAGGAAACTATACTTTCCGTATATCCTCACCTGCATCTGCATGATCATGATGTTCTACATTATTTACTATCTCGGATTCTCCGCCGATTTTACGTCGGTGCGGGGTGGAGATATGCTGCAGTCCTTCCTCATGATAGGGGTGTTTATCATCGCGATTTTTGCCCTGATCTTTCTCTTCTATACGAATTCGTTTCTGATCCGCAGAAGACAGAAAGAGTTCGGACTTTACAACATCCTCGGAATGGGCAAACGCAATCTGGTCAAGATCCTCGTGTGGGAGAACATACTGACGGCTGTGATATCCATAGCTGCGGGGCTTATCCTGGGTATCCTTTTCTCCAAGCTGGCGGAACTTGCCGCCCTGCGTATTCTGGGCGGTGCGACAGGATTTGCCATCCATGTGGAGCTAAAACCTGTCATAGCTACGGCGGGTCTCTTTCTCGTACTTTACTTTCTGATCATGCTACGGATGATATTTTATATTTTCCGGCTGCGTCCGGTAGAAATGTTAAAGAGCGAGAATGTAGGCGAGAAACCGCCAAAAGCAAACTGGATCCTGGCGGTCATCGGCGCTCTGCTTCTGGCGGGAGCATACTATCTGGCGGTGGCGGTCATTGATCTGATGTCGGCGCTCCTTATGTTCCTCGTAGCGGTAGTCATGGTCATCATTGCCACATATCTGCTGTTTATCTCGGGATCTGTGGCGCTTTGCAAACTGCTCCAGAAGAATAAGAAATATTATTATAAAACAAAACATTTTGTCTCTCTTTCATCTATGGTCTACCGGATGAAGCGCAACGGTGCGGGGCTTGCATCGATCTGTATCCTGTCTACTATGATGCTTGTCACGCTGTCGTCCACAGTGTGCCTCTACGCCCAGACAGAGGACGGCATACAGAAGAGATATCCCCATGACATTACGATGGAACTCAGATCTGACGACTACAGTGAGACAGAGCCGTACAAAGCAGTCGTAGATGAAGTGCTGGCCGAATACGGTGAAAGTGCGGAGAATATCGAGGACTTCCACATCTACAGTATGGCGGGATTCCAGCTGCGGGATGAGTTCACGCTGAGCGCGGGAGGACTAGCTGAGACGGGAACAGGCGACGTGGAATCTATCCGGAGCGTCTACATGATCAGCCTTGAGGACTACAACCGACTCTCCGGTGAAAGTGCAGAGCTTTCGGACGGCGAACTTCTGCTCTATCCGTTCAAGGCGGTGTATGATTATGATACACTGTCGATCACCGGCTGCGGATCGTGGGATGTAAAGATTCTGGATAAGCAGCCGTTTCCTGTGGGAACCGCTCAGGTAAATGTAATGGGAGCGTACTTTATTGTCGTGAAAGACATGTCTGTGATCCGTCAGATCGAGGAGTACAGAAATTCACTTGCAAAGGAAGACGAGAGTATAGCGGTCGCCTATATAGAAGAGAGCTATGGATTTGACCTGAACTGCAAAGATGAGAAACAGATCGACATCTATAATACGATCCTGGAACGGATCGGCGCACTGACCGCTTCGGATGGAGTGGGAGCGGACGGGGTACAGATGACCGTGGATTATCCTCACTATTATATTGATTCCAAGGCGGGCGGAAGAGCGGATACCATAGCTATTAACGGCGGGCTTTTCTTTCTGGGCGTGATGCTGGGGGCAGTGTTCCTTTTTGGTACGATACTCATCATGTATTACAAACAGATTTCGGAAGGATATGAAGATCAGGATCGTTTTGATATCCTGATGAAAGTAGGCATGACCCGGAAGGAAGTAAAGCAGAGCATTAACTCGCAGGTACTGACCGTGTTCTTCCTGCCGCTTGTCATGGCCGGGATCCATCTGGCATTTGCATTCCCGCTGATATCCAAGATACTGCTCCTGATATGGGCAGCCGAAGAGAGCCTGCTCATTATCGTGACTGCCTGCTGCTATCTTGTATTTGCCCTGTTCTATGTGATCGTGTATGTGATCACTTCGAAAGGGTACTACACAATTGTCAGTGGGAAAGAAAAAAGATAGAAAATTTTACAAAAATATCCTTAGAATACTGTTCAATTTGTGCATAATGATGATATAATCTAACTGTGAATAAAACACTGGGGGCCGGGCATCAGCTGCGGATTCCCGGTACGATAAATATAGCGCTCTTGCAGCGCTTCGCAGAGAGGAGTGACACATATGATGCAGCATACGATCATCACGATCGGCAGACAGTTTGGAAGCGGAGGACACGAGATCGGAAATAAACTGGCGGAGAGGCTTGATATTCCGCTGTATGACCACAATCTGATCCGCATGGCGGCACAGGAGCTGCGCATCAGCAATGAAGATGCGACAAAGGTAGATGAGACAATCCTGGGGAGATTCCTTTCAGCTTATGCATCAAGCAGTCTGGAGTATCGCGTATTTATGAACAGTGATGAATCAGGAAAAACGCTGACAGACCGGGTATATGAGAGGCAGTCAGCGATCATCCGTAAACTTGCGGAGGAAGGACCGGGAATCTTCGTAGGAAGATGCGCAGACTATGTTCTCGGAGATTATACGAACTGTATCAATACATTTATTTATGCATATAAAGAAGACCGGATCCGCCGGATCATGAAGCTCTATAAACTGGATGAAAAGCAGGCAGCCGACAAGATCAGGAAGACAGACCGCGACAGGAAAAATTATTATGAAGCGCGCACGAAAAGAGAGTGGGGAGGCATTGATGCAAACAGCATGATGTTCAATGCGAGCCTGCTTGGAATCGACGGAGTGGTAGATGCGCTGGAAGCAATCTACCGGAAGTGGGAGACGCGCGAGTGACAGATGAGGAGTAAAAAAGGAGAGACAGGAAAATGTACGTGTAAGATTTTCCTGCCTCTCCTTTTTAGTGCGTCCCCAGTTCAGCTGAGCCATTCGTAAAGCCGCACTTCGTGCTTGTTGTGTGTCGACAGTTCAGCCGCGCCATTCGCAAAGCCGCACTTCGTGCTTAC
>ERZ1643250.3569-NODE-3569-length-10564-cov-7.317823_pt1 | contig 10564 bp, 10 predicted proteins | sample MGYA00579262_ERZ1643250 | MGnify/ENA primary metagenome ERZ1643250 (study PRJEB29033, sample SAMEA4952265) | chicken gut metagenome | biome: Broiler Chicken; feature: Gastrointestinal Tract; material: Caecum | place: Ireland | collected 2018 | study: Broiler...
GCAACATTATTTTAACAAAACTAAAGACTTTTCGTTAGAAATTTGGTACAATAAATATGATAGGTGATCAAAATGACTTATTATGAAATGCAGCCATTACATCCAATTATGGAAAGTATTAAAAAGATAAATTCCCAAAGTGTATTTTTAGCATCAATGAATGAAGTGATAAAAAGTGATGAATCTCATCCTTTATTAGGAACTTATGCCTTAGCAACTTGTTTTTGCCTAATCATTTATGATGAAAAAGACACATATTTAATACATACAATAAATGATTATGAAGTAAAGGTGAATAGCATAATAGAAAGTTTAGGAAAAAACAAAAAATGTATATTAATTCCAGGACTATATACAGAAATGACAAAGATAGCAGAAGTCTCCTTATTTTTAAAAAGAATAGAACCACATATGGAAATACAAGTATTAAATTTAAGTGAATTTATAAATGATGATTATGAAAGCATAGAATTTCTATATGATACTGAAAATAAAGAATTTATTAAACCAAATTTTAATGAATTATTAGGAAAGGGAAGATAAAAATGGAAGAAATAAGTATGTTAGAAAGATATGGCGAAAACTTAACTGAAAAAGAATATATTACTGATCCTGCTATAGGTAGAGACAGTGAAATTAAACAAGTAATATTAACTTTACTTACCCCTGAAAAAAGTGCTCTTTTAGTTGGTAAACCAGGAATAGGTAAAACAGCGATAGTAGAAGGCCTAGCATATCGTATTATTAAAGGGTATGTACCAGATGTTTTATTAAATTATCAAATTATCAAAATTAATATTTCTAGTTTGCTAGGGAATGCCACTAGTAATGGTGAATCAGAAAGTAGAATTGATTTATTAGTAAGAGAACTTGCAACAAGAACTGACACAATTGTTTTTATCGATGAAACTCATTTATTAGTAAATAAAGATGGAGGAATGGACTTTGCTAATATGTTAAAAGCAGGTCTAGATAGAGGAACAATCAAAATGATTGGAGCAACAACTACGGAAGAATATGAACACTATATATTAAGAGATAGAGCTTTCTTAAGAAGATTCCAGAAGATAGAAGTACTAGAAACAGATAAAGATACAACTGTCCAAATCTTAATGGGTACTTTACCAAAAATAGAGGCGACTACGGGAGTAAAATGTGAATATACAGATTTTGTAAAAGAAAAGTTAATGCGCTTTATCGTAGAAATGACTGATGAATATAAAAGAGTATATGAAATAGCATCCCGATATCCAGATATTTGTTTAACTATAGTATCAAGTGCTTTTACCTTTGCATTATATGATAACAAAAAAACGGTAACACTAAAACATTTTTATAAAGCCATATGTAATGCCAAAAATATATATGAAGATGCTAAACTTAAAGAAATAGAACGCTTTAAAATAGAATTTGCTGACATGATCAAAGAAGAAGGAGTTGATTTAAATGAAACAAATTAAAACTTTTCAAATAGGCTGTGGAAAAATGAGCAAGTACATCATGAATTATATTTATGATTTAGGAGGTACTATAGTAGGTGCAGTAGACCACAATACTAACAAGATAGGTAAAGATATTGGCGATATTATGGAATCTGATAAAAAAGGAATAAAAATTGAAGACGTTAAAAAGTTAGACGAACTTCTTAAATTAACAAAACCAGATATTGCCGTTATTACGACAATGAGCTATTTAAATGATATAGAAGAAGAATTAAGAACATGCATAACAAATGGTGTAAATGTAATTACTACTGCTGAAGAGTGTTTCTATGCCGAAAGTTCTAATCCAACTCTTTTTAAAGAAATGGACATTTTAGCTAAGTCATATAATGTTACTGTTACAGGATGTGGATATCAAGATATTTTCTGGGGAAGTCTAATTACCACTATCGCGGCATCAACTCACAATATAACCAAAATAAAAGGAAGTAGTTCTTACAATGTCGAAGATTATGGTATTGCTCTAGCTAAAGCTCATGGTGCAGGCCTAACCCTTGAAGAATTTGAAAAAGAAATTGCCTCTTTAGATAACATAAGTCCTGAGGAAAGAAAAAAACTAATCGAAAATCGAGAATTTAATGCTTCCTATATGTGGAATGCTGCTAGTTGGTTAGCTAAAAAGTTAAATTTAACTCCAGTAAGTATTGCTCAAAAATGTGTACCAACAACAGGTGAAGAAGATATACATAGTAATACCCTAAATATGGAGATAAAAAAGGGAGATGCTACAGGAATGAGTGCTATAACCACATTAGAAACCAAAGAAGGAATAACTATTGAAGCAGAATGTATTGGCAAAGTATATAGTGCTGAAGATTTTGATAAAAATGAATGGACAATATATGGTGAACCAGATACAACCGTTACAATAAATAAACCTGATACAGTAAAATTAACCTGTGCCGATATAGCAAATAGAATTCCTGATGTAATAAATGCTCAACCAGGATTTATTCCTACCTGTGATATAAGTGAGGCAACATATAAGATAAAATACTAAAGATGCAAATTAATTGCATTTTTTGATTACTTATAATAATATTCTTTTATTAATACAAAAAATAATCACAATATATCACCTAAGTCTTTACTAGCACTTATCCTAATGTAACAAATATCTTAAAATCAATTATAAAGTCTTGCAATGATAAAAACAAACTTATATAATTAATGCAAGGAGAGAAGTACAATGAATGAATTAAAAGAAATATTAGATTATAATTTTACACTAGAAGATTTAAAGAAACACTGCAGAAAGTTAGGAATAACACCACCATCTCGCAAATTAGACGTAATGAATGCTATAATTGAGTTTTACAGCCAACCTAGATGGCTAGAGGAATACTATAAAAGTTTAAGTGGCTATGAACTAGAATACACCAATCTTTTAGTACAACAAAATTTTCACCCAATTGAAGAAGAAGTAGAAAAACTAAAAGAAAAGTATAATATTAAAGAAGAACATTATTATTATTATAGTAAAAAATCTGACACTCTAAAATATAGTATTTTTGGTTATATTCCTGAAGAGTTCCAAAAAACTTTATTAAAATTAGTGCCACCAATTAAAGTTGAGTTTAAAAACACAATATCAGAAGTTAATCTAGATGACTATCCTATGTATATGACAAATTATGGTGATAGTATAGATAAATTTGATGATTTTATCATGTTTATCAATAAAAATAAAGTAAAAGTAACAGAAAAAAACAATTATGTTACTAAAAGTGGTTATTTAAAATTTATTAAAGAATATCCCATAGACGACATAAATCGCAAAAGTGATACAGAGGAAATTCGTACATCTGATGATACGATAGTTTTTAATGGTATAGTAAGTTTATTATTAGCATCTAAAATAATAGACATAAAAAATGGTTATCTTGAATTAGGAACAAACTACAAAGAATATATTAAATTAAATAAAATAGATAAAGCCAAAATGCTTTTAGATGGATATATTAATAGTCCTTCTAATATAATTAATGAAGTAAAAAGATTAGCAAATTATACTTTTCGTGTGTCAAGACCTAATGCATCCCTAACAGAACCAAGAAAATACGTTTTAGAATATATTAAAAAGATGCCTATCAATGAGTGGATAGCATCAGAAGATTTATTTTATATGATTAGGATTAAAGATATTTATTTCTTAAGAAAGTACGTTGGTGATGTCGAATACCGTGGTGTTTATGAGAATTGGTACTATTCGGCGGGATTCGCTATGTTTGATTTACAAGTAGTAGATGGTATGCTAATGGACTATTTAGCAGTTCTAGGAATAATTGATATAACTATAAACTACACTTATAGTGAATATGGTGACCGTGAGTATGTCTACTCACAAATGATAAGGTTAAATGAATTTGGTGCCATGGTACTAGGTTTAGTGAAAGAAAAAGAAGATGACTCTGAAATAAAACCTCTTAAAATAACAGAAGATTTTAAAATTATAATTGAAAATAATCCCAAAAGAATGGAATATGAACTATATTTTGAACGTTTCTTAGAGTTAGAAGAGAAGGATAGTAAAAGAACAATTTTTACTATTGATTTTGATGGAATAGCAACAGCCTTAGATTTAGGCCTTGATCCTAATGAAATTGTAACTTATTTATTAAAAGAATGTCCTGTTATTCCCAAAAATGTTTTAGCAGAACTCCTAGAATGGACAAAATACATTCATCAAATTAAAATTAAAACTGTCAAAATACTATCATGTCCACCAGAGATTATGGATAAATTATTAGAAATGAAAAAAATAAATACATTGATTGATAACGATAAAAACAGTCATATCATAATCAAAAAAGGAAAAGAAAAAGAACTAAAAAAATTAATTGAAAGTGAAAAATATTTATGTGAAATAGAAGAAAATTAGGGTTTAAAAGTAATATCAAAATTACTAGGTCCCTCAATACATTTTCCATCTAAGGCAAATCTGCTTCCATGACATAAACAATCCCAAGTCTCCTCAACTTCATTTAAAACCAAACCACATTTCATATGGGGACATTTATTTAAAACAATATGCTCTTTCCCATTTTTATCTCTATAAACAGCAACGTTCTTTCTATCTATTTTTTTGTAGATAACTTTAGAGTTATTCACATTATTTTTAGTACTTTTAAATATTGCTTTCATACTACAACCAACATCTATTGGAAATCTAAGTACTTTATTGATATTTAAATGGCGATGTGGTGCAAATAAATTGATATAAGGATTATCTTTCTTTAAAATAATATCAGAAAGTATTTTACCTGCTAAAGAGCCATTAGTCATTCCCCAAGTATTATAACCACTTGCAATTAAAAAAGTATCATCATCTTGATAAAGCCTTCCGATAAAAGGAATATAATCATTGGTAATAATATCTTTATTACTCCAAATAAAATCAAAAGAGTTTAACTTCCTAAAGTTCTCTTCAATACTCTTAATATTACATGATGAAAAAGATTGATATAAATAGATAAGATAATTCTTTTTCCCATCATAGTGATAACGCATAGATATGCAAGGCTTATCTATATTAATGGCACTTATATCTTGAATATTTTTAACTTCTTTAGCTCCAATATAAGAAGTTTCTACATGTGTCTTAAAAGGAAATAGAAAAGGAATAAGAAAATAAGGATAATGAGTAGCAATAATCACATACTTGCTTTTTATCTTATATCCATTTACCAAAGAATAATAATATCCATCTTTCTTATCTATTTTCTCTACTTTAGATTTTTCAAAAATAGAATCCTGAAACATAGTTTTAAGATGATTTATATATTTTAATGGATGGAACACAAAAGTATCATCTACTTTTAAGGCAAGTATATTAGGGACACCTTCTAATGTAGCTTTCTCTACTTTTACTCCATTATTTTTTAAAAAATTATATTCTTCTTCTAATTTAGAAACATTTGCCTCATCATTGGTAAAAAGATAAGAAGATACTTGTCTAAAATCACAATCAATATGGTTTGAGGAGATAATTTTCTTAAGCATTTTAACCGCATCTCTTTGAGAAGCTAAATATAAACTAGCATGATCATAACTAGATTTTCTAATATTCATGATTATTTGCTCTTGCAAGTATGTAATCTTGGCAGTACTTCTACTCGTAACCCCGTGACCACACATATTTCTTTCAACTAAAATAGTTTTAAGTTTACTATTTTTAAGTTCTAAAAGGCAAGATAAACCTGTAATACCACCACCAATAATTAGCACATCTGCTTCCATATCTTGTTCTAATTTAGGACAATTAACATCTTTATTATTTAACCAAATACTATTCTTTTTCATAATTATCTGTAATATTATGAGTAAAATTGTAGTTTAAATACATAAAACAGTTGATTTTTTCTTAAAATTTTGATATTCTATTAGTGTTCAAAACGGCGGGATTGGTGAAGTGGTTAACACGGCAGATTGTGGCTCTGTTATGCAAGGGTTCGACTCCCTTATCTCGCCCCATAGTGAAATCTGCTCGAACTTTTCGAGTTATGATAAATAACTAATCTAGAAATGGATTAGTTTTTTTTGTTGTTTAAAAACTACCAAATTTAAAAAGAAAGGGTGGAACTATGGTAAATATTATTAAAGAAGAACTTTCATTAGAAGAATCTTTAAAGAAGAAAATTAATTTTATATGTGAATTTACTAATACTAAACCAACTATTATTAGCGGTAGTATTAGAAAAATAGACAAAACAAATTTAATATATATTGAGCCACATAGAATAATTATCAATAATATAACATTTCTTGCTTTTAATTATTCTAATGAAATATTTATTGAAAATTTAAATAATAAAATTAAATTGTCTGAATTGGACAAATTCTTAAAGAACAATTAACAAAAATTGACACTTAATATAATTTTATGCTAAAATATTAAATCAATTAAAGGAGGTTCCGTATGTCAGAAAAACAATACTTATTACTATTAAAAAAACAATTACAAAATAAAAGAGTAATTTGTGGATATAATCAAAATGATTTTGGAGAAAGTATCATTACGACAGGTTCTCCTAGAAAATATAATGATGATAAAATAGATTATGTAAATAAAAAATCAATTAGTGAATATGATTATATTTCAAGACAAATGCAATTTGCAAAGAGAAGATAAAATTATAAGGTGTCAGTAGTATTAAATAAACAATACTCTGGCACCTTTTTGTATTAAAGGAGTTGAAGAAAATGGATAATGAAAAGAAAGTTGCAGGTTTGTATATTAGAGTTAGTACTGAAGATCAAGCTCGTGAGGGATTTAGTTTGCCAGAACAGGAAAAGCGTTTAAGAGCTATGTGTGAGTATAAAGGTTACGATATATATAAATTATACAAGGATGCAGGAATAAGCGCTAAAACAGGTAATTATAGGCCAGCATTTGAAGAGTTACTACAAGATATTAGAGAAAAGAAATGTAATACCATTGTAGTATTAAAATTAGATAGATTGACCCGTTCAGTTTTTGACTTAGAAGGTATTATGAGATTTTTGGAAGAAAATAATGCTTACTTGGATTGCGCTAATGAAGAAATTAATACTACTAATTCTAGTGGAAAATTAGTAGCTAGACTTTTAACAACCGTTTCACAAAATGAAATTGAAAGGACAAGTGAAAGAACTAAGTTCGGGTTAGTTGGTGCAATTAAAGAAGGACATATTCCAGGTAAAAATCCTTTAGGATATAAAAGGAATGGTAAAAAGTTAATTCCAGATCCACTAACAAAAGATATCATTAAAAGAATTTATAATTTATATTTTGAAGGTAAAAGTTATTCCAATATTGCTACTATTTTTAACGAAGAAGAGGTGTTAGGAAAAACAAATTGGAGAGATACAGCAATATTTCGTATTATTTCAAATGAAATTTATAAGGGTGACTTTGTATCCGGAAAAACATTTAATAAACCTATTTATTATCAAAATGTAGTTGAACCTATTGTGTCAAAAGAATTATGGGAAAATTGCCAAGTTCAAAAAAAGAAAAATCAAAAGAATTATATGAGAACACAAACTTATATATTTCTACAAAAATTAAAATGTCCAAAATGTGGCAGAATACTTGCTGGTGGAGCTTCACACAAACTAAAAGCAGATAAATGGTATTTCTATTATAGGTGTGAAGATTGTAAAAATAATATCAAAGAAGAAGTTATTGAGACATCTGTTAAAAAATTGCTCACTGATATATTAGAATACGATAATGTTGTAAATGAGTTTTTCTTACCAGTTTTAAAGTCAAAATTGAATGACCCAAAAACTGAGTTAGAAAAAGAATTAAAAAGTTTAGAAAATAAAAAGGAAAGAATTAGAAAAGCGTACATCGATTCAGTGTTTACAGAAGAAGAATATAAACAAGAATCTAAAACAATTGAAAGTCAAATTGAATATATTAATTCAAAATTGTTAGAAAGTTCACAAGCAGAACAATTGAATTTTACTACCGAAGATATATTACTTAAAAGAGATATGGACTTTATCAATAAAGTTAAATTGCCAATATCTTATTATGCTTTTAATGAAAATTGGGATTTATTAGATAGAGATACCAAAGCAGATATAGTTATGCGTTATATTGATGATATTGAATTAGAACAAAAAAATAGTAAATATCAAGTTAAGCAAATTAATTTTAGAAGTACATTTTATAACGATTTTGAAGAGTTATATAAGAATGGTTATATTGATAAGAAAAGACCGCTTACTTATGATTTTAATGGTATATGTGCGGATACTGATGTTAGATATAGTGAATACTTACCTATTAAAGATGTAATGCAACATCTATACAGATTAAATGAATATTATGAAGTGAATTTATATAAAGGAACTTATTATAAAGAAATTGAAAAATTAGATATAGGGCCATTACTTAAAAATGAAGTTCCTGTTAGAGTATTTCCATTGCAAAAAAATAATAACGGAGAAAAAAATTGGTTATCAATGGGAATGCTTGTTACAAAAAATAATCCGAATGATATAAAAGTTAATATTAGAGATGTATTTGAAACAATACCAGATAATGTTAACGAAAAAGATTTTTAAAATGCGTGGCACGTTTTGTTTACAAAGTAAATGAAAGTGGCGATAGCAATTTAAAACTAATACTTTATGAAGTTTTAACCAATACAAAGTTTTTGGTTATTACGTAATAAAGTAAACGGTTTCTAAGGTGGTAAACCTTAGCTTCCATATCTTGTTTTTGACAAGATATATAGGAAGTTATGAATAATGACAATACTACTTTTGTACTATTGCAATATTCAATTTTGAGGAGGTAAATATATGATGGAATTATCTTATTCATTTCATTTAGGTAATGATAGCAATAAAACTATTAAGGCAAGACAAGAAGCAAAAAATACTTTATCGGGAACAACTAACAAAAGTAATAATGCAATCCAAAATGTTAAACAACTCGGAAAAGTTAATCATCATAACTTAAGGCAATATAATAATAATCAAGAATTAATCAAAATCATTAAAGGTTCAAACAATATTACTAAAGATGTTAAAAAATTGTATTTAGATTTATTTGAAGAAGCAAGATTAGAATATAATAATAAGCAAATAAGAGAAGATAGAAAAATAGATAATTATTTTAATAAAATAAGTAGTGATAATAAACATGATCTTGCTTGTGAAATAATTATTGAACTTGGGGATATGGCTTACTGGGAAGATAAAAGTTTAGAATATAAATACGAGATGATTAAGGTGTTTAAAATGCAATTAGATGATTTAAAAGAAATTGTTCCAGATTTTTATATAGCAAATGCTACTTGTCATTTTGATGAACACTCTCCACATTTACATATAATTGGTGTTCCTGTAAAAGAAAATTGTAAAACTGGTTTATCAAGGCAAGTTGGTAAAACTTCTATTTTTACAAAGGAATCTTTAGTTGTTATTCAAGATAAAATGAGAGAAAGATGTATCAATGAATTTAATCAAATTTATCAATTGGATAATAAACTTAAAGAAAAACAAAAAGGTAAAAATAGAGATTATTCTCCATATGAAAGATTAAAATTTAATGAAAAAGCAAAAGAATTAAAGAAAGAATTATCTAATCTTCGTAACGAAGTATCAAGTTTAGAAGATAATAAAAACATAATAAATAAAGAATTAACTAGACTTAGCAAAGATAAAAATGATATAACTGATGAAATAGATAAAAAGAAAAAGATTAATAATAAAATAGTGTTAAAATCTAGAAATCAATTGTTGGATGAAAATAAAAAATTAAAAGAAGAAATTAATCACTTAAAAGCTATGAACTATCAATATGAAACTAAATATAATGATTTGAAAGAAAAAACAGATTATCTTATTTATCATTTAAACAAAATAATAAAAAAACTTCCAGAGTTTATACAAAATATAATTGATAGGTTATTTAATTACAATAATATTGATATAAAGTTTTTTAAACTGCAATATGATCTAGAAGTTAAGAAGAAACAAGAAAAAATATTCAAAGGACTAAATTTGTTTGATAAAAAAGAAATAGAAAAATCTATTAAACATATTAATGCTGAAATGGAAGAAAGTGCTGAAAAATTTTATAGTACTAAGAAAGAAAAAGATGACGATTTATCTTTATAATTTAGATATAATAAAAATTTAAGAAAGTTGGTGATAAATATGCTTACAATAAATTGGAAACAAATATATGAATTTAATTTAAATGATAACAAACAATGGATTTTGATTTTATATGATATATCGCAAAATCACTATGTTGGAGTGCCTATTTATAATGAAGAAAAAGAAAATACCATTTATTTAAAATCTATTAACAAGTATGTAGCATTAGATGAAATAACTGATTATAATCGTTCTAATATTAAAAGATGTATTTATATTAAAGGAAAACCTGTAAAAATAACTAATAAAGAATTTGATGATATTTTATTAAAAGCTAAAATTAGTTTCTTAAATTATGTTAAAGATAATACAAATAATAATCCAGATGGCATATCGTATAATAAATGGGTTCTTCTCCAAGTTAGTTGAATTAAGCCAAAGTGTATGATACAATTATACTA
>ERZ1643250.3570-NODE-3570-length-10562-cov-9.376987_pt1 | contig 10562 bp, 2 predicted proteins | sample MGYA00579262_ERZ1643250 | MGnify/ENA primary metagenome ERZ1643250 (study PRJEB29033, sample SAMEA4952265) | chicken gut metagenome | biome: Broiler Chicken; feature: Gastrointestinal Tract; material: Caecum | place: Ireland | collected 2018 | study: Broiler...
GGCGGTATGGTCGTCAATCTTTTAGATGCACTCCATGATTGTCATAGTATTGATTTGGTGCTTCCAAGACATGAGCAGGGGCTGATTCATGCGGCAGACGGTTATGCGAGAGCGACAGGAAAGGTCGGCGTCTGCCTTGTCACCAGCGGTCCGGGAGCAACAAATCTGGTAACCGGAATCGCCACAGCCAATTATGACAGTATTCCACTGGTCTGTTTCACCGGACAGGTGGCGGAAGATCTCATTGGCAATGATGCGTTCCAGGAGGTGGATATCGTAGGTATCACCCGGAATGTGGCCAAGTTCGTTATTATGGTCAGAGACAGAGAGATGCTGGCGCAGCGGATCAAAGAAGCTTTTTATATTGCCCGTTCCGGTAAACCGGGACCGGTACTTGTGGATCTGCCCACGGATGTGATGGCGGAACTTGGTTCCACATCTTATCCGACTGAGGTGAATATCCGCGGTTATAAGCCGAATAAGGGCGTTCATGTGGGACAGCTGAAAAAAGCCATTGCCCTGGTAGAAGAAGCGAAGAAGCCTATGTTTTTGATTGGCGGCGGTGTCAATCTGGCGCATGCCCAGGAGGAGATGACAGAACTCTGTGAGAAGCTTGATATACCGGTGGTTACCACAGTAATGGGACGGGGAGCGATTCCTACGGACCATCCGCTGTACATAGGAAACATCGGTATGCATGGTTCCTATGCCGCCAACAAAACAGCGGATGAATGTGATCTGATGTTTTCCATCGGATGCCGGTTTAACGACAGGGTGACGGGAAATGTGGCGAAGTTCGCGCCTAATGCGAAGATCATCCACATCGATATTGAGGCGGCGGCCATTTCCAGAAATGTCACGGTGGATATTCCGATTGTGGCAGATGCCAAGATGGCGATTCGGAAGATTCTTGATCACACAGAACCGATGAAGCACACAGAATGGATTGAGGAAGTGAAGAGCTGGGATAAGGAGCATCCTCTGGGTATCCAGGTAAAAGCAGGGGTGAATCCTCAGTGTATCATGGAGACGTTGAATAAAGTATATGCGGACAGAGACACCATTTACACTTCCGACGTAGGGCAGCATCAGATGTGGGCCTGTCAGTATCTGAAACTGGATGCCACCCACCGGCTGGTGCAGAGCGGAGGTCTTGGAACTATGGGATTCGGGCTTCCGTCCGCAGTGGGGGCCCAGATTGGATGTCCGGGCAAAGCAGTGGTATCCATCAGCGGCGACGGCGGCTTCCAGATGAACATTCAGGAGATGGCGACGGCTATCAATCAGGAACTGCCGCTGGTTAATATTGTGCTGAACAATAACTATCTGGGAATGGTTCGTCAGATGCAGGATCTTTTCCATAACAAGCGCTATACCATTACCTGCCTGCGTTATCATAAGTCCTGCAAAGGCAAATGCGGCAAGCCAGGCTGGACCTGTCCGGAATATTCCCCGAACTTTGTAAAGATCGCCGAAGCCTATGGCTCAAAGGGATATCTGGTAACAGAAGATTCTCAGCTGGAAAAGACAATCATTGAGGCAAGAGATTACGCAGAAGAGCATAACAAGCCGGTTATCATCGAGTGTGCGGTTTCACCGGAAGAGCTGGTACTGCCGATGATCCGCGGCGGGGCAAGCTTTGAAGAGATTATATATTAGGAGGTCGGAAGCATGAGAGAAGTGAATCATACCAAAAGAAAAAGATGGGTGTCCATGTATGTGGAGAACCGTATTGGCGTTTTGGCAAGGATTTCTGGCATGATGTCCGGCAAATCCTATAATATTGACAGTATCACCGTCGGTGTGACGGAGGACCCTACGGTTTCAAGGATGACCATCGGTTTAAGTTCTGATGACGCCACATTTGAACAGATCAAAAAGCAGTTGAACCGCTGTGTGGAAGTCATCAAGCTTAATGATATCACCGATGCGCCGACACACATGAAAGAGATTCTTTTTATTAAGATCCATGAATGTTCCGAGTTTGAGAAGGGAGAAATTTTCCGTATCGCCCAGGTATTCGGAGCAAAGGCCATTGACTACGGTATCAACAGCGTGCTCCTGGAGTGTGTGGCCACAGAAGGCCGGAACAATGATCTGATCAATCTGCTGAACCGTAAGTTTGATCAGGTGGAGATTGTCCGCGGTGGTATCGTTGCCATCGAATCCATAAGCATGACGGACAGATAAAATATAGTGAACAGATCGGCATAACGGGAAGGCAGGCCATAACGGCCAGATAACACGTAACAGCCAGATAATATGGTGGCATACACCATAGAATAAAGACAGGATAAGACTCTTTTCCCCAGAGAAGCAATATAGATGCTCCGGGGAAAGGGTCTTTTTGTTTGATGAAAATATATTTTTAAAATATAAATAATTTTAAAGATTGACTTTACGCAAATGTAATGGTACTATAAATATGGAAACTGTTCCAGATATTTCCAATAAAGAAAGGAGAAATTATGAAGAATCATCTGAAAAGATGGCTGCTTTTGCTGCTGACCATGTGTCTGGTTTTTCAGCAGGTCCCGGCGCCTCTGTACGTCGGCGCGGCAGGAATGACAGCGGTCTTTACTGATGCAAAGGAGAAAGCGGGAACAGCCGATGAGACAACACAGAAGATCAGGAGGAACAATGATACGGTACAAACGGCAGGAACGGGACAAAAAGGAAACGTGCAGATGCCTTTCGGAAGAAACCGGATTGCAGTCTCGGAAAAGAAGGCGGAAGATAAAAGCGCGGGCAGCGGTGCCGCCGGCAGGGAAGGTTATTCGGATGGAAGTAAAAGCGGCACAGGAGAGAACGATTCAGATGAAAGTGCGGATGATTCAGAAGAGGAAGATTCCGGAGAAAGCGGCACAGGAATGACGCCTTCAGATGGGAACCCGGAAGACAGGAACCCGGATGGAAGTTCCGGCGGGGAGAACCCGGGAGGCGGTGCAGGAGATAAGAATCCGGAGGCAAGTTCCGGAAAGGAGGATCCGGAAGGTCAGAATGGAGAGTGTTCGGAAGATAAGAATCCTGGCGGGAACAAGGAAGAGAATCGTCCGGGCACTTCCTCTTCCGGGGATCAGTCAGAGATGCCGGGAGGAGATAAGAAGGATGAGGAAGAGGCTTCCGGGAACAGTCGGCAGGACTCTTCAGAGGAAGCGTCTGGTGAAAAAGGAGCTGCCTCGGACTCCGGAAAAGATCCAGAAACTGCAGCGGAAGACTCCGGAGTTTCTGACGGAACGGCCGGCGGGAAGAATCATGAGATGGAATCTCAGCCGGATTCCGGGGAAGAGAATACGGTGTTTGATCAGCTTTTAAACCGGAACCTTCTGCGTGCAGCCGCCCGGGCGCAGAATGATTTTAATATGCCGAAGGCGACGTATGAGACATTCATTCTGCAGGGAAAGAATGGAAAAGGGCAGAAGATCGGGAACAGCGGCAAGGTGACGATGCTCGCATCCAAAAAGGCCATTCAGAATGATATCACAGAGAAGCACAACGAATACGTATCTTTTACTCCTCACTGGGGTGCCGATACCACGGCTTCTTTATCCACGCAGAATGGTTCCAGAAATGCCAGTTATTATGTCAATGATCCCAAAAAGGCTCAGCATGTGGGAGGCATCGGTCTGGCAACCATGACTCCGAATATTGTAGGCGGCCGGGTGTATAAGCTGACGGCTTCCATGAAGAATAATTTAAGCTGTACCTACTACAATGTGGGAAGATACTATGACAGAAGTTCTGGCAGATCGTACGCGATTGATATGAAAGCGGTAGTCACGGATTTTACTAAGAAGCCAAAAGGAACAGAAGATGTCAGGAATGCCATTGCGGATGGTGCGTTGGATGATACCGGAGGCCCGCTGTTCTGTTTTATCGGTGGAAAGTCTGTCGGCTCCATCGGGGTTCTGACCAGTTTCTGCGATGCAGTGACTCTCAGGTATTCTTTTTATATTCATGGTACGCAGACACCGATTCAGGTCAAGGGATTTACCAGATTCCGGGATGTGGATGCGCAGCAGGGAATTGAGTTTTCAAAAGAAGCAGACTACTTTTATGCGATCAACGCAGCCAATCAATATCTGGGATACAGCAAAGGGGTGTATCAACAGGGTAACAAGGCGTATATTTATTCTTTAAGCTCTGCAGCCGTTTCAGGCAATGCAGGAAGTTCTTTTTATACCCTGTTTTCAGGTTCCCAGATGACATTGCGCTATACATTTGCCAAATGCAGCAGACAGGATGACGGAGGCCCGCAGAATGGCAGTGATCTAACAAAATATAAGGTTCCGTTTGACAATTCGGATGTGAAAGATTATTCTACCAGTTCATCCAGTGGATACATTCGCTTTGATGCGAGACAGCCTTATCTGGCGCAGCCGGAGATTCAAAAGTCTGTGTTTAACGGCAGTGATATACAGTCGGAAGTTCGCACACCGCACACAGCAGTTTCCAATGAGCTGTCCAGTGTAAACGATGTATTTACATATAAGGTACGGACAGTGTGCCCATATGAAGATGCTTCGGAGCATCACTATGCTTCCTGGGTTGTCACGGATCAGGTGAGCCCGTATCTCAATGTGGAGCAGGCGGTGATTTATGATGGCACTGGCAGCCAGGCTTCAGATTTTAAAATACAGACGCAGGTACAGGGAGATGGTTCCACTGTGGTGACAGCAACGGCTTCTGATCCGGCAGCCCAGTCCTTCTATGAGAAGAACTGGTATGATCTGTATATCACAGTACGGGTTAAGACTCAGGCGCAGCTGGACAGCCTGGGACTCGATTTTGCCGGACGGTACGTGAACAGCGGAGCCAGGGCCGGCAGATATGTCATTGACAATCATGCTGTGCTGTCTACAGGAACGAATTATACATCCAACAAGGTGGAGACTGTGATTCCGCAGCAGATTAAAGTAAGAAAAGTCAATAAAGAAGGGAAACCGGTGAAGGGAGTCACCTTTGGGATTTTTGTCCGTCCGGATGCGGATATCCATAAAGAGGAACCGCTGATGACGGCGGTAACGGGAGATGACGGAGTGGCACATTTTAAGGCCGCGTCATTTTTCGACCTGTCTGGAAAAGCCGGGCCATATTATGTCCGTGAAATATCCAGAGGAGAGTTCGAGAATGTATATCTGCTGGACGAAACATGGAAGTATACTTTTTCCAGCGACAAAGGTAACCCGGTTATCTACGGAGAAGAGAGAGATAAACGTGTGTCCACTCTGGAGGATGTGGCGAAGATTCTCAAAAAATATACCGTCCGGGTGAGAAAAAAGAACAAAGAAACCAGTGATTTTTTGAAAGGTGCTGTTTTCGCTCTGTACCAGTGGTCTGCAGCGGGAAAAAGTTATATGAAGGTTTGTGATCTTGAGGAAACGACAGATGAAGAAGGGCAGATGTATTATCGCAATCCGGAAGATATCACAGCCACAGAAGATAATCTGGGCCGGTTTATGGTGAAAGAAGAGCAGGCGCCCTATGGCTGTTATAATGCCGGGATGAGCTGGACGTTTGCGACCACAGATGCCTATGTTCAGGATGAAAAGAACATAGAATTTCTCTATACGTCAGAAAATGGCCGGGAAAGAACGCAGAAAGGGGAGCTGATTTATCATAATAATCTTCAGAAGGGAATTCTCAAGATTGTCAAAACAGACGATGAAGGAGCTCTTGTCAAAGGAGCGCTGTTTGAAATTAAGGCAGCAGAAGATATTTATGCTCCGTGGCAGTATAAGGAAGATGGAACTGCAGACCCGAACCAGGAGCCGTTGGTACCAAAAGGGATGGTTTGCGGGTATCTGACGACAGATGAAAACGGAAGCGCAGTATCAAATCCACTTTACATCGGTCGGTATCACATAACGGAAACCGGCGGTGCACCGGATCATGTTCCGTCCGGAGAAGTGTATGAGGTCACATTTGCATATCCGGAGAAGGATGATGTCCCGGTGGTGGAAGAGACAGTACAGGCAGGAAATGTCATCATGCGTCCTTCTCTGGCTGTGGCGAAGCTGGCGGAACGCACCCGGAATCCGGAAGGTGGAGAAGTGGAATTTGACACCGGTACCGGAAGATATACCCAGGAAAAGGTACCGGGAATCTATCGTGGTAAGGAAACCATACGGTATCGGATCACCGTTACCAACACAGGCAATACAGATCTGTACCATGTCCGTGTTTATGACAGCATGGACGAACCCAATGCGGCAGGTCAGAAACTGTCCGATTATGTGGACAAAGACCGGGCATCCTTCGTCGTTCCTGCTGCCGGAAGCTATGAGACGAAAAAGGGCAGCAAAATCACAGTGTCTGTATCAGAAGAAGATAGACGGATGGTGCTCCTGAGCAGACTGCCCGTGGGAGACAGCGTGGAGCTTTATTTTGAAGTGCCTGTTCTGGACAGTGCAGCCAATGTATATCAGCTTATCAATAAAGTAAAGGTGACGGCAAGTTATGATAATAATGAGGAGCGGCCGGGACAGCATTTGATCCCTGTAAACACAGAAGATCTGGTGGATGAAGAAGGTAATCCTCTGACGGAAGATGAAGATCAGATTCATATTCCGGGAACCCCGGACACGTCTGTGGTAAAAATTGCGGACAGAACCACCGGCGCTCTCGTCACCGATGGTGAGCTGAATGGAACCAAAGTGCCGGGGCTCTATTATGATGGGGATACAGTACGTTTTGATATTCATATCAAAAATACCGGAACAGCCAACCTCAAAAATATCCTTGTCACCGATGTGATGTCTGAGGACCTGAAACAGGTGATCCGGGAGAATACGGCCGGGTTCCGTCTGGATAGCGAGGCCGGGCCAGCGGAAGATGAATCAACGGAGGACGAACCATCGAAGAATGAATCAACGGAAAATGGATCATCAAAGAATGAATCGACAGAGAACAAACCGGCAGAAAATGATCCGACAGAAGACAAACGGGCAGCGGAACTGACGGAGAATGAGCCGGCTAAAGATGAGCGGCCGTCGGAGGACAAGGGTAAAAAAGATGATAAGAATGATTCAGAAGTTACCCTTCTGACAGGACAAGGGGAATATGTGTCTGCCCGGCAGATTGATGCTGCCCGGATAATTCTCTGTGAAAATGTAGATGACGTGACGGGGAAGGGCAGTCTGCGGCCGGGAGATACCATTGTACTGCATTTTTATGCGGAAGTAAAAAAAGATGCTGCGAATTTTTATGATCTTATGAACAAGGTCATCGTAAATGCTTCTTATTTTACAGGAGAAGAAGATATGCCTGTTCCGGAAAAGTCAGACACTGATCTGATTGAGCTGCCGGGCGTGCCGGAAGCAAAAATCGCAAAGCTGGCGGACCGGACTACGGGAGCTGTTCTTATTGATGGAAGATATCAGAATGAAAAGATAACAGGCAGCTATGATAATGGCAATGAAATTGTCTACACCATTACTGTTACCAATTCTGGTACCGCGGATTTATATGATCTGAAAGTCCGTGATGTGATGGAAGAAAAGCTGTTGTCCGCCCTGGATAAAGATAGCATTCGTTTTCAGGATGGCAGGTATACCACGATGAAAGGTGATAGCATCGAGACTACAGCTAAGAATGAGAACATTTTGCTGATGGATCATCTGAAGGCCGGCGACAGTGTGAATCTGTTGTTAAGGGCGACAGTCAGTCAGCAGGCGGGAGACTTATTTAATCTGGAAAATAAGGTATATGTAACAGGACATTACCGAAAAGGCAATGAACAGTATCAGCAGGAGTACGAAAAGGAAGCGGAAGCTGCAGGACATTCCTATGTGCTGGAATATCATGCCAACAACGGAACTGACGAAAAAACTCCGGACAGTGAGACACCAGCCCATGAAGGGGAGACTGTACATATTAATGGCAATCCTTTTACAAAAGAGAACTATGAATTTTTAGGCTGGAATACCAAGGCAGATGGAACTGGTCAGGATTATGCTCCGGGAGCAGAATATACAATGCCTGCGCAGGATGTACATTTGTATGCCAGATGGGGAAGCAAGGGCAGTATATTAAAGAAAAACTATACCTATGCGCTGATCTATCATTCCAATAATCCGCTGTCTCAATCCCGTCCGGACAGTGAGACCAGATGTTTTGCAGGGACTGCGGTGCTTCTTGATGAGAATTCGTTTGTTTATGATGGATATCACTTTGTGGGATGGAGCATGACGCCTGATGACAGGGAAGAACTGCTGCAGCCGGGAGATTCCTGCCGCATGCCGAAAAAAGATCTGCATTTGTATGCACAGTGGGAAAAAGATGCCAAGGTCAGTCTGACTTATCATTCCGGCATTCCGGGACAGGAGCAGACAAAAACAGATTTTCAGACTCCGTGTGCAAAAGGAACAGAGATCACGGTGAAACAGTGTGAATTTGAGAGAGAGGATTCTGTTTTTGTTGGATGGAGCCGGGAGCAGGAAGCATCGAAAGCAGAGTTTTATCCACAGGACACGATCCTTTTGGACAGAGATACAGATTTGTATGCTGTTTGGGAAAAGGAGAAGAATGGAGAGGAAGAGTTCAGGTATCGGCTGACGTATCATGGCAACAACGAAACCAATGATTCTTTTGTGGATTTTGGAACTCCGTGTTCCGCAGGAACTGCTGTGGTTCTTTCAAATAATCTGTTTGTATATGACGGGTATGTTTTCACTGAATGGAATACGAAAGCTGATGGCACCGGAACATCATGGAATATCAGTGATACCTTCGTGATGCCGGACCGGAATGTGCATTTATATGCTCAGTGGAAGAAAACAGAAAAACATACGCTTACGTATGTCTCAAATTATCCGAATAGAAAAGAGGGAGAACCCCACGAAGAAAGAATCGACAGCGAGACTCCGTGTACGGAACAGACGGTTATCCGGATTGATGGCAGTAGTTTTCAGTGCGATGGTCATCGTTTTCTTGGCTGGAGTCTGACACCGGATGGCAGTTCTGAGCTGATCACGCCGGAAGTGCAATATACCATTAGTACTGACACCGTGCTTTACGCCATCTGGACAGACGATTGTGAAGAATATACTCTGATGTACTCCTCCAATACAGAAGGGGCAGTCTGGGAAGCGGCTCCGGATTCTCCATCGCCGGCAGGTACACCTCAGACGATCATAGCAAATCCGTTTTCAAATAAAGAGGCGGCTTTCGTGGGTTGGAGTTCAGACGAGAAGGCTACAGCGAACTCGGAGAATCTTCTGAAGCCAGGTCAGCGTTTTGAACAGCCGGCCAGAAATACTGTTCTTTATGCAGTATGGGAAGAAGCCGGAAGCCATAAAGTATATTACGATGGAAACGGGGGAACAAGTACCTCGTCTGAAGCGGAAGCAGATGGAAGGCTCCTTGATGAAGAGACTCCGTGCGTGTCCAACACAGGTATTCGGATTAATCCGTCATCTTTTGTGAGAGAAGGCTTCCGTTTCCTCGGCTGGAGCACAGAAAAGCTGGCACCATTGAAAGCAGAGCAACAGAAGCAGTCATCAAATGAAGAAAAAATGACTTGGGAACAAGCCATGGAACAGGCGGATATTATCTATCCGGGATGTGCATATACTGTGTCTGACAGCGATACTGTCTTTTATGCTGTCTGGGAAGAACTGCCAAAGAGCAGTTTCGATGGGGATAGCCCTTCCTACGATGGAGATGAACTGTCAGAAAGTCCGTATACGCCAATTCCTGTGACAGAATTGATGAAGGATCAGGATCATGTCAACATTCCGGGTGAGCCTGATCTGCGTGTGGCAAAAAAAGCGGATAAAACAAAAGGAATTACTTTGAAAAAAGGCCGCTATCAGGGAAAGAGAAAACCGGGCACTTATTATGAAGGAGACCGTGTTACCTATAAGATCACAGTTTCCAACTATGGAACAGCAACAGTAAACCAGATTAAGATAAAAGAAATTCCATCCGCAGCGTGGAAAAAAGCTCTGGAACCGGAAGGCTTCACTGCATCTGTCGGGGAAGTTCTGGAAACAGCCAAAGGTAATTTGATCCGGGTAAAGAATAAAACAGACAATACGTTGATTCTGGATACGCTGAAGCCAAACGACAGCGTGACGGTTACATTTGAAGCTGTGGTGACAGCGAAGCAGGTCTCGAAAGATACTCTGAAGAACACTGTGAAAGTCACTGGTAAAAAATATGATGGAACTTCAGTAGCTGAGACAGAGTATACGAAGGACAGCGATACGATACAAATCGCTGCCGAAAAACAACCCTCATCGTCAGTCTCAGACAGTGTGCCAAAGACCGGAGATACGACTCCGATTTACCCGCTGATTTTCATAGGAATTTTAAGCCTTACCATAGCTGCAGCTATTCTTGTGATACAGCGCAGACAAAAACATGACAGATGAGACTTTTGGTTGATGACATGAGATAACCTCTTAATACGACAGGCAGGAAAGCAACAGAGCCGCTTTTCTGTCTGCACAAGAAAAAGCCGGACAACTGCTTAAATGCGGTTATCCGGCTTTTTAAAATATAATCGAGGCGACGGGACTCGAACCCACGGCCTCTGCGTCCCGAACCTTGTCATGAAA
>ERZ1643250.3571-NODE-3571-length-10559-cov-10.569117_pt1 | contig 10559 bp, 6 predicted proteins | sample MGYA00579262_ERZ1643250 | MGnify/ENA primary metagenome ERZ1643250 (study PRJEB29033, sample SAMEA4952265) | chicken gut metagenome | biome: Broiler Chicken; feature: Gastrointestinal Tract; material: Caecum | place: Ireland | collected 2018 | study: Broiler...
AGAACAATCGCTCAGCAGCAGAATACACAGTTTGTACTGGCTGACCTGGCTACAAAAGTTCAGGCTGCTCAGCTTCTGGTTTACAAAGCTGCAATGGCAAAAGCTACACAGAAAGTTTACTCTGTAGAAGCTGCTATGGCTAAACTGTTTGCTGCAGAAGTAGCAATGGAAGTAACAACCAAGTGCGTTCAGTTACACGGTGGTTACGGCTACATCAGAGAATACGATGTAGAACGTATGATGCGTGACGCTAAGATTACAGAGATCTACGAAGGAACTTCCGAAGTTCAGCGTATGGTTATTTCTGGCAGCTTATTGAAATAAGGAGGGAAAATACTGTGAAAATCGTAGTATGTATTAAACAGGTGCCTGATACAAAAGGTGGAGTTAAGTTTAAACCGGACGGAACTCTGGACAGAGCAGCCATGCTCACAATTATGAACCCGGATGATAAAGCAGGTCTTGAAGCAGCCCTTAGATTAAAAGATCAGTTTGGCGCAGAAGTAACAGCGATCACAATGGGTCTTCCAAAAGCAGAAGAAGTTCTTCGTGAAGCTATGGCTATGGGCGCTGACAAGGGTATCCTTGTTACAGACAGAGTTTTAGGTGGAGCTGATACATGGGCTACATCCACAACACTTGCCGGAGCAATCCGCAATCTTGAATATGATCTGATCATCACCGGACGTCAGGCTATTGATGGTGATACCGCTCAGGTTGGTCCTCAGATCGCTGAACATCTTGATCTTCCTCTGATTTCCTATGCACAGGATATCAAAGTAGAAGGCGACAGCGTTATCGTTCAGCGTCAGTTTGACGACAGATATCATGTATTAAAAGCAAAAATGCCATGTGTAATCACAGCACTTTCCGAATTAAATGAACCTCGTTATATGACACCGGGCGGAATCTTCGATGCATATGACGCAGAGATCACAACATGGGGAAGAAAAGATCTTAAAGATGTAGATGACAGCAACCTTGGTCTTGCAGGTTCACCTACTCAGATCGCAAAAGCTTCCGATAAAGTGCGTAAAGGCAAAGGTGTCATGATGACAGCAGAAACACCAGAAGAAGGCGTTGATTACATCATGGACAAACTGTTAACTAAACATGTTATCTAATATAAAGGGAATGTGGTGAATAGAATGAATTTACAAGAATATAAAGGTGTATTTATCTATGCTCAGCAGGTTGATAATAAAATTGATTCCATCGCTTTAGAATTACTTGGAAAAGCAAATGATCTTGCTGCAGATTTAGGAACAGACGTAACAGCAGTCTTAATCGGATCTGATGTAAAAGGTCTTGTGGATGAGCTGGCTGAATACGGCGCAGATAAAGTCATCGTTGTAGATGACCCGGCTTTAAAAGAATACAGAACAGAGCCATATACACATGCACTGGCTTCTGTAATCAATGAATACAAACCGGAAATTCTTCTGGTTGGTGCTACAGCTATCGGACGTGACCTGGGTCCTCGTGTATCCGCACGTGTGGCTACCGGTCTTACCGCTGACTGTACTGTTCTTGAAATCGGCGAATTCAAAGCTCGTGGAGACGCAGAACCTCGTCAGGGACAGTTATTAATGACACGTCCTGCTTTCGGTGGTAACACCATCGCTACTATTGCTTGTCCGAACCATCGTCCACAGATGGCTACAGTACGTCCAGGCGTTATGCAGAAAAAAGATCCTGTACCGGGCGCTAAGGCAGAAGTGATCGAATTCAATCCGGGATTCGAAGAAAATAACAAATATGTAGAGATTCTTGATATCGTGAAATCTGTTTCCGAGACAGTTGACATTCAGGCAGCTAAGATTCTGGTATCCGGCGGTCGTGGAATGGGCTCACCGGAGAACTTTGCACTTCTGGATGATCTGGCTGAAGCAATCGGCGGAACAGTATCCTGCTCTCGTGCCGTTGTAGATAACGGATGGAAACCGAAAGACCTGCAGGTTGGTCAGACAGGTAAAACTGTTCGTCCACAGGTATACTTTGCAATCGGTATCTCCGGAGCTATCCAGCACGTAGCTGGTATGGAAGAGTCTGATATCATCATTGCTATCAACAAAGATCCGGATGCACCTATCTTTGATGTAGCTGATTATGGTATCGTAGGCGATGCTCTGAAGATCGTTCCAAAGCTGACAGAGGCAATCAAAGCTCAGGCTGGAAAATAATTCATCGTATGATGAGAGGCTGTGCCAGATAAGGAGAATAGAAAGAAGCGGACAGGCCTGTTCATTTTGATTTTCCTTTGGTGACAGCACAAAGACAGAGAATAAAGATACATTTCTTTCGGAAGTGATGTTACGTACAGATACGGCGCATGATGACCGTAGGGAGAACGGAGTATCTTTGCTCCTGTTACAACAGAATATTTTAAGAATTGTACCTGCGCAAACTTGTGCGATAATCTTTTAATAATCAGGACTGCAGTCAATGGCTGCGGTCCTTTTTTCTTTTTACTGCAAAAATATTTCTTTTATCAGGAAAATAGTACATTCTGTCAGTTTTTCGCATTTTTGTAAAAAAATGTGTTATACTGTTTCTGCAGTCAGATAATTGGAAGCGCTGGAAGAGGAAGGAGGATTGTAGTTATATTTTGCTTCCGTACAGGAGATGAAAAATGGTTTCGATTTTAATTTTTTGTCATAAGAAGAAAGAAGCAGATATACTACATAAGCTCTGCGGATGTTGTGCAGCCCTGACAGGAGATGAAGCACAGGTAACGGATCTGTATGGTTCGTCTTTGGGAGCACAGATGGAGAAAGGTACAGGACGAGTCTGGGACCTGCTCATTTTTGAGATGAGCAGCAGTGAGGATATATCAGAAGCAGCAAGGTTTCGGAAGCTGTATCCGGAATCAGCCTTCATGATTATCACAGAACCGGAGATATCGCCGGAATGGTATGTGACACCGGAATTGTGCCCGACACTGCTGCTGCTGAAGCCTCTGGACAGACCCAGGGCAATGGAAGCAATACGGCGAATGATGGCATATTGCTATGAGCAGAGAGAGAAGGAAGCCTATACCCATAGTCTCGTTGTCCGCAGCGGCGAAGAGAGGAGATATTTCCGTTATACACAGATCTTATTTCTGGAAGCCAGGGAGAAGAAGCTGATTCTTTACAGCGGTCAGGAGAAGCTGGCATTTTACGGCTCTCTGCGCGAGATGGAAAGGGTTCTTCCGGAATATTTTATCCGCTGTCACAGAAGTTATATTGTGAATTTCATGCACATAAGCAAGCTGAATATATCACAGGGAGTCCTCCATATTCATGACCAATTTGTTATCCCAGTCTCAAAGAAGTATAAGGCCAATGTGAATATTCTGCTGGAGAGCGGCATGGAAGATAAGTGTGAGGAAGGAACCACAGAGCGGAGGAAATAGTTCACGGTTGACCATGATTTATAACAATGGTACAATATAGTCATGCTATTATTTGCGAATTTTGTGAATATTTCAAGGAGGAAACGCATGAGCTATATTAAAGAGTACGCAAAAAAGCTGGTTACAGCAGAAGAAGCCGTGAAAGTTGTGAATTCCAATGATTGGGTGGACTACGGCTGGACAACTGGTACACCGGTTGCACTGGACGCAGCTCTCGCTGCCAGAGCAGACGAACTGGAGAATGTTAAAGTACGTGGCGGTATTTTATTATGGGTTCCGGAGATTTTCAAGGTGGAAAATGTAGCGGAGCATTTCACATGGAATTCCTGGCATATGAGTGGAATTGAAAGAAAAGCGGTTAATCAGGGATTTGTATATTATGCGCCGGTTCGGTATTCGGAACTTCCACGTTATTACAGAGAGCACATCGGTCATATCAACGTTGCTATGTTCCAGGTTGCTCCGATGGATAAACACGGATTTTTCAATTTTGGACCGAATGCTTCCCACATGAAAGCAGTTTGTGAGATTTCAGATGTCATCATCGTGGAAGTAAATGAGAAGATGCCTCGATGTCTTGGTGGATATGAAGAGGGTATCCATATTTCTCAGGTTGATTACATTGTAGAGGGCTCCAATCCGGAGATAGGACAGATGGGAGCAGGAGCGCCTCCTACAGATGTGGATAAGGCCGTAGCTAAATTAATCGTGGAAGAGATTCCGGATGGTGCCTGTCTGCAGCTGGGTATCGGCGGTATGCCAAATACCGTTGGTTCCATGATCGCTGAGTCTGATCTTAAAGATTTAGGAGTACATACGGAGATGTACGTGGATGCCTTTGTGGACATTGCAAAGGCCGGAAAGATTACCGGTACAAGAAAGGCCATTGACCGGGGACGTCAGGTATACGCTTTTGGTGCCGGAACGCAGAAGATGTACGATTATCTGGATGATAACCCGGAATGTATGAGCGCACCGGTAAATTACACCAACAGCATTGACACTATCTCCAAACTGGATAATTTCATTTCCATTAATAATGCGGTAGATATCGACCTGTACGGTCAGATCAACGCGGAGAGTGCCGGAACCAAGCAGATCAGCGGAGCAGGCGGACAGCTTGATTTTGTATTAGGTGCTTATGCATCCAAGGGCGGTAAGAGCTTCATTTGCTGTTCTTCCACCTTTACCTCCAAAGACGGTGTAATGCATTCCAGAATTCGTCCGACTCTTGCGGAAGGTTCTATTGTTACTGACACACGCCCGAATACGCACTATGTAGTGACAGAATATGGTAAGGTCTGCCTGAAGGGAATGTCCACATGGGAAAGAGCGGAGGCGTTAATCAGCATCGCTCATCCGGATTTCAGAGATGAACTTATTGCAGAAGCTGAGAAGATGAAGATCTGGAGAAGAAGCAACAAATAATAAAGCGTTTTAAGCGGCATAGATTTCGGTCATAGATAACCGGAATCAGGCCGGGATAAAACGAAATATAAATATCCCCTTACACAGAAGAGAAATCGTGTAAGGGGATATTTTATTCTTTTCAGATTCAATTCTCATGCGGAGGACAGGTTATTATTTTAGAATAAGATTATCAATGTTTTTGATAATAATTGTGGTTTTACCGGTGACGTCCGTCTGGACTTCAAGATTGGCGAGTTTGTTATAGGTTTCCATGGGAATGGAGATCTCGATTCCGCTGTCGGTGACCATAATCTGTTTTTCCAGCTTCTTGACAGTTGACTCATTGGTGACAGTGAAGTTATCAAACTGCAGGTCATATTGTTCCATTTTTTCATCAAATTCGGATTTCTTCTCCGGACTATTTCCAAAAAGCCGATTGCCGATCTCCTCCACATCAAAGGATTGGCGGTCCACATATTCTTTTTGCAGAGCGCTTTTGGTATCCATTTTGGTTTTAAGATCAGCGCCGTCGTATTTGTTAGAGATGGTATTGATTACTCTGGTCAGAATATTAAGCTTCTTTTTTGGAGGAAGGCTGGTATGGCAGACGAGGAAATTCTCGGAGAGATAGAAAACCTTTTCTCCGTTGACTTCATATCTTTTTTCCAGAAGTTTAATATGCAGATCATCGAGATTAATGACGATGGCTTCCGGGATTCGTGTGCTGGAAGCGGGAAGCAGCGCCCGGGATTTTACAATATCTGCGTGGACTTCCGCTGTGGCTGGTTCTCGTTTGGATGCGATACCTGAGGAAATATCTGTACCAGAGTCAATATCCGTATCAGCGGAGATATCTGCATCGGAAAGACCATCATCAGAGATATCCGAAACAGAGATTTCGTGGGTATAACTTTCTTTATAATTCATTTTTAAAAGTGCCAGATAGATAACGCCTTCCGCCTGAAAGGTTACAAACAAAAGATCGGCAGCAGGGATATCCAGTCCCGGGGCCATGGCTGTATACAGTTTCTCGGCAATAACCTGGCTGGTGGAGATAAAGGATTCCTCGTCAGATTCATCCCAGGCGGCCAGGACAGAGTAAACGGGGGATGTCTCCGGATTGAATTCGCAGTCTTTGGTATCATCGCTGATGACAATTTTATAAATGTGATTTCGGATAAATTCATATAAATCGGGACCTGGATCCAGAAGTGTGTTGGAGAGGATACAATCCCCGTGCACAGTGTCCAGAATATGTAAAATGGCTTTTCTGATGACAATATCGTCTTTGGCTATCATAAAATATTCACTCCTTGTACATTTGCGTTGTCAATGTCTGAAAGTTAAGTATACCACTGGAAAGGAGAGAAAACCATGTTTTTTTGACGGCAGAGGTGATAAGGAAGGGAGGAAAGACAATGCTGACGGCAGGTGAGATTATCGATGAAAAATATGAGATTATCAGAATTTTGGGACGGGGCGGGATGAGCACGGTTTATCTGGGGCGGCATGTGACTCTGGGAATAGAGCGTGCCATTAAAGAAATCTGCCGGCAGGAGTATGCCGGGTATGAGGAACTAAGGCAGCGCTGCATCAGGGAAGCTGACATTTTAAAAAGCCTTGATCATCCGGGACTGCCGGAAATCATTGATATCATCATTGAGAAAGATTATCTTCTGATTATTATGGAATATATCTCTGGTCATACTTTAAAAGAACTTCTTAACACATGCGGGGTGATAGAAGAAAAAGTGGCTGTAAATTGGGGAATACAGCTTTGTGAAGTACTCTCATATCTCCATACCAGGAATCCTCCTGTGATTTACAGAGATTTAAAACCTTCCAATGTAATGCGGAAGCCTGACGGGAAGATCGTCCTCATAGACTTTGGCACTGCGAGAGAATACCGGGGGAAGGTGGCGTGGGAAGACACGGTGTGCCTGGGAACAAGGGGATATGCTGCTCCGGAACAATATACGGCTGGCGGACAATCGGATGAGAGGACGGATATTTATTGCCTGGGGACAACGTTATATCATCTGTTGACCGGAAAGAATCCGGAGCAGCCACCCTATGAAATATACCCTGTCCGCCGGTGGAATCCGGCTCTTTCTCCGGGGCTGGAAGAGTTTATTATGACCTGCACCCGGCGAAATCCGGAGGAGCGATACCAAAGCAGTGAAGAGGCCGGGTATGTTCTGGCGCATCTGGAAGAAAATGCAGGGAAGTATCAGAGACAGGAAAAAATGAAAATATATCTGTTTGTTCTTTTGATTTTGGGGATGGCAATGTGTGTGTGGACAGTGTGTTTCTGTCGCATCGCCATAAAAGACACGCTGCTGGATGCTGTCAGAATTTATGTGGAACAGGCGGAACGGTCGGAAAACGGGAAGAGGAAAGAAGAGAATTATATTCAGGCGTTGAAGCTTCTTCCTGACTGCCGGCAAATTTATGAAAGTCTTTTGACACAGTATGTGCGGACCAACGATTTTCAAGTGGGAGACGCAGTAGAACTGATGAATATTCTTGAGATGGCGGGAAAAGAAAGCGGGAGTAAACCAGTGCTGGAAATTCTGCGGCAGCAGGAGCCGAAAGTTTATGCAGGTTTCTGTTACAACGTGGGAATCGGATATTTTTTTCATATGGGAACTGTAGAGGGGAAGAAGGCTGCACAGGTCTGGTTTGAAGATGCCATTCATACTCCGGGGGACAGTCTCCCGGCGTCTCAAAGGAAGCGGGCGCTGTTGTATAAGGAAATTTCTTCCTATTATAATTCTTTCCTGACGACAGGAGCTGACAGGAGCGGAGAGCAGGCGGGAAGCGGGTATGCGGATTTTTTTGATACTCTGTGCCAGTTAAATTCCGTTACGATTCATGAAAATAGCACGCCGTCACAGGCAGCAGCGGTATATATGATTTCCGCTGAGGTGGCAGTGGAGATAGGAAGTTTTGCCTTTCAGTTTTTGACAGAAGGAGGAATATCCGGTGAGAAATTACAGAAGGAGCTGGACAGGATATACCGAACAGCAGACAACGATGCCGCAGGAGAATCAGAGAGTAATACTGATGTTCGGCCGAAGGCCCAAAGAGATCAGCATAGGATCACTATTTTAGAGAAGTTCAGAGAGAAGGAAGAGATAGATAACCTGAAAAATCTGGTGAAAGATGCCGGACGAAAGCTTAAGCTGGCGGAAAATGGCCTGCGACAGGGAGGGGAGCAGATGGGATAGAACAAAGTGGACAGTTTATGCAAAGGGTGGAAATGTGGAGACTTCTGGCGTTGTGCGGCTGTATAGGAATTGTAGTATTTCTGCTGGCAGCAGCGGTAGTATTCTGCAAAATGAAAGTTTACCAATCTTTTTGGTATTTTTTTAAGATGGCGCAGAGAAAGCGGCGATGGAAAAGGCGGCGAAAACAAAATTATAAGTTATATATGGCAGGATTTGCGGCTGTGGCAGTATGTGTTTTCATGCTCAAAATAGACGCCGGAGCACAGGAGATGTTCATGGAGCTTCTGCCGGTTGTCAGTTGCTGTCAGGTAGATGGAACGGACTATTATGATAAGGGAGTAAAAGGATACATACAGTTACAGGGAGAGCAAATAGGGGAGAGAGATATAATGCTCTGCGCCGTACCCCGGGACCAGGTGGCAGAAGAAGCTGTCGGACAGTGCGGTGACAGTAGTGATTCCTGTGAGAATGGATACTATGAGATCCTTAACCGGGAGATAAAAGAAGATCGGATAACGTTTCTTTTTCAGCTTCAGGGAAAATGGCAGATAGTATTGTCCGATAAGGAGGGAGAACTGAAAACGGCAAGTGAGGAATTTATCATAGACCAAAAAGCGCCGGAGCTGTCTGTTGTCTATGAAAATGTCCGGGATATCAGTGATATCAGTGCTTCCACTGGCAATGTAAACCGCAGAATGAAGCGGGGACTTAAGGCCATTACATCTCCGGATTGTGAAGTGTCTGCCGCCGGGAAAGGAAAGGTTACGGTGAAGATTCAGGAGGACTATTTTTCTGCTGAAAATGTGAAGATAAGCATATGGAAGGAAAACTATGAAAACAGAACGAAAGATAATGTGACAAAGCAATGGGAACAGTATGTGCAGGCCGAAGGAAAGTGGAAGCAGGAAGGTGACGATTTTATCCTGCAATATCAGTGGGAGGAGGAAGGACATTATCAATTTCAGATTGAATATGAAGATCATGCCGGGAATGCGCTGACGGCCCGGAAAGATGATGTGGAAGGTAAAGAAACCGCTTCCTGTATAGAAGAGGGAGTATATGAGGGGCCGGTGTACACTCTGGATAATACGGCCCCGGTGTTGAGAACATTTGCGTATGTGCAGAGTCCGGAAAAGGTTCAGGGGACACGGAGCTATTTTACGGATAAGCCCACTGTAAAAATAGAGATAGAGGAGGAGAATTTTAATGGAGGAGATTTTGCTCTCAGAGATATTTTAACTCTGGCTGATGGAAGCCTGCTCTGTCCGGTGAAGAACGAAGATTCTCATACAATGACATGGACAAGCCATTATGAGGAAGGAAAACGAATCAATACGGCGGAAATGGAGATAAAAGAAGAGGCGAATCATACATTTTCCGGATGGGTGACAGATGGCTGTGGATGGAAAAGTCCGGTGCAGACAGGAGAGTGTACCTATGATACAACGCCGCCGGAAATAGAAGTCCGTGTCTGGGGAGAAGATTATTTTATGCCATATAAGTCGTATCAGTATTTTGGACAGGAGCAGTTCAGAGTATCGGTGTCGGCCAGGGATGATATCAGCGGGGTACAACTGATTTCCTATTATTTTGGTGAAGAAAATGAAAAAGATAAGAACCATATGGAGTGGGCCTCCGTTATCTGTCAGAATGAGAAAACGGATGTCCGCAAGGAGAATCTTCTGGAATATTGTATAGAAATCCGGGTAAATCAAAAAGATTTCAAAGGGAGAATTTACGTGCAAGCGGAGAACTTTGCCGGGAAGAAAAGCGGAGAAGTCAGCAGTCCGGGACTGCTTCTTGCCTCAAAGGCCATGCACAAAAACAGCAGTACGCTTTCGTTTGAGTTATCAGAGGCGGATTATACCGATGAGGAGGCAAGGATAAAATATTTCCGGAATCCGGTGATGGTCACCGCACATGGAGAAGATTTCCATGCGGGAATCGCACAGCTCAGATTGTGGGCCGGCGATGGGAAAAAGATAATCACAGATAAAAAAGCGGACAAGACGAAAGATCCGGATATAAGCTATCAGGAGACACTGACTATGGACATCAAACCGGAAAAGTTCCAGGAAAGCTGCAAAGAACAGCCTGTGGAGATCGAAGCATCGCTGACGGACAACTCGGGATATGTGTCGACCGCAAAATATAAAGAATACAAAGTCGTATTGGATGATATACAGCCGGAGATTCGGGTTGCCTACGATACCGGCAGTGCGAAGAATGGAAAGTATTATAACTGTACCAGAACGGCAACGGTCACTGTCAGAGACAGAAATTTTAACCCGGATTCCGTCCGGTGGGAAATCGCCGGATCCAATCAGAAATACCGGATCAGTCAATGGACGGGGGACGGAGAGATCCACCGATGTCAGGTCGTGTTTGCGGAGGATGGCAAAGATTACCGGATAAGGCTTTCAGCGGAAGACTATGCCGGAAACAAAGCGGTGTGGGACGGAGATACGGCGTTCACTATTGATAAAACACCTCCGGTTATCCGCATGGAGATTGATGCGGGT
>ERZ1643250.3572-NODE-3572-length-10555-cov-4.452095_pt1 | contig 10555 bp, 9 predicted proteins | sample MGYA00579262_ERZ1643250 | MGnify/ENA primary metagenome ERZ1643250 (study PRJEB29033, sample SAMEA4952265) | chicken gut metagenome | biome: Broiler Chicken; feature: Gastrointestinal Tract; material: Caecum | place: Ireland | collected 2018 | study: Broiler...
AAAAAATACAATGACGCTATTCAGACGGCTAAAGGGAAATATATATGTTTCCTTAATACGTTTGATTATATTCAGGATCCCGACTGGTTAAAGAAATCAATTGAGTGTTTTAATGACCCTGAAATTTCTCTTGTAGGCTATCGTGAAGGATTTTCAGGTAAAAACTATGTTGAAAATTGTCAGAATGGCTATTACAGACAGTTTTTATATCGAATAGACAAAATACGTGAAAATAATATTTGGTTCAAAGACTTCGCACTCCTTACAGGCAGTGTGTTCTTCACAAAATATTGCCTCGTCAGCGATTACGCTTTTTTCATTTCCAAATTTATGATGAAAGGGAAAACGTTTAAAAGGCAGAACATATATGCCGACGAGGCAAAGTTGATTATGCGGGCATTCGTATGGCTTTTGCAGACGGCAAAAGATAATGATCTTGCATTATTGGCTGAAAGAATTACAGACTTATTGAACTCAGAAAATTATATAAGGCTGATAACCGATGCTACATATGGGTTCTACATCGATAAATCATCTGTGAATAATCCAAGGGAAGACTTCCACTCGGAATTATTTTCATTGCTTGTCAAGGCAAATTCTCTGGCCAGACTTGATAAAAATGACAAGTCTGTTCTTCGTACGCTTGCTGTATTTATTTCAAAAAGACATAAATTTTTAGAGAAAATTTAAATCCGAGGTGAGTATTTTGGACGATAAATCATCTGAAATATCTAAAACAGATATCGAGTTCTATACCATTGCAAAAATTGCAGCAAAGAAATGCAATGGCAGGGAGATTGTTACATGGATAAATTCACCTCGGTTTAATGAGGTGTTAAAAAAATATTTTGGGCTTAGTGTTGCTTGTGCTGTTTCAAAACGCAGTGAAATTTGTGATGGAAAAAAAATACGTAATTTTAATGTTCTTTCTCCAGCAAAATACTATTTGGTAATAATCGATCGTGGATATGATGAATCGTTGGTAAATGAGTTAGCTGGTAAAAAGTATGTTGAAATTAATGATTTTGTTTTTTTACATCATAAAGTAGTAACGCTTGAAAACTATAGTTGTAACGGTTTATCGTATAGCGATTTATATGGAAATACAATAAAAAGCGTTCAGCCAGTAACTATAAACCGTATTAATTTTCATGGCTGCAATAACCATATTGAGTTAGGATATGGTCTAAAGGGTGGGTCTAATATTGTATTTGATTTATCCAATAATACAAATGTAAGCATTGCTGATGGTTGCAGTATAAATGCTTCGGCTAAGTTTGAATCTATTGGGCGTAATGGTAGTGCTGAGGTAACAATCGGCGAAAATTGTAGATTTACTGGCGGGCTTTTCAGATTGTATGTTAGTCCGTACCATACGGAAATTCACATCGATAAAAATACTACGGTTGAAACTAAATTTGAGGCTCATGCTAATTGCGGTAAAAAAATTATTATAGGTCAAGATTGTATGATATCGCATAATGTTCAATTTTGGGCGGGGGACGGTCATGCAATTTTTGATGTCGAATCAGGAAAAAATATTAATTCTGATTACGAGTTTTTGCCTGAAAGAAAAAATGTGCTTATTATTGGCGATCATGTATGGGTTGGATTTAATGCCGTTATTATGCATGGAACTAATATAGGGACAGGAAGTATAGTTGGAACGTCGAGTGTTGTTAAAAGCGTGTTTCCAAACAATTGCGCAATTGCGGGAAATCCTGCCAAGATGATAAGAAAAAATTGCGCATGGTCGAGGAATATGGATGCTCCTGATATATATTCGATAGATAAGAAATATGTATCGATGACGGAAGAAGAAAATATAGGTGGGACAACAGCTCAACAAGTTCAATCAAGCAAAATATTTGATGCAAGCGGTAATGTTTTTAGTTTCCGCAATAAAGAGAAGTGGTCTGCGTATGTTAAGACGATGTTATCTTTGGACGGAACTAAATGCACAGGATGTTCTGCTTGCGCGAATATTTGCCCTAAAGATGCCATTCATATGACTACGGATGAGCGAGGTTTTATTGTCCCTGAAATAGATTCAGACAAATGCATATCTTGCAGTCTGTGTAAAAAAACATGTCCTAAACTCAATCTCAAATTTCCTTATGAAGTTCAAAAAAATTGTTATGCTTTTATGGCTTCTGACGAAATAAGGAAAGTGAGCGCGAGCGGCGGCGCTTTTTTGGCATGCGCAGAAAAGATTCTTGAAGAAGGCGGTGTCGTTTGTGGTGCTGGTTGGACAGAGGATTTTGGACTCAGGCATGTAATTATAGAAAGTAAAACCGATTTATCTAAAATTTATGGCAGCAAATATGCCCAAAGCTCAATTAATGATGTCTTCAGGGAAATAAAAAAGTACGTTTTATCGGGTAAAAAAGTTCTTTTTGTCGGCACTCCTTGTCAGGCTGATGGGCTTCGGCATTATATGCAACGCGATTACCAAAATCTCTACATTATCGATTTATTGTGCCGTGGCGTTCCTTCTGACGAAATGTTCAAACGCTATATGAAAGAGTCATATGGTGACGAGAAAATTTTATCCGTCGTGCAAAAGAGTAAAAAACGTCTTGGGTGGGGAGCATATACCGAAATTGTCCATGCTTCTGGCTATACAGAAAATTACAATATGGAAAACAATATATACATGAAAGCTTTTCTCTCTGATTTGATGTTCAGAGATTCATGTTATGGTTGTCCTTATCCCCAAAAGAAAAGAGTTGGAGACATTTCTCTTGGTGATTTTTGGCAAATAGCAAAGTTTAACAAGTCATATGATGACAGACTTGGCACCAGTATTGTAATTGCTAATACAGAAAAAGGTAAAAATCTGATTGAAAGAGTACAAGCCAAGTTGCGCGAGCAGGTCCCGCTGGATTTTGAGCTGCCGTTTAACAGTGCATTATTTACATCAAGAAAAGTGCCTGCCGGAAGAGATGTATTTTTTGACATGATTAAAAAAGTACCGATAGGTGCAGCTCTTGATCGTGCGCTTTTCGGGAAAAAATATGATATAGGCATTGTTGGCTGGTGGGCTAATCTTAATTATGGCGGTACGCTGACTTATTTTGCGCTTAATAAAGCAATAAAAGATCTTGGTTATAGCGTAATGATGATACGAGCTCCTCACAGCGATGCGACGATGCCGAACACGGATACTGTTCCTATGCGTTTTGCTCGTAAACACTATGTTATAAGCAGGCTTTATGCTCATAGGGACATGCATTTGCTCAATTATGCTTGCAAGGGCTTTGTGTCAGGGTCGGATCAACTGTGGAATCCATATCTTGAACAATATGCAGGTAAAGAATGTTTCCTTTCGTTTGCTAATCAAAATTCGCTTAGGATTTCTTACGCCTCATCTTATGGAAATATATCATCCTTCCCGGAACAGTTCATCGCAAAATATAAACCTGAACTTAAAAAGTTTGACTCCGTATCGGTGCGGGAAGACTACGGGGTTGAGCTTAGTAAAAAATATTTTGATGTGGATGCTCAGTTTGTGTGCGATCCCGTATTTTTGTGTAAAAGAGAGGATTATGAGGAATTAGCAAAACAATCTTCTTGTGAATTTCCTAAAAAATTTACTCTTGATTTTATTTTGGATCCTGATGAAGAAAAGACGACCGCAATTAAATATGTTGCTGAAAAGTTAGGCGTGGATTTTTCTTGTTTTACGGATTTACAAAATACAGAACTAAAGAAGCAGGCTTTTAAACTTCCTGATTCGAAAATATATGCTAATCATGCAATTGAAGATCTTGTAAAGGCATATTCCAAGTGTGAGTTTGTTGTAACAGATTCTTTTCATGGGACATGCTTTGCAATAATATTCAATAAACCTTTTATAAGCATTGCAAATCATAGTCGTGGTGCAAAACGATTCGAATCTTTATTGCGCTGGACTGGCCTTACAGACCGTATGGTGAATTCTGTGGAGGAAATTTTTAGTAAACCCGAATTACTTAATCCTATAAATTATGCCGCTGTAAATGAGAAAGTTGCTGCATTTAAATTCAAATCTTTGGAATGGCTTAAAGCGGCATTAAAGAAAATGAAGTATTGATCAATAGGTGGGTAAAATGCGTAAAGGGTTAAAGATTTTACTGCTTATTGGTGCAGTTGTGATTATTGTTTTTTCTGTATTGCTTTCATCGTGTGTGGCTGATAATTCGTCATCTTCAGACAATAATAATGGTAATTCCACTCTTATTCCGGATGATTCTTTGGATGACAATTCAGGAAATGGTAATTCCTGGCAATATTCAATTAATAGAAATTTATTGATAAATGGGAATTTCATAATAAATCAAAGGGCGCAATCAAGTTATACAGGGTCTGCAATATATACGGTAGACCGATGGCGTATAGGAAGCGGAGCTGATATAACAGTATCCCCTGTTGACGGTGGCGGAATTACAATTTTAAATAACAATAATTCATATAGGTTTTTTGGCCAGCTTGTTGAATTGTCGGAAATCAGAAAAGATATAACCCTGACGATGTCTGCTTTTATAGACGGCAACTTGTATTCTGTAACAGGAAAAGTTCCTTCAGTTGTACCGGATACAACTTCAAATATTTATTACTTTAAAAATGACTATATGCAATTTGGCTATTGCGGGTCAAAAGATAGCTGGTATGCCGAACTGATTATCCCTGCAAATTCTGAAGTTAAAGTGGATTATGTAAAGCTTGAAGAAGGTAGCATAAGCACCGCTCCATATGGCGTAGCTGATTCGTATGCTGTGGAACTGCTGAAATGTCAACGTTTCTATCGCGTATACACTGAAGCGACTCCGGTTGTTATGGTAAGATATGATCCTAACAGAAACGAGAATGAATCGTATCTTGTTGTCTCTGTTTTCCTTGAAAATGAGATGCGGGGGCGGCCTGTATTAGACAGTTATAATCAAATAACCTGGTTTCAAACAGGTGGTATTTTTTATTCTTTTAATTCTACATACATGCAGATAATTGCTGTAGAAAAAAATAGATTCCAGCTTCTCGTTTTTACTGGTCAAATATTTGAAGGGTATAATCGTGTGACCGGAAATATGGGAACTGTATATATAACGCTTGATGCCGAGATTTAGGTAAAAAGAATGAAAACATGTATAATTATTAATTTGTCTCGTTATAATCGTAATCCTATAGATTTTTTTACAAATTATTATAAAGATAAGTTTACGGATATATTTTTTACGGCTCCCTGGTGTGATCAAGAAAAACATCTGCCAGACAACCTGATATGTGGTTATTATTCGTATTATCAGTGGTATGGAAATGCAGCTGTAGCCCTGAATAAAATCAATTTGGTTAATTATGAATATATAGCCCTTACAACAGAAGAGGGAATTATAAATCCGGAAGTAACAGAAGAAAATCTTTCTGATTATTTTGATTTAACTAATTATAAAATAGTTATTCCTGATGCAATGCCTTTATTTGGCTTCAATGGTTGGCATTGGTATCATGTGCGTTATGCTTTGTATCCTTTTATCTACTCGGCTAATGAGTGGCAAAAATATTTTATGCCATATAATCAAGCAATTGCTAAAATGAGAGATTATTTTGGTGACTATGACTCGCATTTAAACAATTCTTTTTTTGCAGTAAAAGCGCATGAAAAATTTACTGCGGAAATGATGGCCTACAAAGAAATTCTTGGTGGTTATGAGCATATACCATATCCATTAGCATTTAGTATGACGGATATATTTATTCTGAGGAACGATAATATTCTCAGGATTGTGGAACAGTTTGAAAAATGGGCGGCGGTTGGGGTCTTTTGTGAAATAGCGCTTCCAACGTTAGCTGTTTTGCTTTTTGATAAATCTGAAATAAATTGCTTGGCGAAAAATCATAAACCTATAAAGGCTATACCGGATACAGCATTAAAATCAGTATACGATTATGATTTTGATAATATTATTCCGAGAGCACAAACTAATCCTTTTATCAGATTTAACATAGAAAATATGCTGAAAAATCGAGGGTAAATATGTCAAGAGTCAAACTTGTTTCAGTATTTAATCATAGATATGATAAGAATATAGATACCTTGAAACGCTTGTATAAGTCAAAATTTTCAGATATTAAATTTTTAGTTCCATTTTATGACGGCGAAGATGATTGTGTAATACCTGTTAAGCGGAACGTCTCTTATAATTTCCAAGGTTTTTTTTGGGAAGGATTGGAAAAGTATTTTGACGAAGATACCGAATACTATCTTTTTTTGGCTGATGATGCAATTCTTAATCCAAACCTAAACGAACATAACATAGTAAAAGCTCTTATGCCAAAAGGCGAAGCTGCTTATGTAACTGGCGTATATAAACTTAATAAGCCTTATGGGATCGAATGGGCTCATGCGGCATATTCAAATTTATCGACAGCTTATTTAGCAAAAAATTTTGCGGGCTTTATACCTTCATATGAAGATATGTTAAAAAAAATGCAAGCATATTTTGGTTCTTTTGATGAATATATAGATCAATATTTTATCGAAAATCGCAGTGCTGTAGAAAATTGGGTAAAGGCAAGACGTGAAAATGTTTTTAATATGACTAAAAGAGCTGATAACAAGATGAGATATCCAGTAGCTATGGGGTGGTCAGATATTGTTATGGTTCATAAAAACATTTTGTTTGAATTTGCTAGAATATGCGGATTATTTGCAGCGATGCATATGTTTTGTGAGGTGGCGGTTCCTACAGCATTAGTGTATACATGTGGCCCTAACAATATAAGTACACTGCCTCAGTTGAATAAAATAAACGGTTTAAACCAGAAGGTTCTTTGGGACAAGGATAGGGAAAGAATTTTATTGGATAATAATAAAAGTCTTGCTGCTTTACTTAATAGTTTTCTGGAAAAAGATTTACTTATTCATCCTGTTAAGTTGTCGCAGTGGAAAATAGATATAACTGATTAAGAGGAGTGATGGTATGAATGTTATTTCAGCAAAAGATGTAGCGGAGCTTGTTAAACAAACTATCGTTGATTGGCATGAACAAGAAAAGAAACGTGATTCAGATTACGTTATAGTAACGGACGATATAAGACGTATTCGTCCGCTTAATGAGCATAGGGAAGATTTGAGGCAAGTTGTAACGGAACTTGTAAATACTAATGCTGAAATGTGGCATGAAGAGGACAAGGTACGCAGTATGAAGGATGATGTTGTGTTAAAAGCAATAAGAAATATTAATCCTTTGAACCAACATCGTAATGACCTTATTGAAGAAATTGATGAAATATTTCTTGAGCGAGCACAAAAGGAGGATAAGTAAGTATGGAAACAGTCGGCAGCATAATAGATAAGCTCAGTATCAATGAGCTAAAGATATATCATATGACGGAACAGTTTAACCGTGATGATGTTGATGCTACATTTAAACAGGATTGTGCAAACAGACTTGCGATCCTCAATACGCAGAGGGATGATCTTATAGAGGAACTTCAGCAATTAATGGATGACGTTCTCACGGGAAAACGTAAGTTTAAACTCTACAGACAGCTCAAAATGTACAACGATAAAAAGTTTAAGGATTAAATTAAAATGAATATAGAACATATCATAGTACAAGCAGGCGGAAAAGGCACAAGGATGCAGTATCTTACGAAGAATAAGCCCAAGGCGCTCGTTCCCGTAAATAATCTGCCTATGCTTTTTCATCTGTTCAGAAAATATCCGGATAAAAAGTTTGTGGTGATTGCCGATTATAAAGCAGACGTTATGAAAAAATACCTTGTGGCGTTTGCTAAGGTTGAGTACATAGTGGCTGACGGTCGCGGTAAAAACGGCACGTGCGGCGGCATGAATGAGGCTCTCTCTTATATCCCCGAAAATGCTCCGTTTATGCTTATATGGTCAGATCTCATACTACCTGCAGAGTTTACTCTTCCCGAAAAGGACGGTAACTATGTAGGACTTTCCAAAGATTTTCCCTGCCGCTGGAGTTATAAGGACGGTAAGTTTGTCGAGCAGTCTTCAAGCGAATTTGGCGTTGCCGGTCTGTTCGTATTCAAGTCAAAGGCAGAAATCGAAGGTGTGCCAGAAGAAGGCGAGTTTGTCCGCTGGCTTTCAGAAAGGAATATTAAATTCAACACGATAGACCTCTATAAAACTAAGGAATACGGATTGCTTTCCGAATATGACAAAGCAGAAGAGAAGAAGGAAGGCAGTCGTTGCCGTCCGTTCAATAAGATAGAGGAAAAAGACGGAAAAATAATAAAAGAGGGTATAGACGACCAGGGCCGCGCACTTGCAGTGCGTGAAAAGGCCTGGTACAAATTTGTTGAAGAACACGGCAAGGGTAAGGCCGCCATACCTGAAATTTATTCATTTGACCCGCTCACAATGCAGCGAATAGACGGGCGCAACATATTCGAGTACGAATTGTCCGAAGATGAGCAGCGTGCTGTTCTCAAGAAGTTAGTCAATGCGCTTAAAGATCTGCATTCTCTTGGAACGGCTCCGACCGATTATTTCAGTATAAATGAGGCATATCTCGGCAAAACGTTTGCCCGCCTTGAAAAGATACGCGACCTTGTTCCGTTTGCTCACGATGAGTACATAGTTATAAACGGCAAGCCTTGCCGCAATGTATTTTTCTATGAGGACGAGCTTGCTTCGCTTTTTGCAAATTATCATTGCAAGCAGTTTGAATTCATACACGGTGACTGCACGTTCTCCAATATGCTTCTCGACGGAGATATGAATCCCGTATTCATAGACCCTCGCGGATATTTCGGACATACTGAACTTTACGGCGACCCTAACTATGATTGGGCGAAACTTTACTATTCGGTAGTCGGAAATTACGACCGCTTCAATCTGAAAAAGTTCAGACTTTCAGTAAATGAGCATAACGTAGAGTTAGATATTCAGTCTAACGGCTGGGAACATCTTGAAGATTACTTCTTTGAACTTATAGGCGATGATGTAAACCATGACTACATAAAGCTCATTCATGCAGTTATATGGCTTTCCCTTACGACGTATGCGTGGGAAGATTATGATTCCATCTGCGGAGCATTCTATAACGGACTTTGGTATCTCGAGGATGTATTTGCAAAATATCTTGAAGGGACAAAAAAGTTTAACGCGCCCAAGGTTAATCTTACGTTTGAAGAAACTCTCCGAATGATGACTGATTCACTTCGCAGCATAGACGAGGATGTATTCAATCAGCTTTTGGATGAGTGCGTGGAGACGCTTAAGCGCGGCAATAAGATAATTGCTTCAGGACTTGGTAAGAATGTACCTATATGCGATAAATTTGTAGGCTCTATGCTCTCAATGGGACTTAATGCAAACTTACTGCACACAAACTCCGCTGTACACGGCGATATGGGCATGGTTAAGAGCGGCGACCTTGTAATAATACTTACAAAGAGCGGTTCTACCGCTGAATCGGTATACCTTGCCGACCTTCTTTCAAAGAGGAAGGGGGTAAACCTTTGGCTTCTGACCTTTAAAAAACACAGTGTAATGAGCGAAAAAATGAAGTCGCTCATAATAAATCTCGAGCACGAGGGTGATATGTGGAACATAATGCCGAACAATTCCACAACGCTCAATCTTATAGTATTGCAGTCGCTTGCAATGAATATTGCCAAGAAGATGGGAGTCACGCTTGATGATTTCAAACCCAACCATCCGGGCGGCGCAATAGGGAGCCAGCTTAAATGAAAGAGAGAATAACGCTTTCACCTTTAGGGCATACCTGGATAATGGACCTTGACGGAACGCTTGTAAAGCATAACGGGTATAAGGAGGGCGGAGATGTCCTCCTTCCCGGCGTTAAGGAGTTTATAGACAGTCTTCCTGAAGGGGATATGATAGTAATAATAACTGCACGCAAGCAGGAATACAGGGATATAACGGAAAGGTTTCTTAAAGATAACGGCATTCGTTATGATCATATTATTTTCGAAGCTCCTTACGGCGAAAGAATAGTGATCAATGATAAGAAGCCTTCCGGCTTACCAGTATCTGTTGCTGTCAATACTGATAGGGATGACGCGTGGAGTGTCAGCTATACCGTGGACGAAAATTTGTAAAATAGGTAAAGGCACAATGGGCGGCATTGCAAAGAACAAAGATAACACAACTAAATTGTCTGTTATAATGCCGATATACAATAAAGTTGCATATGTGGGGGAAAGTCTAACAGGTATACTTTTACAATCTTTGTGTGATATTGAGCTTATCTGTAAAGACATAAATTTATGGACACTCTCAAAATAAATATATCAAGGGCATAAAACAAGCGTATGAGTTCGGTCAACCCATACGCTTGTTGTTATTTATCGGAATTATTGAGTTTATGGCGTAAAACGGAAGCTATATCGATTTTGTACACGATATCTATTTCACGCTCTTTGCCCGTGATTTTCGGCAAGCCGCCTACGATGATACGGTCTATCAGCTCATAGCACATCTCGCGGGTAAGTTCCGGCGCTTCGAGATACTTCTTGATATTCCGTATAAAGTCATCGGCACTCTGTATCGTGTTTTCCGTTTCGGTCAGTTTTG
>ERZ1643250.3574-NODE-3574-length-10553-cov-7.405601_pt1 | contig 10553 bp, 11 predicted proteins | sample MGYA00579262_ERZ1643250 | MGnify/ENA primary metagenome ERZ1643250 (study PRJEB29033, sample SAMEA4952265) | chicken gut metagenome | biome: Broiler Chicken; feature: Gastrointestinal Tract; material: Caecum | place: Ireland | collected 2018 | study: Broiler...
TCCCGTGTCTTTCTGCCGTATTTTTTCATTTTTACGCATCTCGCTTTCGGATAATTATTTTTAGCCGTCCAATTATGCTCAATTTTTGCAGTTTCCCTGCAAATTCTCGGCATAATGCAGCCCTATTACCCTTTGATTTTGCATGCTCTGTTTTCGTCCTTATACAGCGGTTTATCTGCGTATTTTTCTTATTTATACGCATTTTCAGCGCCACATTGTTCCGAAAACCGTTTTCCTCCTTTTCTGCATCAATTGCAAAATCTCCGTTTAATAGGAATTATCCTGAAACGCCCTGTCCACCTCCCACCGAAAACCGCCCGAACATCCCACGAAATTCGGACAGATTTCATCCGAGGACATTTTTCCGCCCGGGTTCATTTCCGTTCAATTTCGAACGATACACGCCGATTTCCCGCCAATTTCCGCTCATTTCTGAACAAAAAAGACCCAAAGCACGTTTCCGTACCTTGGGTCCTGATTGGTTCTTTTGGTGAGACGTTGGGGTGTTTTGGCGGGGAAGGGCTCAATCACTTATCCTTCAGCAGCGTGTTGAGTTCTTCCATAAAGGTATTGATGTCCTTGAACTGCCGATAAACCGAGGCGAAGCGCACGTAAGCAACCTCATCCACCTTTCGGAGCTGTTCCATGACCAATTCGCCGATCACCTTACTGGATACTTCGCTCTCGAGCGAGCCGAATACCTTCTGCTCGACTGTATCCACGATCTGCTCCAGCTGCATCAGCGATACCGGGCGTTTTTCACATGCCTTTACCAGCCCATTAAGCAGTTTCTGCCGGTCATAGGCCTGGCGGGTGCCGTCCCGTTTGACCAGCATCAGCGGCATGCGTTCAACCGTCTCATAAGTGGTAAAGCGCTTGAGGCATTTAAGGCATTCGCGCCGCCGGCGGATGCTTGTGCCTTCATCTGTTGGGCGCGAATCAACGACCTTGCTGTCGTCATAGCCGCAGAACGGACATTTCATACGCTTCACCCTTTCTATACAGTCAATTATACATTATTTTTCATTATTATACCACCGCTTGTGCAGCAAAGTCAACGTATCCACATAAAATCCCACCATATTGCGGTCATGACATCCTTTACACGGCCGCAAACCGGGACAGCAGCTTCACTGCCCGCGCCAGTTCACCTTCGGAGGCAAAGTTCGACCGGTATACTTCGATCAGCGCATGCCCATCGTATCCCACGCGGCGCAGAGCCGAGAAAAAGTCCGCATAATCCATACAGCCCGCACCCGGCACCAAGCAGCTTTGCTCTTCAGAAAAATCGTTGATATGCACGTTCACGATGCGGTCCCCCACCGTATCAACGAACTCCTTCCAATTCCGCCCCGCCCGGTATGCCTGTTTGATATCCAGCGTATAGCGCAGTTCCGGTACATCGCGGTACAGCGCTGCCAGAAAGACCGGGTCGCGCGAACGGCACCAGGCCACGTTCTCCTGTGCCAGCGTGATGCCGCAGGAGGATGCAATGCTGCACAAGCGCCGGTAAGCACCGCATTTCCTTTCCCAACGTTCCGGCGTGTCCGTGATCCCCATGTTCCGCTCACCATGAAAGGTCAGATAGCGCGCACCCAGCGCCGCCGCGCACTCAAAATACCGCTGGTACTGCAGCATCCCGTCCTCTGTGCGGCGTTTGTAATCGGAAAACAGAAGCATTCCTTCCATCAGCGAGGTATAGGGATGCACGGAAACCACATCCAGCCCCAGGCTTTTGGCCTGTATGCCAATCTGTTCGTAAAAGCGCGGTTGGAATTCGCTTTCTGTATTAAAGAATATCTCGACCGCATGCACGCCCGCCCCCGCCAGTATTGGCAGGATCTCCTCAAGCGGCTGGGGATAGAAGCATGCTGTTGAAATACCGACCCGCATAAAAACCTCCGTTCACAAACAGGGACGCCGGAAGGCGTCCCTGTCGACTGTTGTTGATGGATGCGCTTTACGCGCTGTGTCCCGCCGCAGGCGCCTTCCCACCTGCAGCATGCCCACATCGCATGGTTATTTTACACGATGGCGGCGAAGCTTCTTACGGAAGAAGCCCCACAGGCTGGCTGACAGCAGGATAGACGACCATGCGCCCGCCAGGATACCAACGATCAGCGGCAGCGTGAACTGCTTGAGCGAAGGTACGCCCAGAATGAACACCATTCCGATGGTGAACAAGGTGGTCAACGTTGTATTGATCGTACGGCCCATAGTCTGCCATACGCTGCGCTCCGCGACCGATTCAAACGGTTCCTTGCGCGCCGTGCGCAGGTTCTCACGCACGCGGTCAAATACGATGATCGATGCATTGATCGAGTAGCCGAGGATGGTCAGCGCCGCTGCGATGAAGTTGCTGTCCAGCGGGATCTGCAGCCATACATATACGCTCAGCATGATCAGCAGGTCGTGAACCAGGCAGACGACCGCCGCCAGGCCGCTGGTCAGCTCGAACCGGAAGGTGATGTACAGCAGCATGAGCACAATGGCCAGCGCCGCGCACAGAACCGCCGAGCGCTGCAGGTCGCTGCCGACCGAGGCGGAAACGTCCTCATTGCCGTAGAGGTCATCATCGGTCAAACCGTATGTCTCATTCATTGCGTCAATCACCTGCTGACGGGTTTCCGAATCGATGCTGGTCGAGCGGATCAGCACCTGCTCGTTTGCATCGCCCGATGAGGTGACCGAGGAGGGCGTCACGCCTGTGGTCTCAGCAAACAGGTCGCTGACCTCGGTCTGGATCTCCTGCGTCACGGTCTGGTGCATATTAAACTCCATCTCCGTGCCGCCCGCAAAGTCGATGCTCAGGTTGAACAGGTTTTTGCCAAAGGGCAGCAGGATGAGCGCCACCAGACCGGTCGCCACCAGCAGCACGGAAATGCCGCCGAAGATCTTGCTGTTTTTGATAACCGGGAAGCGGCCGCCCTCGCGCTTTTTCTCGCTCAGGCCGTATGCCTTCGGATTGCGGATGTGGAAATCCACCATGCGGTTGAGCAGGAAGTGGGTGACCGTCAGCGCGGTGAACATGGAGATGATAACGCCAAGCCCCAGCGTAGTCGCAAAGCCGACGATCGTGCCCGTGCCGAAGAAGAACAGCACGGCAGCTGCAATCAGCGTGGTCAGGTTCGAGTCCAAGATCGCCGCGAACGCACGCTTGAAGCCCGAGTCGATCGCACTCTTGACCGTCTTGCCCGCGCGCAGTTCTTCCTTGATGCGCTCGAAGATAATGACGTTGGCATCCACCGCCATGCCGATCGACAGGATGATGCCTGCGATGCCCGGCAGGGACAGGTTGATGCGGATGACACTGAATACCAGCGCCTCAATGACGATGTAGAAGCCCAGCGCGAGGCAGGCCACGAAGCCCGGCACGCGGTAAATGATGATCATAAACAGGCACACCAGGATCAAGCCGATCAGGCCGGCCATCAGGCTGGTGCTCATTGCGTCCGCACCCAGCTGCGGGCCGACCGAGCGCAGCTCGGCCTGCTGCAGGCTGAACGGCAGCTGGCCTGCATCGATCAAACCAGCGAGCTGCTGTGCGCTGCTCTGATCGAAGCTGCCCGTAATCACACAGCTTTCGCTGTCGATGCGTTCCGAAACATTCGGCGCGGAAATGACCTGACCGTCCATGATGATCAGCAGCTGGTTATAGCCGTCCGTACGCGCTGCAACCGACTCGGTCGCATCTGCAAACTTCTGCTGGCCCTCGCTGGTGAACTCAACCTGCACGTAGTTCTGCTGCATCGAGGCGCCGCCGGTGGGGTCACCGTACTGCGCGCTTGCACCCGAAATATCCGAACCGGTCAGCAGCGCATACTGCGCCGCGTCGGTATTTGCATCCTCGGACAGCGCGGTCATATATTCATTATAACCGTCGATATCCATGAACAGCAGCTGGGCGGTCGTGCCGAGCGTCTGCACTGCTTCCTCCGGATTGGTGATCTGCGGGATCTCGACGGTCAGCCGGTTGTCGCCCGACAGCGCGACCGTCGCCTCGGTAAAGCCCTGGCTGGTCAGGCGCTGGCGGATCATCGCCTGCGCGGTCTGCATATCATCCGCGAGGTTGCTCATATCATAACCGTCCGGCAGCACAGCCTCGTATACGATGCGCGAGCCGCCGACCAGATCCAGGCCGAGGCGGATACCATGCTCGGTATCCAGTACGCTCGGAATGATCGCGGTCAGTTCGGTATTGGTTCCCGCCGCGGTGTCATTCGCGCTGGTATCCCCTGTATCCGTATCCGTCGTACCGGTGTCATCCGTATCCGCAGTGTCCGTATTGGCTGTATCCGTTGTACCGGTGTCAGCTGCAGTATCCGACGTACTGCCATCGGTCGTGTCTGCAGCATCTGCGCCCGACGTATCTGACGTACCGGTGTCGGCCGTATCCGAGGTACCCGTATTCGATGCATCTGCGGTATCCGACACCGCTGCATCCCGGAACGGCATGGTCCAGCCACCCGGGATATACACACCCGTTACCGCTGTCACGCCGAGGAAAATAATGATCAGCATGACAGCGATAAAGGAAATTACGCTCTTCTTCACTGCATAGTGCCTCCTTATATTTTTTGGCGATGCCGCAGGCAAAGCGCCCGAACCGCAAGGCCTTTACATAGCTAAAGTAGTATACTGCGAAGCCACGAAAATGTCAACCTTACGCTATACCCATAGAAAAAGCCCGCAAAGCGGGCATTTTCTATCGAACAATGTCCATTCTGCATGCGGTTTGATCCGTCATACAGCAACATTCCATGTTTCGCAGCAAACTCAGAGATTGATCTCGACCCTGATGTCCTCGCCGTCCAGATACGGTGCGATCGCCGGGCGGACACATTCGCTCAGGAACTCGTCCACCTGCGACGGGCAGCGGCCGATATACGCCTTGGGGTCAAGATGCGCGACGATCTGCTCGCGCGTCATGCCGAACATCGGGTCGGCTGCAATGCGGTCGATCAGGTCGTTGTCCAGGCCCTCTTCCTTGACGCGCTTGCCCGCGGCCATCGAGTGCTCGCGGATGCGCTCGTGCAGTTCCTGGCGGTTGCCGCCGCGCTTGACCGCGTCCATCATGATGTTCTCGGTCGCCATGAAAGGCAGCTCGTTCATCACATGCGCCCCGATCACCTTGGGGTATACTACAAGGCCGGAAACCACGTTGATCATAATGTTCAGGATCGCATCCACCGCGAGGAACGCCTCGGGCACCGAGATGCGCTTGTTGGCCGAGTCGTCCAGCGTGCGCTCGAACCACTGGGTCGCGGAGGTGAATGCAGGGTTCAGGCTGTCCGTAATCACGTAACGCGCGAGCGCACAGATGCGCTCCGAGCGCATCGGGTTGCGCTTGTACGGCATGGCGGAAGAGCCGATCTGATTCTTCTCAAACGGCTCCTCGACCTCCTTGAGATGCTGGAGCAGGCGCAGGTCGGTCGCAAACTTGGACGCGGACTGCGCAATGCCCGACAGGGTCGCGAGTGTCTGCGCGTCGATCTTGCGCGAATAGGTCTGGCCGGAAACCGGCACCACGCCTGCAAAGCCGAAATCGTCCGCAATGCGTTTTTCCAGTTCCTTGACCTTGGCTTCGTCGCCGTCAAACAGCTCCATGAAGGATGCCTGCGTGCCGGTCGTGCCCTTGCTGCCCAGCATGCGCAGGTTTTCGATGCGGTACTCGACCTCGTTGAGGTCCATGAGCAGCTCGTTCATCCACAGTGTCGCGCGCTTGCCGACCGTGGTCAGCTGCGCAGGCTGGAAGTGGGTAAAGCCGAGCGTCGGCTGCGCCTTATGCGCATCTGCAAACCCGGCGAGCTTGTCGAGCACGGTCGCAAGCTTTTTGCGCACGAGCAGCAGACCTTCTCGGATCTGGATGATATCGGTGTTATCGCCCACGTAGGCGCTCGTCGCGCCGAGGTGGATGATGCCCGCCGCCTTGGGCGCAGCCTTGCCGAAGGTGTAAACGTGCGCCATAACGTCGTGGCGCACTTCCTTTTCGCGCGCCCTGGCGGTCTCGTAGTCGATGTCCGTAATGTGTGCCTGCATCTCGTCCACCTGCTCCTGTGTGATGGGCAGGCCGAGCGCCATCTCGGCTTTCGCCAGCGACACCCACAGGCGGCGCCAGGTCGAAAACTTCATGTCCGAAGAGAAGGTGTACAGCATCTCCTTCGAAGCATAGCGCGAGGAAAGCGGGCTTTCGTACACGTTGTTCATGTCAGTCGTCCTTTCCGGTCTGTTTGACCCTTATCCTGATCGGGATAATCCTGCAACAGATTTTAAACCGACTTTAGTTTAACACCGAAACACGTACTTTTCAAGCGCCGGTGCCCGTTTCAGCCGATATATTGGAGTAATAACCAAAGATTTGCCCACCTTTACCCGTGTATTTGGCATACAGCCGCCTGCAGCGCTTGACGGATGTGTGCGGGCGTGCTATCATCAGGGCAGGAAACAGGAGGGATCCCTATGCGCAGAGCCCGTCAGGACGAGCGCGCGGCGCTTGCCGCATTGATGTTCGACCAGTTTTACGAAAAAGAGGAGTTGCAGCAGCAGTTTTCCGGTGTGGACGGGCAGACCGCCCGCCGTTTCGGCCCCGCAGTGCTCGGTATCGGGCAGGGCTATTATTTCACCCGGGGTGATGTTTTTGTCTGCGACGGCGCAAACGGAACGCCCATCGGTGCGATTGTAGGCGCGGACCCGCGCCGCCTGTCCCGCTTCGGGCCGCTCGGCCAGCTCCTGTACGCGCTGCAGAACGGAAAAATGCTGCGCGATATCCCGCGGCCGCTGCTCGCGCAGCTGACGCGCAACAGCCGCCCGGTCATGGACGTGCACAGCACAAAATGGTACAGGCGGTACTGCAAGCACCCTTATTATATCGCGCAGTTTGGTGTAGACAAGGCGTACCGCGGCAGCGGCGCGGCGCGGGAGCTGCTCGACGGCGTGATCGCCCATGCCGCCGCGCAGGGCTATCCGGCAGTCGTGCTCGAAACGCTCTCACGCGAAAACGTGCCCATGTACCTGCATTTCGGCTTTTTCCTCAAGCAGGTATATACCTGCGGCGCGTTCACCGAATACCGCCTGCTCAAATATCTGCCGCAGCATCCGTCACAGAAAGCATAAGCGGGCCTTTCCCGCACAAAACGGCAGCCGGCCGGGCAAAATGCCCGTCCGGCTGTTTTTTCATGCCCGCGTAAAAATCTGGTTGCGCAGCTCGAGGTTGTATGCCAGCAGCCTGCGCAGGTGTCTTTTCCCCCGTGTCAGGTGCCGCGACACCGCCGATTGGCTGATCCCCAGCTTGTACGCGATCTCCTTACCGGAAAGGCCTTCCACCTCCCGCATCCAGAGCACCTCATACTGCCGGTCGGTCATCTCTTCCCGAAGCGCCTCAAAAAACGCATCCCGGAAAGCCGCGCGGAACGCGCTGTTATCCGATGCCATCGCAGCCAGATAATCGTCATACGCTGCCCGGTCCGCTGCACGCTCAGCCAGCCCGCCTGTCATCATAGTCCACTCCTCCTCTGCCATCATAGTAATGCTCCATTATAAAAGCTGTTTTACGGCTTTCGTTGATCAATACCCGCAGAAAGCCGATCCGCTGCTTGAGCCGGTATTTGACCTCTTTGTGCCGCGCCCGGCGCTGCGCTACCTGCAGTTGCTTCATCCGCAGTTCGAGCAGCGCTGTGTTCATACGGTATTCCTGCGCCATCTCACGCAGTGCCATGGCGTCCCTCCTCATTTTATCGAACATTTGTTCGTATTTTTGATGTCTTTAGAATACTACATATTGGAAGCGTTGTCAAGCCCATCCTACATTTGGTGTTCTATCAATAAATGAACACACATATACTTCCAGCGGAAGGAGGCTGTGGACATGCGCAAACTGTTGCTGACTGGCTGCGGGCTGGTGCTGGTGCTTTATCTGCTGCCCGTCCTCTGGCCACTGGACAGGGCGGATACCGGTGCCGAGCCGCTCACCACTTCACAGGCCGTCCCGGCAGACGGACAGGCCAAAGGGCAGACCGCCGCCGACTACTCGGTCGTCATGGTCGAGATCGACGGCACGCCGACCGAACTGCCGCTGGAGGAATATGTAGCCGGGGTAGTCGCCGCGGAGATCCCAAACGACTTCCCCATTGAAGCGATCCGCGCACAGGCAGTCGCCGCGCGCACCTATGCGGTCTATAAACTGTCCCGCGGGCGGCCGGAGGCGCACCCGGATGCCGACCTGTGCGACGACTACCACCACTGTGCGGCCTACCGCGATATCGCGGTGGAGACGGCGTCGGGAAGCGACCTGTCGCGCGTGCAGCAGGCAGTCGAGGACACGGCAGGAGAGATCCTGACTTATGGCGGTTCTCCTATCGCAGCCGTATTCCACTGTGTCAGCGGCCCGCGCACGGAATCTGCCAAGGATGTCTGGGGCGAAGATATCCCCTACCTGCAGAGCGCAGTCAGTCCGGGCGGCTCAGCGTATGACGGCTATGAGGATGCAGTTACCATCTCCGCAGATGATTTCCGCGCCGCGGTTGCGGAGGCTTTCCCGTCCGCCGACGTGTCCGGTACGCCGGACAGCTGGTTCAAGGCATCCGCCCGTTCGGCGGCGGGCGGGGTGATCACGGTCGAGTTGGGCGGCGTCACCGTGGAGGGTACGGCAGTGCGCGAGCTGTTCGGCCTGCAATCCACCAATTTCACGCTGACCACCACGGAAAACAGCATCATCTTCCATACCATCGGCTACGGGCACGGGGTCGGCCTGTCGCAGTACGGGGCAAAATATATGGCCGAACAGGGCTCCTCCTATTCCGAAATCCTCGCCCATTATTATCAGGGCACGACATTGACCAAGCTATGACGCCTCCCGCATCCACACGTAAAAAAACAGCAAAACAGGCCCGGGGCCAAAATTCCGGACCTGTTTTGCTGTATCAGGCATCGCCAGCCGCAGGCCGGGGATGCCGTCCTCCGCAGGAGGCGGTATACCTTCCGCGAACTTATTCTCCCATCACCTGGAACACAACATCCCGCGTGCGGTTACGGGTGTCGCATTCGACGAGCGTCAGGTTCTGCCACGGGCCGATGGTGATCTCCCCGTCCACAAACGGGATCACGATGAACGGGCTGAGCAACGCCGCCTTGATGTGAGACGAGCCGTTGTCATCATGCCAGGTGTCGTGATGGTGGTAGTGAATCACGCGGCCGGTCTCATCGGTATAAGGCGAAAATACGTCCATCGCAGCCTTGAGGTCGTGGTACACCATACCCGGCTCAAATTCCAGCGTGGTCAGGCCGGCGACGCCGCCGGTCGTAAATCCGGTGATAATACCGGATCTGATGCCGGTGTTGCGGCAGGCGTTGTGCACCGCCGCGCGGAAGTCATCCGTGATGTCGATCATGCCCATGTGGGCTTTTGTGTGATAGGTTTTGGTTTCCGTATAAACTGCCATTGGTTATGATGCTCCTTTACAGGCACTCCAGATAGCGCCCGTACAATGTTTTGCCCAGTTCAGAGGCGTGCCGCATAAGCGTTTTGTGGTCGATATAGCCGCGCTCGTAGGCGATCTCCTCCAGGCAGGCGATATAACGCCCGGTCTCATCCTGCACACGCTTGACCTCCTGCGCAGAAGTGAGCAGGTTGTCCGCCGTCCCCGCATCCAGCCAGACGAAATCGCGGTCCAGCTTGACCACATGCAGTTTTCCGCGGCGCAGGTATTCCAGATTGACGTCCGTGATCTCGAGTTCGCCACGTGCCGAGGGCTTGAGATTGCGCGCGATCTCCATTACGTCGTTGTCATAGAAGTACAGGCCGGGCACAATATAATTTGACTTGGGGTAGCGTGGCTTTTCTTCGATTGAGACCGCACAGCCCTGTTCGTCAAATTCAACCACGCCGAATGCACGCGGGTCGTCCACATAATAACCGAACACACATGCGCCGCTGCCCAGTGCAAGCGCCTTATCCAGATAGCACGGAAAGTCCGGCGAATAGAAGATATTGTCGCCCAGCACGAGACAGACATCATCCGATCCGATGAACTGCCGCCCGATCAGCAGCGCGTCCGCAATCCCGCGCGCCACATCCTGCACCTCGTACGTGATGTTGACGCCGAAGCGGCCGCCCGAACCGAGCAGACGGTAAAAGGGGCCTTCCTCTCCGGGCGGGATGATGATGAGAATATCCCGGATACCCGCCTGCAGCAGCACCGCCAGCGGATAATAGATCATCGGCTTGTCATAGACCGGCAGCAAAGGCTTGCATACCGGCCGTGTCATGGGATAAAGGCGGGAGCCTTTACCTGCGGCAAGAATGATTCCTTTCATGCGTTGTTCCTCTATCTCTGTTTTATATTGCGAGACCATTATAGCATATGGTATATGGCATTTCCATAGCAAAAGTGGGAAATTTGTGTAAGCAGGGGCGCTTGCTGCGGTGCCGTAGGGGCGCGCAGTGCGCGCCCGGGGTGTTCGCCTTAAAAGGCGGAGGGGAAGTGCCCGTGCTTCACGGGCAGGAATGCGGCCTGCGCGGCCGCCTCGCGGGCAAGAGGGGGCCTTGCCCCCTCTTG
>ERZ1643250.3577-NODE-3577-length-10551-cov-5.044017_pt1 | contig 10551 bp, 11 predicted proteins | sample MGYA00579262_ERZ1643250 | MGnify/ENA primary metagenome ERZ1643250 (study PRJEB29033, sample SAMEA4952265) | chicken gut metagenome | biome: Broiler Chicken; feature: Gastrointestinal Tract; material: Caecum | place: Ireland | collected 2018 | study: Broiler...
CAAAACTATCCCACCTGTGACCATAGTATATACCAAAGGGAACGTATGTACAAGAAAAAGTTCCTTTATTCCCTTTCGTTTCCTGCCGCCTGAGCTGCCAGATAAGCGGTGGACCAGGCGATCTGGAGGTTGAATCCACCTGTCACAGCATCTAAGTCCAGCACTTCGCCGATGAAGTACAGCCCCTGTACCTTCCTGGATTCCATAGTATGAGGATTCACTTCTTTTACTGATACGCCTCCTCTGGTAATGATGGCTTCTTTAAACTCCCCTCTTCCGGTAATGGTAAAAGGAAAGTGCTTCATCAGATGAATAAAACGGCTCCTCTCTTCTCTGGAGATGTCATGAATTTTTTTGTCCGGAGAACTTCCGCACAGTTTCAGAAATACAGGTGTCAGAGAGGCCGGGAATAAAACGCCGATCACATTTTTCAACTGTTTGTTTTTATTTCCTTCAAACTCTCTTAACAGCCTCTGATCAAGCTGTTCCGGAGACAGCGCCGGTTTCAGATCAAGCTCTGCTTTCAGTTCGCCCTTTTCCGTCTGCTCCCCGATATAGGCACTGGCAGATAAAATCATGGGGCCTGTCACACCATAATGGGTAAACATCATTTCTCCGAAGTCCTGATAAACTTTCTTATTCCCCCGAAAGATGGTAAGCGATACATTTTTCAGAGACAGACCCTGCATCTGCGGTATATAGTCCTCTTTCGTAACCAGGGGTACCAGCGAGGGGGAACAGGGAGAAACTTTCATGCCGCAGCTTTTGGCAAAACGGTATCCGTCCCCGGTAGAACCTGTGGAAGGATAGGAAAGACCTCCCGTTGCAACGATTATCTGATCACAGAGGATTTCTTTTTTCCCTTCTTTTATCCGGATTCCTCTGACCCGTTCTTCCAATACAATCAGAGACTCCACCTCCGTATTCAGATGCACGGTAACGCCGTATTTTTTCATCAGATTCTGCAGTCCCCGGATAATATCCGAGGAATGATCGGAACGGGGAAAAACACGGTTCCCTCTCTCTGTTTTCAGAGGAATACCTGCTTCCTTTTCAAAAAAATCCATTACATCCTGACTGGTAAAAGAGTAAAAAGCGCTGTACAAAAATTTCGGATTTCGACACACAGCGTTAAAAAGCTCTTCTGTTTCACAGGCATTGGTCAGATTACAGCGTCCTTTTCCTGTAATATATAATTTTTTTCCCAGTTTTTCATTTTTCTCAAAAACCTCTACATGGTTTCCGTTTTTGGCAGCAAATACCGCCGCCATCATTCCGGCGGCTCCGCCTCCTATAATAATAATTTCAGACATCGTTACTTACTCCTTCTTCGGGAAAGGAAAAAATCCATTCCGTCTCTGTCAAATACCTGATATTTTTCTCTTACATACTCCATCTCTTCCAGCGTACGGGCAACTTTCTTTCTCTTTTTTCTGCAGATTTCCCGTGCCAGCAGATACATAAGACTCATGGGCGCCGCCAGAGAGTAGGGAGTCTGTGCCGCTCCAATTCCTGCGATTAATTTACAGGAAGAATACAAATGTATGGGAGCCATTGCATCATCAGAAATGGTAATTACCGAAGCTTTGCGTTCACTTGCAAATTCCAGCGCTTTTAAGGTACGTATGGAATAGGGAGGAAAGCTGATGCCAATGATTACGTCTCTTTCTCCAATATGGAGCATCTGTTCCAGCAGTTCCCTGCTTCCGCTGGAATTAAGAAAACGGAGATTGTCGGAAACAAGGGCTAACTGGGAACTCAAAAAGGCAGCCATCGGCATAGAATCCCGCACACCCATAATATAAATATGCCTTGCCCGGCAGATCATCTGCACTGCCAGCATAAAGGCCCGCTTATCTAAATTCTCATAAGTAAGACGGATTTGTTCCATCTCTTCCTCCATTGTGATCTGCCATATATCTGCTTTCTTCACTATTTACTTCCAACTCCCTTCCCGTCTCAAAAAAACAGCAGACAGTTCGGTATATTTCCGGACCCGTCTGCTGTTTTTCCATGATTCAGCCAGAACAATTAAACGGGATAAGCTCCGTTTTCTTTGTCTGCCACTGTCTCATCAATCTTTGTTTCCTGTGCCTGACGATACTTGAAGAAATCAACTGCAACCTGCGGGAACAGAGCATAGGAAAGAACGTCTTCGTCCTGTTCCTTGTACTGTGCCATTTCACTTTCCAGAGTCTGCAGCTCGTCATCAATTAAGTCTGCCGGACGGCAGGTAATAACTTCCTGATCTCCAATACATTTTTTCTGTACTTCTTTATCGAATGGTTTTACTGTAGCGCCGTATTTTCCAAGAAGAATGTCTTTTGTCTCCTTTGTTACCATCTTATAGCGTTCTCCCATAAGAACGTTGAATACAGCCTGTGTACCAACAATCTGTGAAGAAGGAGTAACAAGCGGCGGCTCTCCCAAGTCTTTTCTTACACGGGGAACTTCTGCCAGCACGTCGTAGAACTTATCTTCTGCATGCTGTTCTTTTAACTGGGAAGTCAGGTTGGAAAGCATACCGCCCGGAACCTGATACAGTAAGGTTTTAATATCCACACCCAGGTTCTTCGGATTCAGAAGTCCGCTATCCAGAGCGTCATCACGGATCGGACGGAAGTAATCTGCGATTTCTGCCAGCAGATTCTGATCGAATCCGGTATCGTAAGGAGTTCCGCGGAATGTTTCTACCATAACCTCTGTAGCCGGCTGTGAAGTACCCAGAGCGAATGGAGACATTGCTGTGTCGATAATATCCACTCCTGCTTCTACTGCCTTCATATAAGTCATGGAAGCCACACCGGATGTATAATGAGTATGCAGATCAATCGGAATCTTAACCGTTTCTTTTAAGGCTTTTACCAGCTCGGTAGCCTTATAAGGAAGAAGAAGTCCTGCCATATCTTTAATACAGATAGAATCTGCTCCCATTTCCTCAATCTGTTTTGCCATTTTTGTCCAGTATTCCAGAGTATAGGCATCTCCCAGTGTATAGGAAAGAGCAACCTGAGCATGTGCCTTTTCTTTATTTGCCGCGGTAACTGCAGTCTGAAGGTTTCTCAGATCGTTTAAGCAGTCAAAAATACGGATAATGTCAATTCCATTTGCCACAGATTTTTGTACGAAGTATTCTACTACGTCATCTCCATAAGGACGGTAGCCCAGAATATTCTGTCCGCGGAATAACATCTGCAGTTTTGTGTTTTTAAATCCGTCGCGGAATTTACGAAGTCTTTCCCATGGATCTTCTTTCAGAAAACGAAGGGACGCGTCAAAAGTTGCTCCGCCCCAGCATTCTACTGCATGGTAGCCGACTTTATCCATTTTTTCCACGATGGGAAGCATCTGTTCTGTACTCATTCTGGTTGCGATCAGAGACTGATGTGCATCACGCAGAATGGTTTCCATAATTTTAATCGGTTTTTTATTTACTTCAGCCATAATTCTCTTCTCCTTTTATACTCCAAAGATTGCCATAAATGTTCCGGCTGCTACGGCAGTACCAATAACGCCCGCCACGTTTGGTCCCATTGCGTGCATCAGAAGGAAGTTGGTAGGATCCGCCTCCGCTCCGACTTTCTGAGATACACGGGCTGCCATCGGCACGGCAGATACGCCGGCTGAACCAATCAGAGGATTGATCTTACCGCCGGACATTTTGCACATCAGTTTACCCAGCATAACGCCGCCGAAGGTACCAAATGCGAAAGCAACCAGACCTAAGGCTACGATTTTTAAAGTATCCAGGTTTAAGAAAGCTTCTGCACTTGTGGATGCGCCTACAGAAGTTCCAAGGAAGATAACAACGATATACATCATTGCATTGGACGCTGTCTCTGTCAGCTGTTTTACCACACCGCTTTCTCTGAACAGGTTACCCAGCATCAGCATACCTACAAGAGGTGCTGTGGTAGGAAGAATCAGACATACAACGATGGTAATTACTATGGGGAACAGGATTTTTTCCAGTTTGGAAACCGGACGAAGCTGTTCCATTTTAATTTTCCGTTCTTTTTCTGTTGTGCAGAGTTTCATGATCGGCGGCTGGATAATCGGAACCAGTGACATATAAGAATATGCCGCCACCGCAATCGGTCCCATTAAGGCAGACTGACCCAGTTTTCCTGCAAGGAAAATGGAAGTCGGACCATCGGCGCCTCCGATGATGGAAATCGCTGCGGCTGCCTTGCCGTTGAATCCCATGAAGATTGCCAGGAAATACGCCACATAAATACCAAGCTGTGCGGCTGCGCCCATCAGGAAACTTTTGGGGTTGGCAATCAGAGGACCGAAGTCTGTCATCGCACCTACACCCATGAAAATAAGGGATGGAAGGATACTCCATTCATCTAACAGGTAAAAATAATGTAAAAGTCCACCTACCCCGTTGGATGCCTCTTCCGGAGTAATCATAATGTCCGGGTAGATGTTGACCAAAAGCATACCAAATGCGATCGGAACCAGAAGAAGGGGCTCAAATCCCTTTTTAATCGCAAGATATAAGAATATACATGCCACCACAATCATCAGATAGTTGCCCCAGGTCAGATTGAAAAAGGCAGTCTGATGAATCAGGTTAGACAATGTTTCTGTTACATAAGTCATTTGACTACCTCCCGTATTAGTTCATTGTTGCTAAAGTATCTCCGTTTTCAACAGAGGCACCTTCTGCAACATCAATGCTTGCAATCGTACCGTCCTGAGGAGCAACAACTGGGATTTCCATCTTCATAGATTCCAGAATTACAATATTATCTCCTGCTTTTACTGCCTGTCCCACAGATGCCTCTACCTTCAATACCTTTCCTGGTACAGATGCGGCAACTTTCACTGCCCCTGCTCCTGCTGCCTTTGGTGCGGCTGCCGGTTTCGGAGCGGCCTTCGGCGCTGCCTTTGGTGCGGCTTTCGGTGCGGAAACTGCTCCTGCTGCGGCTCCTGTTTCTTCTACCGTAACATCATATGCGACTCCATTTACAGTGATTGTATAGCTTTTCATATTAAAATCCTCCTAAAATTATACTTTTACCATTTTTTTCGGTTTACTTTTCTAATGGAACGAACAACGAATCCGTCCGGACTTGTTCCTTCCGCTGCTGCAATCGCCGCTGCAATTACTGCCACCAGTTCTGTATCGTCCTGAACTTCCTCTTCGGCTGCTTCGGCAGTCTCCTGTGCCGGAACAGTTACCGGAGTTAAATCTTCCTCTGTTTCCCTGCTCTTCTTCTCCACAAACTTCGGAACAAACCGGAACAGAGAGATGACAAAGCTGAGGAAGATCAGCATGATAAATACGACTCCAAGCCCCATCAGTGTATTCAGTCCTGCTCTCTGCATATTCACAGCCATTGAATACTGAATGTCCATATTCATCCCTGTGGGAACTCCTGTCTCATCAAATGTATAAACAAAGTTCGCATCTGCTTTTTCAAATTCAGAAGGAATGGTTACAGTGTAAACCTCATCGTCATATTCTACCTGAGCCTCTTCTGAAGAAACGAAACTGCCCAGCTCTTCCTTTGAAGTTTCCCATGCTTCCATGGCCTGAACGGTAAAATCATCTGTAGATTCTTTATAACTTTCAATCTCTTCATCCGTAAGAACTACAATGGTATCAGTAAGCCCCTCTGCGGTTGTTACTGCCTGCTGGGAAAGCAGTTCGTCCCCTTTGTTCTCTGTATCTTCTTTCTGTCCTGCACATGCGCTCAGAGAAAGGACGCTGACTCCTATCACCAGCATACTCATTATTTTTTTCATTCTATGCTTCATCTGCTTCACCTCGCTTAGACCGTACCATGTTTTTTGCTCGGACGTTCTTCTCTCTTTGTGAACAGCATTTCAAAAGCGCCAATGACATATTTTCTGGTGTCTTCCGGTGCAATAATGGTATCCACGTATCCTCTTGCCGCTGCAGAATCCACATTTGACTGAAGCGCTGCATATTCCTGTGCTTTTTCTGTCAGTTCTGCCGCGCTGGCATCAGGATACATAATCTTTGCAGCAAGAGAGGCATCCATCATGCCAATCTCTGCGTTCGGCCAGGCGTATACCATATCTGCTCCCACTGCTTTGCTGTTCATAGCCACATAAGCATTTCCATATGCCTTTCCAATGATTACATTTACTTTTGGCACGGTAGCGTCTGCAAATGCATGAATCATTTCTCCGACAGCCTTCGCCATAGTCTTTTCTGCACATTTCGTAGCGGCAAAGCCTGTAACATTTGTAAGGGTAAGTACCGGAATGGAGAATGCGTCGCAGAATTTAACAAGGGCTGCCGCTTTTCTCGCTCCTCTGGAAGAAATAACCGTATCAAAGGATTCTACCTTTTCTCCGTCTTCATTATAAATTTCACTTCTGTTTGCAATGGCTCCCACGGTTACGCCGTTTAAGCGGAGGAAACCAACTGCCATATCTTTTCCGTAATCTGCTTTAATTTCAAAGAAATCCTGTCCGTCTGCAATCTGAGCCAGAGCCAGTCCTGTATCTGTTGCACAGGCTTCCATTGCCTCGCAGCTTCTGTTCAAGTCGTCATTGCATTCTTCATAGGAATCATTGTCTTCGTTATTTGAAGGAAGAAGGCAGACAAGTTCGCGGATTTTTCCAAGAACCTCTTCTTCTGTTCCCACTGCGTCTACCAGACCTGTCTCTTCACTCTGGAATTTTGCTGAAGCTGTATCGCATTTGGATACTTCATTGCCTGCAAGTGCATTTGGAGTGTTGACAAACAGTTTGCCTTTTCCTTCAGCCAGGAATGTAAAGTCTGTCAGTGCAGGAAAGAATGCCATACCGCCTCCGCAGGTTCCGAAAATTCCGGTAATCTGAGGGATTACTCCGGAAGCCATAGTCTGCTTCATATAGATTTCTCCAAATGCATGGAGTGCATCCGTTGCTTCCTCCAGACGAATTCCGGCACAATCCAAAAGGCCAATTACCGGTGCTCCTGTTTTCAGCGCCAAGTCGTAAAGATTGGAAATCTTTCTGGCATGCATTTCTCCGACGGTTCCATTTAACACAGAAACATCCTGGCTGTATACATACACTAAATTTCCATCAATTACGCCATATCCGGTGATGACACCGTCGGATGGCTGTTTCTTTCCAGTTAAATTAAAATCGGTATTTCTCGCTGTTACACGGCCGCCGATTTCAACGAAACTGTTCTCGTCAAGCAAAGAAGTAATTCTTGTGCCCGCTAAACTTTGTGTTGCGTTACTCATTCTATTTTGCCCTCCATTTTATAAAAATTTAAAGTATATCAAACCTACACTGTCTATAATTGTACCTTTTTTAACAAGTTTTTTCAATACTTTTTGTTGATTTATGTTAATTATTTAACCCTCACCCTCATTTTACCGAAAAAATTAAAAAGCAAAAACAGCCGCTGCAGAACCTGCAGTGACTGTCTTTGCTGATTCAGTGAAAAAAGTCCCGGAAAACTTTATTTACACACCAGAGATAATTTCGTTTTTCCACCTTCTCTTCTGATATAATGTCATAGGAACAAATCCTGCTTCCGTTTAGATAATATCGAATCTCCCCCACCTTTTCTCCCGCTTTAACCGGGGCCTCAAGCTTCTTGGGAATCTCCGTTTTTATCTGAATGGTTTCATCTTTTCGAAGAAGTATCTTTCTCTCTTTTTCCTCCCTGCTGCAGGGGCAGGCCAGAGGCGTGCGGGCGGTGTCAGTCAGAATTTCGCTCTCTGGAATTCCTTCCTCCACTTCCAGCGAAGGCAAATCCGGTTCTTCCCAGATGGTCCTGTACTGATAATTATCCAGTCCGTATTCTAAAAGCTTTTTCGTATCTGACCATTTGTAAGTCTTATTTCCGGGCCATCCGCATCCCAGCAGGGCAACGATAAAAGTTCTGCCATCCTGTCTGCAGGCGCAGACATAGCAGTATCCTGCATCTCCGGTAAAGCCTGTCTTTCCGGAAAGCATTCCGTCCATCATATCCAGAAACGCATTGGTATTGGTTACCGTATATACCCGTTTTTTCTCAATATCAGTAAAACGGTAGGATCTTGTCTGGGTAATCTTTAAAAAGGTTTCGTTTTCAATGGCATATCTCATAATCAGCGCCAGATCCCTGGCCGTTGTGCCATGGACGCCTCCTGCGTCCCGGGAGTCCAGGCCGTTGGGCGTGACAAAATGGGTGTCTCTGCACCCAAGTTCCTTTGCTTTTTGATTCATCATTTCTGCAAAGTTTTCCACAGTACCTCCAATGTGTTCTGCAATTGCCACAGCCGTATCATTGTGACTTTTCAGCATAAGAGAATACAGAAGATCTTCCATGTAAAACTTTTCTCCCTCCTGCATATTCAGCTGCACATCCGGCTGAGCTGCCGCGTTGGAAGATGCGGTTACAATTTCATCGCCTTTTGAATTCTCCAGAGCCAGAATACAGGTCATAACTTTTGTAGTGCTGGCGTTGGGACGAAAGATATAGCCATCCTTTTCAAACAGCACACGACCGCTGTCTCCGTCCATCAGCACTGCCGACATGGCGTACAGTCCCTGCGGTTCTTCCTGAACCTGGCTGGCTATGAACGGTACCAGATGGCTTTCCTCTGCCTGCACGGGGCCGGTCCATAAAATCGCCCCTGCAGCAATAGCCAGAAACAGATATTTCCAGAAGCCCTTTAATACTGTCAGATGTCTCCGCCTCCTCCCTCTTTGCTGTATGATTTATATATATGTTTGCGTAAAGTGAAAAATTCGTGTATGATAGAAGTCGAGGTGAAAATGATATGAAAAAGAAACAAGAAGAATGTGAAATCTGTTCAGAGATTCACTGTCATGATTATATTCAGAGAAACGTGATTCCGGATTCGGAAGTTCTCCAGGATCTGGCCGACCTCTTCAAAATTTTCGGAGATCCGACCAGAATCCGTATTTTATATGCCTTATCTGCCAGAGAACTGTGCGTCTGCGACATCGCCCAGCTTTTAGACATGTCCCAGAGCGCTATTTCCCATCAGCTTCGGGTATTAAAGCAGAGCCGGCTGGTGAAATTCCGCCGGGAGGGAAAAACGGTTTTCTATTCCCTTGCAGACGATCATGTCTCCACCATTCTCCAGCAGGGAATTAACCATGTAACCGAGTAAACGGTTTAATTTCCATTATAGTCCAGGTTCATTCTTTCCGGAAGAGGGCCTGGAGTCTTCCACTGCCCCGCCAGTTTTTCCAGATATTGGGGGGCTTCTTTTCTCGCCTGCTGATAAAGTCTTTCCAGTTCCCTCAGATGAGGAAGGCAGGCTTTATCGCAAGACTCTTTCATTAAATGTTCCCCCAGGGAAGGATGTTTTAATAATTTCAGAAGAGGTACCAGAACAGCTCTTTTTCGTCCACCGTCATCATAGACCATAAAATTGGTATAACGTTTCATGAGTTTTAAACACTTTAAAATCTTCCCCGTGCTTACCTGAGGAATTCCTTTATGAATCACAGCCGCATAGGAATGCCGGGGCCGGATACAGCAGGAAGGGTAGTAACGATAGGGGTTCTTCCCGGTTTTCAGCATCAGCATACGATCCAGTTCCTTTTCAATAACGGTATGGGAAACCTCCTCTTTCACGGAATTAATGTAGGGATGACAGGTGGAATCCAGCAGATGATGACAGGCGAATCCCAGAAGATAGGCAAACAGGGCTTCATCCTTTGTTTCTCTGGCCTTTTCCATTGTCTCCTGAAAAAAGGCGGCTGCCGGCTGACGGTGCATCCGGGAACCCATCCGGTTGACTCTGTTTTTCCACAGATGATAGTAAAATAAAATATCCGGTCCGTGAAGTCCGATCCGGTATAAATCACCATGACGGCGGATAATCTTTCTTAATTTGGGATCGAGAGACCGGTAAACTTCCTTTCCGAACAAATCATGGGTGTATGTGGTAGGCATGTTCTTCCTCCTTTAGCTGTTTTCCGTAATAGACTGAATCTCCTCTTCTGCTTCTGCCTTAAAGTCCTCCATCTGTACCGGATTCACCGAAGGCAGCTCTTCCAGGGAACGGACCCCGAATACCCGTAAAAATTCTTCTGTAGTGCCAAACAAAATAGGTCTTCCGGGAGCGTCCAGACGTCCAAGTTCCGTTACCAGCCGATATTCAATCAGCTTATTTACTGCATGATCGCATTTTACTCCCCGGATTTTATCTATCTCCGCCTTTGTTACCGGCTGCTTATAGGCAATAATAGAAAGGGTTTCCAGCATAACGTCTGTCAGTACCGGTTTTTTCGGCTGCATGGCAATTTTAATCAGGTACTGATAATATTCCTTCTTCGTACACATCTGAAAGGAATTCTCTATCTCAATGATCTGTATACCCCGATCTTTCTCTCTGTAAAAGTCCATCATCCGATGAATCATCTTTCTGGTGGTTTCTGTATCCTGCTCCAGCGCTTTTGCAATCTGGGCAAGTTCTACGGAATCTCCCATCGTAAACAGGATAGCCTCAATAGCTGCCTGCATTTCCTTAATTTCCATAATTCTCCTCTTCCTCCTGCAGCCCCGCAGTATAATCTACCGTCTCTATCTGTATCTCGTCGAATAAA
>ERZ1643250.3581-NODE-3581-length-10533-cov-7.955621_pt1 | contig 10533 bp, 20 predicted proteins | sample MGYA00579262_ERZ1643250 | MGnify/ENA primary metagenome ERZ1643250 (study PRJEB29033, sample SAMEA4952265) | chicken gut metagenome | biome: Broiler Chicken; feature: Gastrointestinal Tract; material: Caecum | place: Ireland | collected 2018 | study: Broiler...
GCCTGATTATTACCCGTGTGGCATGAAAGGAGATTGAATCATGGAATATATGCACGAACTGAAAGAGAAGCTCTGCAAGGAGCTGGATGAAATTGCCCGCAAGCCCGAAATGGGAGCCGGAGACCTGGAAATTATCCACAAGTTGACTGATACCATTAAAAATGTGGATAAAATCAATATGTTGGAAGAAGGGGAGTACAGCCAAGCCTATAACGGGTATGGGCGCGGCGGCGACAGCTATGACCGGGGCAACAGCTACCGGCGGGGCCGGGACTCGATGGGCCGGTTTACCCGTCGGTATTCCCGCGATGATGGCAGCTCGTACATGGTAGACCAGCTGGAAGAACTGATGGATCAGGCCGATAACGAGCAGGTGAAGAAGGCGATCCGCCGGGCGATGGAGCAAATTGAAAACGCATAAAGAGGTGCTCTTATGCTTGACCCCAAAGAAATCGCAATTGAAATTGCCCGCTTGGAATATGGAGAAAGCAGCTATCCGGCTTACGCTAAGCTGGCTGACCTGTATATAATCCGCAATCAAATGAACCAAGAAGAGCAAGTAGTGCCATCCGCACGGTATTCCACTGCGTCTTCCCAAGAAACCATGCCATATTATGGGAATAGCGAGTTTTTGGAGGCAATATCCAACAAAGACCAGGCTAAAGTGATGGCGGTGATTGATGATTTGATGGATACGCTTAGTGTGACTAATCCTCGGGTGTATAAAGGGGTTATGCGCCGAATTTGTGACCTCTAAAAGTTAATTGTCTTGAAATACAATGTACAATTAGAGGTAAAAGGGCAGAAGAAAAACCTCAAGCGTGAATCCATCAGGCTTTGCGCCTTTTTCCTTGTGATAGACCACCTTCTGGACGATAGATTTCAGAAGGTGGTTTTTCTCTTCTGGGTCAGCGTCTTGGTATAAATCAAGAACGCTTTGCACTTTTTGAATTGTTTTGAAAATATCAATTTTGACAGGAGGCTGTATAGCATTTAAAGTTGCCTCGAGTTAATACGCTTGGTCAGTTCTTCGTGCCGACGCAAAAATGTTTCGGTGTCGTATACACCTTTTTGGAAGCAGTCCGCGCCGCTCTAGAATGCCTTGGATCTGAGCCAGGACATCTTCCTGTGACTCCTTCGGCAAAGCCCTGAAAGCGCTTACAAGTATCTTTTCATTCTCTGAAAGCCCGTCTCCGCTCACTGTGGGGGCGGGCTTCTTTATTTTGTAAGCCACGATTTCCTTCCATCCATTCGGAAGTTCACCGTCAATATCGGACAGGGAAAGCCCGAATGCTTCTGCGATAACGCGCCTTGCCTTTTCGTGCGAAAAAGTTTCACCGTTTATCCAATTTGCAATAGAGGTTTGACTACACCCCAAAAACTTTGCCATTTTGTAATTAGATAGATGCGCGGATTCTTGTATTCGCTTTAAGTTCTCGGCAAAAGGCACAAAAATCCCCCTTTCATATTGGAGTAAAAAATACTCCATTTAATATTGACATTTGCTCCAAGTTGGAGTAAAATAAGGGATGTAAGGACAAGGAAACCCAAGGCCTCCACTTCCTTCCCTAATAAAAGTGGAGCCTACAAAATACTCTAACTTGTAGCAATTTTAGAGTAGCACAAATGGGGAAACTTGTCAAGATAATACTCTAATTTTGGGGGGTGATATTTTGGGTTTCCCTGAAAACCTGGCACGTTTGCAGAAGCAGCGGTTTGAAACCAATTACCGGCTGGCAAAAGATATTGGAGTACATCAAACCTCCATTGCCAACTGGAAAATGGGAATCAAGCCCCACCCGAAGCATCTAAAGCTGATCGCAGATCACTTTGGTGTGACCGTAGAAGATTTGTTAAAGGAGGAAGGTGCACATGAGTAATGCAAAAGTTATTATTCATGTTTTACCCGGATCTCCGGAGGAGGTGAAGAAAAACCGCCAAGTGCTTGAGAAGGTGATTGAGGCCATCGAAAGCCGTAAAGAGGGAAGACCAATGAAAGTCAGCCTGCTATAACAAAAATTCCTGCCCGTTTGGTGAAGTCTCCGAACCTATGTCAAAATAAAAAAAATTTGTGCGACATAGATCTCATAATCATCGGAGGCTTCCTCAAGCGGGCAGGGGAAAGGAAAGACTATGGCATTTTACATTGCCCTGCTGGCCGCCGCCCTCCTGTGGATGGGCTGGTATGGCTGGAAGGTAAACCGGGATGTAGACCGGAAAATCAAGCGGCTAGAGGCCCAGTGCAAGGCCAAAGAACCCCGCCGGAAAGAGCGGGAGGACTACTGGGCGGCATAAGAAGGAGAGAAATTAATGAAAGCCAAATATTTCACAACGCAATCTAGATTCCATAGTTACGAGTACATTCAATCAGAATGGGTAAGCCATTCGTATAGTGATACGCTTGATGGAGCCAGGAGAGACGTGGAGCTCATGAAGGGTATTAACTATCCGTATGTTGATTATCGCATAGTAGACTCCACGGGCAAGGAATACATGGTGTAATAAGAAAACCGCCTCCCTGTTGGCGCAGGAAAGGCGGCAAAGAAAAAGGTTCACCCCCATTATACATGGGGAGAAAGGAAAAAGCAATGGTTTGCAGCATATGCGGACAGGAAACTTATAAAACATACGCCCTGGAGGGCGGTGAACTGTGCCGGGACTGCCTGCTGGATGCGGCGGAAGACCCCCAGCTGGTGGAGGACAAGCTCCCGGATTTCATCGCCCAGCACATAAAGGAGTATGTAGACTGGGTGTGCGATACCACGGCAGGAGACTGCTACGGCATCCAGGATTATGTGGAGAGGGCCAAGGTCCAGGCAGTTTTGGAGTGGGCGTTGCGAAATCGAGATTCTTATCTGGATTCTGCCCGGGATTTCCGCACCAGCCGCCCCGGGGAGTGGGAGGACTATCTGGAGAATTTGGAAGGGAGAGAATAACAATGGCCATCTACATGCCCAACGAAATGAATTTTGAGGGGAAGAACTTTTCCATGATTATCAGCGGGAGCCCCGGCACAGGGAAAACCACTCTGGCCCTGTCCGCTCCGGACCCGGTGCTGGTGGACTTTGACGAAGGTGTCAGCCGGGTGAAGGCGTGCCACCGGAAACCCACCATCATGGGGGACACCTACGAGGAAATCCGCCACGATATCGAGACCAGCCCCCTGGTGAAGCAGTGCAAGACCATCGTCATCGACACGGGCGGGGCATTCATCACCTACTTACAGGACTGGGCCATTCGGGACAACCCCACGGCCAACAAGCAGAAGAACTCCAACGCCATCAGCCAGAAGGGCTTCGGGGCCGTCAAGGGGGAGTTTGTACGATTCACCAACTACCTGCGCTCCACCATGAAGAAGAATGTGGTCTACATCTTCCACACGGTGGAGGAAAAGGACGGGGACGTCATCAAGTACCGGCTCATGTGCGAGGGCTCGGCCAAGAACATCGTCTGGCAGCCCTGCGACCTGGGGGCCTACTTGCAGATGATAGGCGACAAGAGGTATTTGGGCTTCACCCCCACGGAACAGTACTTCGCCAAGGGGTGCTATGGCATCAAGGGGCTCATCGAGGTGCCAGAGCTTTCCGATGGGACGCCCAACGATTTCCTGACGCGGCTGTTCCAGCAGGCCCGGGAAAACATCGCCCAGGAAGCGCAGGAAGGTGCCCAAGATGCGGAAAAGTATAGCAAGGTCATGGAACAGGCCAAAGCCATTCTGGACACGGTGGAGGACGCCGCAAGCGCTACGGCAGCCGCCGCCAGGCTGGGGGAACTAGAACATGCCCTTTCCAGCAAGAAAGAAGCGCTGGCTATGCTTCAGGCCAAGGCGAAAGAGCTGGGACTGCGGTGGGACAAGGCGGGAAAGCGCTATGCGCCGGTGTCCTAAGCTGCTGATTACCCAATCGCTGCTGGGGGCGTGGCTGTACCAGTACCAGGCCTTCGACCAGGAGAGTGCCCACAAGGACTTCCTGCGGGTGCTGCGCCGGGAGAAGAGCAAGCCCACCCAGGCCATCCTGGACGGCATCCAGTTTGAGAACATGGTCACGGCCTGCTGTGAAGGTTCTCCCCCGCCGGAGGACCATAAATGGGGACAGGCGGTGCGGGCCATCGCGGACAGGGTGCAGGGCGCCCAGTTCCAGGTGGTGGCCCAGCGCACGGCGGTGGTGGAGGATATCCCCTTCCTGCTGTACGGCAGGCTGGACGCGCTGAAAGCTGGGGTGATTTACGACATCAAATTCAGCCGCGGCTACCAGGTGGGCAAGTACCTGGACAGCCCCCAGCACCCCATGTATTTTGCCCTGGTGCCGGAGGCGCAGCGCTTCGAGTACCTGGTGTTCACCGGCAGCGACGTGTGCGTGGAGAAATACGATCGGGAGGACGCCCCGGACATCCGGGACACCATCCGGGATTTTATGAAATATATCGAAGCAAGCAAGCTTGACAAGCTTTACTGCCAAAAATGGGAGGCAAGACAGTGAAAGATACCTTCAAAAAAATCTATCAAGAACATATCCAGCGGAAGGGCGCTGACAAACTTTTGACCTGGCTGGAGGGCAGCGATTTTTTCACAGCCCCGGCCAGCACCAGGTTCCACGGAGCCCATGAAGGAGGCTTGGTGGAGCACAGCGTCCACGTCTACCAGAGGCTCAAGGCTATGTGCGAAGCGGAACGAGCATTTAACCACCGTTTTGAAATGCCCAGCGAAGAGACCGTCGCCATCGTGGGGCTGCTCCACGACCTGTGCAAGGTGAATTTCTACAGCGTGGAAATGCGCAACCGCAAAAATGACCGTGGCGTTTGGGAAAAGTATCCCTTCTATGTGGTGAACGATCAGTTCCCCTACGGTCACGGAGAAAAGAGCGTGTTCATTGTGTCCAGCTTTATGAAGCTGAACCGGCAGGAATCAATGGCTATCCGCTGGCACATGGGCGGTTTTGACGATTCTGTGAAAGGCGGCAGCTTTGCCTTGTCCGGGGCCTTTGAAACATGCCCTTTGGCAGTACTCACCCATATGGCCGATTTGGCTGCAACTTATCTTGACGAAACACGGGAGGAAACAAAATGAGCTTTTTTGACGGATACAAACGAGAGGAACGCAGCCGCCTGACCCCCGGGGATTACCGGGTGGCCATCACCGATGTGGAGGAAACCACCAGCCGAAACGGCAACCCCATGCTGGTGGTGACGGTGCAGCCCAACGGCAGCGAAATCCACATCAAGCACTACCTGGTGAAGAACGAGTATTTCAACCGCAACCTCACCGACCTGCTGGACAGCTTCGGTTTGGGGGAAAATTTCGACACCCTCACCTGGGTGGGCGCCGTGGGGGCCGCCAGGCTGGTGGAAGATGAAAACGGCTACCTGAAGGTGCGCTACTTCCTCACCCCGGAGCGGGCGGAAAAGCTGCCCCCCTGGCAGGGCAGGGAGCCGGAGCGCCAAGAGGTTTCCAGCCTGGGGGACGGGTTCGAGGCGCTGGATGAAGACGACCTCCCCTTCAACTGATGAAAATACGCTATACAGACAAAGAGGTGCGGGCCATCCTCAAGCAGATGGGAATTTTAGCGGACACCAGGGAGCAGAAATGGGAGCACATCCGCTGGATGTTAGATCAAGCTGGGTGCCGCGTGGAGCGTGGAAAGCTGGGGCAGGGGGATTACACCGCATTTGTGCCCATGAGCGCGTTCCCGGGCTTTCAGGACGTTCCGGGATTCTATTCCCTCCAGGATGAGGTGGTCATCGAACGGAAGGCCAACCTGGACGAGATCGCCGGGAATTTTACCACCGGCCGGGAACGGTTTGAACGGGAGTTTATTCGCGCCAAGGCCAGGGACATCAAGGTGCATCTCCTCATTGAAAATGCAAGCTGGGCGGATATCTTTTCCCACAACTACCACAGCCAGCTCAACCCCAAATCTTTGGAAGGGAGCCTGCGCTCCTGGCAGGCCAAATACAACATGTCCATTGAGTTCTGCCGGCCCGAGGAATCCGCCCGCACGATCTACAACATTTTGCACTATTGGCTGAAAGCAAAGCTGGAGGAGTGAAGCATGGACCTGTTCCGGGAAGTGAAAGAGAAGGTCCCTGTGATGGAGGCCGCCCGGCGCTACGGCTTTGAGCCGGACCGCCAGGGGAAGATCCGCTGCCCCTTCCACGATGACAGCCACCCCAGCCTGCAGCTCTACAAGGGGGCGCGGGGATGGTGGTGCTATGTGTGCGACCGGGGCGGCAGCGTCATCGACTTTGTGGCGGGGCTGTTTTCCATCAGCCCCAGGGAGGCCGCCCTGAAGCTCAACGAGGATTTTTCCCTGGGCCTGACAGCGCAGCGCCCCAGGAAGCTGGAGAGCCGGTCCCACCATCACCGGCAGGTGGTGGCGGACATGGAAAAGCGCCGGTTTCGGGAGGCCTACCAGAAGCGCCAGGAGGAGTTTATCACCCTCCACCGGGAAAAGACCTGGCTGTTCCCCAAAGGGGGCAGGGCGGGCCAGCTGATGGGCCGCATGGGGCAATTGGAGGAATGGTTCCGGGAGAACCCGTGGAGGTGAAAAATTGGAGTTCTGTTACACAAAAGAAGATTTCTCCACGCCGGGGCCCTACGAGGATATCCTGTCCATCCAGAACCCCTTTCAGCGGGAGGTGGCCACCAACCAGCTGGCCCAGTACGCCAAAGGCGTGGGGGTGGGGGTCACAGGGTTTAAGCGGATGATGAAGCTGTACATCCAATCCCAAGAAAGCGACCGCATGGTCTACCTGGACCATGTGACGGCCTTTACCGGCCAAAAGCTGGAGCTGGACTCCGGCGAGTGGACCTGTGATGACTTCGGGGTCTCCCGCCGTGGGAAGTTCGGAGAGGAGATCGCCTGCCCCCATCCTATCCTGCCGGTGGAGCGGCTGGTGAACATCGACACCGGCGGGGAGAAGCTGAAACTGGCCTTCTGCAAGGGGGACCGGCGCTGGCGGGAGGTCATCGCGGAGAAAAAGGTGCTGGCGTCCAACACCAGCATTTTAGGGCTGGCGGACAGTGGCATCGCCGTCACCAGCGAGAACAGCCGGGCGCTGGTCAAGTACATATCCGACCTGGAGAACCTAAACTTCGATCTGATTCCTGAGAAAAAGAGCGTGGCCCGGCTTGGTCACATCGAGGGCGAGGGCTTCTCCCCCTATGTGGAGGGACTGGTCTTTGACGGGGATCTGAATTTCCGCTCGATCTTTGAGAGCATCAAAAGCGCAGGCAGCCGCCAGGCGTGGCTGGATTTGGCCCGCTCCCTCCGCCAGGGGAACGTGATGGCCCGCATTGTGCTGGCGGCCAGCTTCGCCTCTCCCTTGGTGAGCCCCTGCGGGTCCCTGCCGTTTTTTGTCCACCTGTGGGGCGGAGAGTCCGGCACGGGCAAGACCGTGGCCCTGATGCTGGCGGCGTCTGTCTGGGCCAGCCCGGAGATGGGACGGTACATTCAGACATTCAACAGCACAGTGGTGGGCCGTGAAAAGCTGGCGGCCTTTCTCAACCACCTGCCCCTCATCGTGGACGAACTGCAGCTGGCCAAGGACAGCCGGGGCAAACTGGCCTTTGACGTGTACGCCCTGGCGGAAGGGGTGGGGCGCACCCGGGGAAACAAGAACGGCGGCATCGACCGCACCCCCACCTGGTCCAACTGTATCCTTACCAGCGGAGAGACGCCCATCACTAACAGCAGCGCGGGCGCCGGGGCGGTGAACCGGGTGATCGAAATTGAGTGCCTTTCCTCTCACAAGATCATCGAGGACGGCCACACCACCGCGGGCATCCTGCGGAAGAACTACGGCTTTGCTGGCCAGGAGTTCGTGGAGCGCCTCTATCAGGAGGGGAACACGGAGCGGGCCGCAGAGCTCTACAAGAAGCACTTTCGGGCCCTGTCCGAGAACGACACCACCGAGAAGCAGGCAATGGCTGCCGCGGTCATCCTGACGGCGGACGAGCTTGCCACAGAATGGATTTTTCAAGACGGCAGGGCCATCACGGAGCAGGAAATCTCCCAGTTCCTGGCCAGCCGGGCGGCGGTGTCCTCCGGCCGCCGTGGGTACGACTATTTCTGCGACTGGGCCGCTCAAAATGCCAACCGTCTGCGGGGGGATGTGGAAATGGGCGATGTCTATGGCACCATCAGTGGGGACCAGGTGTGCATCATCCGAAGCGTGTTCAACCGTGTGGCGGAGGAGGCGGGGTTTTCCCCTGCGGCGTTGCTGTCCTATCTGAAGGAGAACGGCCTCATCGAGACTAGGGGGCGGGCCATGACCTGCTCCCGCAGGGTCAACGGGGTGCGCACCGAGTGCGTGTGCCTCAAAGTAGACCTTGGCGGGGAAAACAGCCTGCTGGAAGATGAGGAGTTTTGAAGGATGCGCGGAACACGCGGAACCAGCGCGGAACACGGGAAAGTGCCTCAAACCCGCATAAAACCTAGGGGTGCGGAACTGCGGAACGCGCGGAACAGAAACACACACCCTATATAGATAGAAAAAATAAAATAAAAAAATATAATTATTTTTTTCGCTCTTATAGGGGAAATGTGCAAATGTGTTCCGCAGTTCCGCGACCACCCGCAAACCCGCATAAAACCTAGAAAAAATGCGCGGAACATCGGTTCCGCACCTGTTCCGCAGGTTCCGCACGGAGGCGCATGATGTATGATATAAACAAAATAGAATCAAAAATTAGTGTAATAGAACGATTGGCAATGGACGGGAAAGAGCTTCCCAAGGGATACACCCAGCCGGAACAGTTGCTTTTCCTCAGCCTGCGGGTGCTGCATTGGGAATACCGGCACAGGCAAATCACCTTGGAGCAGGCAAAAAAGGAAAAAGAACGGCTGGCAAGGGAATACGTTCAATCTGCCAGGTTCCAGGTGATGTACCAGCAGGCCGTGGAGGTTCGCAACCACATGGGCCAATACCTGATGATGGCCACCAAAGGGACATGCCCTGTTTGTAGGAAGCTGGTAGAGATTTTTGAAGGGAGAGAGCGAGATGTACAAAATCTCAAAAACAAAGAGGCCCATCCTCAGCTACCAGACCCGCCTGAAATGTTACGAGGCGGAGAAGCGGGAACTGCTGGAGAAGGCGGTGACGCCCCGGGAGTATGAGCGGCGCATCCAGGAGATCGCCCGGAAGTGGAGGATATAATGGGTGGAGAGTATCGGGAGACCATCACCGCAAGGCTCAAGCTGGCGGTGTACCGCAGCAAAATGACCCGGAAAGGGATTGCCGAAAAGGCGGGAATTCGCGAGGGCACCTTAGAGCAGTACCTCTACTGCGGCGTGATGCCCGGCGCGGATAAGCTGGCCGCCCTGTGCAAGGCGCTGGAAGTAAACCCCGCCTGGGTTCTGGGGCTTGGAGATGTCTGTGGAGGAACTGATGGGACTACAGGGAAGGAGAGAGATTGATGGACCAAACCGCAAAGCGTGACGCGGGAAAGCCCAGGCCCACGTTGGTGCCGACCAAGATTATTTGGGCCATCACCAAGGTGAGAGAATTTGGCTGCATGAAGTACAGTGATCCGGACAACTGGAAACGGGTGGAGCCCCAGCGCTACCGGGATGCCGCCTACCGCCACTGGCTGGCTTACCTGGAAAATACCGACTCCATCGACGAGGAGAGCGGGCTGCCGTCCTTGTGGCACCTGCTGACGGACATAGGCTTTTTGGTGGCACTGGAGTGGGACAGGCATGACAGAGAAATGTGTACATCACTGGAAATAAAAAGTGCTATGGAGAGTCAGAAGCCTAATGTTGTAGTGCGTGATCCAGACACCGTGGAGAGCGCAAATCCTTATGTTGGAGTAGGGCATCCAGATCCAGTGGGGCCAAAGGGGGCTCCCGGCGTTTGTCCAATCTGTGGGAGTATACATCTCGCTTGGAATTTCAGAGAAGGCATCACAAAGTGTTTTGATTGTGGATGGGAGGGATAGTCTTGGGCCACTCATTTACCTTTTGCAAGACCTGCGAAACGCCGCTAGACTGCGACTTTTGCGACAAGCTGGCGGAGCTAATGGAACCAGGCCACATGACTCTGGAAGAACTGAAAGCCGAGGCCAAGCGCCAGGGGTACAAGCTCATCAAGGACAAACACCCCAGGTTTGAGCGGTGTCTGTGCGGGCACAATGTCCACCAGTGGGTGAGCGGGCCGGAGGGCTGGGCGGTGTACTGCAAGCACTGCGGGCTGGAAAGCCCCTGGGCAAAGAAAAGCCACAACGCTGTGATAGTGGCGTGGAACGCCATGATTTTGGAGAAAAGGAAGGAGCAAATCAATGGATGATATCAAACGCGCCATGTTAGGAGATCAAGAGGCGGCGAAGCGGCTGACGGATGCGGGGGTGCTGGTGCCGTGCTGCGGGAAATCCCCGATACTCAAATTCCATTTTGGGATAAAAGCGTGGACAGTAGAGTGTGCGGTAAACGGGCATATACACAACACGGGATTTTGTTCTACGAAAGAGCGCGCGATTGATACCTGGAACACCCGCGCACCGATTCTGAGCGCGGAGGAGATGGAGATGCTGGAGGG
>ERZ1643250.3584-NODE-3584-length-10516-cov-6.640379_pt1 | contig 10516 bp, 9 predicted proteins | sample MGYA00579262_ERZ1643250 | MGnify/ENA primary metagenome ERZ1643250 (study PRJEB29033, sample SAMEA4952265) | chicken gut metagenome | biome: Broiler Chicken; feature: Gastrointestinal Tract; material: Caecum | place: Ireland | collected 2018 | study: Broiler...
GGCCTGCGTGGCCTCGGGCGCTTGCGCAATCATCGGGCGTCGGATGCAAGCCCCATCGCCCATGGACCAAGGCGGGACGGTCGCCGCGCGTACCGTACTGGCAATCGTCTGCTACATCTTCGGCGTCATCTGCATGCTCGCCATGTTGTTCGGTCTTGGCGCTGTATTCGCTCCGCTCATCGGCCTTGCGGATTAGCAGGTCGGATTCACCAACGAGCATCAAGGAGGATGGCAATGAGACTGATCATCGCAGAGAAACACAGTGTGGCACGGGCAATCGCCCAAGCGATCGGCGGGGGAACGGAGCAGGACGGGCACATCCGCTGCAAGGACAATATCGTCACATGGGCGCAAGGCCACCTCGTCGACCTCATGCCACCAGATGAATACCAGGACGGGCGTTGGAAGCGCTGGGATCTCACAGCGCTTCCAATTGACCCGCACCCCGGATGGCGTTGGAAACTATCATCGGCACACGGTGCCGCACGCCAGTACCGGATTATCGACCGTCTGATTCACTCAGGAGAATGCGACAGCATCGTCAACGCGTGCGACCCGGACCGTGAAGGCGAGGCGATATTTCGCCGAATCGTCATGCACGCCCATGCCGATTGTCCTGTCATGCGGCTGTGGGCGCCAAGCCTCGAAGGGCATTCCATCCGTCAGGCGCTTGACTCGATGAAACCGGCCGACGACTATCAGGGGCTTGCAGATGCGGCGGATCTGAGAGCCAAAGCTGACTGGCTGATAGGCATGAACGCCACACGAGCCTACAGTGTCCTCGTAGGTACCCATATGAGCGTCGGACGTGTGCAAACGCCGACGTTGTGGATGGTCGTAGACCGTGATGACCGGATCAGCCGTCATGTCAGCGAACCCTACTGGACAGTCCGCATCCCCATGGGCGGATGGACACTCACCGGGCCCCGCCACACCGACAAAAGCGATGCCGACACACTCGCAAACCTGTTCGCGGACGGCGGCGAGCCCGTCAATATCGTGGACGTGGAACACACCAAACGGCATGAGAAACCACCACGCCTGTACAATCTGACCGCCCTCCAACAGGACATGAACAGCAGGTACGGCATGTCCGCATCCCGCACACTGGACGCGCTGCAATACCTGTATGAGAACAAACTCGCCACCTACCCGCGCACCGACAGCCGGTACATCACCGGCGCCGACCTCGACACACTTAACAGGCTTCTCAACGGCAACTGGCGAGTAAACGGATTCATCAACCCCGAAGCAAGGCCGGCCAACCCGCGTACCCAACTCGTGGTCGATGACAGCAAAGTCGCCGGACACACCGCAATCCTGCCTACCGAGAACGTGAACGCGGACATCCTCGGTGCGCTCGAGGACAGCGAACGACTGGTGCTCACCCGCATCGTCGCACGCATGTGGGAATCCGTCGCCGAAGACGCCATCCACCACATCATCCGTGTGACGGCACACCCGGCAGGGCACGAGGACATCCTGCTCACCGCGACCATGGACATCACTGTCGCACAAGGCTGGAAGGCCATCAGCCAGCAGCATGAGAAATTCGGCGGGGAAGATGGCGGCGGCAGGGTAGATGATGACGGACATTCCGGCATGACAGACGGCTTCATCCCCGATGCAGTGGTAACGGGCGCCGTCATCACGACCGCGGGGGCGGCGGAAATCCATGAAGGAAGCACCAAACCGCCCAAACCATTCACCGAAGCGAGCTTGTTGTCAGCGATGGAGCATGCAAGCCGCTACTTGGAAGACAAGGATCTCAAAGCCGCGCTTGACGACGACACCAGCCATTCCGGCGGCGTCGGCACGCCGGCGACCCGCGCCGGCATCATCGAACAGCTCCTGGGCAACGGCTACTTGGAACGCGGAAAACCATCACCTCCACTTCCAAAGGCCGGATACTCATCGACATGGTCGCGCCCATGCACCGTGACCCGGCAACCACCGCACGGATGGAACAGGCGCTCAACCAAGTGGAACACGGGCAGCTCGACCCGATGCAGGTGCTCGATCAATTCCGGCTAGAAGCCGCGCGCATCCCGCGTCAGGCGCAGGACATCTTCCGCGGCAATCCGGATATCGCAAGCCGTCTGCACGCCACCGAAGAATATGGCGGATGCCCAAAATGCGGCAACCCGGTCATCAAACGCGGGAAAACCTGGCAATGCTCGACCAACCGATAGTCACGAGATGATGCCGGCACATGGACCCGCACCGCCGGATGTGGCTGGATGCTCTGGCCGGTCGTCGCCGGGCGCAACCTGACTGACGCCAACGTGCGATCTCTGCTCAGCGAGGAACGGATCCGATTGACTGGATTCCGTTCGAAAACCGGCAAGAAGTTCAGTGCCGACCTCGTCGCCGATCCAGAACGCGGAGCGGTCCTCGATTTCAGTGGGCGCAGACGGTGACGGCGATGAGTTGAATCTGTGCCCGGTGATGGAAGCGGGGCTGAACGGGGGATATGGCCCGGCTGTCCCGCTTCCTCGAGATGGGGCCGATGGTTCTTGGAAGGCGACGGCTCGGCGAGAGCGGAATGTCGAAAGGAGATTGACATGGAGAAGATGTTGAACAGGCGAACATCGTTGCACATGGATGCGGCACTCTACCGGCGGATTCATGGCATCTGCATCGAAGCCGGGATTCCCGTAGGGCTGTTCATACGCGCGGCGGCAACCAACGTCGACCCGGGCATGCTTGAAACCGGATCCAAAGCATGGAAGACAGGCATCCACTCGCACACCGCTGCTGACAGGCGTGAAACGCAGGGGGAGCGGCGGCGGATTGATCTGCGCCTATCCGATGCGGAACGATGAGATCATCGCCCGCGCCGCCGCGAACCGGCATACGAGCCGAGTCCGCTTCATCGTGGGTCAGGCCGAACAACTTGCCGGTGATCCGCGCGTCCGCGACATCCTCAACCGGCTCGCTGACCTAGGCTCAGACGAACTCGTCCGATACGCCCGAACCATGCTCGAAACCATCCACGCCACGGAACGCCGGATGCAGGCAGGCAGCCCGACTGCAAATGCAGCCACCGGCCTACACAGGTGAAGAACCGAATCCATCAAACGGAAATCCGCGCCGCAGCGCGGCAAACCCTGCCACGGTGTACAAGCCGTACAGGGTGTACAAAACGCACAGTGGAGCAAGTTATACGGATTGTATGCACAATCCGAACTTGCCCCCATGCCGCCTATGGCGCCATGGGCAACAACCCGAGTGCCGAAGGCCAGTACAGGATGCTAGACATCCGCAAACGCGTGTGCCGTGGGTGTGTGACAACGATGACAAGTCGATGATGGGAGGCTTGCATGACGCGACGGAAGCAAACCAAGACCGGTACGCCTAGGACGCGCATCCTCTCGCTGCGTGTCAGCGAAGAAGAGGCGCGTGAACTTGCCGGTCTGGCTGAACAACGCGGCGTTACGTTGTCACGTTTCCTCATCGAGGCTGCCAAGCAAGCCGGCGACATCGACAAGGCAAGACAAGATGCCGAGCAAGGGACTGTCGTGCGCGAGCTTCAGCGCATCCACACTGAGATTTGGCGTATCGGGCACAACGTGAACCAGGTTGCGCATAATACGAATCGGGATTTGGCGGTTAGCGCGGAACAGGAAGCGAGTGTGGTGGTGGCGGTGAGGGAGTGCGGGGAGTTGGTGGAGAAGGTGTCGGAGGTTGTCTGGTAACGTTGCTGACAAAGAAAATAACCACCATTCGATTGACACTGCGAGTTGGAATTAGTGAAGTAAAACAGGGGGTTCAGGTTGGCGGCATTGCGGTTATGGTGGCACCATCGATGATGGTTGCGATGCACTACTGTTAATACGTCAACATCTATGGTGTTGTTTATCCACAGAAGGGATATCCGTGAGAATGTCGCAATGCGAGTTGACGTCTTGAAAGAGTTTGACCAGTAGCGGATGGCGGGGCAGGACGGTATAGAGTTGCAAGTAACGGAGTGTTCGTGCGGTACAACGTGAGTGTCCATGGACTTAGGCGGTCTGCCGCTCGTAGTGGTAGGTTAATATAAAAGTCATGCTAAGGAGAATATCGATGAATGGTTCTGTGGAAAGGTTTTCCTTCTCAATGGAAGGAAAACCGGGAAAACCATTTTCGTTGTGACTTCGGGGCTGAAGCGCGTGGTAGCTGATATGGTAAGGGAGAATTGCGTATGTGTGAGTGCGTTCATTTCGTCATTGCTCGCTGACAAGGCGATGGAGAAGACCATCGAGCGGGGAGGAGTAAATCGGGATGATTGCGCACGGAAATTACATTGGTGATTTCTCATCTTTTGATAAGGGCTCGCATGTGCAAATGATTATTGACTGTATGGTGAATCGTTTGGACAATGATCACTATTATCGCCCCGACGTTGAAAGAACGGACGGTCGATTCAATGACGTGTTCTTACCCGGTGTGCTCCGGGAGGGCCTGTGTAGGGTGAATTCTGAATTCCTTGTAAAAGCCATTGATGAGACTGTCGTGAAACTGGGGGAGATGGAAGAAGGTTCGCTGGCACAGCTCAATGAGCTTGGCAAGAAGAAACGAAATGAGCTTGTACACCTTGTTGATTGCTCCGACTCTGAGTGCAACAGGTTCCATGTTGTGTTCGCCGACGTCACCATAGTGTCGGAGAATAACACCAAGAAAGTGCTCGGTATGGCCTTACGAGTACTGTCTGCGGGAGTTCGCCGAGAAGGAAGGCAAGGACGATGGAGGGTTCTACACGCCCACTTGCGTGGTTCGCATACTCGTCGAAATAATTCAGCCCTCCATAGGCGTGTCTACGCAAACAAATGAAAAAGAAAATGACTCGTGCTTTTCAGCGGTGAAGATTGTGAGGAAGAAGTATGCCACAGGCGGATAAGCAGAGCGGCTACAATTTCATAGATCTCTTCGCGGGAGCCGGAGGCCTGTCCGAGGGATTCCTTCAGGCGGGCTTCCATCCGGTTGCGCATGTTGAGATGAACGAGTACGCTGCGAAGACGCTCGAAACCCGCAGCGCATACTACTACCTGAAGAACTCGGGCAACTTGGCGCTATACAGGAAATACCTCACTGGAGATATCAGCCGCGATGAGCTCATGAAGATGATTCCCGCCTCTGTGACAAAGACAGTCATCAACGAGACGCTGTCGGACGAAACGCTCCCCGCCGTTTTCAAGACCATCGACGGCATAATGAAGATACGCGGAATCAGGAACATAGACGTGATTGTCGGCGGCCCGCCATGCCAGGCATACTCCCTCGTCGGCAGAGCCCAGAGCAGCCACATGGAGACTCCGATGGAGGACGACCCGCGCAACTACCTGTACAAACTTTACGCGCGATTCCTCAAGAAATACCAGCCGCGTATGTTCGTGTTCGAAAATGTGACAGGCATCGAGTCCGCACAGGGCGGCGCAATCTGGAAGAACCTGCAAAAATATCTCAAGCGGGTCGGATATGAGATTGAGTGCCGGGAGCAGAACGCGCATACATTCGGTGTGCTCCAGAACAGACGGAGGATGATCATCGTCGGCTGGCTCAAGAACAGCGGTCTGGCATATCCGGACTTCATCGAGAAGGAAGCGAATGCCGTGGTGAACGACCTGTTCACAGATCTCCCTGAACTTCATCCGGGGGAAAGCAACAACACCTACTCGAAGAAAAAGCCGAGCAGATACGTGATCGAAACCGGTATACGCACGAAGGACGATGTCCTGACCCTGCAGAACTGCCGGCCGAACATCGAGCGTGACATAAGAATATACGAGAGAGCCATAGAACTATGGAACGACGGTCACAGGCGTCTCAACTACAACGACCTGCCCGAAGAACTGAAGACGCACAAGAACCGCCATTCCTTCACCGACCGCTTCAAGGTCGTCGAGGGCGATGAACAATGCTGCCACACGATACTGGCTCACCTTTCCAAGGACGGCCACTACTTCATCCATCCGGACATCAACCAGCATCGTTCCATCACTGTACGGGAAGCGGCTCGCATACAGTCATTCCCTGACAGCTATTACTTCGAGGGACCACGCACGTCACAGTTCGTGCAGATCGGGAACGCCGTGCCTCCTCTGATGGCAAGGGGTATCGCCGAAGGTATTTTTGCACAGCTTCACGGGGAGGCTGTCGATGGACAGCAGTGAAAACGGAAACCTGCTCCTCGAGCAGTATGGAAGATTCAAACGAATGGAACTGAAAAAGTCGCCGTTTCATTTCCTTCTTGCGTCCGAGTCCCACATCGATCCGAACCCTCACCAGATCAACGCATTCTGCGCCGCCATCGACGCGATGAAGACGGGCGGAATGGTGCTTGCCGACGAAGTAGGACTTGGAAAGACAATCGAGGCGGGCCTCGTCTTGCGCTACATGCTGGAATCCGGAGCGAAAAAGGTACTGATAGCGCTTCCCGCATCCCTCCGCAAGCAGTGGGAGCTGGAACTTGAGGATAAATTCGACCTGAGTGCTGTGATTCTGGACAGGCTCACGGTCGAGCATGACGCAAAGGACTGGCACAAGAAACTCGCCGACAGACAGAGCGTCCGGATTGTCATCACATCCTACGACTATTCGGGGAAACTGATGAAACGCTTTCCAGATGTGAAGTGGGACTTCCTCATCATCGACGAGGCGCACAATCTGCGCAACCTGAACGGCACGAAACGCGCGAAGCGGCTGTTCGAGCTGTCCGGCGGGATACCGAAGATCCTTCTGACAGCAACGCCGCTGCAGAACTCGCTCATGGACCTGTACGGTCTGGTCTCCTTCATCGACCCGAGAATCTTCGGCTCGGAGAAGGTGTTCCGCCGGCGGTACATAAATGATGAGGACTACGACGACCTGAAGAGAGAGCTCACTCCCGTTCTGTACAGGACGCTGCGAAAAGACGTGGCAGGCTACATGCACTTCGTGAAGCGCATCTGCAAAACCGTAGACTTCGAACTGTCCTGGGATGAAATCCAGCTTTATGAACGGGTTAACAAGTTTCTCAGGAGGGATATCCTGTATTCGATACCGACATCCAACCGGGCGCTGATTATCCTTGTCATCCGCAAGCTCATGGCTTCATCCAGCTTCGCCCTGATCGAGACATTCGAGGTGCTGAAAAAGCGGCTCGAAAAGCTGTATGAGGGCACGAAGTCGGCGGACGCGCAGGAGGGCTTCGACCTCTTCTGGAGCTTCGTCGAGGACGAGATCGATGAATCCGGCTTCGAGGAGACCGAGGACGAGGACACTGCCACACAGAAAGCATACATTCAAGCGGAACTAGACGAGGTCAACGCCATCATCGACGTGTCGAAGCGCATAAAGACGAACTCGAAGGTCACTGCGCTCAAGCAGGCGCTTGAAATCGGATTCTCCTACCAGCGCGACCACGGCATAGCACAGAAAGCCGTTGTGTTCACCGAGTCGAAGCGGACACAGAAATACATCGCCGAAGAGCTCAGGAAATCCGGGTACAGCGAGGAAGACATCCTCCTGTTCAACGGAGGATTCGACGATGCCATGTCGAAGGAAATATACCAGGCATGGCAGGCGAAGAACTTCGGGAACGCGAACTACGGGAGGAGCGTCGAATACAAGCATGCCATCGTCGACTACTTCCGGGAGAACGCGAAAATGCTCATCTGCACAGATGCAGGCTCGGAAGGCCTGAACCTTCAGTTCTGCAACACGGTCATTAACTACGACCTGCCGTGGAACCCGATGAAGATTGAGCAGCGCATCGGCCGCTGCCACCGCTACGGGCAGCAGAACGACGTGGTCGCCATCAACCTGCTGAACACGCAGAACGAAGCAGACAAGCGCGTCTACGAGATACTCTCGAAGAAGTTCGAACTGTTCGAGGGAATGTTCGGAGCCTCGGACATTGCGCTCGGCGCACTGGAATCCGGCACGAGCTTCGAAAAGATGGTGCTGGACATCTACCAGAAATGCAACACAACCGCCGAATTCAGGAAGGAGTTCAACAAGCTGGACAGGAAGCTGAACGCAAAGCGCGACAAGAAGGCACGGCAGCTCCGCTCTATCCTAATCACGGAAAGCAGCGGCGCAAAGAAAAAGGCGCTCGAGGGGACGAAGAAGGACATCGACCGCTACCTGCGGCAGGTTGACTACTGGAGCAGGGTCGCAAAGCCGGAGGTGTTCCCGAACGTCCAGTACTGGAAGGTCGACGGCTGGGGCGAACAGGCCATTGGCGCGCACGGATACCTGTTCCTCGGCGCGATGTGCAACAACGCCGACATCCTCTTCCCTGTGCTGCTCATGTGTGACCACGAGGGCAGGTATGTAGACTTCGAGGAGGACGATCTCGTGCCGGAACTGGAGAAGATCGACGACTCCACAGTGAGGTACTTCATACCAACGGACGAAGAAAACGCACTGTTTCAGAAAACCTATCAGAAGCTCATCGACGAGATGCTGGACAAGCTCGAAAAGCAGACGGAACCGCTGCGGGAATACAACCGGCGCAAGATTGAAAACTGGATACGCATCCAGAACGAGCAGCTCGTCGTGCGGTACCAGGAGATGAATGCGGAAATCGAGGAACTCCGCGAACAGGAAAGAGCCTCGAACAATTTCTGCGAAAAGATAGACATCAGGAAAAAGGCGGAGCAGAAGGAAAAGAAACTTGAGGAATTCCAGGCATCGTTCCATGAACAGGACAGCCAGTTCAGGGCCGAGGGCGAACAGGAAATCAGGGAATTCAACGGAAGCCTTGAGATTGACAACCCCATCCTTCTGATCAGCGTCGTACTGAAGTTTTAGGAGATACAGTCATGCAGAAAAAAGGAAAACTCGAGCTGACATGGGTCGGTAAGTACGATGAGGAGAAGCCGGTCGAACCGCGCATCCTCCTCGAGGACACGGAGAAGTCCTACGGCAATCCAAGCAGCGAAAATATGCTGATTCACGGCGACAACCTGATTGCGCTCCAGGCGCTGCAGCAGGACTTCGCCGGAAAAATCAAGTGCATATACATCGATCCACCATACAACACGGGGAGCGCGTTCGAATATTATGACGATGATGTAGAGCACAGTATATGGCTTTCACTAATGAGAAAAAGACTCCTGCTGCTGCATAGTCTACTGGCAGATGATGGATTTTTCTGCTGCCATATTGATGACTCTGAAAGTCATTATTTGAAGGTGGTGCTCGACGAGATTTTCGGAAGGTCGAACTATCTAACGACCTTTTATATTCGTGTCCGTTATCCAGATAAAACGTTAAAGTCTGACATGGATTTTCATAAAGAAATTGAGCAAGTGCTCATATATCGGAAGTCTTCCGAGGCGACTCCTAATTTTGATTATGACGAGGTGGGGTACGACAAGTTCATCTATGCAATAGAAGAATTTGGCAAAGGAAAAGAAATTACATTGGGTGGTAAAAGGGTCGAAATATTCAATAAGGGCGAATACAAGATAATAAAAAAGACTGAAGGCGATGAATATGGTTTAAAGGAGATTTGGGCAACAGGGACGATTTTGGATGGTAATTCATCTGGAAGATTTTTCAGAGATTATATCAATGGTCGTTATGAAGAAGATGGATATGGTGTTCTTTATAAGGTTTATGGAATTGGTGACGACAGGTACGATTACCGTTATTTTACAGGACCCAAAAGGCAGGGGGCGACTAAGGGGAAATACTATCAAGGCGTGCCGATGGACAAGTTGGAGTCTGGAAAAATAGAACGCAAGAGGCCCATTGGTGGTTTTTATGACCTTGCAGGAAGTTTTGGAAATTGTCGACACGAGGGAGGTGTCGAATTCAGAAGTGGGAAAAAGCCAGAAGCATTGATCGAAATGATTATACGTTACTTTTCCAATAAAAACGATTGGGTACTTGATTCGTTTTTGGGAAGCGGTTCTACTACTGCAACGGCGCACAAAATGAACCGTAGATGGATAGGAATTGAGATGGGCGACCATGCCTACACTCTTTGTAAGGTTCGTATGGATAATGTCATAAACGGAGATAAGACTGGTATCTCACAGAAGGTCAACTGGCATGGCGGCGGAGGTTACCACTTCTATGAGCTTGCGCCGAGCCTGCTTGTGAAGAATGACAAGTTGCCTGTCTACCAGATCAATCCGACCTACACGTTCGAAATGCTGTGCGAGGCGATCTGCAAGATCGAGGGATTCAAATACAAGCCACAGGACGTCTTCCACGGGCACTCCTCGGAGAAGCGGTTCATCCACGTGACGACGGAGTTCGTGAACGCGGAATACATACGCTCTCTCTCCCAGCATCTCGATGAGGGACAGTCTCTCCTGATCTACGCGACGAAGATCCAGTCGGACATGATACTGCCGGACAACATTGAAGTGAAGAAGATTCCGAAGGATCTCCTGGACAAGTGCAATTTTGAAAGCGAGGTGTGGTAGATGTCAGGAACGGTATCGAAAATCAAATACGCCATGAGCCTGAGAACGCCGCAGGAGGAGATAACGCCCGAGATTTTGCGCAAATTGGTTGAGGGCCTGAGATAGAGACATGG
>ERZ1643250.3587-NODE-3587-length-10510-cov-3.703587_pt1 | contig 10510 bp, 6 predicted proteins | sample MGYA00579262_ERZ1643250 | MGnify/ENA primary metagenome ERZ1643250 (study PRJEB29033, sample SAMEA4952265) | chicken gut metagenome | biome: Broiler Chicken; feature: Gastrointestinal Tract; material: Caecum | place: Ireland | collected 2018 | study: Broiler...
CTGATCTGCGGGCTGGTTGCGGCGCTGGCTGCCCTTGCGGTCTGCTCCGTGGTTTTCTGGTTTACCGATTTCAAACTTGTTTGGATCGGGGCGATCGCTTTCGTCGCCGTTCTCGGCGGCGCTACGCCCATCTTTTACTTTGCGCACTTCCGTCCCACGGATATGCAGACGGCAAAGCGCATCGATAAAGCGATGGGGCTGGATGAAAGAATGGTCACCCTGCTCGAATTTAAAGACAGCCAGGAAACGCTCGCCTGCGCACAGCGCGCGAATACCGTTTCCGTGCTGCGCAATTTCGGCACTTCGGGTGCCAAGAGGATCGCGCTGAAAGTATTCAGTGCGGCGCTGGTCGTATCGCTGAGTGCGGTCGCGGTGCTGGGCCTGGGGACGACCACCGTCTCTGCGCTCGCCGCTGCGGACGTTTTGCCCAGCGGAGCGGATCTGCTCCGCGGAGAGGAGGCTCTGCCCACCGCGTACACCATCCGGTACACGGTCCAGGGCGAAGGGATCATCTTCGGCGTGAACAGTGAAACGGACGAATCGGGCGCCGTCGTCTATACGCAGACGGTTCTCGCGGGCGAGGATGCAAAAGCCGTATGGGCGATCCCCGGCGAAAAGGAAGGAGAAGAGTACTTCTTTGCCGGCTGGTCCGACGGTTCGGGCGATCCTTACCGCGCTGACAAAGCAATTTCCGAGGATCTGTTCCTCGTAGCTACGTTCCTGCCCATCGACGGCTCGGAGTTCGAGCCGGAAACGGATATGACCGACCAGTTCCCCGGCCCTCTGCCCAATGACGATGACGGCGACGGTACCCCTACACCCGGCGATCCCAGCGACAACGACGGCAAGGAAGAGGACGAAGGCGACGGCGACGGCAGCGGCGACAGCAACGAGGGCGGCGGCAGCTCCAATCCCGCCTACCAGGTCAACGACGGCAAGACCGATTACGGCGGGTCGAACTATGAAAACGCAAACGCTGAAGCGCAGGGCGAATCCGAGGGCCTGCCCGGCGACCTTGCGGGGATCATCGGAGATTATTCGGATATCATCGGCAGATAATTGAAAGGAGACAGGAATACATTCCATATGGTTACGGAAAAGAGCATCGAACAGTTTTGCAAGCAATGCAATCGTATTTTCAAAGAGATTTCGCGCGACGTCGTCGGACAGCAGGAAGTTGTGCAGGACGCAGTCGTCGCGATGATCGCGGGCGGCAACATCCTTCTCGAAGGCGTGCCGGGCGTCGGTAAAACGCGTCTGGTGCGGTCGCTGGGCAGGGTATTCAACCTTCCCTTCTCGCGTATCTAGTTCACCCCCGACCTGATGCCGGCGGACGTGACGGGTACCAACATCATCGTCAAAAACGAAAAGGGGGATTCGGAATTCCGTTTCCAGCCCGGCCCCGTGTTCAGCAACATCGTGCTTGCCGACGAAATCAACCGTGCCACCCCTAAAACGCAGTCCGCATTGCTGGAAGCGATGCAGGAACATACGGTCACGGTCATGGGCGTTTCGCGTAAGCTGGAAGAACCCTTCTTCGTGCTTGCCACGCAGAACCCCATCGAGCAGGACGGTACATATCCGCTTCCCGAAGCGCAGATGGACCGCTTCATGTTCAAGGTCAACGTGCCTAACCCGAGCATCGACGAACTGGTACAGATCGTCGACATGACGCAGAAAACGATGGCGGAAGTTGCCGAATGCGCCTGCACCAAGGAAGAGCTCATGCAGATGCGCGAGACGGCAAACCAGATCCCCGTCGCCAAGGAAGTGCTCAGGTACACGATGATCCTCATTTCCGCAACCCACCCGGACGGCGAATGCGCCTCCGAAACGGCAAAGAAATACGTCAGGATGGGAGCCAGCCCCCGTGCGGGGCAGGCCCGCATCTCGGCGGCAAAGGTCATGGCGCTCATCAAGGGCAGGCTCAACGTCGCGTATGCGGACATCAACGAGCTTGCGCTGCCCGTTCTCCGCCACAGGATCAAGCTGAATTTCGAGGCGATCGCCGAGCGCATTTCCCCGGACGAGATCATCCGCAGGATCGTGCAGGAAGTCAGCAGCAAATACCAGGGTAAAAATTAAAGCGGATACGGCTTTCTCAGGAAAAACAAATACTTGAACGACCGGTTTTTCAGCCGGCTGGAAGCGTTGGCCTTCAATCTCAGGTCAAACCTTGCGGGCTACTTCGGCGGAAAACACCTTGTCAATACCTACGGGCAGACGGTGGAGTTTGCCGATTACAGGGAATACCAGTTGGGCGACGACATCCGCCGCATCGACTGGAACCTGTACAGCCGATTTGAAAAACATTTTTTAAAACTGTTCACAGACGAACGCCAGATGCAGGTCCAGATTTTTCTGGACTGTTCGGCGTCTATGGGCAAAGAGAATCCGAAGAAGGGCGCCTACGCCGTGGCAGCAGCCGCGGCGATGGGCTTTCTTGCCGTTCATAACATGGACAAGGTGACGTTCAACCTGATGAAGGGCGAACGCTCGGAAAACCCCTTCGGCACCATCGTCGGTAAAAACTCGTTTTACCGCGCGATCGGCTCGCTCAACGATTTATATTTTGACGGGAGCACGGACATCGAAAAGTGCGTGACGAGCTGTCCGGATACAGGCACCAAAAACGGCCTGACTCTCATCATTTCAGACTTTTTTACCGATTCCGACTGGAAAAAAGCGGTCAGTTATCTCTCTTACAAGCGGCGCCAGGTCATGCTTTTGCAGGTGCTTGCGCCCGAGGAGATCGACCCCGCCTATACCGGCAGGGTGAACCTGATCGATTCCGAAGCGGATTCTGTCGAAGATCCGAGGAATATGAAGATCCGTATCAATTCCTCGCTGCAAAAAGCATATCAAGAGGCACTCGCAGGGCTGAAAGAGGACCTGCGCAGTTTTTGTATGAAATGGAATGCAGATTTTATCTCCGTTTCCACCGCCCAACCCATCGAACGGGTGCTGTTTGCAGAGTTTTTTAAGACGGGGATACTTTCATGACATTTTTGATACCTTTGGGGTTGTTGGCGCTTCTCTCTGTCGCGGCACTCATCATCATCTACATCATCAAGGCCAACTACCAGCAACAACATATTTCCAGTACGTATGTCTGGGCGCTCAGCCTGAAACTGAAAAAGAAGCGCCTGCCCGTCAGCAAACTCCGCAACATTTTGCTGATCGTGTGCCAGGTGCTCTTTCTTGCCGCCTGCTCGTTTGCGGTGGCGCAGCCCTCGCTCATCACCCGCGCCGCCGTTACCGAACGCGAAGTCATCGCCGTCATCGATTCCTCGGCGAGTATGCGTGCGGGCCTGGACGGCGAAACGCGCTTTTCCAGGGCGGTGGAGCAGGTCTCTCAGCTTTCCGAGGAGGTGTTCGGCCAGGGCGGCTACGTCAGCATTTTCGTGGCAGGCCCCGAACCCACCGTTCTCGCCGAGCGCGTCACCAATTCTTCCGCGCAGCTCGTCCGCGACAAGCTGAGCGGGCTCCTCACTTCGGACGAATGTTCCTACGGCACGTCGGACGTCAATGCGGCGATGCGCCTTTGCGAAAACGTCATCCGTGAAAACGCAAACGCGGAGCTGTATCTGTATACCGATACGCAGTATTCTTACATACCTTCCAAAGTCAAAGTCGTCGACGTCGCGGAGGACGGCGAGTGGAACGCGGGCATCCTCAACGCGTACACCGTGGTGGAGGACAACTATTATTCCCTCTTCGTGGAAGTGGCCAGCTACGGCAGGGACGGCAACGTCTCGCTGCGCGCGCAGGTGCACGACGTCAACGCGGAAGAGCAGGAAGGGGATACCTCCAGGACGGTGGAGCTGAGCGCACAAGTCCCGTGCAGACAGGACAAGACGGTCACCGTCATCTTCCGTTCGGGCAACCTGAAGCCGGAAGATTACGAGCTCAACGACGAAAACATCTTCTTTGTCGCCATCGAGCAGGGCGACCGCTTCTATTCTTACAGCGACATCAACATTGTTCTGGACGGCGGGGATTCCTTCACCCAGGACGATTCTTTCTCCATCTACGACGGAAAGAAAGAGGTTCTGAAAGTCCAGTACAGTTCGCCTACGCCCAACAACTTCGTCAACGGTATTCTGGGCGCCATGGCCAACTATTACCGCACGGAAAAGAACGTGTGGGACGTGCAGATCACCGAAGTACACGACGATCCCGCCACGGAAGGGTTCGACCTGTACATTTTCGAGCACGCCATGCCGGACGTCATGCCTACGGACGGGATCGTCATCCTTTGGGATCTCGATAAAGCGCCCGAGGGTTCGGGCCTTTTACTGGGCGACGTCGTCGACGTCAGTGCCAGCGGCACGCAGCTGTACCTCACGCAGGAAAGAGACAATCCGCTTCTTGAAAACTTTTCGGCGGACAAGATCTACGTGACGCGCTATACCACTTTTGCCAATTACGATCAGTCCATGTACGAAGTGCTGCTCAGCTGCGACAGGCAGCCCATGCTCCTCGCGCAAAACTCGGGGAACAGAAAGGTGCTCGTCCTGCCGTTCAGCGTGCACTATTCCAACTTTGCCATGCGGTTCAAGGACATCAGCGCGCTCTTTTACAACCTGTTCGAGCAGTGGATCCCCTGCACGGTGGTCGGAAACGCCTTCTCCGTGTACGAGGACGTCACGCTCAACGCGCGCGGGCAGCAGCTCACCGTGTCCAACACCTATACGGGCGAATCCGAAGTGGTTTTAAACGAATTCCCCGCCACGCTCAGGCTGGACGTTCCCGGAACGTACTCTCTCGTGCAGATCACGGACTTCGGCGAGCAGATCGAGCAGAGGATCTATGCCAAGATCCCCTCGGCGGAGAGCAATATCTTTGCGCAGGCGGATTCCTTCCGCAATCCTTTCCTGGTGGATTCCCTGGGCAACGAGTACAAAAGTCTGATCTTTTACATCGCCATCGCGCTGTGCGCGCTCGCCTTTGTCGAGTGGATCCTGCATTCGCGCGAGTATCTGTAACGGGGGAAGAAGGAGAAAAAGAGTATGTCGAATTTTCCCATTCAATTTACCACCCCTTGGCTGTTGCTTCTCATCATCCCGCTGGTAGGGGTGGGACTGCTGCTGTATTTCCTCAGCAATAAAAAGTACCGCCGCACGAGAAACCGCATCATCTCGCTCGTCCTGCATTGCCTGGTCAGCGTGCTGTGCGTGTTTGTCCTTTCGGGCGTATATATCCGCTACGACATCTCCAACGAGGCCAACGAAGTGCTCTTTGTCGTGGACGTCTCCGATTCGGGCGTAAATTCCGAGCAGACGCGCGACGATTTTATGAAGGCGGCTCTGGAGACGGGCGCCTGGTACAAAGGCTATAAAGTGGGCGTCGTCACTTTCGGTTTCGATCAGAAGTACGCCGTTCCGCTGACGGACGACGTGGACAGCGTGTACGACGCGTACATGGCGGCGCGCCTGCCTTCCGAGACGGGCGGCACGGACATCGCTTCCGCGCTGACGTATGCGTCCAAGCTGTTTACCGAAAACGCGTCCGCCAAGATCGTGCTCGTCACCGACGGCAAGGAAACGGACAACCGTGCGGAAGAAGTCATTCAGTCCGTCACGGCGCGCGGCATTCTAGTGGATACCGCGTACATCCCTTCCTCTTTCGGTCTCGAAGAGGGCGGCGACGTGCAGGTGCTCGGCGTCGAGTACCCCGAGTACCACCTCAACCCCAACGATCAGTTCACGCTGGGCGTCACGCTGTACAGCAACGCCGACAAGGGCATTTCCGTGTCCGTCAGCGACAACGGCGAAGTCCGTACCACCGTCCAGTACGGCATGGAGACGGGTACGCATACGGTGGAAATTCCCTTCTCCTTTGCGGGGGAAGGCTTCCACAAGGTGGACATTCAGATCGAGTCTCAGGGAGATCTCATCGAACAAAACAATACTTACTGTTCCTATTATTATCTGGAAAAGTTTGACCGCATCCTCATTCTCGAAAGCAAGAAAGGGGAATCGGAAGCGCTGGCCGCTCTGCTGAGCACGACAGATCCCGAAACGGAAGAAGCAATGTATCAGGTGACCGTTCTCAACCTATACGATGCGGACGACGTTCTGCCGCAGACCACCGCAGAACTGTGCGCGTACGATCAGGTCATTCTCAACAACGTTGCAAACAAGGACCTGCCTTCCTGTATTCGTATGTCAACGATTTCGGCGGCGGAATGCTCACTCTGGGCGGCACGGACGAAAAAGGCAACAACAACGCGTACAACCGCAGCGATATGTACGGCACCACGTACCAGTCCATGCTTCCCGTGGAGATCATCAACTATACCCCTCCCGTGGCGGTCATGATCATCATCGACGCCTCCGGTTCGATGGGTACGGAATTCGGCAACGGCGAATCCATGCTCTCCTGGGCGAGGGCGGGCGCAGCTGCCTGCCTGGACAGCCTCAGCGAGCGCGACTACATCGGCGTCATGGCGCTCAATTCCATGTACGACCTCGTTCTCCCGCTCACGCGGCGCACGCAGGATTCCACCATCCGCGCGGCGATCAGCTCGATCGACGAGACGGGCGGCGGCACCATTTTCTCGGAAGCCATCAACCGTGCGGGCACCATGCTCAAGGCGCAGACGGACGTCGCGCGCCGCCACATCATCATCGTCACGGACGGCGGCGTCTCGGGCGGCGACAGCGAGTATCTGGAAAGGATCGAGAGCCTGAATAAGGACGGAGTCACTCTCTCCGTCGTCGGCATCGGCGTAGAGCCGGGCAGCTCCACGGCGGAAGAGATGCAGCAAGCCTGCGACGCCGGCAAGGGCAGGCTGCATACCGTCACCAACAGCGACGACCTCATCCTCGAAATGCGCGAGGACCTCAATGCTCCCGACATCAAGGACGTCAACGAGTACGAAAACGGGTTCACACCTACGGCATACGCGCTCAATTCCACGCTGTTCAGCGGCATCACGCTGGGCGAAAACGGCGCGTTCCCCGCGATTTTGGGCGGATTTTTCGGCAGCAAGGCCAGGGATACGGACTATCTCGTCCTGGCGGGCGACTTCACCGTTCCGCTGTACGCGCAGTGGAAATTCGGCGAAGGCACGGTGGGCAGCTTTATGTGCGACCTCACCGGCGGAAAATGGTCCTCTTCGTTCATGACCGATCCGGACGGTATGCAATTTATTCTTAACATGGTCAGCGCGCTGATGCCCGTCACGGACATCGAGCCAATCCCCGTCACGGTGGAGATGGACCGCGAAAACTTCCTCGGCGAACTCAGCATCCCTTCCCGTCCGGAAGAGGGCGTCACCGTCAACGGAAAGATCGAATCGGTCGGCGAAAAGAGTACGTTCAGCCTCGACCTCAATACGGGGGAGGGGGCGGACGAGGACTGCTACGTCACCTCCATGCTCACCGCGGCAAACGATTACAGCCGCTGCAGCTTTGTCATCAAGCGTGCGGGCGTGTACAGCCTCATCCTTGAAGTCTGCGACGAGAACGGAGAAATCCTCTATACCTACCAGTCCTATTTCAGTTTTTCCTATTCGAGGGAGTTCGATCCCTCTTACGATACGGCGCGGCCCGACCTCGAAGCCTATCTTGCAAGCCTCGCGGAGAAGGGCGGCGGCCAGAGCATCACGGACATGGAGAACCCCAACTCGATCTACGAAAACTTCATTCCCACGCTGGAAAGGACGTACGATCCCACGCTGATCCTCCTCATTGCCGCGATCTTGCTCTTCCTGCTCGACGTCATGGTGCGCAAGTTCAAGTTCAAGTGGATCCACGAGCTCGTGCGCGAACATAAGATGAAAAAGGCAAACCGGCAGATGGCTGCGTCTCTGGCAGGGAAAGGCGCGGAACAAAATGTCACACCCCCTGCATCGACAAGGTAAAATCATGAAAAAGACCTTAACGACCGTGTTTCTGGCGCTGTTGCTCGTGTTCGTCACCGCCTATTCGGCGGCGTGTTCCAAGCAGCCGCTGGAAACTCCCCAGAACATCGTCATAGACGATTCTTACAGAATGACGTGGGAAGACGTGGAAAATTCCCGCGGGTATACCGTTGCCATCACCTATCCTTCGGGCGAAACGGACGAGGAAGTGGCGCGCCGCGCCAACTACTCTCTGGAATCGCTGGAGATGGGCGACTACGAGATCAGGGTCAAGGCCGTCGGCGACAAGGGGTTTGCCGATTCTCCCTGGTCGGACACCATCTATTTCCACAGAGATTACGAAAACGGCTGTTTCTATCAGAAAACGGCGGACGGCATGGCGTACACGCTCACCAGCTACGGCACCGCAACGGGCGACGTGGACGTGGGCGATACCTACCGCGGCAAGCCCGTGGTGGCCATCGGGGACGCCGCGTTCCGCAGCAGCCGCGTGACGGGCGTCACCATCGGCAACAACGTCACGACCATCGGCGACAACGCCTTTTACGGCTGTGCGCAGATGAAGTACGTCAAGATCCCGGAATCGGTCATTTCCATCGGCAAAGCGGCGTTCCAGACCTGCTATCAGCTCAACAACGTCGTCATCCCCGAAGGCGTCACCGTCCTTGCGGACTCTCTGTTCGCCTATTGCCGCGCCCTGTCCGATCTCACCATCCCGCAGAACATCACTTCCATTGAGTACAACGCGCTCAACAGCTGCAGCGCGCTGACGGAATTTGACATTCCCGATACAGTGACGTCGGTGGGCGAAATGGCGTTTTTCGGCTGCACGGGGCTGGAGCGCGTCTCTGTCGGCGCTTCTGTCGAGTCCATCGGCATCTCCGCTTTCCGCAACTGCACCAACCTCGCGCAGGTGGAGTTTTCCGATTCCGGAGCGCTCAGAACCATCGGCGAGGAAGCGTTCTTCGGATGCGCCGCTCTGCAGAGCGTCGATCTGCCCGAAGGGCTGGAAAGCATCGGCAACAAATGTTTCAACGACTGCACCTCCCTTTCCAAAGCAACTCTTCCGGACAGTCTGGAAAGCCTCGGTCAGTTCGCCTTTACGGATACGGTCATCTACAACGCCGTAAAAGAGGCGGAAGGGACGTACGTATACGTGGACGGCTGGCTGGCGGACACCATCGAAAGCAAATTCGGCCTCATCAAGATCGTGGGCGACGAAAGCGTCCCGCAGGATCTGAGGGATGAAAACTTCGTACCCCTGCGCAACGGCATCAGGGGGATCGCGGTCGCCACGTTCTATAACAACCAGGCCATAGAGCGCGTCTATCTGCCCGACTCCGTGGAGATCGTCGGCATGTCCGCGTTCAGCAACTGCCTGAATCTTTGGTATTTTGAAGCTTCGGACACCTCTTCGCTGCGCATTCTCGATTCAGGTGCCCTGATCGGCTGTACAAGTCTTCGCACCGTCTATCTGGGCAGCGTCCTCGAAGAGATCGGCGATTATGCCTTTTATATGTGCGAAGTGCTGGAAAACAACTCCATTTCCTCCATCATTCCTTCCACGGTCACCAAGATCGGGATGGCCGCCTTCTTAGACACCTCGCTGTTCTCCAATCCGGACGAATACGGCGTCATCTATGCGGGCGACTGGGTCATCGGATACGAAGGGGCAGAGGCCGCTATGTACTATATGGCGGCTATGGCAATGGGTGAGGATGACAAAGCGCAGCAATTCCTGGCCGATATGAGCAAAGTCACGTACGTGAAGCTCGACAGCGAAGTCAAGGGCATCGCGGATTACGCCTTCTACGGCCACATCAAACTGGAACAGGCGGACGGCGTGAGCAGTGCGCGCTACCTGGGCAAGGGCGCCTTCTACGGGTGCGAAAACCTGAGTATCGTCACTCTCAACACCAGCCTGACAGAGGTCAAACCCTTCACGTTCTACGGCTGCGCGTCCATTTTCCGCGTCAGCCTGCCTCCGCTGGTCACTTCCATCGGCAGGTCGGCCTTCTACGGCTGCACCCAGCTGAGCGAAGTCAACTATACGGGCACCAGGCTGGAGAGCGTGGGCGATTTCGCCTTCTATAATTGCATCAACCTGCCTTCCGTCAATCTCGGCAACGCGCTGAAAGACATCGGCAGATATGCTTTCTACAACAACACCAAACTGGAAACGATCGATCTGCCCGATTCGGTGGAAAACATCGGCGACTGCGCTTTCTATCAGAGCAGCGGCGCATCCTCCCTCACGCTGGGGCCGAACGTTGCGCAGATCGGGGACCGCGCCTTTGCCGAATGCACGAGGCTCACTTCCGTTTCCATTCCCGCCTCCGTCAGGAGCGTAGGCGACTATGCGTTCGCCGGCTGCACGGCCGTCGAATCGCTGCAGATCGCCGAGGGCGTGGAGGAGATCGGCAATTATGCCTTCTCGCGCATGGGCGCGCTCCAGAGCGTAACGCTGCCCAAGAGCCTGACAAGGCTCGGCACGGCCGCTTTCCGCGGCTGCATCAGCCTGGGCGCCGTCACCGTCCGCAGCAACACCGCCATCGGCGCGCACGCCTTCTTCAGCTGAGCAAAATCTACCGGGGCCTGCGGGCCCCGGTTTTTTTCTCCAAAGGTGTTGACAAGCAGGAG
>ERZ1643250.3589-NODE-3589-length-10503-cov-15.386964_pt1 | contig 10503 bp, 11 predicted proteins | sample MGYA00579262_ERZ1643250 | MGnify/ENA primary metagenome ERZ1643250 (study PRJEB29033, sample SAMEA4952265) | chicken gut metagenome | biome: Broiler Chicken; feature: Gastrointestinal Tract; material: Caecum | place: Ireland | collected 2018 | study: Broiler...
ATTGAGATTGTTTGCAAGGTCTTTTGAAGCCCGTTGCCGGACTTCGTTGCCGACATCCTCTGTCTGGCTATTTTCATGTGTGCAGGCAATGAGCCAAGCGGATACGCTTGCGTATCCATTTGGCGAATGCTGCGACAACGATAGTTATGGAGGATAACTGCCTATGGCGAATAATAAGATGAATATTGAAGGAAAAAATTACTCGGATATTCCGGTGTGGCGTAGATATACGCTTACCATTGAGGAAGCAGCCAGATATTATCATATCGGCGAAGGAAAATTGAGAACGCTTATTGACACACATCCCAATGAGGATTTTTATGTGATGAACGGCAATCGTGCCCTCATTAAGCGTGAGAAATTTGAGAGGTATCTGGATCAGGCTACTGCTGTGTAAACAGAGCTGACAGATTTACCGATTTCACATGATATAACTATGCGGAGAGCTGGATTTGTGCTATGATAAGAGTGCAAGTCTGGCTCTCTTTTTTTGAAAGGAGAGTTCACGATGAGTGAGAAAAGACGAGATAACCGTAATCGGATTTTGCGAGAGGGCGAGTACCAGCGTAAAGATGGGAGGTATCGGTTCCGCTATATTGATGAGGACGGAAAAGAGAAAAATGTATACAGCTGGCGTTTAGACAAGAATGACCCAATGCCAAAGGGGAAGAAGCGGGAGCCTTCCCTGCGTGAGAAAGAAAAACAGATTGAAGCGGATTTGTTTGACCGTATCGTAACCAACGGTGGCAACTATACTGTTTTGGAACTGGTAGAAAAGTATGTTTCATTGAAAACAGGAGTTCGTCACAATACGGTTGCCGGATATAAAACGGTCATCAATATGCTGAAAAAAGAGAGTTTTGGGAATCTGCGAATTGATAAGGTGCGTTTGTCAGACGCCAAGGCATGGTTGATTAAGCTCCAACAAATTGATGGGCGGGGATATAGTTCCATTCATTCTATCAGGGGAGTTCTCAGACCGGCATTTCAGCTGGCGGTAGATGATGATTTGCTTCGTAAAAATCCATTTGAATTTGAGCTTGCATCCGTCATTGTCAATGATTCTGTTACCAGAGAAGCGATTACCCGAAAGCAGCAGAGAGATTTGCTGAAGTTTATTCAGGAAGATAAACATTTCAGCAGATACTATGATGCAATCTATATTCTTTTTCACACAGGGCTTCGTATCTCAGAGTTCTGTGGACTGACGGTTTCAGAAATCGAGTTTGGAGAAATGCGTATCAAGGTAGACCATCAGTTACAGCGTACTGCACAGATGCAGTATGTAATTGAAGAACCAAAAACTGACAAAGGCATCCGCTATGTGCCGATGACGGAAGCTGTCGCAGCGTGTTTTCGCAGAATCATTGCCAACCGCAAGACACCAAAAGTTGAACCGATGGTGGAAGGATATGCAGGATTTTTGTTTCTGGATAAAAACGATATGCCGATGGTTGCCCTTCACTGGGAAAAGTATCTGGAGCATATCATTCAGAAATACAACAGGATTTACCGTATCCAGATGCCGAAAGTTACCCCTCATGTATGCAGGCACACCTTTTGCTCTAATATGGCAAAATCCGGGATGAATCCGAAAACCTTGCAGTATATCATGGGTCACGCAGACATCAGTGTAACCTTGAACACTTACACCCATGTGAATTTTGATGATGCAAAGGAAGAAGTATATCGGATAGCGAATAGTTAAAAAAGCCCGTTGGTAAGGACGCTTGCTTTACCAATGGATTTACCAAGATTGCAGGGAAAAACATAAGAAAATACGAGAAGATTTGAGAAAATATCTTGAAAAGAAAGGAAAACTCAAAAGTCGGAAAACCCTGAAAAATCAAGCATTTGAGAAGAAATACAAGACTTAAATGGAGATATAAAAAGATGATTAAAGTATTATTCATTTGCCACGGCAACATTTGCCGTAGCCCCATGGCAGAGTTTGTAATGAAAGATCTGGTGGAGAAAGCCGGGCTGAAAGATCGGTTTCATATTGAGTCCGCTGCGACCAGTACCGAGGAAATCGGCAACCCGGTGTATCCTCCCGCCCGGCGAAAGTTGGCGGAGTACGGAATTTCCTGTGCGGGACATGCAGCTCGGCAGTTAACCCGGAAGGATTATGACCAGTTTGATTGGCTCATCGGTATGGACTTTGCCAATTTGCGTAATATGCGCCGAATGTGCGGCGGCGATGAGCAGGACAAAATCCATCTGCTCATGGACTATACGCACCGTCCCGGTGAAGTGGCAGACCCCTGGTATACCGGCAATTTTGAAGCCACCTGGCAGGATGTGCGGGAAGGCTGTGAAGGATTGCTCCAATACCTGACCAAGGAGAGTCCCATTTCCTGAAAAAACGTCATCCTTAAAGGAAATCCGGGCTTTTTTCCGGGATTTCCTTTACTTCCCCCTGAAATCATGATATGCTTAATATAGTAGTATATTTTGCATAGAAAAAATCGGAGATGTCAAGGGGTGATTGTGATGAAGAAAGAAAAGGACAAGAAGAAAAAACGGGAGAAACAGCTGTCCGCCGCTCGGGAAGAGGAGAAAGGAACACCGGAGTTGGCGGCAGCGGCAGAAACTGACAGGAAGAAAATTTCGGGAGAAACGGAAACAGCGGAAAGCATGAAAGACCTTCGGTGTGCACTGGAAGAGCTGGGCGGAAAATGGCGTCTTCAGGTGCTGTGGAGCCTGCGTGGCGGCGAAGGATTGCGGTACAGCAGCATCAAGGGACAAATTTCCGGGATTACCGACATGATGTTGAGCCAGAGCTTGCGGGAACTGTGCCGCAGCGGCTTAGTGAAGCGGCAGCAGTTTCAGGAAATTCCCCCTCGGGTGGAGTATCGGATTTTGCAGGACGGACAGGAACTGATCCCCCTGATTCAGTGGCTGGTCAACTGGCAGAGAAACCGATCCGGAAAAGGGGAAACGGAATAAAGAGAAGCGCAGTTCTTCGGGACTGCGTTTTTTCGTGAAAAAATGGGGGAAAATACAGATGGATTTTTCGGAAAAAGAATATATAGGAATGGATTTGCGGGAAGAAAACTGGGAAGAGCAGGAGCTGACCGGTGTGCGGTTTGTCGGATGCCGGTTTCACGGCGCTAATATGATGGGGCTGGTTACCCGGAACTGCTGGTTTGAGGATTGTGATTTTTCCTTTGCCCGGCTGGAGGACAGCCGACACACTCGCACAGCCTTTATCAACTGTCGGTTTTATGGGGCAAACCTGTTCAGCACGGTGTTGGAAGAATGCAAAGGCACAGGCAGCAGCTTTTCCGGTGCGGTGCTCACCGGGTTTACCTTGCGGGGTGGAAATTACGCTTATTCCGTCTGGGATCGGGCTTCTTTGAAAAAAATGGAACTGCACGGCTGTAATTTTCACGGCGCCAACTTGACGGAGGTCAATCTGGAAAAGGCGGATTTGTCCGGATGTGATTTGGGACAGGCGGTAGTGGCCAGAGCCAATTTGACAGACGCGGATCTTCGGGGTGCAAAGATTGACGGGACGGATTTAAAAAGCGCCCTTATGAAGCGGACAAAGATCGATTTGGAGCAGGCGGTGCTGTTGGCGGAAAGCCTGGGGGCGGTGCTCTCCTGACCAAAAAGGGACAGGCTTTTCAACGGAAAGTATATATTGTACCGAAATTTCAAATGGTGCAAAAAACTACACAATATATAGTTTTTTCTTCCGCGCTTCTTTCTTGACATTCCCTATGGAGGGAAGTACAATAGAGATACTACGCTCCGCCCGTGCGGACCGATATCACCAAAAGAAAGGCCTGAAACCCAACATGAAGCCACAGATCAGAAAACGCAGCGGCGAGGTGGTTCCCTTTGATTCCGCCAAAATCCGCAGTGCGGTTTTTAAAGCGAATATACGTCTGACAGAGGAACGTCTTTCCCCCCGGCAGCTGGACGAGCTGACCGAACAGGTAAGCCGGAAAGCGCTGGAACAGTTTTCCGTCCCCACCGTGGAGCAGATACAGGATCTGGTGGAGGAAGCGCTGATGGCCCACGGCTATGCCCAGACAGCAAAGGCCTATATTCTGTATCGGGATGAGCATAAACGGGTGCGGGAACTGACGCCGGCCCTGATGAAGACCTATGAGAACCTGACATTCCGCTCGAATCGGGATGAGCAGGAGATTCGGGGTATCAACGAGGACACCGCCATGGGCACCATGCTGGAATATGGTTCTGAAGGTGCAAAGGCTTTTTATGATGCCAATGTGATTCCCCCCGAGGTGGCAGAGGCCCACAGCACGGGAAAAATTCACATCCACGACAAGGACTTTTATGCGCTGACGGAAACCAGCTGTCAGATTGACCCGGTAACCCTGTTCCGTGGCGGATTCTCCACCGGACACGGTTATCTCCGGGAGCCCAACGATATCCGCAGTTATACAGCGCTGGCCTGCATCGCCATTCAGGCCAACCAGAACGAGATGCATGAGAGCCAGGGAATCCCCAATTTTGATTACGCCATGGCGCCGGGTATCGATAAGACCTATCGAAAAGCCTATTTTGCCGCCTTTGCCCAGTATTTGCAGATTCTGCTGGAATTCCCCCATCAGGACGCTGTGGCGCTGGTGGAGGAAATGAAGCGTTGTCTCGGTAAATCGCTGGCACTGTATGAAACGGAAGAATATGGACGGAAAGTGGTGGAATGGCTTCCCTCTCATCAGGCGGAAATGGGATTTCAGCCTATTTCCCGGGAACAGGCTCACGCAGCCCATGACTACGCCGTGAAGAAAGCAGAGAGCGAAACAGACAGCGCCTGTTGGCAGGCCATGGAAGCGCTGATTCACAACCTGAACACCATGAATTCCCGGGCCGGTGCACAGGTGCCCTACAGCTCTTTGAACTACGGTACCGACACCACACCCCAGGGCCGCATGGTCATCCGCAATCTGCTGAAAGCAACCCGAGCAGGACTGGGCGACGGCGGAATGCCTATTTTCCCGGTGCACATTTTCAAAATTAAGGAAGGGGTCAACCTGAACCCCGGCGACCCCAACTATGACTTGTTCCGCATGGCCATGGAAGTGGCCTGTCAGCGGGTATCCCTGCATTTTTCCTTCCTGGATGCCCCCTATAACCTGCGCTGGTACCGTCCCGGCGATTATCGCAGTGAGACGGCCTATCAGGGCAACAACATCCGAGTGATGGAGAATGTGGCGGAGCCTTCCTGCGTGACCTCCTGCGGCCGGGGAAATCTGAGCTTTACTTCCATCAATTTGCCCCGAATTGCGCTGGAAGCCAAGGGCAATTACCGGAAATTCTGTGCCATTCTGGAAGAGAGGCTGTCTTTGACAGCCCGCCAGCTGCGCCAGAGAATGGAGATTCAGTGCAGCCGCCGGGCCTATAACTATCCCTTCCTCATGGGACAGGGAGTCTGGATTGATTCGGACAGCCTGCGCCACGACGATCTGGTGGAGAAGGTGCTGCGTCAGGGAACCCTCAGCGTGGGCTTTGTGGGACTGGCAGAAGCGCTGAAGGTGCTCACCGGCCACCACCATGGAGAATCCGCCGAAAGCCAGAAGCTGGGTCTGGATATTGTGGGGCGGATGGCTTCCTATATGGAACAGAAGTGCCGGGAGACGGGATTGAACTGGAACCTGATTGCTACCCCCAACAAGGGAACGGCGCTGCGGTTTGCCCGTTTGGACAAAAAGAAATTCGGAAGCATTCCCGGCGTAACCGACCGGGAGCGGTATACCGATTCTTTCCTGGTTCCCGAAGACGATTCGGTGGACGTGTACCAGAGAATCCGGCTGGAAGCGCCCTATCATGGACTGACACTGGGCGGTCATCTCTGCCGGGCAGAATTGGACAGTCCGGAGCCGGAACAGGAGCTGGAACGTGTGCTTCATGTCATGAAGGAAGCGGGCATCGGCTATGCCATGGCCGGTCCCCGGGAAATTTATCAGTCGGCTGCCGGTCAGGCGCTGTAAAACAGAGGGGGAGAGAACATGGAGAATACACTGCGGCTTTTCGGAATTGCGGAGGAATCCGTGGTGGACGGCCCCGGTTTCCGGTACGCGATTTTTGTACAGGGATGTCCCCATGGATGCCCCGGCTGTCACAACCCCGGTTCCCATGCCTTTGACGGCGGAACCGTGCGGGACATCGACTCGATTTTCCAGGAGATTTGCCAAAACCCGCTGCTGAAAGGCGTGACCTTCAGCGGAGGGGAACCCTTTTGTCAGCCCGGCCCGCTGGCAGAGCTGGCGAAAAAAGTCCACCAGCGGGGACTGGATGTGATGGTCTATTCCGGCTGGACGCTGGAAGAATTGCAGGCCATGGAGAATCCTCAGGTACACGCCCTGCTGGAACAGGCGGACTATCTGGTGGACGGCCCGTTTTTGCTGGAACAGCGGGACATTGAGCTGAATTTCCGGGGAAGCGCCAACCAGCGAGTATTGGACATGAACAAAACCCGGGCATCCGGCGCGCCGGTCTGGGCGGAGTTTGCATAAAAACATTGGGGAAACCTGTGGGCAGTGGAAGCTGTCCGCAGGTTTTTTGTTTCCCCAATTTTCCCTCTTGACGGAAAAGGACGTCTGTGGTATTATGAGTTAGAAACGACTAACCGGATGAAAAATCCGGTTTTTCTCAGCCAATAAGTTAGCATAAACTAACCATCGAAAGGAAGGCGAATTAGGTGAGCGTGGTGATCGTAGGCGGCAATGAGCGGATGGTCTGTCAGTATGAGGACGTCTGCAAAAGCTATGGCTGTAAGGCCAAGGTGTTTGTAAAGGAAAACGGGACATTGAAGAAAAAACTGGGGACACCGGATCTGCTGATCCTTTTTACCAACACGGTGTCCCATAAAATGGTCATCAGCGCTTCACAGGAGGCCCGGCGCAATCAGGTGCCCATTGCCAGGGTGCACAGCAGCAGTGTTTCCGCGCTGGATCAGTGTCTTTGTCAGTACTGCTGTGGGAGGTAAACCATGGGGGAGCAGCTATTGATTGAAAACGGAGCGCCCACGCTGGCCAACCTGAAAACCGCCAGCCTGTTTACTGTTTCCGCGAAAACCTCCGAAGAAGCCCGCCGTCTGTTGGAGGACTGGCTGCCGGTTCTGGCCCGGAAAGGGGTTTCTCTGGAAATTCTCCGGGATCGGGGGAACAGCCTGCTGGTCTATTTGTACCGGGAAGGGCGACTTCGGCGGGATTTGTGCCAGTGTCTGGCTCGGGAGCGGCTCTGCCGGGAGGGCTACCGATGTGAAAATCCCCGTCAGGCACTGGAAACGCTGAAAAAACGACTGTCGGAAAGCGGGGAGTTTCCCCATGAAATCGGCCTGTTTCTGGGATATCCGCCGGAGGACGTAGAGGGCTTTATTGAAAACCGGGGCAAAAACTGCAAGTGTGTGGGCTGCTGGAAGGTGTACGGCGACCCGGAGCAGGCAGTCCGGCAGTTTGCCCGGTTCAAAAAGTGCAGGGAGGTCTATCTGCGGCTGTATCGGGACGGGAAAAAGAGTCTGGATCAGCTGACAGTGGCATCATAAAAGGTATCGATATCTATTATAAAGGAGAGAGTATCATGAGCAAAATTGCAGTGGTTTATTGGAGCGGGACAGGTAATACACAGGCGATGGCGGAAGCCGTGGCCGAAGGGGCTTCTCAGGCCGGGGCAGAGGTCACGGTGTTTGAAGCTGTGGATTTCAGCCCGGAACAGATGGGAGCCTTTGACGCGGTGGCCTTTGGCTGTCCGTCCATGGGTGCGGAACAGCTGGAAGAGAGCGAGTTTGCGCCCATGTTTACCGAGTGCGAACCCATGCTCTCCGGCAAAAGGATTGCCCTGTTCGGTTCCTATGGCTGGGGCGACGGCGAGTGGATGCGCAATTGGGAACAGACCTGCATCGGTGATGGTGCCGTGCTGGTCTGTGACAGTGTCATCTGCAACGAAGCCCCCGACGAGGACGGGGTGGAAGCCTGCAAAATGCTGGGCAAAGCGCTGGTATAAGTTTTTCCATTGGCAGAAAGGTTTCCGGACATCCGTTGCCCCTGTTGTGTTTGGTGTGGTACAATAGAACCCATAAAACACGGGAGGTGACGGGGGTGCGGTTTGAAACCTGCTGCTTTTCCGGACACAGGGTCATTCCCGAGGATGTGCGGGAGCCGCTGCGGGAAGCGCTGGAACGGGAAATCCGGTTTTTGATAAAATGCGGACTCTATTGCTTCTGTTCCGGTGGTGCGCTGGGGTTTGATCTGATGGCGGCCCAAGTAGTGCTGGAACTGAAAAAAGAGAATCCCCGGCTGGAGCTGCGAATGATTTTGCCTTTTCGTGAACAGGCAGAAAGCTGGAGCCCAAAAGAGCAAGAGGAATATTATTCTGTGCTGAAGTTGGCGGATCGGAAGGAATATGTCTGTGGTGAGAAATATTCCCCCGGCTGTTACCGGAAGCGGAACCAGCGTCTGGTGGACGAAAGTGACTTTTGCCTGTTTTATATGACCCGGAAAAAAAGCGGCACCGGTATGACGCGGGAGTATGCTATCCAGCGCAACCGGCTGTTTGAAAATCTGGCAGAGGATCCGCTGGTTCTGGAAAGAAATCAGTGGGGAGCCGGGGAAACCGCCGGAAATGATCCGATTTTTTCGGAAAACAACCTGTCAGAAGAGGAAAACACAGGAGACTGAACCGGTTTCCCGTGTTTTTTTCTTGCCCTTTTCTCCCGGGATATGCTATACTGATTCTGATTATAACGAATTGAATTTACCGGAAAGAACAGGTGATTTGCATTGGCAGTGCCACAGGATAAAATTCGCAATTTCAGCATTATTGCTCACATTGACCACGGAAAAAGCACGCTGGCAGACCGGATTCTGGAACAGACTCAGGCGGTCGCCCTGCGGAATATGGAGGACCAGCTGCTGGATAATATGGATTTGGAGCGGGAACGGGGCATTACCATCAAGGCCCACGCCGTGACGCTGGTCTATCGGGCACAGGATGGGGAGGATTATGTCTTTAACCTCATCGACACTCCGGGCCATGTGGACTTTAACTATGAGGTGTCCCGTTCGCTGGCAGCCTGTGAGGGCGCCGTGCTGGTAGTGGACGCTTCTCAGGGCATTGAAGCCCAGACGCTGGCTAACACCTATCTGGCAGTGGACGCCGGATTGGAGCTGGTGCCCGTCATCAATAAAATCGACCTGCCCAGCGCTGACCCGGACCGGGTAGCCAACGAGGTGGAGGATGTCATCGGAATTCCCGCTCAGGATGCGCCCCGGATTTCCGCAAAACAGGGCATCAATATCGATCAGGTCATGGAACGCATTGTGCAGGATGTGCCCGCTCCCACCGGTGACCCGGAGGCTCCCCTGCAGGCGCTGATTTTTGACTCCTATTATGATGCCTATAAGGGCGTCATTGTTTATGTCCGCATTAAGGAAGGCTGTGTCCATCCCGGCGACACCATCCGCATGATGGCGGTGGGCAGTGAGTTTACCGTGGTGGAATGCGGCTATCTTCGGGCTACCTCTCTGGAACCGGCTTCGGAGCTGTCCGCCGGTGAAGTGGGCTATATTGCCGCTTCCATTAAAAATGTCCGGGAAGCCCGGGTCGGCGATACCGTCACCCTGGCAAGCCGTCCGGCAGCCGAGCCCCTTCCCGGTTACCGTGCCGTACAGCCCATGGTGTTCTGCGGTATTTATCCGGCAGACGGCGCCCACTACAGCGATTTGCGGGACGCGCTGGAAAAACTCCAGCTCAATGATGCAGCTCTGACCTTTGAGCCGGAAACCTCCATTGCCTTGGGCTTTGGTTTCCGCTGCGGTTTTCTGGGGCTGCTCCATATGGAGATTTTACAGGAGCGGTTGGAACGGGAATACAATCTGGATCTGGTCACCACGGCCCCCAGTGTGGTCTATCACATCACCAAAACCGACGGGGAAACGATTGCCGTGGACAATCCCACCAATTACCCCGACCCGACGCTGATTGCCAAGGCGGAGGAGCCTATGGCGGAAGCCCATATTTATTCCCCCAGCGAGTATGTGGGCAGTATTATGGAACTGTGTCAGGAGCGCCGCGGCGTTTTCCGGGATATGAAATATCTGGATGCAGACCGGGTGGACATCCACTATGAGCTGCCTCTGAACGAGATTATCTATGACTTCTTCGATGCGCTGAAATCCCGCACTCGGGGATATGCGTCCTTTGACTATGAGCTGATGGGCTATCAGAAATCCAATCTGGTGAAGCTGGATATCATGCTCAACGGCGAAGTGGTGGACGCCCTGTCCTTCATCATCCATGCAGACAAGGCCTATGGCCGCGCCCGGAAAATGGCGGAAAAACTGGCGGAGAAGATTCCGCGCCAGCTGTTTGAAGTGCCCATTCAGGCCTGTATCGGCGGCCGGATTATTGCCCGGGAAACGGTTCGGGCTCTTCGGAAAGACGTTCTGGCCAAGTGCTATGGCGGCGATATTACCCGAAAGAAGAAGCTGCTGGAAAAGCAGAAGGAAGGCAAGAAGCGGATGCGCC
>ERZ1643250.3593-NODE-3593-length-10492-cov-131.158858_pt1 | contig 10492 bp, 13 predicted proteins | sample MGYA00579262_ERZ1643250 | MGnify/ENA primary metagenome ERZ1643250 (study PRJEB29033, sample SAMEA4952265) | chicken gut metagenome | biome: Broiler Chicken; feature: Gastrointestinal Tract; material: Caecum | place: Ireland | collected 2018 | study: Broiler...
CTGTCGAGCGGAGCGAGACTGAGAGGGCATGAAAACGGCTTCTTCTACTGTACACACAGCAAAAGGGGCCGTTGTTGTTTGTTAGTTTGCCTTACCACCGCTTAGCCGACACCCACGGGCGTACACTTGGCTCTCCCTGCGGGAGAGCTGGCGAGACGCCCGCAAGAGCGGCGAGACTGAGAGAGCCCAAACCAGTTGGAAACTCCCCGCCCGCTTGTCAAGCGTTCGGGTTTGGTTTATACTATCCTTACACAGATACGGGGAGGTTTCTTGTATGGATATGGAGCTGAAAGGCAAATGCGTCCTGCTGGGCGTGACCGGCGGCATCGCCGCTTATAAAATGGCCGGGGTGGCCAGCGCGCTGAAAAAACGGGGGGCCGACGTCGAGGTCATCATGACCCGCAACGCCACCCAGTTCATCACGCCCATCACCTTTGAGACGTTGACCGGCCACAAGTGCATGGTGGACACCTTCGACCGGGACTTCAAGTTTGAAGTGACCCACATCGAGCTGGCCAAAAAGGCGGACGTCATCCTGGTGGCCCCGGCCACCGCCAACGTCATCGCCAAGATGGCCCACGGCATCGCCGACGATATGCTCACCACCACCGTGCTGGCGGCGCGGTGCCCGAAACTGGTGTCGCCCGCCATGAACACCGGCATGCTGGAAAACCCCATCACCCAGGACAACATCCGCACGCTTGAAAAGTACGGCTTTACCATCATCCCGTCCGAGAGCGGGCAGCTGGCCTGCCATGACGTGGGCAAGGGCCGCCTGCCCGCCGACGAGGTACTGCTGGACTACGTCGCCCGCGCCATGGCCCCCAAAGATCTGGCGGGGCTGCGGGTGGCCGTCACCGCCGGCCCCACCCAGGAGGCCATCGACCCGGTCCGCTGCCTGACCAACCACTCCACCGGCAAGATGGGCTATGCAGTGGCCCACGCCGCCGCCCTGCGGGGGGCGGACGTCACCCTCATCCACGGGCCCACCGCTCTGGCGCCCCTGCACTTTGTGCGGGATGTGCCGGTGGTCTCGGCGCAGGATATGTTCGAGGCGGTCACCGGCTGCTTTGCGGACACGGACATTCTGGTCATGGCCGCGGCGGTGGCCGACTACCGCCCCGCCACCGTGGCCGCCGACAAGATCAAAAAGTCGGAGGGGGAAATGAGCATCCCCCTGACCCGCACCGCCGACATTCTGGGCACCATCGGCCCGGCCAAGACCCACCAGTTCATCTGCGGCTTCTCAATGGAAACGCGGGACATGGTGGCCCACTCGGCCGACAAGCTCCGCCGCAAGAACCTGGACATGATCGTCGCCAACAACCTCAAGGACCCCGGCGCGGGCTTTGGGGTGGACACCAACGTCGTCACCTTCCTGACGCCGGACGGCGGCGTCCGCCAGCTGCCCCTGATGAGCAAGGACGGCGTGGCCGGGGCCATCCTGGACGAGATCCTGGCCCGGAAGGGGAAGTGAGGTTTTGTAGTATCCTACAAAAAACAGGCCCGATTTCCGGCTTTTTCTCGAAAATGCAGGGGAACTGTTTATTTCACCGGCCAAAAATACTATAATAAACAGTAACAATGAAAGATTGTGTCCATGCGGGGGCAGGCCCCTGCGGGCGGACGCTTACCGGCCGGCCAGGCCGTTATATTTGGGAGGTAAAGCCTATATGAGTATGTTCAGCAATTATGACCAGCGCCTGCTGGATCATGTCACCAAACTCCACTTCATCGGCTGCGGCGGCAGCGGGATGTTCCCGCTGATCCAGATCCTGGCGGCCAAGGGCTACCAGATCACCGGCAGCGATGTGCTGGACGGCAGCATCATCCAGGCCGAGCGGGCCATGGGCATCCGGGTGACGTTGGGCCACGACGCCAACAACATCGTGGGGGCGGACATGGTGGTGTACTCGGCCGCCATCCCCAGGGATAACGTCGAGCTGGCCGCCGCCGAGAGCTACGGCATCCCCACCGTGGAGCGCAGCGTCCTGCTGGGCTACGTCAGCCGCCTGTACAAGAGCAGCATCTGCGTGGCGGGCACCCACGGCAAGACCACCACCACCGCCATGATCACCACCGCCCTCGAGCTGGCCGGCCGGGACCCCAGCGCCGTCATCGGCGGCAAGCTGCCCCTCATCAACGGCTACGGCAAGGCGGGCATGGGGGACGACATCGTGGTGGAGGCCTGCGAGTATGCCGAGACCTTCCTCAAACTGACCCCGTACCTCTCGGTTGTGCTGAACATCGACAACGACCATCTGGACTACTACGGCAGCATGGGCGAGCTGAAGTTTGCCTTCAAGCGCTTTTCGCTGATGACCCAGTTCATGATCTTTGCCAACGCCGACGACCGCAACACCATGGACGTGATGTTCACCATCCAGCGCCGCGTGCGCACTTTTGGCATCCAGAACGCCGACTACCAGGCCGTGAACATCAGCGAATACCGCCCCGGCTTCTACGAGTTCGACCTGAAAGAGTGGGATGTCAAGGGCATTTCGGGCCACATCAAGCTGGCGGTGCCGGGCTACCACAACATTTACAACGCCCTGGCGATGTGCGCCGTCTGCCGCACCATGGGCCTGACGGTGGAGCAGTGCGCCGCCGCCCTGACCGAGTTCAAGGGCGTGTGCCGCCGCTTTGAGGTCTACGGCGAGTGCAACGGCGCCGTGGTGGTGGACGACTATGCCCATCACCCCACCGAGATGCGGGCCACCCTGACCACCGCCAAAGAGCTGGGCTACAAGCGCCTGATCGCCGTGCATCAGCCGTTTACATACAGCCGCACCAAGATGCTGCTGGATGATTTTGCCGACGTGCTCAAGCTGGCGGACGTCGCCGTCCTGACCCCCATCCTGGGCAGCCGCGAGCCCAACGACCCCACCATCACCAGCGAGAAGCTGGCCGCCAGGATCCCCGGCGCCGTGACGGTGGACAGCCTGGACGCTGCCGCCGCCTGGGTCAAGGAGAACGCCCGCGAAGGCGACCTGGTAATCACCCTGGGCTGCGGCGACATCTACAAAGCCGCCCGCAAGATGGTGCAGTAACGGCCGCCCCGCGCAGGCGCTGAAAATTTTCCAAAACCCCTTGCAATCTGCCGCAGAATGTGCTATACTGTCTAAGTCGCAAGACACTTTGGACGGTTAGCTCAGCTGGTAGAGCATCTGCTTGACGTGCAGGAGGTCACAGGTTCGAGTCCTGTACCGTCCACCAAAACGAAAGCCCCGGAGCCTATAGCTCCGGGGCTTTCGTTTGGCCTGAACATAGCAGACACGCGCCCGTTCGAGTCCTGTACTGCTGCGCAAGCGAGGCGCTGCCTGCGGCAGATACAGCCGAGCTGGAGCAGGGGCAGCGGTCTGAATGTTCAAGCGCATTGCATGCGCGCCGAAAATTCAGGGCACCGCAACCCGACCCACCAAACAAGGCGTATCCGAACCCAGTCCTCTACGAGGAAGGGTTCGGATACGTTTTTTCTTTGCCCGAAGTGCTGCGCTGCGGGCAAAGGACGGCCGAAACTGCATAAACGAACAAAAGGCAGAGCGCCCGGTGAGGGTACTCTGCCGCTTTGTTTGTGTATGTATGTGAAGAAGATGACGGATTTGCGTTTTTGAGGCCTGCTTTACAGACCCAGCAGGTCGTTCAGGAAATTCTGGCCCGTGGCCAGCGCGCCGTCGATGAAGTTCTGGCCGGAGGCGATGCTGTCCTCGACGACGCCGGACAGGCCGCGCTGGCCTCCCAAAACGTTCAGGATGGCCCGGAGCGCTATGCCGCCCATCACCAGGAGGGCTGCTGTGCCGCCCACGGCCACCACGGCCTTGACAACGGTATCAACGGATGCGCCGCCGGTGATGTACATCATTTCGTCCTCGTGCAGGGCGGTGTGGTTGGCGGGAAGTTTCATCTGTGCAGACATAATCATTCTCCTTTTGTTGCATTTATTGTTTTTGATATGGAAAACAGGCCGGACTTTTCAGGCCGCCGTTTTGTGCAAAGGGAAGCTCAATCCTTCAGGCCCTTGGCCAGAGGGATCAGCATCAGCAGGGCCACGATCCCGATCAGGCCCACCACAATGCCGGCCACCATCTTGCCAAACACCATGGACAGGCACATACCGACGCCCAAAAGCAGAGCGCCAACCACCCCCAGGGCCGCAAGGCCCAGCGTCCTGGGGCTGATCACGATGGGGGCCTTGCCCTCCATCTTGCGCCAGATGAGCAGGCCGGCCAGCAGGATCGCCAGCCCTGCCACGCCGCAGACGATGCCCTGGCGGGTCACGCCCCATTCCTGGATCAGGCACATACACATCCCCAGCGCAAAGAACACACAACCAATGGTGCCCAGGATCAGGGCGACAAAACTACTCTTTTTCATGATTTCCTCCTGTTTGCTGTTGCGCCTCCGCCGTCTTTGGCGAAGGGTCTGTTTCTTCCAAAAAAGCGTCTACAAAGGCCGTTTCGACCTTCTTGTATGCGCCTACGGCGCGGTCCTCGACCGCCCGGTAGGCGGCGACGGCCTTGCGGCCGGTCTCGCCGGTCCTGAGGGCATAGCCCGAGGGGCTGTTGGGGTCTTCTTCCAGAAAGCGGCTGACGAAGGACTGCTGTACTTTGTTGTAGGCAGCCATCACGTTTCGCCCCAGTTTGCCCGGCTTCAAACGGTAGGCCATGGGCTCATCTCCTTCCCCGGCGGCGGTTCCTGGCAAACCACCACAGGCCTGCCGCCGTGCTGCAGCCTGCCGTCGCCGCAAGCGCGGCCCACAAGAGCTTCTTTTTGTCCATCGCGTTTTCCTCCTTTGCGTTCGTTTTCCCTGTTTGCGAGATAGATTTTACACCGCTGCTGTTGGGATTTTGTTGCACCCACGTTTGAAAATTGTTAAAATTTCAAACCGGGTCCCGCTGCAGCCGCACAGCCTGACGGCTGGCGGTCAGCTCATCCCAGAGCTGGTTGGGCAGGTACAGCTCCGCCCGCTTGGCAAGGGGCAGAGCCTCCGCCTTTTTCAGCAGCTCGGCCACAAACTGGGAGCAGAAATAGCGCTTGCGCCAAAGGAACGGGATCTGCATCAGGCAGAAAGCCACTCCCAGCCGGGTGTAGCGGTACTCGCTGCGGTGGAGCTTGAACCCCTCGAGCTGGTCGCGGATCCGCTGATAGGCTTCGTCCGGCACCTGCAGCACACAGCTCATGCTCTGCCGCACACCGCGCCGGCGGTGTTTTTCCAGCGTTTCGACGCAGAAGCCCCGGTAGTTGAAACTGTAGTAGATCCCCTGTTCCTCCTCCAGGCCCAGGGATGCGTGGGTATACCCACACCCCGCCAGATGATAGACCAGGCTGGAGATCCAGTCAGAATACCGCGTCCACAATATGGTGACTTCTTTCATAGCAGCTCTTCCTTTCGCGTTTCACTGGCGATAGGATACCAGCCCTGGGTTACAGTTTTGTTTGTCCTGCGTTAGAATAAAATAAAAAGTCAGCCGGGCGCGGGAGGGCTGCATATCACAGACAGCAAAAGGCCCCATCCATACGCTTTGCGCACAGACAGGACCTTTCTTTTCTGATAATGACACAGCCCGCAGCAGCCGCATTTGCGGCGTGCTTTACAGCAAGCTGTGCCCTTTTTCGCAGATCGCATAGATCTCGTCGTATTTCTGTTCCATCAGCTTGTCCACCACCCGGGCGCGGCGGCGGACTATGGCCCGATACAAAAACCAGGGCGCGATCCACCCTGTAAAGCCCGGCACGGCCAGCACCACCATCAAGGCCATCATGGGCGGCTGGTGGGTCACTGCAAAGGTGGCCCCTGCCATAAAGGCGGTGCCCAGGATGCTCACCGTGACAGCGCAGAACCGCGCCCTGGCCGTGCGGGATTCCTCCAGCTGGTCCAGTTCCCGCAGGCAGGCCTCAAAGTGGCGCTGCAACCTTGTCAATTCCGTTTTGTTGGCGATCTTCCGGTCCCGGCGCAGCACGAGCCTGCCCTTGTTTTGGAGGGGCTGCGCGCCGGGCTGTTCCTCCAATACCCAGCCAAAGCTCTTGTAGCCGTCCAGATAGAGGGGGGTCTTGTCGGCGTTTGCCGGGATCTCTTTGTAGTCGTAACCCACATAGGGCGCACTGTCCTTCCGGATCTCACTCATGGTCTGACCCTCCTTCCTGGTTTCTGGGCAGCCGCACCGTAAAGACACTGCCCTTGCCCGGAGCGCTTTCCACCGAGACGGAACCTCCCGTCATCCGTAAAATGCGCAGCACCAACGCAAGGCCAAGGCCGTTGCCCTCGGTGGCGTGGGAAGTGTCTCCCTGGTAGAATTTGTCGAAGATGTGCTGCATGGTCTCCTCGTTCATACCGCAGCCGGTGTCCGTCACAGTCACCTGGATGGCCTCAGGGGTGGAGGTCTGACGCAGAGCCACCGCTCCGCCCGGCGGAGTAAACTTGATGGCGTTGGAAAGCAGGTTGTTCCACACCAGTTCCAGCAGGCTGGGGTCGGCCCGGATCATGGCCTGGTCCTCCAGGTCGGCCTCGAAGTCGATGTCTTTTTCCTCCCAGCGGCGCTCAAAGAGCAGGGCGCAGTCCGCCAGCTGGGCGGCCAGGTCATAGGGCTCGGCTTTGGGCTGGATGGTCTGCTTTTCCAGCTTGTTCAGTTTGAGAATATTGGTGATGAGGTCGGTCAGGCGATGAGCGTATTTCTCGATGGTGTCCACATATTCCTGCTGCTGCGCGGGAGAAAGGTTTTTGCTTTTCAGCAGCTGGGCGGTGTTCTGGATCACCGCCAGGGGCGTCTTGATCTCGTGGGAGACGTTCGCAAAGAAATCTGTTTTGAGGGTCTCGATGCTCCCCAGTTCGGCCACCATCTTGTTGAAATCCAGGATCATCACGTCCAGGTAGTCGTACTGGTCCGCCGCATGGAGGGGCGGCACGTAGATGGAGAAATCCCCCTCCGCCACCTTCCGGGTGGCTGCGGCCAGCTTCTGCACCGGCTTTTCAAAGGTCTCCCGCATACGGCGGCGGGTCAAAAGGGTCAGCCCCAGGGAGACGGCGGCCCAGTAGAGAATGGGCGCCGCCCTCTGGACCAAGTTGGATGCGTTCATCTTGTGCATCAGGGTAAGCAGTCCCATGTGGATGCCCGATGCCAGCAGCACCCCGCCAAAGAACAGAACAAACTGGGAGACGGGGAACCGGCTGACCCGCACCGGACCATAGACGCTGTTTTTCACCTGCTTCATTTTAGCACCGCCTTGTAGCCCAGGCCCCGGACGGTCTTGATCTCAAAGCCGTCGCAGCCTGAAAACTTATCCCGGAGTTTGGTGATGTAGACGTCCACCGCTCGCAGGCTGGTGTCGCTGCCCATCTCCCAGAACTCGTCCATCAGCTGGGCGCGGGAAAAGGTCTTTTTGGGGTAAGACAGTAGCTTGAACAGGATGTTGAACTCCCGCGTGGTGACGGGGATCTCCTCCCCGTCCACCTCGGCCGTCAGGCCGTCGGCGTCCAGCACCAGATTACCTACGATGATCTTGCGCTCAGCCTCGATGTTGGCCCGGCGCAAAAGCGCCCGCACCCGCAGCTCCAGCTCGCTCAGGTCGATGGGCTTGACCATGTAGTCGTCAATGCCGAGCTGGAATCCCTTCTGCTTGGCGGACAGGTCGTCCCGCGCCGACATGAACAGGATGGGGATGTGCCGGTTGACCTTCCGCACCGCCTGGGCAAACTCGAACCCATCCGTCCCCGGCATCATGATATCCGAAATGATGAGGTCGTACAGGCTGTTGTAGAGCTCGTAGTAGGCGCTGTTGGCGTCAAGACAGCCCTTGGCCGCAAAGCCGCTGTCGTTGAGATAGGTACAGACCACCTGATTGAGCTTGGCGTCGTCCTCCAAAACCAAAATGTGTATCATATCCGATCCTCCCTGTCAAAGCGCTGCATCCGCCGGCCGGCGGAACATATCATGAAAAGCGCCAGCCCCAGCACAAGCCCGCAGACCGCCGCCGCGGTGCAGGCGGTCATGAGAAATTGAAACGCCGCCTCCCCGCCAAACCGGGCCAGCATGGCGGTCTCCAGCGAAAAGATAGAGACCAGGGCAGTGGTCAGGCTGACGGCCTTAGCCGCCGAGAGCACCGGGCTGTGGAACCGCCGGTAGCGCACCGCATTGACGATGGCCGCTGTCAGGCAGTAAAAGGCATAGGCCGCCGCCGCATAGATGAGGGTGCCGGGGTAGTCGTACCGCCGCCCGTCCCGGACGATCTGCACCGCGATGCCGGTCAGGGCCAGAGCCAGCCCCAGCAGGAACCACCCGGTGCGGCGGTAAGCCAGCAGCCCCCGCTTCGACCTGTCCTCCCCGCCTGCCGCGGGCATCTGGCGGAGCAAAAAAGCCCGCACCCCGCACAGCAGCAGATAATAGATCCCGAGGGCGGCCTCCCACACCGAGGTGTAAAGGACCGCGCTCACGATCTTGCATCCAGCATAGCACAAATTGACCAGTAGGGAAAGAGCCAGTCCTGCGCGGACCCGCTGGCAGGCGTCAGCTTGCCACCATGTCACCAGAGGCAGGGCGGACACCCGCCGCCATCCCCGCCGCCCGGCGCGGACCGTCCACCCGGTGAAAGCCACCAGCGCGTAGAACGAGACGGCGTAGACGGCATAAGCCGCCGACGTACCGTCCAGCCCGCACCCAAAGATCCAGGCCAGAGCGGCGGCGCAGAAGGCCGCCAGGGGCAAGGCCACCTTTCCGCTGGGGAACAGCAGCCCCACCAGCCTGCGCCGCCAGTGCCTTCCGTGCGTTTTCATGCCGCACCCCTCCCTCCATTCGCCTTTTCAGCATATCGCCGGATGGTTGTCGGTATGTTTGCGTTTTGTTGCGGTAATGTTAAATTTGCCCGGGCATAGCAGAGGAGGCCTGTTCGGGTCCTATGCCGGTAAGCAGTTCCTTCAGCTTCTGGCGCTGCTTGTTTAGGTGGGTCATCTCCTTGAAGATACGAGGCGGGATATGGTCGCGGCCCGTCTGACTGGCGCTCTCGCCGTGCTCCAGGTCAGGGTATTTAGAGCACCTAACAAAACCTGACAAATAGAGGAATAAGCAGTAAAATACCAGTGGGGGTGAAGCAAATGCCCAGGAAACTGGTAAGCGACGAACTGTGGAGTCAGATTGAACCACTTTTGCCAAAACATAAGCCCACGCCCAAAGGAGGCCGTCCACGTATACCTGACCGGGCAGCTTTGACCGGAATTATCTTTGTACTCAAGACAGGGATACCGTGGGAAGACCTGCCACAGGAGATGGGCTGCGGCAGTGGTATGACCTGCTGGCGCAGACTTCGGGACTGGCAGGAAGCTGGTGTTTGGGAGAGCCTTCACCATGTCATCCTGCAAAATTTACACGATACGAAAAAGATCGACTGGAGCAGAGCCTGTATTGACGGCTCTGTCATCCAGGCAAAAAGGGGGGCGAACACACAGGACCCAACCCCGTAGATCGAGGTCGTCCTGGAAGCAAACATCATCTCATAACGGATCGCAATGGCATTCCGCTTGTTGTCGGCCTCACTGCCGCCAATGTGAATGATTGCAAAATGTTGGAATATATGCTGGATCATCTGCCGTCCCTGCGAAATTTGCACGGGAGACCCACTTGTCATCCTCAGAAACTTCACGCTGATAAAGGGTACGATTTTCCGTTTTGCAGACAGGCGTGCACCGTGAGACATATAAAGCACCGCATTGCCAGACGTGGGGTGGACAGTTCCTCTCATCTTGGAAAGCACCGCTGGGTTGTTGAGCGAACCTTTGCCTGGTTCCATCGATACAGGCGCCTGCTCGTCCGATATGAACGCAGAGCTGATATCCATTTGGCTTTTTTCACCCTTACTGCCGCTTTGATCGCTTTTCGGTTTTGTTAGGTGTTCTTAGCAACCATGTGTTCCCAGAACTTGTCCTGCCACCAGGTCGGCTTCTTTTTGTTGCCTACGATTTCTTTGGCGCTGAGTCTGCCGTCTGTAGTCAGCGGGACAAACGAAAGGTGACCCGCTCCAGTAAAAACGGACAATAGACAAAAGCCCCCTGAAGTAGGACAACGAAAGTACTACGTCAGGGGGGTATTGTATGTCCAGAAGATATCAGAAAGTGCAGGAATTACGGCCGCAGATCAGACAAATGCTTGAGCAGGGAATGAGTCAGAGAGAAGTTGCAGAATCCTTAGGGTGTATCTGAGAAGTCGGCTCATATGTGCAAAATGGAGAAAATGACAGCAGAAGCAGCAAGGAAAAGAAAGGCCTGAAAAGAATCGGCTCTCTTATCATAGCGTGTAGAGATACGCCTGAAATCTTTCAAGCGACAAAAACAGCGCTCTATTACATTCCGGCGCTTGTAAGTTTGCCGGTCATATTTCCAGGGATGAAGCAGATTCTTGGTCGGCGGGATGGTGTACTGGGCGCCCTGCTCAGTAAGGTAAAGTCGAATTTTCGAGACTATCCCATAATTTGTGTAAACCTGCTGAGAGGTGTAGAATAGAAGCAG
>ERZ1643250.3597-NODE-3597-length-10485-cov-62.585714_pt1 | contig 10485 bp, 17 predicted proteins | sample MGYA00579262_ERZ1643250 | MGnify/ENA primary metagenome ERZ1643250 (study PRJEB29033, sample SAMEA4952265) | chicken gut metagenome | biome: Broiler Chicken; feature: Gastrointestinal Tract; material: Caecum | place: Ireland | collected 2018 | study: Broiler...
GGAAGCCGGGAACAGGAGGTAGAAATCTTCTACCGCTTTATCGGCAAAATTGATTAAATGACACCAATATTTTTAACTATGTGATACCGGAAGTACATTGCCGGAGCTTACAAAATTAATTGCCATATCAGAATTATTTAACGTCAGTGTGGATTATCTGGTCAAAGATTCCATGGAAGAAGATTTCTCAGGAGATATGTATTCTATGGGAAATACGAGGCTGGAAGAAAAGATGGATGAACTTTCCAGATATGTGAAAGGATATCAGTATACCAGTAAGCATCACATCAAGGGAATCCCTCTTGTATCCATCCGGCTTGGCCGGCGTCTCGGAAAAGAGAGTGTTGCAAAAGGAATCATAGCCATCGGAAACATTGCGATCGGCGTGGTCAGCCTTGGAGCTGTCAGCATTGGAGTATTCAGTTTTGGCGCACTGGCTTTTGGAATCATTGCCCTGGGAGCTATGGCGGCAGGACTGCTGGCTTTTGGAGCTATGGCAGTGGGGGTCATTGCCATAGGAACCGCTGCGGCTGGGCTTTATGCAGGTGGTGTGACAGCTCTTGGAAAAGAAGTGGCAGTGGGAGTCGCAGCCAGCGGGAAAACAGCCATTGGAGAGACGGCAGTCGGTCATCATTGCCTGGTGTGGAACAATGGTCTGGACGCAGAGCAGATTCGACAGTTCCTGGATCGGACCAATCCGCATCTCTGGGAACCTTTGCGGAAGTTTTTCATCTTTTTAGGGCAGCATATTAAATAAAAGGTGAAAAAGGGATGACTTTATCTAAATAAAGTGATACATTATAGAATAGATGAAAGAGAACATAAGGGACAAAGTTGTAATTCAATGACACACAGGAGGTAGAACGTATGTTGCAAGAGATTTCATTGGAAGGAAAAACAGCTTTGATCACCGGAGGGGGAACAGGGATTGGTTTCGCAATTGCAGAAGAAATGGCGGATGCGGGAGCCAGTGTAATTATTGTCGGAAGAAGAGAAGAAAAATTAAAAGAAGCGGCAGAAAAGATTGGAGAGAAATGCAGCTGGTATGTATTTGACGTAACGAAAACAGAAGAATATGAAGATTTTTTCCGGAAACTGGAAAAGAAAGCGCCGGTGGATATTCTGGTCAATAATGCGGGAATCAATATTAAGAAGGACTATTTTGATTTTACGGCAGAGGAATTTGATAAGATTATGGAAACGCAGGCAAAGGCGCCGTTTATGCTGTCACAGACAGCGGCAAAATATATGAAAGAAAGAAAATCAGGATGTATTTTGCTGATTTCTTCTCTGGCGTCCATTCTTGGCATGCATGAAATACAGGCATATACCGTAGCAAAGAGCGGCATGAAGGGGCTGGCGAGAAGCCTGGCAAGAGATCTGGGACCGTACGGAATCCGGGTGAACAGCCTGAATCCGGGGTTTGTGTACACAGATATGCTAAAAAATACCAATCTAAAGACGCCGGGACGTCTGGAAGAAATTCAGAACCGGACGCCGATGAGGGGATTTGCCAAAGAAAAGGATCTTGGAATGGCAGCAGCATTTCTGGCATCTGACGCAGCAGGATTTATTACCGGAATTGATCTGGTAGTAGACGGAGGAATCAGCAGTTCCTTCCTGATTTAAAAAAGAAAAAGGAGTCATAAAACCATGTACACGATGAGTGGAAGAATTCGATACAGTGAAACGGACCGGTCAGGGAAGCTTCCGGTTCCGGGAATTTTGGATTATTTTCAGGACTGCAGTGTATTTCAGTCAGAAGAACTGGGCCTGGGGGTAAAATATCTTGCGGAGCGTCATCGTGCATGGGTTTTGAATTCCTGGCAGCTGGAGATCGTAAGACTGCCGGTGGAATGTGAAGCAGTGACAGTCGAAACATGGGCTTCCGGCTTTGACAAATTTCACGGAACAAGGAATTTTACAATGAAGGATCAGGATGGGAAGTTTTTGGCTTATGCCAATTCTCTTTGGGTTTATATGGATCTTGAGACAGGAAGACCGACAAGGCCTTCAAAGGAAGAAATTCTTAAATATCATGTAGAAACACCACTTGAGATGGAGTATCAGCCAAGGAAAATCCGTACGCCAAAAGAATGGGAAGACGGGGAACCGGTTCGGGTGAAGAGAGACTGGATTGACAGCAATCATCATGTAAATAACAGCTATTATGTGAAGACGGCCTGTAATGAGCTTCCAAGGGATATTTTTGTAAAAAGGCTTCGAGTAGAATACCGCAGACAGGCCGTAGAGTCAGATGTGCTTTATCCGAAAACAGCACAGGAGAACGATCGGATTACGGTCGCTCTTTGTGATCAGAAGGGAAAGCCGTATGCGGTGACTGAATTTCTGACACAGAAAAAAAGTGCGGAATCGCAAAGTACAGCAGGAGGAAAGGACAGATGGAAACAAGAAAAATAGGAATCCTGGGAGCAGGCCATGTAGGAACCCACTGTGCGGTCAGTCTGATGTTTCAGGGACTGGCGCAGGAGATTGTTCTGATCGATAAAGACGAGAAAAAAGCAGAAAGTCAGGCACTGGATTTGAATGATATGGGAGCCTGCCTTTCGAGGAAAACGATCATCCGTGCAGGAGATTATGAAGATTTGAAGGACGCGGAGATTCTGGTCAATGCCATTGGCAGAAGCCGCCGCCCCGGGGAAACCAGACTGGATATGTTTGAAGATTCCATGGAACGGCTGAAAGATATCGTTCCCAGAATAAGGAAATCCGGATTTCAGGGGATTTTGATCAGCATTACCAATCCGGCAGATGTGGTCGGTGAATGTTTGAGAAGAAAACTGGGGATGGACCGGTTCCGGTGTTTCAGTACGGGGACCAGCCTGGACAGCCTTAGGATCAAGCGTATTTTGGAAGAGAAGACAGGATATGACAGAAAATCTATTGATGCTTTCTGCATGGGAGAACACGGAGACTCTCAGATGGTACCATTATCTCATGTTTCCATTGGCGGGAAACCATTTTTAAAACTTCAGGAAGAACATCCGGATACTTTAGGTATGATTACACTGGAAGAACTTCAGGAAGAAGTCCGGCAGGCAGGCATGACAGTGATCGAAGGAAAAGGCAGCACGGAATTTGGAATTGGAGTCGCTCTGAGTGAGATTGTAAGTGCGATTTTTTATGACCAGAAAAAAGTATGGCCTCTTTCTGTCTGCCTGGAAGGAGAATATGGTCAGAAAAATGTTGCGGCAGGAGTTCCTGCTGTTATTGGAGAGAACGGTGTAGAGGAAATCTTTGAAATTGACTTAAGCGAAAGAGAGAAACAGGAATTTGATCATTCCTGTGATGTCATAAGGGATTATCTAAGACAGGCGGAAGAAATGTTAAAATAAAAAAACAGGCATTGCCAGAGACAGATTCTGGCAGTGCCATTTTATTTATAAGATCAGCCCTCGCAGGGTGTCTATTCTTTGCTGTTCTTCGGAAGACATTCCTTCCTTCAGAGCATCCAAGATAATGGAAGTTTCTGTATTAGTAAAAGAAAGCCCCTGTTCTGAGAGACGGCTGGAAGCAGCCATTAGATCCGGCAGGATCATCTCCAGAGATTTTCCCTGACACTGATGGATCAGGAATTCCATGATTTCCAGTTTTTTCGGATCAATCTGTTTTAATTTTGGATGGTTTTTCCAGTTTTCATTCATACAAAGAAGCTCCTTTTACTTATTTAAGATTTGATTCAGCTGGTTCATAAAGTCGCTGTTAGGGGCAGGAGTATTTTGCTGCCCTTGTGACATTAAAAGAGGCATGAGTTTGGCAAACATATCGTCATTTGTATTTGGGGCAGAGGATGAAGCAAGATTTGGATTCGATTTCATAAAACTCTGATAAGACTGGTAGAGTTTCATCATCTGCATCATTTGAAGCATTTGATCAATCTGGGCGGCGGTCTCTTTCGGCGCACGCAGTTTCATGGCGTTGAGCAGCATTTCAAGGGAAGCATCGTTTTGATCCAGACCGCAGGCGGAAAGAGTCTCTTCATTGTCAAATTCATGGGCAATGTGGGACAGTTCAGTCAGTTTAATATAGATGGCGGCGGTTTTCTTTAAAGAAGCCGGAAGATACGGAAGAGCATCTTCCAGCATGTTAGAAGAGTCATCACGGAAAAAATGATCCCATGATTTCTTTTTTTGTTCCATTTTCGTCACAACCTCAGGCTTTGTTCTCATATCCTATAGTATTAGGAGGTGAGAAAAAATATGAGTGAAATTTTTGTGGAAGAAGAAAATACAGTATATGAACTGGATGAAGAATGTATGAAAAGAAAAGAGAAAATGAAACAGGAGAAAAACGGTCCGGCGCGTTATCGGGCACAGGAGAGGCCTGGGAGCTGCATCGGAATTTTTCTTATATTATTATGCTGCTGCATGAAATAAAATCAGGCCGGAACAGTTAGAAAGTTCCGGCCTGAAAACGGTCTATAATCTGTTCTGGTCACCCCATTCACACATACTGTCTAAAATAGGAATCAGAGATTTTCCTCTTTCTGTCAGACTGTATTCGACCTTTGGAGGAATCTGTGGATATTCTTCCCGGTGAACCAGCTGATCTGCCTCCAGTTCCTTTAAAGTAGAACTGAGCGTTTTGTAGGAAATGGTTCCAATATATTTTTTCATTTCATTAAATCGTACAACGCCAAACTCCATCAAAGTATACAGAATGGTCATTTTGTATTTGCCATTGATCAGGGACAGGGTGTAGCTGAATCCGGTATCGCCCAGACTTTCATTTGAAATACATCGTTCGCTCATTTCTCACTCTCCTTAAGTAAGTATATAACCTGAATGCAAGTATCTCACTTTCATGTGCGTACTTGTTTTGTGTATTATTCTTGATATGATTATAGTATCAAAGATTTGAAAAGTCAAAAATCCGTGTTGGGATTTTGACATACACAGGGAGGTTTTGGCAATGAGTAAAAAAATAACAGTGATCACAGGAAGCCCGAGAAAAAACGGCAACAGTTTCGCCATGACGGATGCTTTTATCAAAGCGGCCGAAGCAAAGGGACACAGTGTTGAGAGATTTGACGCTGCCATGATGAAAATTGGAGGATGTCATGCCTGCGAAACCTGTTACCAGACAGGAAAAGCCTGTTCTTTTGATGATGATTTTAATATCATTGCGCCGGCGATTTTAGAGGCAGATGTGCTGGTGTTCACGATGCCGGTTTACTGGTATTCCATTCCGGCTCAGATCAAAGGAGTGATTGACCGGATTTATTCTATGGTCGCAGGCGGCAAAGAGATTGCGGGCAAAGAGTGCGCCCTGATTGCCTGCTGTGAGGAAGATGATATGTCTGTTTTGGACGGCGTCCGGATTCCGATGGAGCGGACAGCCGCATTGAATCAGTGGAAAATGATTGGGGAAGTGTTGATTCCGGGCGTTCTAAATGAAGGCGATATCACGAAAACGGACGGATGCAGTCAGGCTGCGGCATTGGCGGATAAGATCTGAAGAAAAGGAGAATCGGGATGAAGAAAATTGTAATCTTAAATGGCAGTCCCCGCAGAAATGGGAACACATCAGCTCTGGTAAAAGCATTTACACAGGGAGCGGAAAGTGCGGGGAATACAGTGACAGAGTTTTTTCTGGATTCCATGGAAATCCATGGATGCAGAGGCTGTTTTGGAGGACACAGCAGTCAGGAATGTCCTTGTGTCCAGAAGGATGATATGAGTCAGATTTATCCGGCGGTAAAAGAAAGTGATGTTGTTGTTTTAGCAACTCCGCTGTACTACTGGAATATGAGCGGGCAGATCCGGACTGCCATTGACCGGCTGTTTGCGCTGGAGGAGGGAGATGGGAATCTTCTTCGCGGGCATGAAAGAGCATCGGCGCTCTTGATGGCAGCAGAGGGGAATGGTTTTGATGATGTCCTTTTATACTATAACCATCTGGTGGAACATCTGCGCTGGAAAAATCTCGGTCATGTCCTTGCCGGAGGCAATGGGGATATCGGAGATATCGAAGGGAAACCGGAAATCCAGAAAGCCTGTGATCTTGGAAAATCAATACAATAAAAAGGAATCATCATACAAAAAAGCAGGGGCGCTTCACAAAATGAAGCGCCCCTGAAAGCATTTTATGCTTTTTTTAGCATCCGCATCCGTGTCCGCCGAATCCGCCGCCTCCGCAGCAGCAAAGCAGAAGGATGATCCAGATGATGCTTTCGCATCCACATCCGTCTCCTCCGAATCCGAATCCGTCACCGCAGCCTCCGCAGCAGCAAAGCAGAATAATTAAGAGAAGGCATCCATTTCCTCCGAATCCTGAGCTGCAGGAATTTCCGCAGCCTGTAGCAGCTAAATCACTCATGTTTTAATCCTCCTAGATTTATTTACAGTTTATAGTATTCGAAGAATAGAAAGATGTGAAAAAATAGGAAGAATGAAAAAGAAGCAACAATCCGGCAGAAGTTTGTGATATAATTTTCAGGAACAGAGACGAAAGAGGAGAAGTGCCATGGGAAATCCAGACTACGGTAAAATTTTTGAAAATATAAAAGAACATTCACCGCTGATCCACTGTATTACAAATTATGTGACGATCAATGATGTAGCCAATATCATTCTTGCGGCCGGCGGTTCTCCGATTATGGCGGAGGAGAAAGAAGAAGTTGAGGAAATCACCCGGATGTGTGATGGACTCGTGCTGAATATTGGTACTTTGCAGAAGAAAAAAACAGAGGCGATGCTTCTGGCAGGGAAGACGGCAAATGAGACAGGGCGTCCGGTTATTTTTGATCCGGTAGGAGCCGGCTCGTCCGGACTTAGGACCGAGACAGCTCACCGTATCATGAAAGAGATAAAACTTTCGGTCATCCGGGGCAATGTTTCTGAGATCAAGGCGCTTTGTCAGGACAAAGCAATGACAAAGGGAGTAGACGCAGATGGAAAAGACGCGCTGACAAAAGATTCCATGGAAGATATGATTTCCATGGGAAGAAGATTATCAGAAGAAACCGGAGCCGTAATCCTGATGACCGGAGCTGTCGATCTGGCGGTTTTTGGGAGACAGACTGCGGTCATTTATAATGGAGATCCTGATATGGCGAGGATTACAGGAAGCGGATGTATGCTGGACGGAGTTCTTGGAGTCTTTGCAGGAGCCAGTCCGGAGAGTTTGTTTGACAGCGTAGTCACAGCTGCCGGCACTATGGGCATCTGCGGAGAAAAGGCAGCGGCAGCCAGCCGGGGCACAGGCTCTTTTCGTATGTGTTTCATAGATGAAATGAGCAAAATAACAGCAAAACAGGTGGAAAGAGGAATCAGAATTGAATATAAAAGCAAGTGATATGACGCTGTATGCGGTAACGGATGCGGCCTGGACAGGTGAGAAAACATTAACGGAACAGACAGAGGAGGCAATGAAAGGCGGGATTACGTTTCTGCAGCTTCGGGAAAAGCATCTGCCGGAAGCAGCGTTTTTAAAGGAAGCCATTGAAATTAGAGATCTTGCCCGAAAATACCAGATTCCTTTTGTGATCAATGACAACATTGAGATTGCGCAGAAGGCAGAAGCTGATGGCGTCCACGTAGGGCAGGATGATATGCCGGTGGAAGAAGTCAGACAGATTCTTGGACCGGATAAGATCATTGGAGTTTCTGCCCATAATGTGGAGGAAGCGGTCAGGGCAGAGCAGGGAGGAGCAGATTATCTGGGAGTGGGAGCTGTGTATCCTACTTCAACAAAAGAAAATACATCGGCGGTTTCCATGGAAGAGATGAAAAAAATCTGTCAGACAGTATCTATTCCGGTTGTAGCGATCGGCGGAATCAAAAAAGATAATATGAATGTGCTGACGGGAACCGGAGTCGATGGAATCGCTGTCGTATCAGCGATTTTCGCGGCAAAAGACATCAGGAAAGCAGCCAGAGAGCTGCTGGAAGCAGTAAAGGAGATGAAGGCAGAATGAAAACGGTATTAACGATTGCAGGATCGGACTGCAGCGGCGGGGCAGGAATTCAGGCAGACTTAAAGACCATAGCGGCTCATGGACTGTATGGAATGTCGGCGATTACTGCCTTGACAGCGCAGAATACGACAGGAGTTTATGGAATATCTGAAACGACAGGAGAATTTCTGGCCAGTCAGCTGGACTGTATTTTTCAGGATATTTATCCGGATGCGGTGAAAATCGGAATGGTGTCCAGCAGGGAACTGATCCATGTCATAGCAGAAAAATTAAAAGAATATAAAGCAAAAAATATTGTGGTGGATCCGGTCATGGTTTCTACCAGCGGCAGCAGACTTTTGAAAGATGATGCCGAAGAAGCTCTGGAGGAATGTCTGTTTCCTCTGGCAGATGTCATCACACCGAATGTCCCGGAAGCGGAAGTTCTTTCAGGTATAAAAATCAGAGAAAGAGAAGATTTCTGTCAGGCAGCAAAGATCATTGCACAAAAAACGGCAGGAGGAATTTTGATCAAAGGAGGACATCAGATAGAAGACGCCAATGATTATCTTTATCTGAAAGGAGAGGAACACTGGTTTTCCGGCAGAAGGGTCAACAACCCTAACACTCATGGAACCGGCTGCACGCTTTCCTCTGCAATTGCGTCCAATCTGGCAGCTGGTAACAGTCTTCCGGAGAGCATCCGGAAGGCAAAGGAGTATCTGACCGGCGCTTTGGAAGACGGGCTGAATCTTGGCGCAGGAAGCGGTCCGTTAAACCATATGTACCATCTGAAAGATTTGTTGTAAAATGTTGATTTATTTTTTCAGCGTGCTATACTTAGAAACTGTGCAGTGAAGTGAAAAACTATAAGATATATAGGAGGAATACAAATGATTCATATGTTGACAGACGGAGTTCTGCCCATAATGGCATTTATTGGTGTCATTGCGGCATTTGCTCTGACCTGTTTCTTTACATCAACATGCAGTCAGTATCTGCCAAAAGACATGGGGAGAGAATTTGCCCATAATGGGAAGCTTTCTGCAGGAAAACCAAGGGGAGCGGGAATTATTTTTATTACGGTATTTACGCTGGCGGCACTGCTGTTTGGCAGTCTTTCAACGGAACTGATCATTTATCTTGTGCTGATTTATGTAGAAATGCTGACGGGATATATGGATGACGCAGCGGACGAGCCATGGGGAGAATATAAGAAAGGTATTCTGGATTTTATCGTGGCCGCGATCGTAGCTCTGAATTATATTCATTTCAATTCAACGCAGATTCAGATTGCGACACTGGGAATCGATATCACCCTCCATCCGGTCGTATTCTTTATTCTTACGATCATTCTTGTCTGGGCAGCGATCAATGTCACAAACTGTTCTGATGGTGTGGATGGATTATCCGGTACTCTGACAATTGTAACGCTGGTAACCATCTATGTGATTGATCAGGTAAAAGGTGTCAGCTCTGATTTCGCTTATGTTATTTTATTGTTTGTTGTCTGTATTCTCGGATATCTCTGGTATAACGCAACGCCGAGCCGTCTTATGATGGGAGATGCAGGATCCAGGGCAATGGGGATTTTTATCAGCATTGCAATCCTGAAAACCGGAAGCCCGTTTTTGTTCCTGCCTGCGGCAGCGGTTCTGATTGTAGACGGAGGTCTTGGTCTGATCAAAGTTGCGCTGCTTCGATTCCTGAAGATACATATTTTCAGCAACACAACGATGCCGCTGCATGATCATGTGCGGAAAACGATCGGATGGTCTAATACACAGACTGTATTTCGATTTGCGATCATACAGATCGTAATTTCAATTGCGACAGTATATCTGCTGATCATTTAATTGATGAAGTTTCATTTATAAAATTTATTGGAAAGAAAAAACACCAGGTTTTAACGGTTTTGCCGTTTGGAACCTGGTGTTTTTTGACAGATTAGTTCTTTTTGAAGTTTTCAATGACTAAAAGAATCGTATTCAGCTGTTTTTCATTACAGGATGATAATTCCTGCAGAATCCGGCTTATTTTTTCAGGATTCGGATTGGAAGTATCGAAAAACTCGCTGGGAGTAACGCCCAAATATTCGCAAATATAGAAAAAGCACTGCATCGAAGGCAACGCGCGGTGATTCTCGATTCGGTTGATATAGCTGGCATTCTGACCGATTGCCAGGCTCATCTCCCGGGCAGATACGTTTTTCTGATTGCGGAGCGATGCGATTCTTTCAGCAAAGAAAGTTTCATCCATATATCGTATCCTCCTGATATTAGACATTATATGTTATATAGTTGACTAATGCGTGATTATAAATACAATAATTAGATTGGTTTAAGATATACAATGTCTTACAATGTACTTGTGTAAGTTTAGAAATTTTGCTGACAATGGGAATGGAGGGGGTTCATGAAGAAAACGTATGTGAAATCAGCTATGGAGGTTCATCCGTGTGAGCCTCAAAAGCTGAAAGGAGATGCTGCAGAGAAGGAAATAGAACAGCAGCTGAATGAAAGGTCTAATCCCCCAGCTATGCTGGGGAGAATGGAGTAAGCAGGAGC
>ERZ1643250.3598-NODE-3598-length-10483-cov-7.025029_pt1 | contig 10483 bp, 10 predicted proteins | sample MGYA00579262_ERZ1643250 | MGnify/ENA primary metagenome ERZ1643250 (study PRJEB29033, sample SAMEA4952265) | chicken gut metagenome | biome: Broiler Chicken; feature: Gastrointestinal Tract; material: Caecum | place: Ireland | collected 2018 | study: Broiler...
TCTTCCCTATTGGAAGAAGGCTCATGCATACAGTTGTAAAACTCCTGAAGATCAATGGAAACCGGCTTCAGGAAATCCAGATAATAACCGCCGCTGCGATATTGAATTTTAAAACAGCCATCCAAACCGCTTTCACGAAGGGTTTTTCGAAGATGGCTGATGGTTACTTTCAGATTATTGGCGGGATTTGCAACATTTTCGTCTGAAAAAAGGGCTTCCATCATCAACTCGGAGGTAACGCCGCTTTCTCCCGCACAAATCAGCATTTGAAGCGCATGCATGGTTTTCGTACGGTTGGTTCGCTCCAACTGCACGATTTCCCCATTTTTTGAAATGGAAAATCCTCCAAAAGTGCGGATACATACATCCGCGTTGCTGTATCTGGAGAAATCATCCGGACTTATCAAATCTCCCATGAACTCTCTAACCCTTCCTGTGGACCGATACAAACATTTTGCACTCTCTATATGATGCAAACACACACGATTTTTATTATGATAATATTAATCCTGGAAAAAGTCAATGCCAAATTGTGGAGTTTAAAAACATTCAAAATTTCTTCATTTTTACAGAAAGACTTATGTGAAAAGTGAATCAGAGAACTGGGGATTTTCCGTCAATCTGCCCACTATTTCAGCTTTTCACTGCGACGTCCGCAAAGAATGCGGCGAACAGTGTCACTGCCGGTGCAGGTGCTCAGCGTCATGACGGTGTCGCCGTGCTGCACATGGTACCCGGTATCATACATGGTGCTGGATGCCAGACGGTCCAGCAACTTATTGTACAGTTCGCCTTGTGTATAACCCACTGTATAAAGCGGGTCGTCATAAGGAACTTTTGCCGAAGTAAAAATCTCGTATTTCCACACGGCGGCCGGCGTATAAACCCGGAAGTATGCGCCGTTTTCTTCACAAAACTCCGAGCTTTCATAGCGGTTAAACAGGCCAAACATACTGCCATCGTACATATTGTGACCATACACCACGGTGTACAGGTCATCTACACTTTTATTATTGGCGTCGAGGAAAATGCTGCCGGAGCTGTTGGGCTGACCGTTCCACAAGTGGGACAGATAGTAGTCATTGTTGTCGGTGTGCATAATGGGATAACTGATATGCAGCGCCGGGAACTCCAGCCAGGCCACTACCTCCTGATTTTCGCTCCAGAGCCGCTCAAAATCGATATCCAGCAAGGGCGGTTCCTTTTCTTCCCCATCCTCACTGTCGCCAGTCTGACTTTCCCCGCCGGACACAACGCCCATTTCCGCCTGCAGCTGCCCATAAACGTCTGTACCCTGTTTGTATTCCAACAGACGGAGCACCAGCACGACGGCGGCACACAGAACCACGGCCAGAATCACACCTCTTGCAATTCTGACGGGCAAGCTTCTCTTCGGCTTCTGTTTTTTTGGCATTTTGTCTCCCTCCGGCGGCGAAAAGTCCTGGTAATTTTTTCCCTGTGTTGCTTTTCCGGCATCCACATGGTATTCTTAGTATGCCCGGTTAAACTTCGGTTAAAAGCGCAAACAGGCCGCTGGAAAAACGCCCAGCGGCCAGAAAGTTTGTGTGTAATGACGCTCGATTATCCTTCCGTCTGTTCCTTTTTGCGGCGGCCCAGCACAAAGAAGAGAATGAGACCGACCACGATCACGGCGATGCTGATATACATCACATAGTTATCGCCGGTGACCACGCTGTCGGAAACGTCGCTCACTTTGAAGCGGAACTCCACGCGGCCAAGACTGGAAATGTAGGCATTGTCGGTTTCTTCGGCGTCGGGCTGAATGGTGAGCACCACATCAGCGGTTTCACCGGGTTTCAGCGTGGCAACCAGAGGATACTCGGGAAGGGTCTTGTTCAGCTCTTCCAGACCGGTGGTGCCTTCGCCGCCGACGATGGTGCCGGTTACGGCGTCGCTTTCAGCGTCATAGCCCACCAGCACGTTGTCGCCTACCGAAAGGCTTACGCGGTAGCTAGTATCCTTGACATTGTCAACGCCCAGCAGGGTGCTGACAACTTCGGTATCCATGTAGAAATTGGCTTCTTTTTCGCCGACATTCTTCAGCTGGATGGCGCCCTCATAGGGAACGCCGGGAAGCATGTTTTCAAACCCGGTCATTTTGCCGTCGTTGGTGTATGTAATATTGCTGCCGTCGTATTCCACTACGGTGGAAGGTTCAGCGGCGGAGCAGACGATACTCATGGCCAGCACAAGGACCAGTGCCAGCGCAGAGGAGATGATACGTTTTGCCATGATTGCTGCCTCCCTTTCCCGTTATGCTACGGACTCGATGCTACCGTCATCAGCCAGCGTGACTTTTACGCCCCACTCGTACTCGATACCGGCGGCGTTCAGGTCATTGTACTGACTTCCGGCAAACTGTACACCCTCGGCAACGGCTTCCAGCACAATTTTCTTGTCGGTATAGCTGTTATCGATGTCGGTACTGATGGTCAGGGTTTTCAGCAGATCTTCGGTGGCTTTTCCGGGAGCAACCGGGGCCTTGCAATAGAACAGGACGCCGGCGTCTTCGCCGTTTTCACCCACTGCCGGACCGGCATTGATCCAGTCTTCCTCATTAGCGGTCAGGGTGAAAGCAGTGGGATCAAGCTCTTCCAGCGGATTGCCGTCCAGATCGGCCCAATATGATTTGACGGTCACACGGATATAGGCATCCGCGGAGCCGGTATTGTCAACGTTATAGATTCCATCGTTTCCTTTGGAATCCTTCAATTCAATGATGTCGCCGGGCATTACCCGGGAAGCATCCAGCGTGACGGGAACCGTTTCACTGGTTTCCTCACGATCACTCCATTCGATGGAAAAGTCGGCAGCTTTCAAATCGGCTGCCACGGGTTCTTTGCTGCTTGCCTGTCCTGCACCCAGCGCACTGCCAACTACAGTCGCCAACATCAAAACGGCCGCAGCGCCCATAAGCAAAAATCTTTTATTCACTTGAAACTCTCCTTCTTTATCTTGTCTGCAAGTGTCCATAGAATAAATGCCATGGCAAATATTGCTATGCAAACCGCGATTCCGCCGCCTGAGTGCAATGCCTCGGAAAGAGCGCCCAGCATGGGAAGGCTGAACACGACTTTCCCCACAACACGGTCATACGGCACAGGCGCCGCATCCGTTTCGGCATTCGCATCACCTTTGGTGATCAGTTGTTGTAACTGCGAATCATTTTCAACTACACGGTGCGTCTGCACCAAAGAGGTCGCCTCGTCGGGGTAATAGACAGCTATCTCGCCCGGTTCAAGGCTTTCGGGCGCACAGGGCGCCGCATACACAGCACTGCCCACCGCCAAAGCGGGCTCCATGCTGGGAGTAAGGAGATTATAGATGGTAATACCAAACAGTTTGGGAATGGTAAGAGGGAGGGCGACGAGGATGACGCCAATCATCAACACCGCAGCGACGGTACTCAGGATTTTTGCTTTCACACGCCGCCCTCCGTTTCACATCATTTTAATGTTTGCAATGTTCTTACCAACAATAGGAAACTAAAACGAGAATATCTGATTAGTTTGCAAAGCCATAATCAGCTTCAAAGTGATCAACAACTCCCTTAGCCTGCTCAAGAGCCATCTGCTCGAACTGCTCGTCAGTGATATGGTCAGCCTGAGCTGCAAAAGCGGTCACATTGATATCAAAGCTGGTATCTGCATATGCGTTGTTCCACTCTTCGGGAATCTGGATGCTGCTGAACAGATCAATGATCTGATTCTTATCGCTGGTATCCACGATGCCGTCCATGATGTACAGAGTGCCATTCAGGCCTTCAAAATCTTCTGCGAAATAATAGTTAGATGCCTTGAACTTGCCTTCACGAATAATAGCATTGTCAACCAGCTTCAGCAGCTCCACATCAGAGGGGTTCTCTGTGCCCTTGGTGTTCTCAGCAGTAACCAAAACAGCCAGACGGGCGGGAGCGCTGTCATGAACAACAGACACAAAAACATCTTTGCTCAGTTCATCGCCGGGAACGATAGCGTCATAATGGATGCCAGTTCCGTCAGGCTTTGCAGTACCCTGAACCATACCGTCAACCTCAGGACTCATATCGTGAAGAACGATATCAACCTTACCGGTGGTGAAGGTATTCTTTTTGGTGTCGGTCTTATCGGTGAAGTAAGCCAGGGTTGCGCCCACGCCGATGATGCAAACCAGAGCCAGGCTCAGGATGGAAATGAGAAGGTTTCTTTTTTTCATGGTATGTACTCCTTTGTATAGTCCTATTTATTAAAGCTTAGGAACTGCATAGGTCATAATTTCGGTTACATGTTCCGGAGTGTCCAAGTTGGTTCCTTTCAATGCCTGTACAGCTACACCTTTAATTGTCAGATTCAAAGTATCACCAAAGGTTGCAGCATCGAAGTTTTTGCCAACAGACAGTTCAGTAAAGATATTGGAGGTTGCGTCCTGATAAGTTTCATCCGCGGTATCAGCATCAATGACATTCTTATAGATGAAATAGTACTTAGTTCCTTCAGGAGCTGCGGTATAAGTCGTATTCAAAAATTCTGCGGTCAGTGCCTCACCCTTGGTATAGGTAGTGACATCACCAACTGTTGTGGCAGTTACAACAAACCAATCAGAGCTTGCAGTCTTAAAGGTTACACCTTTTGCAGCAAGCTTCTTAATGTCATCAACGGAAATGGTAGCTACAACCCAAGAAGCAGGAGGGAGTTCGTCATCAGCAGCATTTGTCAGTCTAAAACGAGGATTCTTTGCCAACGTAGAATCAGCAACCATATTGGCATAGTCTTCGCCCGTGGTCTGATAAACACTATCATCATGCACATAATCACCGTCTGCTTCCTGTTTTACAGGCAACTCTTCAATCAGGAAGTCACCATTTTTGTTGTCATAACCATTGCTTACAGAAAAAGTATTGGCCAACTGTTTGCTTTCAGAAGCCAACAGAGCCAGAGTGCCGCCAACAGCGACAGCGCCAACCAGTGCGATGCAGGTTGCCATAGTTGCAATTCTCTTCTTCGTCATGGAAAATTACCTCTTTCTTTACTTTTTAGTTTATTGTATTTGCGGCCGCCCTCCCCGCCGGTAACCGGCAAGGGGAGGTATGTATGCCACAAATTAGGGTGTTAGGTTAAACTGCTGGGTTAATTATTGCCAACGGAACTAGCGGAATCTTCAATGGAGCCGGCTGCAGTCAGAACTTCCTGAGCAGCTGCATAAGCAGAAGCTTCATTGGTGTTGTCAGCCTGTACAGCAACGCCACGGACGTAAACCTTGGTCAGCGTAATATCGTCGAATTCCTCGTTATCAACACCACTGCCCAGTCTTACAAAGGAGAACAGAGGCTCCATCTCATCGGACTTGTCGCCGCCAACGGTAGTGGTGTATCTATAAATGCCATCCAGTCCATTGCCTTCGCTGACCTTTACCCAGTTCCGATTAATATCGTTCTCCGGATCACTGGTAGGATCCATGGGGATATAGCTGGCGCTTACAAAGTAGCCCTTTTCGATCAGAGCATCCAAACCCTTGACTTCGGCAAACACATAACTCTCAATGGAACCATCAGTCAGGTGGAACGTGGGGTCCTTCGCAACCACATCACCGGGATACATATCATCATAAGTTACGCCAGTCTCAGTACGATCCGTCTCGCTCGGCATGAGGGGGTTTTCTTCGCCGGTCTTATCAGTTTCATCCAGCCACAGACCCACGTGACCCTTCTCGTCCTCTTCGTAACCAGTACCCACATTAAAGGTGTTGGTCACCGTGTCAGTCTTGTCGCTCAGGTATGCCAGAGTTCCGCCGACGGCGACAGCCGCAACCAGAAGGCCGGAAACTACAGACAGCATGATCTTGTTCTTCTTCATGTTTTGTTCGCTCCTTCAATTTTTTATATTGTTAGCGGCCCCTTGCCGCCGGGGGACAAAGTCATTCGGGTTTTTCGTCTGCGGGCTTGTCCTGTTTTTCTGCTTTTTCTTCGTTCTCCTTTTTCTCCTCCTTATCATCCTTGGAAAAGATTTCGGGAATAAAGGTCAGCAGAATAATCAGCACCAGCACACCGCAGATACTCACAATCCCGATTGGGGTGCGGATATTCAGGCTGATATAGCCCAAATACGGAATGGAGAAATCCATCTTGCCGACGATGCGGTCAAAGGTGATTTCGCCGTCGGGGTCCTCGTTGGCGTCGCCCTGGGTAACCAGCGTTTCGGCCTCGGGGTTCATCTCGATCACCCGGTGGGTGACCATGGTATCGCCATCCAGCCGGTAGGTAACCACGTCGCCGACTTCCAGCTGTGCCGGGTCAGTCTCCTTGACGTAAATCAGGGTTCCTACGGGGAGGGTCGGCTGCATACTGCCGGTGAGCACCGCCAGCTCGGTGTACCCCATGAAGTAGGGCACAATGAGCACGGAGGCCAGCGCCAGCAGTACGACTGCCAATAAAGCGGAAATGATGTTGCAAATTTTACGAAGCATTCGGGGGTCTCCTTATCGGGTTTTAGCGTTTTCGAACGCCTCGTCAATATCGTCTTCGCCGCTAATGGTGGTCAAATTGGTATTGATAGCCAGCACGCTCTCGTGATAGATGGTCACGGAGAAGGTATTGAGGAAATCCTCGCCTTGCAGATCCTTGCCCAACACCACTTTTTTAAGCAGGTTTTTAGAAGACTCGTCTTTCGTCAGCACATCGAGATAATAGTAGAAGTCGTCGGAATAATTTCCGTTAGTATCGGAATCTTCCTTTGTCCACTGTTTATCTCCTGTGCCGTTGTTCTGCATTACCAGATATACTGTGTCAGCAGCAACGTCTCCCTCTACGGGTTCTTCGGAAACAATCTTCACATTCTTGGGATTCACGCCGGAAACCATGATCCTGGCGCGGACATAGGCATCAGAGGGGCCATAGTTTTTAATGGACACCTGTTTGTTGCCGTCCGTGATGGTTTCCTCAATTTCCGTGTCGATGTCGGCAGCCGTGAAGCTGTTGGTCACCGAATTACTGGGAGAAGCCATCAGAGCCAGTGTTGCACCAATTCCGATCACCATCACCAGCGCCAGAATGGATGCCCACAACGAAATTTTAGACTTAAATAACGGTTTCATGTGTCATTCTCCTTTCTGGCTTATTCGGCAGGTTCGTCATTGGGATTGATGTTGTTATGGTTCGGGTCCTTGCCGTATTCATCCGGCTCCTGTTTCCAGGTAATCACGCCCTCACTTACACTGGCTACTGTGTTTTTAGTTGCGCTGCCGTCGGTGGGAATATTGGTGTTCTTCGGGTCGTTGGTAAAGGTGACGGTGGTTGTGCCCTGCGGTTTGATGGTTACTTTATAGGTACCATCTCCCTTATTATCTGCACCAGCGACACTCTTCAACGTGTAGTTCTGATTGCTCAGCTCTTCGATGGTGTACTCGCCAACCGGGAGGGTAACGCTTGCTACTAGTTTTTCCTGATTTGCGCCAGTACCGGTCATGTCTACATGGTAGTAGTAGACGGTTCCGTCCGTGGCTGTCAGCTTGAAGTCAAACACAGGCTTGCCGTTGTTGGCGAATCCGGTCACCACTTTGTTGATATTCAGGGTGCCGTCTTTGCCGATGTAGACGTTAGTAAGCGCAGCGGTAGCGGTAGCACCCTTTGTCACATCAGCATTTGCTGTTGCAGTAGAATCTTTTTCCACCCAGCTGTACTTCTCGAGGGTATCATAACCTGTTTCCGTCACAGTGTAGGTACCGGTGGGAACATTCTCAAGGGTGTAGGTGTAGGTGTTGCCATCCTGTTCCCATCCAGTTGCATTGAAGGCAATTTCTTCACTGTAACCATCCGGCCCGGTCACTGTAAAGGTCAGCTTGTTTTTCAGCTCGTCCAGCGCTGCATCATCAAGTCCCTCAACCGTCTTTTTAATGGTCAGGCTGCCGGTATCGCGGGTGTTGGTAATGGTAAAGCCTGCGGTCATGTCGCCGGTAACTACACCTGTATAACCGTCCACGGTTTCTTCCTGAACCGTATAGTCAATTACTTCACCCGCTGTGTTGTAAATATCAAGCCCATTAAAGGAATCTGTCCATTCATTTGTATCATTCAAGGTAACAAATTTATCTGTCTTTTTTCCGTCTGCATACAGCCACACTGTAACACTGTCGGGATTTGTTTCAGAACCTTCCCAAACTTTCGTTACAGAAATATCTCTGGTAGCAACTTTATAATTGTTTGTAAAGGCTACGGTTGCTGTGCCGCCCTTTGTAACGGTTCCAGTTGCTGTGCCACCCGTAGGAGTTTGTGCCAGAATATAGCCCGGAACCTCGGCTCCGCTTTCGGTAACGCTATACTGGGTGTTTGGACTGAGCCCCTTGATCTCCAGCGTGTAAATGCCGTTATCCTGTTCGAACTGATTTAATGAATAGGTTTCTTCCTTCCCATCCAGCGTGACCTTGAACTGCAGAGTCTCTTTCAGTGCCGTTATCTCGTCCTCTATCAAACTACCAGTGATTTGTTTCGTAATTTGCAGTGTACCGGGATGAAGCTGGATAACAGGAACTTCATAAGTTTCCGTCTGAGTTTGACCATTGTAGGTATATTCTACTGTAGCCAAATCATTTGTACGCATACCGAGTTTACCAGCAGAAGCAGAGCCAGTATCCTCTCCACCTGTGAAGTCATACCCACTTTCGCGATAAGTATTATATGCCGTCTCTGTGGCACGGATTTTTGCGGTAACTTCAAAGGTGTAGTTAGCGTTTAATTGATAATCATCCGGGAAATCTAAAGTGATGTTCCCATTTGCATAGGTCGCGGTAATAGTAATAACATCATCAATCGTTAAGCTACCGTATCCAGAAGTAATTTCTTCACCAGTCTGACGATTTCTTACCGTAATCTTGAGATCACTCTCATTAACAGTTCCATCCTCGCCCGGTACAATCTCAACATTTGGGCTCAATGTATCTGTGACCGTTACATCCGTGCACAGAATAGAAGTAATATCGCCGCCAATCTGGTCAAAGATATTATTTAACGCATCAGAATTATTTCCATCGAAGAACTGCGTACTTTTAGCTTGCGTTGCACCAGAAACTAGATCTTGCATATACTCCGGCATTTTTGTATCAGAGTATTCGCCATCCTCCCAAGGGTAGCTGGGCTCGTTATAACTATCGCCAACTCCGATTGCATAGAAGAAATCCACCGCCATTTTAGCAGCTTCAGCCTTCGCATCATCCATTGCTTGTTGTGAATAAGAGCTACCACTCCCGCTTGTATAACCATTATCATTATAATAAAAAGTCGGTTCACCATCTGAGAGGAAAATAACTGCCGTCATGGCCCCTTGGCGAGTGGAATCCAGCAGCTCTTGATTTGCACTATAAAGGCCTGCCTCATAGTTCGTTCCACCACCAGAGGAAATTCTATTTAGTTGACTCTTAAAGATAGATAAATTATCTGTCCAAGTTTGATTTACTGTAGCGTCGTTACGACGTTCCCCATCATCTTCTCCACTAAAACTTACCAAACTGTAACGAGCATCAATAGTTTCACTGCTATCCAATTCAGAAGCAATTTGGCTAATCGCATTTTTTACAGCAGTAAGTCTAGGAGTATCGTCTGCATCAGGGTCTTGATATTCCCAGGAACTATCATTGTGGTTCATATCCCAAGCCATACTACCAGACTTATCTACAATAAATACAACATCCAGCTTCTGGGGATTTGTAATACTGCCAGCCGCGCCGGAAACCGTCAAAGTCAAATCATATGTACCGTCTTCATTCTCCTCTACAAACTTTCTTTTACTCAAGGATTGATCCGGAGTTACCGTTCCGCCTTGCGGCTCATACATAAAATACACATTCTGACGGTCTGTTTGTGAGCTTGCCGATGAAAATGTGTGGGCACTTTCTGAACCAGGATCGTCTTTCCATCCCCTAAAGGCATAATATGTTTGCGTAAAAGTATAAGTTTCTGTATAGGTCTTGTAAGCTACCACATTAGAAGCGCTTTCAGAAGAAGGTTTGTTTCCATACCACACGCCAACATAATGTGTAATCGTACGGGTAACAGATCGCCAAGTATGACTTCCCCAATGTATCTCGCCATTCTCATCGCTGGAACTCGTCCGAATCTCTCCAGCCTGCAAACTATTGATTGCCGCTCCATTGAACCCTACCGCTGCATTCTGATAATTATAGGCCTTTTCGTTCGCTGTAAGGGTTCCAATATTTTCGGATGTTACTATATCATCAGGGTCTACCGTATTTCCATTTTCAATGGAAATACGGATATCTTTGCCCGCATACAACTGCGTACCATCTGTACCACGCAATGTAACCGGAAGATTAAAAGAAACTTCCGGAGCCGTAGTGCTCCTGGCATTAGGTTCCGCCGCGCCGGCAAACGTCATGCCAGGCAGCATACCGGCCACCAGGCCCAGCGCAAGGGCCAAGCTCAGTAAACGGTTGTACAATTTGTGCTTCATACTTGCTGCCTCCTAATTCACAAAGA
>ERZ1643250.3599-NODE-3599-length-10481-cov-28.843372_pt1 | contig 10481 bp, 10 predicted proteins | sample MGYA00579262_ERZ1643250 | MGnify/ENA primary metagenome ERZ1643250 (study PRJEB29033, sample SAMEA4952265) | chicken gut metagenome | biome: Broiler Chicken; feature: Gastrointestinal Tract; material: Caecum | place: Ireland | collected 2018 | study: Broiler...
GAAATTAAGGTTAGACTAATGGTTCACAACCTACCGCAAAAATATTGACACTTACGTTAGAAACTAGTCAAGCGACGAAAAACGTGATAAACTTAATTGGTAAAAGTGGAACAACTTGCATGTGCAAGTAAAATTAAGGCGCAAAAAATCGTTACTCTAATCGGACGAATGAGTAACGATTTTTTGTTTCCGCCAAATTTTATAGCATTAAAGCTAAATGCAATGGTTATAGGCTAGCGGCGCTTGTGATGTAAGTTTTGCTTATGGAGTTTGCGTCGATGGTGGTGACGGGAATCTAATCTAGCCACTCATCAAACAGCTTCTCTAAGACATGAGAAACTGCATTCACCAAAAACGCGCTAAGATAGAACTCAATAAAAAGTAGAACCAATCTTGCACATCCTTCACCTCCCAATGCATGATTTGATATAGGAGGTACAAACGTCAATAATTATTATAGCAAAAAGGGCATGAAGACCTGAATTTGAAGTAACAATGTTCTTTGGGATTAATTGAAGTGATTTTTGATTTTAAGATATGCTTAATTATCTTTGTGAAGATCAATAATTCGATGATAGGCAATTTCTTGACTGGGGCTATTGTCTAGCTTTAATAAGTTGGCAATGGCATTAAGATCGCTATCTTGTTGCGCTTTAATCATTTCATTATTTTTTCTAGGATAATTTAAAACTTGTTGATGATTAGCGGCGATGCATTGTAAGAACACCTTAGTGCTCCGACCGTTCCCTTCTCTAAAGGGATGCATGTAATTAATCTCATCAAGTAGTTTTGCATAATCGAGTTTAGTCAAAACTTCTTTTGCGTTCATTTGCTTAATTAGGGCATTGATGTCCGTAATTGCGTATTGAAAGCGATGAAAATCAAAGAAAATATAATCGTCTTTTTGAAAATTGCCAGGACGATATTGTCCAGCCCAATCGTATAGCTCGCCAAACATAAAACTGTGAATTTTTTGTAGGTCGGCTAAATTTTTGATCTTAGGCTGTCGTGCCAAAAGGTAAACAATATTTTTAGCAGATTCACGATACTCAATTTGAGCAAGCTTATCAGCATCATGGATATGAAGTTTATTTTTAAGCGTACCATTACTATAAAGAGTCTTTTCTATCCAGTTAGTCATCAGTCTCACCGAAAATCTTGTCATATCTTTGTGTTAACTTAGGATCAGGATTGATAGCTGAATCAAGTAAGTACTTAATATCTTTCTTGGTAGGATTCCAACCTTCTAGGTGTTCAACTTCAACGGCTGTGCGAATATTGTGGTACATTGCTGGATCTGGAATATAAACACCTTGAATAGTTTGCTTTTTGTCATCTATTTCTAAAGTGTAGCCAGCTGGCTGTAATAAATCCAATAATTCACTGGAGCGTTTATTTAATCCTTTTGCAAAAGCATTTAGTACTCGGATTGACCATGTTTCGATAGGTTTTTTTGCCGCGTTCGCTAACGTGCTTAAAGGAACATGGCTTTTTTCAGATACTTCTTTCATACTGATGTTTTCTTGGCTTAATAATCCTAAAATTACTGCAGGCATAATAGGTATTCCTCCTTAGGTGATGTATTTTTGTAAGTTGATTTTACCATATTTGAATATAATATAACCATATTTTGAATTGGTTAGTAAGTGTCAATGTTTTTGCGATAGCCTAAAAACCATTAGTCTAACCTTAATTTTTTTAATAATTTATGTAGTTTAACTTCCGCTTGAATTTGCTTAAATAGCTGCCACCAACCACTTCTGCTATTAACGCTCCGTGTTGAATTCCAATGTGAGTTTCATGCTAGCGTTTTAAGCTTTCTCTAGCTGCGGCCTGTAATTTCTCACGATCTAAACTGATCAATTGGCCCAAACTGAGTATTAACCTTGCGGAAATAAGCACCATTTCTAGAATTGCCAGTATTCCAGCCATTTCTGGCATAGGGATCATAGCCCAGAAAGGCAGTCAATTCAGCTTCTAGCAAGTTATTAACAGCCTGTTGTAGCTCTTTGCGCAATAAATCATTTATTTTGTCTGGATTGAATAGAGCTTGAGCAAAATCTTTGGTAAAATCATTCATGAAGGAGTTCTTCTTTCTGTATGTGTTTTTTTGTTCAAACCAATCATACGAGAAAGGAACTCCTTTTTCTAATGTTTAAAGAAATAAATTTAAGGAATCATTCATCCTTACACAAACTATTTTACGGTCTCAATTATCAGTAATTACCCCACGAAAAAAGGAACAGAAAGTATATTGCTTTTTGTTCCTTTTTATAATTTTATTTACTCGCCGATTGTAAAATTAACTTGAACACTTGATAGAAAGTAAAAAAGTCCATTTGGACCTGTTTGATAGAATGTTAATAACCACAAAAACATCTATGGAGGTCAAAATGGACTCACTACATTCTATCATGGACAAGCGCAAAAAAGGAACTCATTTATCACTCGAAGAACGGGTCATTATTCAAACTTGTTTGAAAGATCATTGCTCTTTACGCTCCATTGCACGAGAAATCGGTTGTTCTCCTAGTACAATTCACTATGAGATTAAGCGAGGAACCGTTAAGCTGTATCACGGTAAAGTTAAACGTTATAAAGCCCAGCAAGGTCAAAGCGTTTATCAAAACCATCGTCAGCACTGTGGTCGAAAATCTGACTTTCTCAAAAAGCACAAATTTATTGATTACGTTCAACGGCACTTCTTTGAAGATGGCTGGTCACTCGATGTCTGCAGTAATCGCTGCACTGCTGTGGGTGAATTTGCCAGCAGCGATATTGGCTGCACCAGGACGCTTTATAATTATGTCGATCAAGGTCTGCTAAGCATCCACAACTACGATTTGCCAGAAAAGCTCAAACGCAATACCAAAATTCATCGCATTCGTAAAAATAAGAAGAAGCTAGGCCGCAGTATTGAGCAACGACCACAGGAAGTTAATAAACGCAATGTATTTGGGCATTGGGAGTGTGACCTTGTTTTAGGCCATAAAACCAAGGACGACGAAGTGCTGCTAACCATGTCCGAACGCATGAGGCGCGAATTTTTAATTATTAAGATTCCAGATAAGACAGCAGCCAGCGTAATGAATGCCTTTAAAAGCTTACGTAAGCAATACAGTGAGCATTGGAATGATATCTTTAAAACTATTACGACTGACAATGGCTCTGAATTTGCAGAACTATCTCAGCTGGAAGATATTTCCAAATCACTAGTTTATTATGCTCATCCATATACTTCTTGTGATAAAGGCACTGTAGAGAGGCATAATGGCCTTATTCGCAGATTCATTCCTAAAGGTGACTATATTCATAACTACTCTCTCCAACAAATCATTAATATTGAAACTTGATGCAATTCATTGCCAAGAAAGATCTTAGCTTATCATATACCAGATGAAATCTTTGAAATAGAATTAGATCGCATCTATCAAACAGCCTAAATGTTCAATTTATTATTGCAATTTACGATCACAAAAAATTAAAGAAATTTCATCTATGAAATTACTAAAACAACATCTTATCAATTATCTAAATTATACCAACATACACGAATATAGTAGCGATCAAAAAACAAAAAAGCGCCCCAAACAGGGGCGCTTCCTTCATCTATCATCTATATTCTACTTACCCAACTCATCAAAGAAGCCTTGCTTCTTCAAAATCCCGAGGTAACGACTAACCGCATCAGGCCAAACAGGCAAAGGCTTAAAGCCGTTCTCCACCAACTTGCTCTTATCAAGGCGTGAGTTGAATGGCCGCACTGCCTTTGACAAACCATATTCTTCAGTCGTTACCGGTGTTACCTTGGTATCGTAGCCTGCTTGACGATAAATTTCTTTAGTAAAGTCATACCATGAAATATAGCCTGTCTTGGTGCCATTTTTATCAAAACCGCTAGCAGTTTCAGGCAATTCGCTATTAGTTGCATGATAGTAACCATACTTATCAGTTTCAATCATGTCAACAAGTAAACGCGCCAGGTCAAAGGTATAAGTTGGCGTACCAATTTGGTCATCAACAACCCTTACTTCATCATGATTTGCACCTACTTTAAGCATCGTTTTGATAAAATTATGACCATTAATGCCAAAAACCCAAGCGATTCTGACAATAAAGTACTTATCTAAAGTATTGGCAACAGCTTCTTCACCGCCAAGCTTAGTTTCCCCATAAACATTCATCGGCTTGTAGCCCTTGAAATCTGGCTTCCAAGGAGTGGTGCCTTGACCATCAAAAACATAGTCAGTGGAAAGATACACCATTGGCACATCTAGCTTTTTGGCTACATTAGCAATATTTTGGGTACCATTCACATTTACATTACGAACTGCGGCCACTTTATCATCATCTTCAGCCATATCCACAGCTGTCCAAGCAGCACAGTGGATAATTACATCAGGATTGACATCGCAAATAACTTTATCCACAGCTTCTGCGTTAGTAATGTCTAAAGACAAATATGGTGCCTTCGTTACGGCTGTATCATCAGCCACTCCAGCGTACTCAGGTGCTAAATCTGAACCTATACCCTCATAGCCACGCTTGGCCAATTCATTCATCACGTCGTGACCTAATTGACCATTAACTCCAGTTACAAAAACTTTCATTAATTTACCTCACTAATTAAAACTTGAAAGTATCCTTTAAACCTTTCCATTCTTGATCACGTTCAGCCATATTTAACTTAGTGCCATCATCCAAAGTATAACCAGAAGCATCAGGACTGCCTGGATATTCACCCTTTAGGTGTGGCCACTTGATGCCAATTTCAGGATCATTCCAAGCCATACCGCCTTCATCATTTGGATGCCAGAAGTCATTAACCTTGTAGCAAAATTCAGCCACATCACTTAGTACTAAGAAGCCATGTGCAAAACCTTGTGGAATTAAAAATTGCTTCTTGTTTTCTGCAGTCAATTCAACGCCATACCATTTACCATAGGTCTTTGATTCACTACGAAGGTCAACAGCAACGTCAAAAACACTACCGCGAACGGCGCGAACCAACTTAATTTGTGGGTATTGCTTTTGGAAGTGCAAACCGCGAAGCACACCTTTAGTTGAGCTGGATTGGTTGTCTTGCACAAAATTAATACTAAAACCAGCATCCATCATATCTCTTTGATTAAAAGTTTCCATAAAATAGCCACGGTCATCACCATGAACAGTTGGTGTAATCACAGCTAAACCTTCAATACCGCCGACATTTTTTTCTACTTTAATTTGTCCCATGTTTATCTTCTTTCTTCTAATCTTAATAACGCAACTTACCTTCCGCAACCGATCTTAAGTGTTTGCCGTATGGACTCTTGCCATAATGCTTAGCAGCTTCGCGCAATTGATCTTCATTAATCCAGCCGTGAACATAAGCAATTTCTTCAGGAGCAGAGATTGACACGCCTTGACGTTCTTCCGTCATTTTAACAAAGTTGCTTGCATCTACTAAGCTTTGCATTGTTCCCGTATCAAGCCAAGCATAGCCACGACCCAAAAGCTGTACACGCAGATTATCATCATCCAAATACATCTCATTTAAACTAGTAATTTCTAGTTCACCACGTGCACTTGGCTTAACTTGTGCAGCTTTTTCACTAACACCAGCAGGATAAAAGTATAATCCAGTTACGGCATAATTGCTCTTAGGTTGAGCTGGCTTTTCTTCAATTGAGATTGCCTTGCCATCCTTATCAAAGTCAACCACACCAAAGCGCTCTGGATCATTGACATAATAACCAAAGACGGTTGCTTTACCCTTTTGTGCATCAGCTGTAGCGTTTTTAAGCAATTCGGTAAAACCATTACCGTAAAAAATATTGTCGCCTAAAATCATGGCGCAAGGCTCACCATTAATGAAATCTTTTCCCAAGGTAAAGGCTTGAGCCAAACCATCTGGACTTGGTTGAACCTTGTAGCTTAACTTAAGCCCAAATTGAGAACCATCACCCAATAATTCCTCAAATCTTGGCGTATCAGCCGGAGTTGAAATAATCAAAATATCTTTAATCCCCGCCAACATTAAAGTAGACAATGGGTAATAAATCATTGGCTTATCATAAACTGGCAATAATTGCTTACTAGTAACCAAAGTCAATGGATAAAGTCGTGTTCCTGAGCCCCCGGCTAAAATAATTCCCTTCATGATTAATCCTTGTCTAATACCTTTCTGTTGCCATACATTTCTTCATAGTAATTTTGGTAATCGCCAGAAATGATGTTTTCCCACCATTCCTTGTTATCCAAATACCATTGAATAGTCTTCTTGATTCCATCCTTGAACATAGTCTCTGGCAACCAGCCTAATTCTGAGTGGATCTTATCTGGATCGATAGCGTAACGACGGTCGTGTCCCTTGCGGTCAGTTACATGTTCAATCAATGAATATGGCTTATCGAGGTAATCACAAATTAACTTAACAATTTCAATATTGTGCATTTCGTTGTGGCCACCAATGTTGTAGATTTCACCTGGCTTACCATTTTCCAAAATTAGATCAATTGCCTTGCAGTGGTCTTCAACGTAAAGCCAATCACGAACGTTTTCACCATCACCGTACACAGGCAACTTTTCATTATTCAAAGCCCTTTGAATCATTAATGGAATTAACTTTTCAGGGAATTGATATGGGCCATAATTATTTGAACAACGAGAAATCGTCACAGGCAAGTTGTAAGTTCTGCCATATGCACCAACCAATAAATCGGCACTAGCCTTACTTGATGAGTAAGGACTTGAAGTATGAAGCGGCGTGTCTTCATGGAAGAAGAGATCTGGACGATCAAGTGGCAAATCGCCGTAGACTTCATCAGTTGAAACTTGGTGGAATCGCTTGATGCCATACTTACGACATGCGTCCATTAAGACTGAAGTACCAATAATATTGGTTTCTAAGAAAATCTCAGGGTTTTCAATAGAACGGTCAACGTGGCTTTCAGCAGCAAAGTTGACAACTACATCGGGCTTTTCTTCTTCAAAAAGCTTGTAAACACCCTCGCGATCACAAATATCTAACTTGACAAACTTAAAATTAGGCTTGTCTAAAACGCTCTTCAGGGTTGATAAATTACCTGCATAGGTTAACTTATCTAAGCAAATAATCTCATAATCGGGATGCTTCTTCATCATGTAAAAGATGAAATTTGAACCAATAAAACCAGCTCCACCAGTGACAATAACTTTCATATAATTCCTCCGCTACAAAAAACTTAATTCATTTGCAGTATATAACATTACGTTACGTCACCTTCAAGAGGATAAAATAAAAAGATACTACTTTTTACAACTGAAAAAGCCTGCATCTTTAGTAATGTGGAACCCATCTTTAACTTGCTTTTCTACATATTGTTTAAAATCCTGATAATGATCAAGCAAAATCGAATTTTGATTGCCATGGCAAGATAATATGTAAGAAATAATGGGCATTGAGTCTGAAAGTTCAATTGCATCCTGATATTTGTGACAGGAAATATCTTTAAAATATGGCTTCAATATTTGACGCCCATTATCTAAGCCAAAACGCTCATATAATTTAGTGGAAGATAATACAATATTAGCATTGTAGTTTTGCACTAAATCTGTAATTTCATGCATATGCTTTTGAGAATAAGTACTGCAAGTAAAAGTAGCACCAGGCTTAAGCACGCGTTGCACTTCTTGCAGTGCTTTTGGAATATCATCACAATAAAAAAGCATGTGATTAGCAATTACTAAGTCAAAAGTATTATCTGCAAAGGGGATCTTTTGAGCATTAAAAACAGAGTATTGAAACTGTGGATGATCGCCAATCGTTTTTCTTGCATCAGCCAATATTCCTTCTGAAATATCCGATAGAACTATTGTTACATTCTTTGATACTTTAGCAATATTCTGTGACCATAAGGCGCCGTTACCAGCTCCTAGCTCTAGAATTTTCATCCCTGGCTTCAAATGTAAGTTACTAAAAAGCCAAGGAAACCAGCCTTCTTGATTAACTGAATAATCTCGGTGCAAACGAATCCTGGCAGAGATATTGGTGGCATTTTTATATTGCATACTAAGCGACTGATCCATCGCAGTTAAGTGAATCAATTTAAGCATTTGACTCCAATCAACTTGTCGATTAGACTTCAACGCCTGACTTGTTGAATCGATTGCCGTAATCACATTCTTCATTTCTTCAAGCCGTTCTTCAGCCAAGCGCTTTTGAATTTGCAAGGAACCCAGTAAAAATTGTGCATCCCCCGCCCCGATCGTCATCTCTCGAATTTCATTAAGTGAAAAACCCAAATATTTCAGTAGCAAAATCTGTTGCAATTTGGCAAAATCTTGATCTGTATATCGCCGCGCACCACTCTTAGTACGCGCAGCTGGCTTTAATAAATTTTTCTGATCATAATAGCGAATTGTACGAATCGAAACATGCGCTTTTTCCGCAAACTCGCCGCTTGTGTAATATGTTGGCATGGCTGTATTCCTTGTTTTTACATTACAAAAATTGATCTATATTCGATACTTTATCCATGTTGCTTTACCTCTTAATAATTGTATTAGATCTGATTTTGATATTAAAGATGAAAATATAGTTTTTACATATTGTTTTTTATACCTTCGGCTCCAAAACAAAAAGAACCAGGCAATTAATTGCTTGGTTCCATCCATTCATGAAGATGATAAACATATAAACTTTTTTGCTATGACGTTTGGCTGGAGCGTACTTCCAATACACCGAATCGGGCACCAAAAAGTGTCTATTTACCAGCCTACAAGATTAAAAACTTTATCCTTGCATTCAAGGTAACTCTAACATGAATAGGTGCAAAATAGATGGCAAAGATAAAAATAAATCTACCAAAAAAGCCAAGAGACATGCAAAAAGGCATAGTTCTTAGCTTTCAACTATCTATTATCAGGTGCACATTTAATTGGCAGCCATGCCATTAAAAGCTACACCTTTTTGATTCAAAATGTTAACCGAAGCATTATCAGTAGGCTTAAATCCTTTAGAAATCAGATCTTCTGCATATAATTTATTGTACAGGAATGCCATTACCACGTTTGCAATAGCAGTTACAAATCCAAACGTAAATAAACCAATAATATCAAGCAACAACATAATAATTAGCCACTTCCAGTCCCCACGAAAAAGTGGTACCCAGAAGCCAAAGAAAAACATAGTCCATGAAAAACCAATTTTCACTTGCTTAAACTGATTAGTATTTGGATTCTTTAAATTTACAATCATTCTTATATTCCTCCCAAATCATTATAAAAACTAGTTTATCACTTGGGAAAATCATACACAATAAGTATATTCAATGAAAAGGCTTTAAATTTTAACAAATTTTAAAATATTAAATTACAATAATACTAATACCATAAATTAAGTAGACTTACTGTCAAGAAAACAAAAATATGATGTGCTAAAAAACACATCATATCCTGTGATCGCATAGCAATCAATAAAATAGATTAAAGACATAGTACTTTCTCTGTCATTAAATGTCAATATTTTTGCGGTAGCCTTTAACCCATTAGTCTAGCTTTAATTTCTTCCCAATCTGATATCTAGTTTCATCAACCAACACCATGCCAAAAGAAAAGCGACCTTCATTCATAGGAACAAAGACCGCAAACTTGTTAATTGTCTCACTACAGAAATTAATAATCCAATTTCAACTCTACGCATTCTTCAACAAACTATGGTCAATTGGTTCGCCCTTTAAGTGAGCGCCACTAATATTTTTAGCAATCATTGACTTGCGCTTGCTCTTCTTATCGTAAACCCAGTCACCCTGGGCTGTAGCGATATTCTCAACCTTGGTAGTATCACCATCAATTCTTACTAAGAACGCTGGTGCCATTGTTGAGCGCTTGTTAGGACCAGAAGCAAAACCACGGTTTGTCATGTATGAAGTTACTAATACTTCTTTCTTGTTTCCTTTAATTGGAACAGCATAGTATGAATAAGTTGAAGTTCTCCAGTTAAATGGAACACTAGCTACCAAGACAGCTGCGTCGCCATTAAGTGGTTTATAACCATAAGTTAAGTGGTCTGAAACCCAGCCGAGCATGGCAACATTGTCACCGACTTTGGCATCTGCTTGCTGCCACAAATCATCACCAGTACCACGGTTCAAACGCGTTGTAGCAAATAAATAGTACTTGCCGTTCATTGGAATGATATTTGGACGTTCAATTTCGTCGGATACCATCAAGCTGTTAACTAATGGTGGTAAAACTTCAGCAACTTTAGGATTATTCTCATTCTTAGTCAGGCGAATGATACCAATAGCCGCATTAGACCATGTTGCACGACTCTTCATGTCGTCATTAGCAGTCACCTTCAAGAAGTTTTGTAAAGATTGCTTAGGCGTACCACCATAGTTCTTCCAGTTATAGACTTGATTTTCTCCTTGGTAATTATTGCTACCGGTTGAAGCTTCAAAAATTAAGTAGCGTTGACCACCAACAGAAATCACATGCGCATCACGCATAGCAACGTT
>ERZ1643250.3600-NODE-3600-length-10472-cov-8.991744_pt1 | contig 10472 bp, 20 predicted proteins | sample MGYA00579262_ERZ1643250 | MGnify/ENA primary metagenome ERZ1643250 (study PRJEB29033, sample SAMEA4952265) | chicken gut metagenome | biome: Broiler Chicken; feature: Gastrointestinal Tract; material: Caecum | place: Ireland | collected 2018 | study: Broiler...
ATCGGACATTGATCACACGATTTTGGTACATTCAACAAAATCATTCCTTTCCGTACATTCGCAGATAACTCAATGGCTGCATCTTCCGTGCGTATGCATCGATCGCACACCTGATACCCTTCCGGAATAATTTCACCACAGCACACACATCTATTCTCCATCGTTTTTGCTCCTTTCCAGGAATTCCTCCAATGACAACACAATCTGTGTCCCATCTCCCTGATCCAGCACAACCTGCTCCTCATCTGTCTTCAGAACTCTCACTCTCCGACACACTATCATATTCCGATCCGCCTGCTCCACTTGCCTGATCAGACAGTAAACTTTTCCAACTTCTGGCTCCCTCATGACTTTCTCCTATGTGCCCTGCTCCACGCTGCAAGATATCTTTCCTGCTCCTCATCTTCGGAAATTTCCAGCGCACACTGCGTACAGAGGATTGCTGCAAAATTTTCTTCCGTATACCCTTCCGGGAGCGGACGTTTCCAACATTCCATACCACACCGCTGGCATTTGGTGACTTTCCATCCTGGCTGTCCTTCCGGAACATTGCACTTCCTCGGCATACAAAGGATCCCGCCTCTATCTGATCTCTTTCTTGGTCTGATCTGCATCGCTGCCTCCTTCCCGGCGGCCCCACCTGACCGCCCTGTGTTTTTTCTGTGATATACTTACCTGGTTTTCGTTTTTAGTTACTGGTGGGTTTATATGGCAGGCCGTTTCCGGCTTGCATACTCAGTCGAGCCATTTATGGCATTTCTGTGGATCTGTCACATGCTGCTGGCATCCCTCTACCATCACGCCATATTTCACTGCATCACTCGGAATCCTGTGTTCACAGCACTCACAGTGCAGCGCATACCTGATCTTCTTATTCGCCGGAACCAATTCTCCTCGAATCGCCTTTAATATCGTGCTGCGCGCCCTTCCGGTCTGTCTCATAATTTCCGTGTTTGTCATACCTTTCGCTGACATTCTCTGGATTCTTTTGATCTCCTCTGGTTTCAGTCTTTTATACTCTCTGGACATTTCTCTCATCTCCATCCCTACTGACTTTCCTCTTCGTCCATCCGTCGATCGAGCCAGCGCTTCAGATTGTTCGGATTCTTCAAAAGCCGCTGTGCATGTTCCGGATTTTCTTCGTACCATTGATTCAGATATACAGCCATTTCCCAGCTGTCACACTGAGACAGATAGTCTTTTCTTGTGATCGGATGGTCTGTCCCGGTTGCTTCCTGCTCCCATTCTCCCGAATCGGTTCCGGATGCAGTATCTACTGCGGTTCCTGGGCTTACTTTTAAAACATCGGCAACGATATTTTCTACCTCTATTTCAGTCTCTTCCGGAATCTCTTGTTTTTTCCATTCCGAATCCGCGCTACACGGAGTATTTCTGCGGGTTTCCGGTTCCGCCGGCGGAACTGTTTTCTCCGTCTGATATCCTTTTGGAAGGACTTCCGGATAATCTTCAATCTCTTTTTGTCCCGGAATCTGCGGTTCTTCCTCCGAAGGCGGATCCTGTTCTGCAGACCCTGCAACTTCTGTGTCATTCTCCATCTCCTCCGGTTCTTTTGCAACCTGCTCCCCTGCGGCCGAAACATCGCCACACGGAGTATTTACTGGGGCAGACGGGCTTTCCGGCTCTCCGTAAAAGGATTCATACGTCCGATTTCCCTCATCTGGGAAAATCTCCCGGATCATCTGGAAAAATTCCTCGTAACTCAGTTGATGATTCTGGCTGTCTCCGAAGACCTTATATTTAATCCCCTGCTCCAGGCTGTAAAAGAACAGCATATACTTTCCTTTCCGGAAGGTCATATTCCCGTTTGGGTTCAACAGGTAAACCAGATCTTCCGGATCGGTATCCGGATCTTTGAAATATCGGTTGAGAAATTCCTCTTTCCCCCGGAGCATTTCAACGATGACATCCGCAAGCGGATTGTCTTCCGGATTTTCCTGTCGGTTGAACTGCTTCAGATCTCGGATCTGTGCTCTTGTCGTATGCACCGTGATCAGGTCTCTGTCCTGCTCCGGCAGCTTCAGCATCTCTGAAAGAAGGCTGCTGCCCATTCCCTTGTACCGATCCTGCAGTTCCAGGCTGAATCCATCCTTGGAGAATTCCTCATTGATCGCAATAAATGTGCTTGTGGTGCTTTTCTCAATGCCATATTCCGCCTTTGCGAACTCACTGAGGGATTTATAGCCATCCAGCTTATAACTCTCCGTATCACGGATCTTACGCAGGCGGTAACCGATCCGGACAAAAGCTTCCACCGCGGAATTGAGATCCCGGCGCAGAGCTTCCTTCTCCGCCAGCCAGTCATCCAGTGTCATCTGTACATATTCCATCGTCTTTTCCTCCTTTTACGCAGTCTTCTGCCTGGTCATTCTCAAATGATTCTTAAATTTTGAGAGTATCTTGCTGACCTGCTCCCAGTCAGGCTTCCGGTCATATTCCGAATATGCCTGCATAATTTCATCCGTCTTCATGTCGATCTCTATCGTGTAATATGGTTTGTCCGCCGTTTCCGTGTGCCGCAGGAACAGGATCCAGGAGATGCCCTGAGCCATGCGCTCTTTGTACATTCCCGACGTGCCAACACAATGATGCAGGATCCTTCCCTCCTCATTCAGCTCCTCGCACTTCTTCGCTGGGATGATCAGATAATCATCCGTCTGGAAATAATACCGTCCAGCCTGCTCCATATGCCCGGCAATCTTCCGGTTCAACTCCTGATACCTCTTCTTTTCCTGTTCCTCCTTCTCTGCATTTTGCCGCTGCGTGATCCGCTCAACCAGTTCATCGTGGCGCCGCTTCAGATCTTTGGGGAACCGGATGATATCATCACCTGTGTCCATCCCCTCGTCCCTTGCCATTCGCAGGTAATCTCTCCACACTTCAATGATCCTTCCCGGAGCAACCCGCTGTTTTTTCATATAGTTCACCATACGGTTGACGCTTCCAAGTTCCTGCAGCAGCGCGGTACACTCACTGGAGGTCACGTTTTTTTCCTGCAGCCATTCCAGTGCCTCCTGGGAAATTTTCCGGCTGGTCTTCTGTTCATATTCCAGCCAGCGCCAGGCGGTTACTCCGCCGTTCATCTGTTTTAACCGGTTCCGGCGGTCTCCATTGAGTTTCAGGTTCTCAGGACCTGTGATCTCGCCCCAAAACTCTTCCGGTTCCCCATATATTCCATAATCATTCGTTATTTCTGCCGCGAGCCGTGTAAATCCACTCTTGACCAGATATTCCATATAGCTTCTTTTTCTGGATCGCACGATAAAGAAATTCACATTCAGTCTTTCTTTTTCTGCCAGTTCCTTCAGCCCTGACTTCTCCAGACTGGCCACCGGCAGAACCTCCGGAAGTGTCCCTGGATACAACCATCCTGTTCGGAAACGCTTATTCAACTGATTCGTGGTCCACCAATCCTGTTCAAACTCGTCCGCATTGTACAGTTGACCGTAATAGACTTTTCCCCATGTCTTCCCGTTATCAATCACACAGCGGATCTCTTCTTTCAGACTGACTTCTTTCTTACCCTCTTCCCAGATGCATATGACTGTAAATCCTCTCTCAATCCATTGGGGTTCGCCGGTTACAGGCATCCATGATCCCGGTTTGAGATAACTGCCCTGCTCCCCGAAGCGCTGGAGAAGATAGGCAAAATCTTTCTTCTCAATTCTCTGTGTCCGACTTTTGGCCTGCAGACGGCAGCCACACTTCGGGCAGATTGTCATCTCATTATGTTTCCATCCATTCTTTTTCCGTCCATGGTATCCGCAGGCAGTGCAGTGATAAGAATACGTCTTTTTCCCTTTCCGGAAGAAAAGATATTCTTCCGGGAATACTTCCTCCCGGATCCAGCGCTCCATCTCCTCCGGGACGCACGGCACCTGATCCATGGTCTCCTGCACGCGGTCTTTTTGGCGGTTCAGCTTTTTCTGATATCTCCTGCTCCCGGTTTTTATGTACGGCATCCGGTCCGGTCTGATGATGACTCAGACAGAGATTGCACTTAAAACCATTCGCTTCACTCACCGCCCGGTTCGGTCCAAAATAGATATGGTGCTCCTCTACCTGCTGGATCCGGTCATCTCCCTCCAGCATGCAAAGATAACATCTCTTGTCTTCTTTCTCCTGCAGGATGCTCTTTGTATGCTTCTTCCGCTTTTTCCGCTTAACGGTGCTCTTGGGATACATAAGCCCTGGCATAGCGTTTCCTCCTTGCTGCTTTATGTTTTTTCTCCATCTGACGGTCCTTTTCTGTCTCATAGACATAGCCGTCCGGAGTCTTGTAAAAATAAAAAATATCGTCTCCTCTCCGGATCGCGCCGATATACTTCCCCTCCGGCGCGCTTCCCGGAGGAATGCTGCGGGCATTCGCCCACGCTTCCTGCAGCTCATCCATGCTTCTTTCGCTCCTTCCATTGTTCATATTCTCTTTTCAGATCCGTTTGCATAATGCTGGTATATTCATGCCGATCGGATCCGAACGTATATACATGCGGATACATATAATCCATGAGCATCTGCCACAGCCCTGAATTCTTTACTGGCTTTCCTTTTGCATTGCGCCATCCGGTTTCCTGCCAGCGGATATGCCACTGATTCTGAACCGTGTGTAAAACATGCTCGCACGGAGTAAATACTCGGACGGAACGCCTTTCCTTCAGAATGAAAAAGGCATTGATCAGAGCCATTAAAGTTCCCTGTGCTTCCGTACCATTTTCCACATGAACAAACCCTTTTCTCGTTATTGGCTGATCTTTATGCACAGTTTCCACCAGCCACATTGCCACACCGTCCCGGCGGGCAGGTCCTTTCCACGTTGTTTCTATGTAAATTCTGACTTCACGCATCTCTGATCCCTCCTGTATCAATCCTTCGCATCATATAACACTGATACGGATAACCTGTCACCGGGTTTTCCCCGTTCCGGACCGTTTCCGGAAGGATGTACCATCCTTTTTCCGGTTTTGGCTCCCTAATCCATCGCTTGTGATGGATCATCTCTCTTTGCGGCTGCGGCGTGATCAGGTTACGGCTCCTGGAGTAGCTGCATCCCTCGTTTTCTTCTTTGGTCTCCTTTTTGGCAATATAATCAGCCAAATCCTCAAACTCTCCGTCTTCGTAGAGCGGGATAAATGCCCAGGAGCCGTTCTTCCACAGTCTCATGACTGTCTTCTTCGTATTCAGTTCCGGCTCTGTGATATCCTCAATGATCAGATGATGGTGGCAGGCTCCTTTCTTTCCCCGTTCTGTCACACAGATGTATTTGAAGGGATATCCTGCTCTTTTGTACGCCTCCCTCATTGCATCTATAAATTTTTTCAGAGCAGCTTTCGCCTCCCGGAACGATCCCGGCCGATTTTCTTTTTTATATTTCAGCACCAGATGCCAGTCGCCCTCTTGAAAATTCGCCAGGATCAGACGCTGGATCTTCTTTACCCTATTCAGATGGTTTTGCCTGGCAATGACCTCCGGCGTTGGCTTCTCTTTCTTTTTCCTCTTCTGCCCCGGCGCCCCATAGTTGCCTGGATAGTATTTTTTTACTTCTTTGACCCAGCCCATATCGTAAGTTACTTTTGCATACATTTTTTCGTTCTCACCACCTAACTTTAATATTTTAATCAAGCAATGAAGAGGGCATGGTCCCTCTGTTTTCGGGCTTTTCGCCTATTGCATTTTTCTGTTTTCGGTGGTATCCTATTATTGTTCTCATAGGAAACCACCCTATGAAAATGGGAACCGGTTTTACCCGATTCCCGGTTGTTATCCCTGCTCCTGATTGAGTTGCCGCTCTTCAGGAGCTTTTTCTTTGTAGGCCAGCTTAAAAATCTGATCAAGCTGTGACGCCGTATAACTATACTCGTTTTCTGTCCCCGCGCTGAAAGTCACATAGCAGATCAGGAAGCGCAGGCGGTCTTCCGCTGTTTTGTACTTCTTTGCTTCCAGCTGCTTTTCCAGCATCTCTACTGTTTCCTGAAATTTTCCCTCACTCATAATCCTCACAGCGCCGTCCCTCCTTCAAATTCGTAGTATCAACCCACTTTCGAAACATCTTTTTTCTCTGACGCTCATGATTTCTAATCTCTTCCTCTTGGTAACTCTGATAAAGGACCATCGCCAGTCCGACTACCAGAATCACCAGACCGGCAATCCCAGCCTTTACTGCGATCGGCTCCGATCCGACCGCCATGCAAACCGTAAATACTCCGGTTACAGCAATCCCCATTCCTTTGTTTCTCATACTAATCTCCCTTCTTTTGTGTACCAGGCGACAAATTCTTTCTCTTTTACTCGGATCGGACTGTTCGGCAATGCCCAGTCATCCTTACGGATAAATGGCTTTTTCAAATAAATAGCCAGGGAAAATGCCTTATCCGGAATGCCATACTTGTCCTTGATCTGTTTCTTTTTTACCCATCGGTTACCCGGACTTCCATCGGTCACACGGTAAACGCTGCCGGTAAGCTCTTTCAGCTTTTCTTCCGCTTCCTGTGTGGTTACTTCAATTACCATTTTTTCTCCTTTCTTCCTGCACTGTGTGGCTCGTCTGATTATTCACTCCAATCGTGGTCGGGCATTTGAAAGAAAACTTCCACTAACGAATCTTCTGAATTGATGTATCTTTTTTCAGTGACAAAAATTTCGTATATTGTAATTCCTCCTCCTCATCTCCTATTCCAGAAAAACTTTCCTCATAATTGAAAAGTTTTTATTACTGTGATAAAATTCATATATAAACTTAAGGAGAATACATATGTTAAGTACCATTGCGGATATTGCCGGGATTCTAAGTTTCTGTATGTCCATCGTATTATTTGCCTTATCGCACAGTTTGTTAAAAAATTCCACTGAACAGCGTCTTGAATACAATAATGAGCGCTTTAAAATTCAATCTGACCTCATATCTCTAAGAGATAATATCTGGAAAGATAATTTAGATAATTTAAAGATACGCAGCCAATTACGCCAAGCTCTTTATTCTTATCGTAATCGTTATTGGTTTATTGCTTTCCCTTTTCGTTTATTTCACATTCAACGAAGTTTGCATTATATAAAAAAGCCAATCGACCCAGGTAATAAGGAAAAATTATGTAACCATATCGACTATTTGATTGGAAATATGGATAAAAAGGAGATTATCAATCATGCCAAACAATAAGGTTTCCGCACTCATCGAAACATTAATAGAAAAAACAAAAGATTCTTCTATCGTTTGGAGTAAATGTTGCAACTCATCCTTCGACATTAAACCGCTTCCTCAATCTTCACTAGACAACGATTTTAAAAAAACGCTTTCATATACCGTAGAATTGTTATCAGCCAACTCCAAATATAATATTCTAGACTCCAACAACAGTTATGTTTCTTCTTTCAAAAATGGTATGTTCTTTTTGCTACTTTACGTATCTCCAATAGACGGAAACGAATTAGAGTTAAGAGTTCAGACTGAAAATTCACCAACATCGAAAATATTTGCTTCGACAAATGATAACGACATAAAAGTGTCCTCACAGCTCAAACGTTTATACAACATAGTGGATTCTGAAAATTCTACAATGGACATAGACGCTTTTGTTAATAGTTTCATCAATGATAGATAAACTCATCTACCATTCGCTCAATATCCTCGATCCCTCTAATCTCCTCGAGCAGTTGTTCTGGCTGTTCGAGGATTTTCTTAGCAGTACTTTTGACTAATTCTCTTGTCTCTTCTTTATAAATTTGAATGAGTTTCTCACATTTTTCTACACGAAGTTCCATATCATTCCACTTTCTACTTGATATCCACACCCTCACATCACCTCCTTTTCTCTTATCGCACCTGTGCATCCTTTCAGAAGATAATCCATACTTGTTCCGAATAGTAATGCCATCTGTTTTAATTTCTTGCTCGGTACATCACTTTCCTCGTTTATCCAGTTGTAATAAGTTTTTAATGAAATGCCGAGTTTATCAGCTAACTCTTCTTTAGAAAACTGATTTCTTACTCTTTCAGCTTCGACATTTACCAACATTTGATACCCTCCTTTCATTTTTTAGTATTATTTTCAGATACCTTTATTTTATTTATACACCTGTTTTAGGTACTTGTCAATATTCACATTGAAAAAAAGTACCTTTTTTAGGTACATCTTTGTTGACATTTTGAAAAATGTTTCATATAATCAAGCTACAGGAGGTGAATGTATGGATTTTGGTGAACGGCTTATTAAAGTGAGAAAAGAACATGGATATACGAGAGAAGCTCTTGCTCAATCTCTTAATATTTCGAAATATACGCTTAGAAATTATGAACTTGGTGCAACCGAACCAGGGCATACTTTTCTGAAGCAGATATCAGATTTTTTTCATGTTTCTATTGATTATTTAATGGGATTGACAGACGAACCAGACATATTAGAAGATTTCGGTCTTAATGTATCAGAACGCAGCATCATAGAAAAGTACCGTGATCTCGATGAGCATGGAAAAACAATAGTAAAGATAGTGCTGGAAGAAGAACATAAACGCTGGAAGAAAGAACATAACTCTTTGGAAAAGTTACCTAAAACCACCACATTCCAACAGCCAATTCTTAATGCAGCACATGAACGTACTGATATCGAAGTAACCGAAGAAATGCGCAAGCACGATGACAACATTATGATGGACGATTCTGAGTGGGAGTGATGCGGATTGACATATGATGAACTGTTGATGCAGGCTGATCTGGAGGGATTAAAGGTAAAAGAAAAGTCCCTACAGAGTGGCGACGGAAGAATTTTTAATAACAGAATCGCAATACGCCGAGATATAAAGACAACCATAGAAAAGTCATGCGTCCTTGCAGAAGAAATCGGGCACTACCGGACAGGATCTGGCGATATTACCAGACTTGATACAATATCTGATCAAAAGCAAGAATACAGAGCAAGAATGACCGGATACGATATCAAAATAGGACTGAGCGGAATTATATGTGCTTTTGAACGTGGAGTACAGTCTAAAGCAGAAATGGCCGATTATCTCGATGTGACTGAAGAATACTTAACAGCCGCTCTTGATGCTTATCGTAAGAAATACGGAAAATATATTTCGTTCGAAAACTACACGATTTTCTTTGAACCATATTTTGCTGTATACAAAGCATTTGAATATTTTACAGATTAAATCGCCAACAGGCGTTTTAATAAATCTAATACTCAGGAGGAAAGGGAAATGATTGATTTTAAAAATGGAAGTGTTTTCAAACTCAAAAAAACTGGACGTTTCAACAACGAAAAACTGATTGCTCCATTGTTTGTCGCAGGAGAACAGTTTCTCGGAGAATATCAGGCTCTTCGTGACTTTGTAATATTCACGAATAAAAGAGCTATTGCGGTCAATGTACAGGGCATGACCGGGAAGAAAAAAGACTTTACTTCTTTACCATATTCCAAAGTTCAGCTGTTTTCAATCGAAACCTCCGGCGTTCTGGATCTCGACAGCGAGTTGGAATTGTATTTCAGCGGAGTGGGAAAAATTGCTTTTGAATTTACTGGCGAGAGTGATATTGTCACAATCGGAAAAGCGATTGGAGAATATGTTCTTTAATATATCTTTTCCATTCGGGCAGCAAAACAACCATTTTGTGAAATATGAGGGAGTGTAGTGTATGAAAAAGAAAATTGTATCTGTTTTATTGTCCTTATGCTTATGCTGTTCCATGACGGCCTGCAGCGGATCCAGTGATAGTACTGCTCAGCAAAGTTCTGTTTCCGAATCTTCTCAGGCAGTATCCGAGGAAAGTTCTGCAAATACTGAATCTGAAGAATCCGAATTATCTGCTGAAAAAAATCTGCTCAGTGTGGAGGTGACCATCCCCGCATCACTCCTGGATGATTCTGATAATACAGAACTCACCGAAGAAGCAAAGGCTCATGGTGTCACAGATATCACAGAAAATGCTGACGGATCCATCACAATGAAGATGACGAAGGAAGCACATCAGGAGCTGCTTGACTCTATCAAGGTCTCTATCGATGAGTCCATTAACGACATTCTTGCTGATGATGAAAACTATCCATCTTTCGACTCCATTACTTACAATGATGATGTGACAATTTTTGACGTTAATGTAGATCCGGCAACCTACGGTGGATTTCAGTCCTTTGCATCGATATCTTTTTACGTCATGGGAAACATGTACCAGGCATTAAACGCTGTTCCAGAATCAGATATCAAAACCGTTGTCAATTTTGTAAACAAAGATACCGGCGAAGTGATCGAAAGCGGAGATTCCACTTCCATGGCCGATGCTGCATCAGCAGAATAGAATTTTTTTCAAAAAATAGTAAAACCGCCTCGGTGTTGGTAGCACCGAGGCGGCAATCCCAGGTTTCTGAAGATGATACATCTCCAGAGCAAATATATTGTATCATCTTCAGAGACAGCCTGCAAGCGGAACAGTTGTTCGCTGGCTGTTATTTTTGTACTCATTT